>Ga0102944_1001231_pt1 | contig 17531 bp, 8 predicted proteins | sample SalPonD_shore_MG_FD_78172 | JGI IMG/M metagenome (GOLD analysis project Ga0102944, IMG submission 78172) | Salt pond soil microbial communities from South San Francisco under conditions of wetland restoration - Salt Pond MetaG... | ecosystem: Environmental > Aquatic > Marine > Intertidal zone >...
AATGAAACGCACTATTTTTTAAAATCCGGGATTGCAGAAATTTCACTCCCCAAACAGGCGGATACCCGGCATATACTGTTGGACCATGGCAAACACTGGCTGCGTATAAGGCTGAGAAAAGATCACCCGGACGCCGTATCCCGGTTTATCAACATTCATGCCCAGGCGGATATAGCTGAATTCAAAAATCAACAAAATAGCCTGGAGCACCTGGCGGATCAATTAGCAGGGGGAACCATTAGTCAGCTTGTGAATCGACGGGCCGCTATAAAATCTGTTAAACAGCCGTATGCATCCTTCGGGGGACGGCCGAAGGAATCGGATGACCATTATTACCGCCGGGTGAGTGAACGGCTGCGCCATAAAGACCGGGCAGTCAGCATCTGGGATTACGAGCACCTTGTACTGGAACAGTTCCCAGATTTATATAAAGCGAAGTGCCTGAATCATACATTATGGGATGGTGAAAATCTCAATGAAATGGCACCTGGAAATGTGACTCTGGTAGTCATTCCCCAATTGCCGGAAGATCATTCCAGGTACCAATTAAAGCCCAAAGTGAGTCAGAATTTCCGGGATAAAGTAGAGTGGTTTGTCCGGGAGAGAAACTCGATACATGCAGATATACAGGCCGTTAATCCGCATTATGAACCGGTTCAATTTAATTTTCAGGTTAAGTTTAAGGATGGATTGGATGCTGCCTTTTATCTCAATAAATGTGAAGAGGATTTGACCAAATTACTGGCTCCCTGGAGATTTAATGCTGCGGCTGATATAAAATTTGATCAGTCATTTTATCGCTATGAAGTCATCAATTATCTGGAGAACCTGGGGTATATCGATTACATCGAAGGTTTTGCCATGTATCACAAACCGCTTAACGGGAGTTTTGCGGAGACGAATCTGGCCCGGCCATCCAATCCCATGGCCATACTGATTCCGGCTGAAAAACAAAAAATTAAAGAAGCAGAAGGTTGCTGATTTTATGGAAAGCATCACTATTCCAAAAAATATACGCTCATTCGACGACCGCGATTTCGAATTTTTGCGGAACGAAGGACTGAAGCATATTGAGGCGATGAGCCGTAAGCTTTGGACTGACTATAATGAGCATGATCCCGGCATAACCATGCTCGAAGTCCTCTGTTACGCCATCACCGATCTGGGATATCGAATCCATCAGCCGGTTAAGGATTTACTGACGCCGCCGGAAAATTCTTCAGAAACCCTGGGAGACCGTTTCCCTACCGCCAAAGAAATATTGACGACCACACCGGTATCACAATCTGATTATCGAAAACTGTTTATTGACCTGGAAGGCATTAATAACGCTTTTGTTCGGGCAAACACACAGCAGATCATTTACCGGCACTGCTCCAAACGGGATGAAGCCACAAAAGAATTTCCCCGGGGCAAGTTGAGCTATAAACCTGATCTGGGACCCGATTATAAATTGCAGGACAAATTCCAACTGAAGGGCCTGTATAATATATTATTTGAGCCCACACCGGATATTCGGTTATTGGAGGATGAAGATGAGCGATCCGACCGAATTGACGAGTTAAAAGGTGCAATAAAAGATCGGTATCATGTCAACCGGAATGTTTGCGAAGACCTGGTGGAAGTGAAGGAAGTGGGGTATCACGACATCCTGGTGTGTGGCGATATTGAAATTGATCCCGATGCTGATGCTGTGGAAGTGATGGTTTCTCTGCTGTTTAATATACAGCAACATTTATCGCCGTCCATAAAACGATACACTTTGGAAGAATTAATGGATCGGGGGGACCGTGTGGAAGATATTTTTGAAGGTCCTATACTCCAAAATGGGTTCATCCGGGACGATGATTTACAAAAGGCAAATTTCAAAAATGAGTTACATTTGTCAGACCTGATTCAGCTGGTTAAGAAAACAGAGGGCATCAGGGAAATCAGGAAGTTGCGTATGCATGAATGTCCCTGTGACGACATCGGGAGCGGTTCGGAATCAGAGAAGGATAAAAAGGAAAAATGGACCCTGTGCTTTACCCCGGGTCACAATAAAGTGTTGCGCCTGAATATCGATAAAGCCATACACTTCACTAATCTTTTTAAAGATGTAATTCCTCTGGATGCGGATGCGGATCTGGTAAAACAAAGGTATAAAGAGAGGGTGCTGGCCTTCCAACAGGAATTACAGGTGTCGTATGACGATCTTGAAATTGAAGAAGGCCGATATATAGATAAGGACCGGTATTCAACTGTTCAGAACGATTTGCCCGATCTCTACGGGACCGGTGAATATGGCCTGTCGCCGTCATTTCCTCCTGAACGTCATGCCAAAGCATTACAGCTCAAAGGATACCTGCTTTTCTTTGACCAGATCCTGGCTACTTATTTTGCCCATTTGAAACAGGCCGGTTCATTATTATCACCGGATGTCGGGGGTAAAACCTATTTCTCGAATGAAGTAGATCACGTTAAAGATTTTTCGAAGCTGAAAGCAGATGAATCGAAATATAAAGATGATCTGGAGAAAATTATTGATCAACTGGATCAGCCATCCCAACGAAAAAATGAATTTTTGGATCACTTGTTGGCTCGGTTTGCGGAGAATTTGTCGAAACACGCTTTTTTATTATTGAACAACTTCGGGGATGATTTTGAAAGAGCCGTTTTATGGCATAAATCCACTTTCCTGAAGGAATATCCGGAGATGAGCTACCAGCGGCCCAGGGCGTTCAATTATTATTGCGAGGATTGTGAAGTTTGGGACACGTACAACGTTTCGGGTCTCGAGCATCGGCTTGCCCGGTTATTGGGCATTCGCGACTATTCACGCAGGAATTTAACGTCCTATACTTATGAATTTTACCAGGAAGAGGATGACGACGGGATCTCGGAATGGCGCTGGCGCATCCGGGATGATGAAGGCAATATCATGTTTTCAAGCAGCCGACACTATCATCAAAAAGATGAAGCCGAGCAGGAAATGTGGACTACCGTTTCTCTGGCTTTCGACAAAAATAATTATCAGCTTTTGCCCACGGAAACAGGGAATAAGTTTTATTTCAATCTTGTAGATCATAATGAAGAAGTGGTGGCCCGGCATATTCAATATTACGATACGAAGGAAGAAGCGGAGCAGGTTATTGAAGATTTTGCAGACTACATGTTCGAAAAAGTAGCTGATGAAGGGATGTTCATGTTCGAGCAGATTTTATTTCGTCCGGACAGTGATGATCCCGACGCCGGGGATAAGTTTATTGATATTTGTATGGAACCGGATTGCACGCAGTGTAAACCGTATGATCCATATTCGCAACGATTAACCATCGTATTTCCCGGGTGGACACGCCGGTTTTCCAATCTTCATTTCAGGGAATTTGCAGAAGAACTCATCCGAAAAGAAGTCCCGGCGCATATTTTGACCCGTATCTGCTGGATCGGTAATGATGTGGTGGAGGAATCCAGTGATGAAAAAGGTCAGATGTCGCAGTTGGAAGATTTATATAAAAAATGGCTGACTCAAAAAATGCAACATCCTGAGAATCAGAAAGATAACGAGTTTTTGAAACCGCTGGTGGATCTGCTGCACCACCTGGAAACTGTTTACCCGGAAGGGAAACTTTACGACTGTGGTCAGACGGGTGATAGTGAATCATCCATCGTACTCGGTAAATCGACAATCGGAGAATTAAAAAAGCAGGACAATGGCACCAACTAATTTATTACAAAATCCAGACCCTACTTACCGTAAATTTGTAGATAACCAGGTTCTAACAGATAATCAGCTTAACGATATGCTGAATCACCTGGAATACCAGGATAAGCTCTCGCGCGTAATATTGAGTGGTGTTGGTATAGTCTGTGGTTTGGAATTATCCAGGAAAAAAGAAAATGGTGATATCATAATATCAGAGGGGGCCGCTGTTACCACCGACGGAGATCTGATCAAAATAGAAGAGAAAACCTTCACTGGTTTTAAGGAGTTTAGTGATTCACGCGTCAAATATTCCCCTTTCTGGGAAGATAATTCTCTTTCGGTCAATTTATGGCAACTGGAGCCGACTGTAGAACCCTCTGATGTCAAATCATTATCTGCTTTTGAATCTACGGCAGGATTTACTATTGATTCTGCTATCTTCCTTATATACCTGGAACATTATGTTAAGGATCCGGAAGATTGTTCGCCCGTTGATTGCGATACCCAGGGGAAAGAAGTTGTTAATAATGTTCGCGTTTTGATGGTTTCCAAAGAAGATGTTAAAACCATTTCGCAAAGTGATTCAATATTTAAAGCTCTCCTGGATGACAACCAAAATACGATTTTGGATCAGTTGGGGCCTATGTATGCTAATCGTGACATAATAAGCTCTTTAGATCAATTTAGCTATACGCATTACAAAAGTACCTATTCAGGTATTTGCGATTTTAATAAGATTGGGAGTGTGTTAACTCAATTACAGAAAACAAATTTATTGAAACAAAGTATTGAGCAAACTCAATATCAGAATGCTCTCGAAAAATTGGATAGTGTCTATTTTAATCATCATAATATTCAGTATAATTATGACTTTTACTGTGATTTAACGGAAGCATATAATGAGCTTTATGAGCTAATAAAAGAAAATTATGCACTTTGCTGTCCCGATACAAAAGCATTTTCAAAGCATATTTTATTGGGTAGTGTGGAGCAAGCACCCGGTTTATGGAGACACCGGTTTTATCCATCCCCTATATTGAATTATCCGGATGCCAAAGAACGAATACAAAATGCTTACCGGCGGCTCATTCAGATGATTAATAATTTTCGGGAAGATTATAGTAACCTTCCCATCAAAATCACCCCTTCACGATCGGGAGACTATCCACTGGCAAAGCGAGCTATACCTTTTTATTATTTCCCGGATGAGCCGGAAACATGGGAAAAGCTTTTTCAAACATGGAAAGAACATTCCCGTGAATATTTACCCAATTATTACAGAAGTGATCCGGATGGAATTGGGATTAACCCGATGGATATCCGGTTAAAAGGCCACGATTTCTACCGGATTGAAGGGCACGTCGGGGAGGACATCCAAACTGCGCAAAAAAGTATTCATAAGAAAAAGAAAGATAATGGTCTGTCTTTTGATATCATGCCGATTGCAATCGGTGGCAATCCTGATGAAGAGACGATAAACTATGACGACTACCAGGTGCAATTTGAAGATCTGCAGGTGGTATTGCAAGCCTGGAATGAGGAACAAAAATGCCTGATGAAAAAAGCTACCGGGTTTTTGTCCGGTTTCAGCATTGCCAGTCAGGGGGCGCATATTGGCTATATTTCCCAGGAAGCAGTTGCCAATAATACAGCAGACAACTCGAATACAATTTCCTATTTCAGCAATTACCAGCCAATCTATTATGAACCCCAAACCTATACCGTACAGGCTAAAAAGAATTATGTGTTGGATGGCATTGAAAAAGAAGATAATACGCTGGGTTCGGCGATGCTTCAGAAAATTAATACCTCCGATAACAAGAACGATATTTGGGTAAAGACTCATAGTTATCTGAGTAATATGATACAGGACTGGAATGTCGATATAATTGAGGCCACGATAAAGATTCCCGGCCAATTAATTGGGTATTTGAAAGAGACGGAAGATAACAAGCTTACCAATATTGATGATTTCACAGGGGAAAATTTACAGAAATATATTAATTCTTTGCAGGAGCAGTGCGATAAAACAAAGAACTCCAAAAAACGTCTTCAGAATCTTATCAATAAATCAGACAGTCAGCTGGCATCCCAGAATTGGCTGGAACAGTATATGTTTATTCTCAATCGCCTGGCGTCGGCCTGCTGCCTGATAGAAAAAGTACAGGTATTGTATAAGGAAATTTTGCAGCGAAAGCAGGAGATATTGAGACAGCTGGCCATTGATAATTTTATTCAGGACCATCCCGGAGCAACACACCAGGCAGGCGTATCAGAAGGAGGTACTTTTGTGCTGCTTTATTACTCAAGTAATAGTCAGGTCCCATTTCCTTCTGATTTTCCACATTTGGCAGCAAATATTGATCCGGGATACCGTATGTTGTCGGAGCCGGCTTCAACTTCTTTATCGAACGTAAATATTCCGAATCTGGGTACTTTGGGTGGTCAGTTAGAAAGATTCAGGTTTGTGGAAAATATTCCTCACGGGACGGTGATCGGGGATTTGAGTTTGCCATATATTTGCTGTTCCAAAATACCGTCGAATACATTTATTTTTCCCAAACAGCCGGCCTCACTCCGTTTGCCTGTCGGTTTTGTGTGTAAACAGCTAGAACAGCAGGCAGATCAAATTTTAATGAATGTAACTCCATCCGGTGGTAATGTAAAAGCTTCCATCGGTGACCGGCAGTTGCAGGGGGTAATTATTCAGAATGATTCGGGTACTTTCTTCGATCCCAATAAAGTGGGTGTCTCGGATTATGGAAAAACAATTCGGTTTACGGTGAATGATCAAATTGTGAATCCCACCTTGGTTATTTATCAAAAACCGGTTGCGAAATTCCACATTAATGATATTACGGATAAAAGCTTTAACCAAGACAGAACCCGTGCAACGGTCACTTTCACTAATGATACGACTCCGCATGAAGACGTATCCTTCGAATGGGATTTCGGGGATGGTTCCAAGGAAACACAAAATGCCATAACGTTTACTCATATTTATGACGTTAAACCGGGGACCACCTTTAATTTCGAGGTTCACCTTGTTGCATCAAATGGACCCTGTGAAAACAGCATAAGTCAACAGATAAAAGTGGATGTTCCTGCTGTAGAAGAACCCATGGCCGAGTGTAGAGATCGGGCTCAAAAATGGATTAAAGCGTCTTATGATAACATAAGGAGTGAATATGAAGCAAATACGGATGTGCTCAGTCCATTCAATTCAGATTACAGTCAAATCGTCAAACCGGATTATGAACATATTACTAGTAATATTGATGGTGCATTAAAGGGAGATATGGATGACAAGATATTCTTAGACATTCAAAATGTGCAGTTTAATATCAATAATTATCTTGATAATGCAGAGTCAAACCAAGAGCAGAGAAAATTTGCAATTAAGCTTTATTTCGAATTATTGCTGCTTTACTTCTACCTGCAGGCATGTCGCGGAGACGAATCTATAAAGGTGGATGCCGGGATCTCAGATGTTGAACCGGGATGGGTTGACTTTGCCACAAAGGCTGCAGAAAAATATATAAAAGCCTTATTGGATTTATTTGAAGAAGATGACATCGTGAATAAACTCAAAGAAGTTCAAAAAAATATGGGAGATAGAATGGTCGATCGCTTGCAAACCGATATCAGAAGAATTATCGGAATTTTGAGTGATGCATAAAGAAGCTTAAGTAATCGTATTGGCAACTAATAATTCACATATCATTCAAAAGATCCGGATAGATTTAAATCTGTCGTTTCCAAAAGATCGCCATTCAATTGCCGCGCAAGTGAAAAGAGCGGTTAAAGCAGCTCTAAAAAAACAAGGAAAAAAACTTGACGGGCTCAATATATCTTCTGTCTGCCAGGTTGATAAACTGGAAATTGATATGGAGATACAACGTGATGAGCTTGATGCTCTGGATGAGAAAATTGGAGCTGTACTTTCGGATAAATTGGATCAGATTATTCATCAAACAGTTCTGGAATCTGTTGATTATGACAATGTAAATCCGGATGAGCTGGATCTTGCAAGGGTAAAGTCTTCTGATGAACGTAAAGAAGAATTATTTGAATTTTTTGCTAAGACGGGCGTGTTCCCCTGGTGGTCTAATGCGGGTGACAGCTTGTCTGACCTGGAAGAGTGGCTGGCGCAATTACCGGCTGACAAATGGTTTTATTTAATCACCGCGATTTATAATACTGAACCGCGAAGCATTCAACGATTAGCCCGGCAATTTTCGGAGAAGTTATTGAGAAATTTAATTAAGAAATCCACTACTCAATCCACTATATCGGAATTTACACTTCGTTACCTGGATAAATCTCCCGAATTTATAAAAAAATTTGAAATGCCGTTTGGTCAGGTCCATGAAATAAAAGTGCAGCTTTACCGGGTTGTTTTGCAAAATATACTGTTGGGTAAATCCATACAGGAAATATTTGGCCATATGACCAATCACATGATAGCTGCCGTGGCCGAAATAGTGGGCGATCGAGACAAAATTATACAAAACTGGAGAACCTGGATATGCGGTTCCACTCATATACAAACTGATATCTGGCTGAATACGCTTGACAATTTAGAGCCCGACACAATTGATAAACCACAATCATCGGGGCGGATAACGGACATAAAGAACGAAGATTCCGGGAATATTCCGGAATATGAAATACCACAGGCAGGATTGGTTTTGTTGCATCCATTTATTCAAAAATTATTTCGAAATCTCGGATTTTTGACAACTGGTGAATTTACGAATGAACGTACTCATGAGCATGGGGTTTGTTTGTTGCATTATTTATCGACCGGTCGTGAAAATTTTGATGAACACGAAATGATATTGCCCAAGTTTTTATGTGGCTGGCCTCTATCCCGTCCGCTTCAGCGTTTTTTGCCTGTCAGCGAATATGAAAAAGAGGAATGTAGCACCTTATTGGAAAATGTAATTGATCATTGGAGTGTTTTAAAGAATACTTCACCCGAAGGTCTGCAGGTTAATTTTTTGATACGCGAAGGAAGTTTAAAAAGAAATGAATTCGGCTGGGGGCTTTTTGTTGAACACAAAGCTCAGGATGTATTACTGGATAAATTACCATGGGAAATTTCAATTGTAAAAAGTAACTGGATGGATGAAATAATAACTGTCCATTGGACTGAAATGGGATAATAGATATGGCTTTTGCTGAATTGGTACAAAAAGTTCAGGATTTTACCTTTCAACGGCTGGAATATTATTTTGATAAGCGGTCGAAGCCTCCTGTAGCCCGGAACTTTCAACTTGAAGAAAAGTCCATCCTTTCTTTAAGTCCATTGATTCAGGAAGATGAACTGAGTAACGAAGAAACTTTGATATTGGCCCTTGTTCTTGTCCCTCATCTTCAACCTGAGCTGTATTCCAATCTTATTCAATATTTTCTCCCGCAGGGTGGAGATTTGCCCATTTTCGGCGGAGTCAAAGGGAAAAATCACCGGGGCGTTCTTCCAACTGGAGAAACCTTACAGTTTTTAATTGCTGGACAAGATGTTGCAAAAAGAATTCAAGTAATGGAGCAGATGAAAAAGTCTGTTTTGTTGAAGTATGAAATTTTAAACCTGGAACCGGTTGCGGCCGGTGAGCCAGAAATGAGCGGCCGACTCTCTGTAAGTGACGAATGGGTAGAAAAAATATTGACCGGGAAATCGAGTTTGCCCGCCTTTGGCCCGGACTTTCCCGCTCAAAAGATCGAAACCGAGCGATCCTGGGATAGCCTGGTAATGGCTGAAGAAGTATTGGAACAAATAAAAGAATTGCAAACATGGATACATTACAATCAAAAATTGATGGATGACTGGCAGATGCGCAAGAAGTTAAAACCAGGATACCGTGTCATGTTTTATGGCCCGCCGGGAACCGGCAAAACGCTGACCGCTACATTGCTTGGAAAATATACCGGCCGGCCTGTCTTCCAGGTTGATTTATCTACCATCGTATCCAAATATATCGGAGAGACCGAAAAAAACCTGGAGAAGCTGTTTTCCAAAGCCCAAAACCGGGACTGGATTTTATTTTTTGATGAAGCCGACGCCTTGTTTGGGAAACGCACGGATGTGGGAGATGCACATGACCGGTTTGCCAACCAGGAGGTAAGTTATCTGTTGCAGCGAGTGGAGAATTTTAAGGGGATGGTTATTTTATCCACCAATTTCAAATCCAATATTGATGACGCCTTCCTTCGGCGGTTTAATGCGATTATAAAATTTCCTTTTCCCGATGCTTGCCAGAGAAAGACCATATGGGAGAAATCACTGCCGGAAAGAATTGCCTTGGAGGATAATGTGGATTTATCAAAAATTGCTTCCACTTATAAACTGACTGGTGGGAATATTATTAATGCAGTGCAATATGCTTCCTTAAAAACGATTGGGGATCAGAAAGAGTCTATTTCCCTTGATAGCATTTTGAAAGGGATTAAACGGGAAGTGGAGAAGGAAGGTAAAATTTTTAATAAACTGCCAGACCACAAAATTTATACTAATGGATTAAATTAATTATTGTCATGAAATCGGCCCAAAACAAAGTCTCGTATGAGTCAAAAAGTCCATCTACTTCAAAGCTAAATGATAATCTGCAGAAATTATTTTTCTCACCCCTAAAGCAGAAGTCCGAGGCTCTTTTTAGTACAGATTTTATTCAGCCTAAGTTAAAAATTGGGCAGCCCGGTGATAAATACGAAAAAGAGGCCGATCGTGTGGCCGATACCGTAATGCGCATACCCGATCCCATGCCCCGGGAACAGCCGCTGGATGATGATGATAAGGTGCAGATGAAACCCTTAGGGTATAATGGAACAGGGCTGTTGCAAATGAAATGTAAAAAGTGCGAGGAAGAGGAAAAGAAGCTTCGGAAGAAGCCAGCCATTCAAATGAAAGGCAATGGACAATATTACGCTTCCCCGGCAGTAACCGGACGAATTAATGCCACAAAAGGACGCGGGCAGCCTTTGCCGGGTAATACACAGACAGAAATGGCTCATAAAATGGGTTCGAATTTTAGTGATGTCAAAGTGCATACCGATTCCAATGCCGTGCATTTGAACCAGAAATTAGGTGCCAGGGCCTTTACACATGGGAAGGATATTTATTTTAATTCGAATCAATATAATCCAACAACTTCAGCAGGCAAGCATTTGTTGGCACATGAGTTGACGCATGTGGTGCAGCAGAATTTTATCGACAACTTGTTAATTCGGTCACAGAAAAATATTACTAGTTGGGGGGCCATAAATTCGAGTTCACCGTATGTGGCACGCCAGACTGAAATTCATGCAGATTTGACTGGTCACGCCAGCCCACGTTGGAAGCACACACATGGTTATCGCCGTGCAGAATTGAATATGCAACTTTCCGAAGATAGGGTTGAATCCGTACGATTGTTTTTTGAAGAGATGCTTAGAAATGCATTCCGAGCGCGTGGGTTGGATGTAGAGATCACATATGAGTCACGGAATGTGGATGAGCCGGCTCCAGTAGGAGCAGTTGATTCGGCATCGATAAGTGCCGGAGCCATGGGTAGCACTGTAACCGAGCGAGAGGCGAGCGGTAACGTACATGCAAACAAACCAGAGATGCGGCGAGTCGACGTGAAAGTTACCGTCACCTGGCAAGTTCCAGGTGAAGCACTCAGTTCAGAGAGCGAGGAAGTTACTATTCCGGAGGAGTGCGAACCGAATGCCACTGACCGATGGTCGATTAAATTGGTTCTTTCTGGTGGAGCTGGTCATGCGGGGGGAGGAGTGGCAGGTGCTTTGGGAGTGCTAAAAAACCGCCTTACAGGCCAGACGGCCCAAGGCTCATTTCAGGGTGGTGGATTGGGTGTTGGTCTTTCATCGCCGGGCGCTGACCCGGGCTGGGGCGACTTTTCTGATTTCAGAACGGATAGCCTTGTCACTTTTGAGGACTTCGATGGTACTTTGGCGCGCCTTACCACCGCAGGTGCTGGGATTGCGATCATTGGCGGTGGACTGGCGTGGATCTCGTTCCCGATGCTCGGTGCGAATTCAATCTTTGTTGGTGGTTTCAATATGGGACAGTTTGGTGCTGATATGGGGACGAATGTCGGATCGTGGAATGTAATCGGTCGCCCACCTGGTCCGCATTGCACGCCTGAGCATACAGAACAACGCGCAGTTGTGCGCTCAGTTCCCTACAATACGGCGATGCCCAACGTATTCTTCCATAGGGTTCTGTTCGAGACGGGAAGCGCCGAGATTCCGGATGAAGAACTACACAAGTTACAAGAATTTGTTGACTTAATAATGGCTAACTATGAATACACAGGCATCCAAGAAACTCATAGAGCAAGATAGAAGTTGGGTAATAATCATACATATCAACAATATATAATCTAAATCAAATCTTCTTGTTGAAATCAAATTAGATAATATGATTGCTGGTATAACTTGAAAATATCATTTAAGGTCAGAACCATGTATGATTGATACAACAGTAATGTGGATCATCTTCAACCTCCGTTATTATCAACATTGGCTGCCAATGTAAAGACGCATTTGAACGAGGTCTAGATTACAAGTAAACTGATTTTGGGAAGTTGTTAGATTTTACAGTGAAACGATGAGATTATATACTTTGAATTACCGTACACTGACTATATTGTGGCTTATCAAACAATGAATTATATGAATATTATTCATTATAATTTACGTTAAATTCGGTAAAATCTATTATTATATAATAACCATCATGATAAAATCTGTATTGGTTATATACAAGATATTTTTAAAATATCATTAGAATTTTAAATATGATGAGAAGTAAAATTCAAAATAATTTTAATAAAGTTGACCTGACCCTAAAACGGACAAATCAGGAATATGGAAGAAATGTATTTTTTAATCCACACAAAACCGATTCCTTTTTTTCTCAGATTATTCAGCCGAATTTGAAAGTAAGCCGACCCGGTGATAAATATGACCAGGAAGCGATTCGGGTGGCCGATGCGGTAACGGGTATGCCGGATCAGAAGATTCAGCTAGAAAGATTGGGTATTCAGTGTAAATGCAAGGAGAGTGATGATGAAAAAAAATTGCAGATTAAACCAAACAAATATGTTCAAGGCCCCGGTTCGAACTATGCCAGTAGTAAGATAAGTAGCAAGGTGAAATCTAAAACAATATACGGCAGCCATTTGCCACGGAATATACAAACCGAAATGGGAAATAAAATGGGTGCCGATTTTAGCGAAGTGAATATTCATACGGATTCAAAATCTCATCAATTAAACCAGCAGTTGGGCGCGAAGGCCTTTACTCACGGTAGTGATATTTATTTCAACAAAGGCGAATATAACCCGAATTCAAATACTGGAAAGCGTTTGCTGGCTCATGAGTTGACTCACGTTATACAACAACAAGGGATTGGTCCGGCGGTGCTCCAAAAGCAAGAGTCGGAGAGTGAGACACACATTATTGAAGATGATGCGACTATTGATGTACCGGCCGAGATGACCGAAGAACAATTACGCCAGATTATCCACAACCATCCCGTAATTGGAAGGCGTCTCATCTATCGCAGTGACGAAGGTGAACACTCAGGTGATATGTTGCAGGAGCATTCCAATGTCTCCGAGGTCTATTCCCAAATTTTTGACCGCCATGGTCCCGTGCGGCTACGCTTTCGATTTACCTATGTCCCGGTTGCAGGTACTGATGGATGGCGGGTGAGCGATATTGAGATTGAAGTTCGTGATCAGATTACGTTTGAAGAAGGTGACACCGTTGCACCGAATCCGCCAAATGACCTTCAAGAGCGCATAAACCGTCAATCTCCACCACCTCCGGATGTCAATTTACCGCCAAGAGGCGACGAGGTTTGGAACCAAATTCGGAAGATATTTTGGGACCCGGAAAACGCTACACCAACAAATCCCGGTGAGCTTATGCCGAGCATGCCAAATTTTAGAGCGGGTCTGAAATCAGTGATTCAAAACAATCTTAGAAACCTTCGAAATGCCGATGCTATTCAACGGAGTGGGGCGGACTATCTGGGTTATGCAGATGCGCTGGCTCGTTGGGCGACTGGGATAGATATAGACGATTTGGCTCATGTTCCTGCCGACATCCGCGAACGAGTGATGGAGCGTCCATTGTCTTTGGAAGGCTATCGGACCGGGGCGGCCCGTGCAATACAAATGATTAGCCGTATCTCGCCTGATGCACAATTACAGGGTGCGCGTCATGCTATTCGAGAACTGTATGGGCATACACGTGCAAGAATTCGTGAAGGATTGTTACAACAAACGACGAGCGATATGAGTGATCAACTTCGTGCCCTTATGCCAGTCCGTTAATGACCTAATCGATGCAATTCCCCTAGTGGTAGAGAAATTATCGGGCATTCGGCAGGTAGGGCTACCAAAAAGAGTGAGTATACTAAAGGCACTCAACTGCTGGTTAAATGAATTGATGTATCTGGTACAGCAACGTTCGAATTGCATTCAAATTAAACGAGTTTGTATCGGAAGAGTTTGGAAGCGACCAGAAACTATACAGACGAATATCAAAACATTTTCCACTGTGAATCGAGTTTTTGGTTTGAGTTATTAAAAAGAAAATCTATTAATAAAACAAACTACTATGGCACTTTACAGAAGAGGATCGATGGGGAAAGAAGTGAAGCGTATACAGCGCCAGCTTCAGGAGCTAGATTACTATCATGGAGCTATTGATGGGATCTATGGCGGTGGAACTGAAAGTGCAGTTAAGGCCTTCCAACGGGCGAAAGAATTGACCGTTGATGGTGTCGTAGGACCTAATACATGGAAAGAATTATTTGACGAAGATGTGGTTTCACCGCCGTCAATCCTTGATGAGCCCCTTTCCTATCGCAGCCTGGCGCTCACCGGATCGTTCGAAACCGGCAAGCCAACTCCCGATTGTTTTGCCGGAATTTCCGGCGATTTTGACGGACAGGGCATCAGCTTTGGGGCTATGCAATGGAATTTAGGACAGGGAAGTTTGCAGCCCCTCTTGAAAAAAATGGATCACCATCATCCGGATCTTGTAGATGATATTTTTGCAGAGCGCTGTTCAGAGTTTCGGGAGATACTCAAAGCGCCAAAGGAGCAGCAGATGGTGTGGAGCAGATCGATACAGGATCAGAATCACTATGTGCTTCGGGAACCCTGGGGCGGACTGTTTAAAACATTAGGCCGATGTGAGGAATTTCAAGATATACAGGTGGAAGCTGCAGACCGGCTCTATGATGAAGCAATCGAACTTGCCCATGAATATGAATTCAAATCAGAGCGGGCTGTTGCTCTAATGTTTGATATCAAAGTACAGAATGGAAGCATATATCCATACGTAAAACAGCAGATTTTGCATGATTTTGATAACTTACCGGATGATGCGGATGAGGGAGCTCGCCTAAGCATCGTGGCAAATCGGCGTGCCGAAGCTTGCAATCAGCGCTGGATTGAGGATGTTCGCAGACGTAAACTGACGATCGCTCGTGGCCGTGGTACGGTTCATGGTATGCATTATAATCTTGCAGAGGATTACGGGATTCGTCTGGATGTGGAGGTATAGGAGACTAATGGATGGATCTTTTACTCTCTGATATGAAACTGTGTAATATTAGTCTAGGTGAAATTTAATTTGTAAACATGAAAAGCTCTATTCACGCTAATCATATCGAAGCACGGCATGCAAAAGGTAGTGGTAAGAAGAAAACCTACTTTCAATATAAAAATAATAAAGAAAGTCAGCCCTTTTTTAGACCAAGCGTTATTCAATCCAAACTGGAAATTGACCATGCTGATGAGGTGGCAAATTCATCCAAATTCAAAGTGACGCGTCTGACTGTTGATGAAGAAGAAATGCTGCAGCCCCGGCCGGTGGAAGCTGGGAAAGACTTACAGATAAAACAGAATGGCAATCCCCCGGATATTCAACGAGCAATGCCCGAAGGGGACCTAATTCATGATCCTCTTCTTGATCAATACAGCCAGGCAACGGTTCAACCTCGTGACTCCCTTACGCAGCATGATCCAGGCTATGAACAATGGGTGGTCCCCATAGATATAGTGCTTGACATGTCGGTGCCTCAGGGAATACCCTCTCCCGATTATTCGCATACTGAAGATGAGTTAAGTGCTTGGGAGCAGGCCAATTTTATATATACACCGCGCTTAATTTATAATTGTGAAAGTGTAACTCGAGGTGGTGTGGAATATAGTTATGTAACCGAAGCGGGTATACGACTCATCAATAAGCGTTTTGAATATTTCATCGCTCAGCACATACAAGAAAATATGAACTTTGGAAATAACCAAGAGATTTGGCATGATATAAATAGAAGTATCCGAAATCATTCCAGGGAGCATTTTATTCAGTATAGGCAAACTGTAAATGAAACCAAACGGGCGTTTTATAATAGAATTGTAAATTTACCAAACCGTTTCAATCCAATACAGCTTAGTCAAGAAAGATTGGAAAACTATGTGGAAGCATTGCTACGATATTTCACAGCTAAACTACATTTTGAACTTTGGCAAGTTAAATGTAACTGGGAGCGCACAGATTATCCCAGAGTTTTAAGACGGGTTGGGAACGTAGGCGGACGGCTTACCCCGAATTGTGGTACTCAACCGCCAACTCCGGTTCCACCAACAATGATAACACCTCTATCTTCATCCAATACACGAGGTACGTCTGGTGTAAATATACCAATACCACAAATCCAAAGCCCATAAATTAGTATTGTTATCATGAAGGAAACTGAAGTTAAATCCAAATTTGTAGCTCATAAATATTCCCCCTCTGTAAATAAAAACGAGACCGGGAAATTCTTTAACCATACAAGAACAAAATCAGATCCATTTTTTGGTCCGGATTTTATTCAGCCAAAATTAAAAATAGGCCGACCCGATGATAAATATGAAAAAGAGGCGGACCATATAGCTGACCAGGTTATGAGAATGCCCGATACCGGTATTCAACGGAAATGCAGGGAGTGTGAGGATGAAGAAAAACTCCAGAAGAAAACAACAAGCAATATTTTAGAAAGTGATGCAAGTTTTGCGAGCCATAAAATTAGCAACAGGCTGGCATCACATGCAGGGCAGGGTAGCCGTTTGCAGTACAATGTACAAAAAGAAATGGAACAAAAAATCGGAGCTGATTTTGGTGGGGTTCATATCCATACCGGTTCGGACTCAATTCAATTAAATCGGCAACTGGGAGCCCGGGCTTTTACTCATGGACGTGATATCTTTTTCAATAAGGGGGAATACAATCCGGCATCTCACAGCGGGAAGCATTTGTTGGCACATGAATTGACGCATGTGGTGCAGCAATCAGATTCAGTAGGGCGAGTTGTTCAGATGGATAATAACAACAATTCTTCTACAACAGAAGGCGATAAAAGCTTTGAATTTAATTTCGAATTATTGCCACCGTCTTTAAAATTTACTATTGGTAACTGGATGTTGCAGGCGAATACTGGTAGCGCCCAATTTCAATTTAGTCAAAATCTATTACATTACAGTTTGGGCTATAGCTATGGAGGCAATATCTTTGCTGGTTTTAACCAGCCCGGTTTTGGAACGAAACTGGGGGTAAATCCTTCCTCCGGTGAAACTTCATTAAATATCAATTACGACCAATTCCGTTTTGGAGGCTCATTTAACCCGGATTCTTCAGCTTTTGGCCTCAATATTGGGTATGGAGCTCCCCTGCTTCCCATGCCATCGGACTTATCAGAATCGGTTTATAGTGGATGGGGAGGGGCAACATCTGTTCTTGGAGATTTAGGTAATTTACAAGATCCGATAAGTTTTTATCAATC
>Ga0102944_1001232_pt1 | contig 17519 bp, 10 predicted proteins | sample SalPonD_shore_MG_FD_78172 | JGI IMG/M metagenome (GOLD analysis project Ga0102944, IMG submission 78172) | Salt pond soil microbial communities from South San Francisco under conditions of wetland restoration - Salt Pond MetaG... | ecosystem: Environmental > Aquatic > Marine > Intertidal zone >...
TCTTCGGGAGCACATACTCAAATGGGATCAGTTCGAGGATATCGTGGAGTACGCCATCCTGCGATCTGAATTTATTGAACAGTACGGGTGACAAGTGCTGGCAAGTGCTCACAAGTGCTGGCAAGTGCTCACAAGTGCTCACAAGTGCTCACAAGTGCTGGCAGGTGCTGACAAGTGCTGGCAAGTGCTGGCAAGAAAAAACGATTAGGTAGCCGGATGCTGGAAGCCAGGAAGGAAGGATCGCAATGTTACGCGAAGTGTATCACAAAGTAGCATAAAGTATCTGTTAGGTTCACTTGTAATTTCTATTTTTTCCTTGGTGAGACTTTGAGTAGTACTTTGTAGGACTTCGTGATATTTCTTTTTCTAACAAGGACAAATTTCGGAATCCACAATCTTGTCAACACTTGTCAGCACTTGTAGGTACTTGTAAAATTATCCCGTTACAATGGAACATGTTCGCAGATGGAACTAGAAAGATACCGGGTGCTGATTTAACAGTAAACGATGGGATGACTAAAGGATTGGGCCGGATGATGCCTCAAAGGGTTATCCGGAACCCGGCGGATGAACTTAACCTGGTGATTCCATATATTACCAGAGAGAATCGAGGTGCCGTGGGACGACGTTCCGCTGTTGGCTGCAGATTGCCTCTTCTGTGTGATACCAGCTAATTAATGCCAAGCAACCAAATCGGGAGCAAGATATGATCAGGTTTAAATCCTTTACCGTATTCACGATTGTACTCTGTTTGTTTCTCTGGGTAAAACTGCCCGGGGAGACCTATTCACTCTCCTCGCCTGATGAACAGGTCGAGGTGCAGATAGAGACCGGTGATCAACTCGGTTATGCTGTACACTATCAGGGAGATAAGATAATCGATACATCACCCATTTCGCTTACACTTCGGAACGGTAAGGTACTCGGAGCGAACACCAGTCTGAACGAGACTGACACCCGGAGCGTAAATGAGACCATCACGCCGGTGGTTCCGGTCAAGCAGCGGGAAATTCCCAATCATTTCAATGAGAGAATTCTCAGGTTCGACGGGGAGTACAGCGTGATCTTCCGCGCGTATAACGACGGGGTTGCATACCGCTTTGTCACCGAGATGGATGGCGAAATCACGGTCGCTTTCGAACAGGCCTCATTTCGGTTTACCCGGGATCATCCCATTTACGTTCCCGTGACCGACAGTTATCTGACCCATCAGGAAGAGAATTATACCTATGGTCCACTGAGTAAGGTCACCCACGACAGTCTATGTTTCCCCCCGGTGTTAGTCCGGCCCCGGAATGGTCCCAACATCCTTATTACAGAGGCGCATCTGGAGGACTATCCAGGTATGTATTTGACCAGAGATCGGCTCGACTCTCTGAAACTGACCGGAATATTCCCGGCGTATCCACTGACGGAGAGCGAGGAGGGACCCCGCACGGTACGGGTGACCGAGCGGGCAGATTACCTGGCCACGACAACGGGAGATCGGGCGTTTCCATGGCGTGTGATCGCTGTGGCTCCTGACGATGGCGACTTGTTAACGAATGAGATTGTGTTCCGGCTCGCCAAACCCCTGCAACTAAAGAAACCCGGCTGGATTCGGCCCGGGAAAGTCGCCTGGGATTGGTGGAACGACCGGAATGAGTTCGGGGTGGACTTCAAATCCGGTGTGAACACGGCCACCTACAAGTATTATATCGATTTCGCCGCGCACAATAATCTGGAGTACGTGATTTTCGACTCGGGATGGTCCGAGGCGTCCGATCTGTTTGCCATTAATCCCAACGTTGATATGGAAACGCTGACCGCTTACGCCCGGGAACACGACGTGGGCATTGTCCTGTGGTGTGCCTGGGTGACTCTGGGCCGACAATTGGATCGGGCAATGGATCAGTTCGCCCAATGGGACATCAAGGGGATCAAAGTGGATTTTATGCAGCGGGATGATCAGAAGGTGGTCAATTATTACTGGCGGATAGCCCGGGAGGCGGCGGAACATCACCTTCTGGTAGACTTCCACGGAGCCTATAAACCATCTGGTTTGCGGCGTGCCTATCCGAATGTACTCACCCGGGAAGGGGTGAAGGGACTGGAACAAAGCAAGTGGAGTTACCAGCCGACCCCGGAATATAACGTGCAGCTGCCGTTCATCCGGATGTTTGCCGGTCCCATGGATTTTACTCCCGGGGCGACCATCAATGCCCAGGAAGCGAATTTCCGGCCCATCAATGACAAACCGATGAGCCTGGGGACCCGGGCGCATCAAATGGCTATGTACGTGGTGTTCGAAAGCCCGCTGCAGATGCTGTCCGATTCGCCTTCCCACTATAAGCGGGAACCGGAGATGATGCGGTTTCTCTCTCATGTACCCACCACCTGGGATGAGACTGTTGTGCTGGATGCGCAGGTCTCGGATTATGTGGCGCTGGCCCGGCAGTCCGGTGATGAATGGTATGTCGGCGCCATGACCGATTGGAACTCCCGCACCGTGCATATTGATCTCTCGTTTCTCGGAGCGGGCACCTATACCGCCGAAGTCTATGCCGACGGCGTCAATGCAGACCATTACGGCAGTGATTACACCATGGAAACCATCCGGGTCAACCAGCGGCAGACCCTCGAAGCGCAATTGGCCCCGGGCGGGGGATGGGCTGCCAGGATCTATAAAGAGTAAAGTGGCGCTTAAAATGCCGCAGATTCTGGTGAGCATTTTTGTGGGTGACCGGGCCGGCTGGCCTGAATGACATCCGGAATAGTGGAGCAGATGGTGACACTCGTTACACCTCCACTCCCAGCAGGTGGCGGATCCCCAAGCCGATGAGGAAGGAGATGCCCGCGACGCCCATGCTGATGCCCACCATCTCCCAGAATCGCCGGGCGAATTTATATGCTTTCGCCACAGAGATATAATAATTGAAGATCAATATTATCAAAATGGCGTTGATTAAGGTCCATAACAAGCCGAGAAACGGATTGACTACAATAAAGAAAGGCAATACCAGAACCAACACCGTACAAAAATACGCCACTCCAGTATAGACAGAAGCCTTCAGCGGGTTTCTGCTTCCTTCGTCTTCGGTTTTGGTGGACAGATATTCGGAGCCGGCCATGGAGAAGGCTGCGGAAATTCCGGTGATGAGTGCGGCAATGGCTACCAGACTGGTGTTCTGCAGGGCCAGGGTGAGTCCGGCAATGGCCCCGGTGAGCTCCACCAGGGCATCGTTCAGGCCGAGGACCACAGATCCTGCGTACTGCAGGAGTTCCTCATCAAGCATTTCGATGAGCTCCTCCTCGTGATCCATTTCATCTTTTTCGATCTCAGCAGCCTGAGGTATTTCCCTGCTGATCTCATGGTAGGTCTCCTGCGCCAGATCCTCTCCGGCTTCCATCAGGCGGATGGCGAATGTCAGACCAAGTAGTCTGGCCAGCAATGTATAGAACCGAATTTTCCACCGTTTGGGTTTGATAGTCGTTCCGGTATGGGTTTGCCAGAATTCGTAGTGTTCCAGTTCATCCTCAGCAATTTCTTCTAATATCTGCCGGTTGCGAGGATCTTTGGTGAGGTTCGCCAGGTTCCGGTATATGTAGTGCTCCGTGATCTCCGCCCGTTGAGCCTGTAACACAATTCGTTCTGTCACTTCGGTCATGGGTACACTCCTCGATTGAATTGCTCATCGGTTCTCTATCGGATGGATTGTATGCTCTGAGGACAAGGGGTATCAAAGAGCTGTATCCTGATGGGCGGAAATATTTCATGGTAATCATATGGGTTTGTTCTCTGAATGAAAAATACGAAACACCGAATGTACATCCCAGAGATAATACCCTATTACGCACCTGTGAGCGAATTGAACCGGTGAAGTCTGAAAATTTTTGTTAGCAGGCTCATCGAAATCAGTTATACTAATCAAGAAAGGATAACAGCCGGAGTGACAGTCCGGATTCCGATGAACTGGCGCAATCCAGGTTCTGAAAGCAAAGGATCTTATGGGAAGAATAGTATTCGCGGGGATGTTGATCTGGTCGATCATCAGGAATTTCCCCCGCCGGATGCAGCGGATTGGCGGGCTGATGTGTGCGGTAATTCCCGGAACATACGCGTGGTTTGTGGCTGGGTTTAGGATCTTGAGACGGCAGGAATCGCGGAACGGGAATACCGATCACACGGAAGCGATGAGTCAGAAAGCGGGCGGAGATCATCTGAGGGCCGGGGAGTCTCCCGGTAACTGGTTGGTATCAGGTCTGACTGGAGTCGGAGTGTGGTTCGGCAGAATGATCCTGACACTGACTGAACTGCCGGGCCTGGGAGAAATATTGCAAATAGTGTGGGGCCTGGTGTTTCGGGTACGCCCGCTCACCAGCGAAGAGCAGGAGGCGTATGCAATACTGGATCCTTCGTTATCCCTGCCGGTTCGGACCATTCGCATTGATGCTGATTCTTTCATTACCAGAATTAACGGAGGACGGGCAGTAGCCAGCATGTATATAGTTCACCTGCCGGATGAGGCGACGCCAACGGATGTAGTAATGCACGAACTGGCCCACGTCCGCCAATATGAGGAAGTCGGCGTCCGGTATATGTTCGAAGCCCTGCATGCCCAGTTTTTCGGAGCGGGCTACGATTATGGTGATCTGGCGTTCGCACGGAGTGAAGGGAGTCACTACTCCCACTTCAACCGGGAACAGCAGGCACAAATCTGTCAGGACTACTATCGTGCCACCCGGGGAGAATATACCATTTATGGCGCCTCTCGGGAACAGTTAGAGCCGTATATCGCCGACTATCGGATGGGGCGGATATAATCCCGCACGTGGATCCGGTTTATTGAATCAACCAACATTGGGATAGAGAGTGAGCTGGCTGTCTAAGAATACATCGGCTGAGTGATTACCTGGAAGCGAGGGATTCTCGGCAGAAACCGGGAAGTTTTATGAGTCTGCACCCGACCAATATCCCTGATATCCGTTTGCCATGATATGGACTGCGGAGATCTGGTTACCATGTGATTTATCCAATACAGATCTTGGTCTAGTCATTCTATTCGGTTAAATTATAATCCAGACGAAGGAGAAACCGAATAGTAATCGAATGGAACGGAGGAATGAAATTTATGACCCATCATTTGAATCATGAACTGGAAGAGATTGCCCAGCAGATGGTTGCGAAGGGCAAGGGGATCCTGGCTGCAGATGAGAGTACCGGGACTATCACGAAACGACTCGCCAGCGTGGATGTGGAGTCCACCGAAGAAACCCGCCGCACGTATCGTAATCTGTTGTTTACCACGTCGGGTATTGAGGAGAACATCAGCGGTGTCATCCTGTTTGATGAAACCATCCGGCAGTCGGCCGACGATGGCACTCCTTTCCCGGAATTACTCAGTGATCGGAGGATTCTCCCCGGGATAAAGGTCGACATGAAGGCAAAACCTCTGGCCGGGTTTCCCGGAGAGAAAGTGACGGAAGGTCTCACGGGCCTGCGTGAGCGCCTGGAAGAGTATGTGGAATTGGGTGCGAAGTTCGCAAAATGGCGCGCAGTTATCACCATCGGAGACGGTATTCCCACCCGGTTCTGTATCGAAGCCAACTCCCATGCCCTGGCGCGCTATGCGGCGCTCTGCCAGGAGGCCGGAATTGTTCCCATCGTCGAGCCGGAAGTATTAATGGATGGGGATCATGATATCGAACGGTGTGATGAAGTCACTACCGCCATGCTGAACCAGCTCTTTTATGATATGCTCGAGCACCGGGTGATGCTGGAAGGCGCGATCCTCAAGCCGAATATGGTCTTGTCGGGCAAAGGCTCTCCGGTGCAGGCGGACGTGCAGGAAGTGGCCGAACGTACAGTGCGCACCATGCGTCGTGTGGTGCCGCCGGCCGTTCCGGGTATTGCCTTTCTGTCCGGCGGACAGAGCGCGGAACTGGCAACCGAACATCTGAACGCAATGAACACAATGGGTGACCATCCGTGGAACTTAACCTATTCCTACGGACGGGCATTGCAGCAACCCACCCTGAACGAATGGAGAGGGAATAGCGCAAAGACAGAGAAAGCCCAGCAGCTGCTGCAGCACCGAGCGAAGTGCAATGGTGCCGCGACCCTGGGTCAGTACAGCAAAGACATGGAGAAAATCGCAGCCTGACTCATCTTGCAGGTGACGGGCTGGATTGACAGACCTCCGAATGGTTATGCCAGAAAGCGGGCATCGCACCGATGACCGCTTTTTCTTTCCATTGGATGGTGCATTTGGATAGCCTCTGAGATGTCTCCACCGGCGATTAGCCGGTACGAATGTTCTGCAGGTTCACGCTTTAATCTCTCTAAGATGATGGATGTTTATAGTATTCTGTTCTATACGAATAAAATTACAAGGGCCTTCGCGGCGAAAACCATTCCCGGATCGGATTTCTGTTAGCCGTGACGACGGAACCAGGCGGGTCATTGAAAGAAGACGTTCTGGCATCTGAAATCGAGAAGCAAACAATGTATGCTACCAAGTAAATGCGCCACCCGATTCGGGTGGCGCATTTACAATTATCGCAACACAACTCAATAACCTTACGCACAGGGGGTGTGCGATTTTGGGTTCTTATGGTAATTTTACTGTATCCATGCGCGTTTGTCAATACTAATTTTGCAATCAAAACTTTGCAATCAATCTGATCATTGATCTGTTTATAGGAGCATTGGTAGATTATTACGCTACTGGTTCCAGATGATCTTAATCAGCAGGAGGATCTAAACACAGGATTGCCCAAATTCATTGGAGAAACTATCATACAATGCGCAGAGACAAAAGGAGAGAGCCGTGTCACGTGCAAAAGGAATATGGATTCTTGGGGGATGTTTTTTTGTTTTTTCGGTATTATCGAGCGAGGGGAGTATGAGTTTTACCGGGAATACCGCTGCTTCCGGAGCGGCCCAAAATGCTTCGAGCGCCGAGCTGGCTGCCCAGCCGGGATTTGTCGCTTCTGAATTCATCTATGAGGAAGCGCCGTTTCCCGAATGTCATGCTTCCACCATTGAAGAAACGGAGGACGGGCTGGTGGCTGCCTGGTTCGGCGGGACCGAGGAGAGCCATACGGATGTGGGGATCTGGGTGAGCCGGCTCGAGAACGGAGAATGGTCTGCACCGGTGGAAGTGGCTGATGGTGTCCAGCACGATACCAAAGAATATCCCTGCTGGAACCCTGTGTTATTTCAACCGGATGCCGGACCGTTGATGTTATTCTATAAGGTCGGTCCCAGTCCGGAAGAATGGTGGGGCGTCTTGCGGACGTCTGACGACGGCGGACGATCATGGTCCCGGGCCTGCCGGTTACCGGAAGATATTCTGGGGCCTATCAAAAACAAGCCGATTCAATTATCCAACGGCGATATCTATTCTCCCTCCAGTACCGAACACGAGGGTTGGCGGGTACATTTCGAGCGTACACCCGACCTTGCCCGAAGCTGGGAACTCGTCGGACCGGTGAATACCGGGGAACGGTTCGGAGTGATTCAGCCCACACTGCTAATTCATCAGGATGGACGACTCCAGGCACTCTGCAGAAGCCGGCAGGGTGTGATCGTGGAAATCTGGTCTGATGATTTCGGAGCCAGCTGGGGACCACTCCGGGCGACAGACCTGCCGAACCCGAACTCGGGAATTGACGGCGTAACCCTGGATGATGGTCGACAACTCCTGGTCTACAACCACACGACTGTTCCGGAAGGACGGTGGGGAGGACCCCGATCTCCTCTGAATGTCGCCGTGTCTGAGGACGGGCAGTCATGGTCCGCCGCATTGGTGCTCGAGAATCAACCGGGGGAGTATTCATATCCGGCGGTTATTCAATCTTCTGACGGACTGGTGCATGTCACCTACACCTGGAAACGACAGCGCATTAAACATTCTGTGATTAATCCCCGGGAACTCCGCCTGACAAAGATCGTCGATGGCGAATGGCCGAAGTAAAAAATTGAAGACTCTCTGTGCGACCTTTGTCGAACAACCGCAAGGTACGATAAAAACCGGAAGTTCATGTAATTAAAAATTCTGTGAATTGTTCTCTTCATGGTTGTTTTGCCACGGGATTGATATTATAATTGGCCCCATTACTAATGAGAAGGCGGGATTGTCTTTTCATTGGTGTGCGAGAATGAAGAGAATGAACGGAGTCAACAGAAGGAGTTTTAGATGGGCTTGAAGAAGCACTATCTGAAAAGTCGGCCGATATGTAAGGTGACCTTCAGATTGCCGGAGGAAGCTGCCAGTGACGCCGATAAGGTCTCGCTGGTGGGTGATTTCAACAATTGGAATGAGCATGCCACTCCGCTGGAACGGCTGAAGAGCGGCGAATTTAAAACCAATGTGGAGCTGGAACCCGGTAATGAGTACCAGTACAGGTATCTGATTGACGGAGAGAAATGGGAGAACGATTGGGACGCCGATAAATACGTACCCAATCCGTACGGAGATGGCGAGAATTCTGTCGTTGTAGTGTGATGGTTCCGGGCGATTAAACTCGCAGAGCGCATATCCAGGAAGGGTGCGATTTCCGTCCGGCTCTCGGTCTCCGGAGAGAAGCGGTTACCAGTTTACCGAATCTCAGGGACATTAATGAGTGTATAAACAGGCGGTATATTTGTAGAATTTTACCTACAGATTCTCCATGTTTCAAAGGGATTTGAACAAACTGCCGCCTCCATCTCTCGGATACCATCCGGGTCCAGTTTCATTCAGTAACTCTCTGGGTGATATCGCATAATCAAATGTGGCTCTGAAGTAACCTCAGTGAAACGATCTGCTCCGCCAGGCGGGGGCCGGGCAGGCTGGTGTGGGGAGAGGGTTGGTTTTGTGCTTGCTGGAACAGTCAGCCCGTCCGGGGCCAATCCCACTTCACCGTACCTCAGGAGCAAAGGAATTAAGCCCTCCTACCTTTGATCACCGACGGACTCAGTCCGGGGTGACTCGCCAGAAGGACGCTACTCTGATCAGTCCCCGGTGTTGGCAGTATACCCAGAAGCTGCCACATCTGTACAGTCAGGTTCCCTGTTTACTCTTCATTGGTTTTGCTATAAGTTTTTAAAACAGGTTTTTCCCGGAAGGTGATGTCTCGGGAAGGTGTGTAGACGAAGCCTGGCCAAGTGTTGCAGGTCAGTTGCAGAGTAGGATTTTATTGAGGTCCTGCTGGTGATGGTTGTTCATCAAATGGTATGCTAAAGTATCAGATACGTTCACGCTTGCGGGGGGAATATGGCGCAATTTTCAAAGATCACATCGCTGGTCGCCATTCACGATGCTATCACCATTCAGCGCACGTCGCATGGCATCCCCCAGATCACTGCCTCCAATCGAGAGGATTTGTGCTACGGTATCGGGTATGTCCATGCGGTGGATCGACTGGTGCAAATGATGATGGTTCGTGCGATTGCCAGGGGGAGGGCCTCCGAATATTTCCTGGGAAGTGAGGACTTGATTTCCCTGGATACGTTCATGCGGTGGCTGCATCTTGAATACCGGATCCAGGAGGAGGTGGAGAAGCTCTCCCCGGATGTCCGGAGTGAACTGGATGCGTATTGCACTGGTCTGAACACCGCTCTGGCGGATGGACGGCGTCCCCTGGAATTCTTTATTACCGGGTATCATCCTGATAATTGGACCATTGGAGATACCATATTAACCGGAAAGATTCTGAGTTACCTGGGATTGGCGCAGGCGCAGGGAGAGGGCGAGAAGTTCCTCATCCAGCTCATTCAGGAGGGGGTGGATGAAGCCCGGATCCGGGCGTTGTTTCCCGGAATCACGGAACCCATCGATTACGAGCTGATTCAGCAGATTACCCTCCGGGATGAAGTGGTGCCCTCCCATCTCTGGAGCCGGATACTGCCGAGATTCCATTCCAGCAATAACTGGGTTGTCAGTGGAGAACACACCCGGTCCGGCCATCCCATCCTTGCAGCGGATCCGCATCTGGAGATCGATCGACTGCCGCCCATCTGGTACGAAATGACCTGGCGTATCGGAACCCATACCACCCAGGGAATTACCATGCCTGGCTTACCATTGATGGTGTTCGGCCGCAATCCGAATATCGCCTGGGCGAATACCTACGGATTCATGGATATGATGGATTATTTCATCGAGGAGTGCCGGGACGGAGAGTACCTGTACGAAGGGGAGTGGCTTCCGTTCGAAGACCGGCACGAAACCATTGTTCCGAAGGGGAAACAACCGATCCATCTCACCTTTTACGAAAATCATCACGGCGTGCTGGAGGGCGATCCGTATCAGCCGGGGAAATATCTCACCATGGCATTCAGCGGACGGTCGGGGGCCGGCGCGGAAATATTTAATATTCTCATGCGCACCGATAATATGAACACGGTGCGAGAAGCCCAAAACAGGTTTCGTCACCTTGGGATGCCCACGTTCAACTGGGTTTTTGCCGACCGGGAGGGAAACATCGGGTATCAGATGTGCGGCAGATTGCCGAAGCGTCGGCCCGACGTGAGTGGATTACTCCCCCTTCCCGGCTGGGATGCCTCCAATGACTGGCAGGGATATGTTTCGCCGGCGAAATTTCCACAATGCTATAATCCGGAGAGCGGATTTTTCGCGACAGCAAATCATGATGTCAGCGAGTACGGCGAAGTACGACCGATCAGTCTTGCGATGGCGCCGTATCGGATCCGGAGAATCAACTCGCTCCTGCAGCAGCGAGAGAATCTCGATGTCGCGTATATCAAACGGATGCAATATGATACTTACTCTCTACAGGCAGAGGAATTCATGGAGGTGATTCGCCCCTTGCTTCCTGACACTGAACATGGACGAATACTCCGGGAGTGGGACTGCACCTACAATAGTGGTTCGGTGGGCGCCACATTATTCGAAGCGGTGTATGAATCTTTGGTATGGACGGTGTTTGGTAATTACGGGATTGGCGAACGAACCATCCGCCATCTTATGGACAATACCGGGGTATTCGTGAATTTCTACGGATATTTTGATGACGTGTTATTAAACGAGGAGTCTCCCTGGTTCGCCGAAATTGATCGGGAGACCCAGTTTAAAGAAGCAATCGAGATGGGACTCCAAGCCGAAGCGCTACCCTATGGCCGGGCACAGGCAGTCGATTTTAAGAATATTTTTTTCCGTGGAAAACTTCCGGGATTTCTGGGATTCGACGAAAAGCGCCTTCCGTTCGGCGGCAGCCGGGCCACCATCCAACAGCACCAGTCGTTCCATCTGCTTGGCGCAGCGGTGGCGGTCGGTCCGTCCTATCGGATGATCGTGGAAATTGACATGGATGGTATGTGGACCAATTTGCCGGGCGGTCCCTCCGGGTGCAGATTTTCCCCATGGTATAAGACCGATCTCTACAGCTGGCTGGAAGGCGAGTATAAGAAACTCCTGTGAAGAGGGACCGATGATATCGGCTGCAACCTGCGCATATAGAATACAGCATCCGAGGGGGAGGGAGAGGTTATTGCATGTGTGTGAGGGTGCAAGCCTCCTGCGTTCGGGAGAACGACGGAACGGAAGGAAAATCAGGAATCACCCTCAGCAGACGTTACGTCGGGAGTAGCTGCCTCTTTTTCCCGTGCATACATACTGTAGAGAATCAGTGATGCGGCGGTCAATATTGAAATAACCAGCACCAGCAACACAAATGTAAACTTGATCAGGCTGCCGATGGTTTTAAGAACAGCTGTGATGTTCGATCGGCTCTCCGACATGATATTTCCTCGCATTCCAGGTTAGGTTCTCTATAGAAATGAGTTTTCTGATTCGGTGCTTTTTCTTCTTCCAATGGAAATTTCCTCATCCTATACCCTACAGGTGTCGGCTTTCGCACACTCTCACTCCCCAATTTATTTTATGGTAGCAACTGATGCCGCCAACCACAAGAATTCAGTGCACCCGAGATTCCGTGATGGTCCGGATTCAGGCATCACAAGTATCCAGAAATTACACTCTCCGGCGCAGACGAAGCGGCCAGTACTGCTCTTTAGCGAGCGGTCAAATATGATTTGGAAGACAGGGGGCGAAATGTTTCAGCTGAATGGCGCTGTCTCTTACCGGGTATATCCTGAGAACCGGCGGATATTCGGGGTTTCGCCGAAGACAATGATCCGGTCTCCGTCCTCGAACCGGTAGTCCGGTCCGGGGCGGCTTGAAATATGCTGAGCGCCTTCAGCCTGTGGTTTGGAAACCAGGATAAGGTCTATCCCGTGCTGTTCCCGGAGCCCGGAATTTTTCACCTCTTTGCCAATCAGAAACTCCGGTATGTTACACTCCAGAATGGAATATCCGGAGATGACCTGGACCGGCCGGGCCTGTTCGACACTGCTGGTCATCTTCTGCGCGAATCCGGAGGCCATATCCTTCTGGAAGACCTGCCGGTTATAGGCTGCCATTACATCCTGGTGCCAGATGGTGCCAATCGGTTCGGCATGATCGTCCCGCCGGACGACGGGGAGTTCTTCTATTCCACTCTCCACGAAGAGTTCCAGCGCTGTTGCCAGTGAGTCCTCTTCCTCAACCACGAAATCCATGGTATGCATGAGGTCGCTGGCAATAATCAGGTTCCCCACTACGTTGGATTCATGAAATAAGCGTCGCAAATCATCAATGGTTATATACCCGGTAATTTCCTGAGATAGATTCCGTACAAAATAGACTACGTGGGAACTGGCTGACATGAGCTGCATCAGTTTATCAAGAGTAGTTGAAGTCTGCACTATTTCGATGCTGTCCCTATAGGAGGTCTTCACCGGGAGTTCCCGGAGCAGATTGATGTCCGTGCCCTTGAATAGGTCAATCCCCTTCCGGACAAGTTTCATGGAGTAGATTGATTCCCGCCTGAGGCGCATGGCCAGTATCATAGCGATGACCGTGGTGAGCATCACCGGCAAAATGATGGCGTAATCATTGGTCAGTTCGAAAATGATAAGGATCGCTGTAAGGGGCGCATGAGTGGCCGCTCCGACCACTCCGGCCATTCCGACCAGAGCATAAGCCCCGGCCTGTGCGGTAATTCCCGGGAAGAGGGTGTGAACCCAGTGCCCAAGCAAGCCGCCCGTCATGGCGCCGATAAACAACGAGGGCGCAAAGATGCCTCCCGACCCCCCGGCGCCCAGCGTGATACTGGTCGCCAACAGTTTTCCAATGATTAAAACGGCAGTCGTCGTCCAGAGTATATCGTTAACCAGAGCCTGGTTGATTACTTCATAACCAACCCCGAGGATATGGGGATACTGGAGCGCAATGACGCCGATTAATACCCCGCCGATGGCCGGTTTACTATATAAGGGGAGATCTATGCTGTCAAATATATCTTCGGCTTTATAGAGAACCGTAATAAATGCGACCGCCGCAAATCCCGTGATAACACCGAGCAATGCGTAGGGGATTAATTCCCAGGCACTCACCAGATCATAGGTGGGTATCTGAAAGGCCTGGGTCGCCGGAAGATACTGGTGGGCTATGACCGTGCTCATGACCGAAGCAATGACAATCGGTGTGATATAGGAAATGGTGAAATCCCCGAGAATAATTTCCAGTGCAAACAACGCACCGGCAATCGGCGCGTTGAAAGTCCCGGCGATACCGGCTCCGGCGCCACAGGCGACCAGCACGGTGCGTTCTTCCCGGCCCAGGTGCGCCAGCTGGCCAAAAATCGATCCCACCGCCGCCCCGATCTGGGCAATCGGCCCCTCCCTTCCAACAGAGCCTCCGGTACCGATATTGATGGCGGAAGCCAGCGATTTGGCGATCGGCACCCGGGTGCGGATGATACCCCCGCGCATGAGGTTCGCCTCCATAACTTCAGGGACTCCATGTCCTTTGGCTTCCGGAGCAAAAAAGTGGACAATCAGTCCGGTCAGTAAGCCGCCAATGGCGGGTATTCCAAGGATCCAGTACCATGGGAACTGGGGAATAAATTCCGCCGGGTTGCCCCAACCGCCCCAGCTGATCTGTTGAATGGTGTAAATAAGCCATTTAAAAATGACAGAACCATATCCTCCGAGTACTCCAATGATCACTCCCCCGAGGATCATGAGAAAATTTCTGGGAATGGTAAAGGTACCGAAAAATTTGGTTGAGAGGCCCTTGAAAAAGAGTTTGGCTTTGACCCGCCAGCGAGCGATCTGAATTTTCGGAATAGCCATAGCTACGATTTCTATACCCCGGGATTCTATACGCAACCGCTCTTATAGTTTAAACTCTTTGGAATCACCCTGTTTGAACGTATATATTTTATCTTGCACTCCGATTTGCACTTCCGGCGAGTATCCTTTGAAGAAGGAGATCAACAGGCGATCGTGGGTGACGTGCAGCGAAATCCAATGGGCGCGGTATCGAATACGCAGTCGCAGACTCTCCAGCTCTTCCGGCAGCGCAGGATTCAGCCAGAGAACATCGTTGCGGAATTCCAAGCCGGTGTAGCAGCGCTGAATTAAGTCGACGGTCCCGGCCATTGCGCCGAGGTGAATACCCTCCGGGGTTGTGCCGCCCTGGATATCCTCAAAATCACTCCGCAGGGCTTCCTCGAAGTAATCCCACGACTGCTCACGATTCGAGCGCGCCAATACCCACGAATGGACGATGCGACTCAGTGTCGACCCGTGCGAGGTGCGCTCAAGATAGTAATCGATGTTTTTCAGAATACTGGAGGGAGAAAAGTCATAGTCCATCAGCTCCAGGGTTAATTGGAGTTCTTCCGCGGAATACAGAAAAAAGAGCATGACCACGTCCGCCTGTTTGGAGGCCTTATAGCGGTTCGGGGTATCACCTTCCGCATCCAGAATCCTGTCCAGCCGCTGGATATCATCGTATTTCTCGCGATACCCTTCCCAGTCGAACTCTTCCAGATCGTCATATCCCTCAAACTGACTGATGATCCCATCACCGTGGAATGGCACAAACATCCTGCTGCTGATCTCCTCCCACAGGTGGCGATCTTCGTCGCTGATATTCAGAATTTCGCAGAGTTCCTGCTCCCGATCTTCATCCAGGATCTTCAGAATCTCGAGCGCCCGCTGCAGCACCCAGACCGTCATAATGTTGGTGTAAGCATTATTGTTGATACCCAGTTTGTCCGAATCCGGATAACGGGTGTGATATTCATCGGGTCCCACCACGTGTTGAATTTCGTAGCGCCCCCGTTGTTCATTATAAGTAACCAGACTGGTCAGGAATTTGGCAATATCCAGCACCATTTCGGCTCCGAAGAACGAGAGGAATTCGATATCGTTGGTGGTTTGATAAAACTGCCAGACGTTATAGGCGATTGCCAGATTCACGTGGCGCTGCAGGTGGGTCTCATCCGGGATCCACTCGCCCGATTTGGGGTTCAAATGCAGCTGCTGGCTCTCCTCTCGCCCGTCACTGCCACTCTGCCAGGGAAACATTGCTCCCCGGTATCCCGCTTTACTGGCTGCGTACCGGGCCTCGCCGATCCGGCGATAGCGGTACATTTTCACCTCGCGGGTGACTTCCGGGATCCGGAGATCCAGGAACGGGAAAATGAATAATTCATCCCAGAAGATATGTCCGCGATAGGCTTCGCCGTGTAATCCCCGTGCGGGAATCCCAACATCCAGATCAATGGTATTGGTGGAGGCTGTCTGGAGAAGATGAAAAATGTGGAGCCTCAAGATGTCCTGCACTCCCTGATTGCTGCTGAGCTCGATATCGCATCTGCGCCAGTGGTAATCCCAGGCCTTAATATGCCCTTCAAGCAGCTCATCAAATGATCCGGCACGATCAATGGCTTTACAGGCATCCATGGTCGGTTCACTGATGGCGTTATCTCTGGACGTATACAGCGCCACCATTTTTTCTATCCGGATTGTCTGATTCTCTGTCCCATCCACCATCAGATCCTGGGCGATAAAGTTCTCCTGGTTAATACTGCTGCGTCTCACCCGGACATCAGGGTTCTCGGTATACACGCGAGTTCTGGCGGCCTGGGTCATCTGGATACGGGATTGTTTGGTTTGGACCCGCAAATAAATACTCTCCTCACTGTGATCAGAAGCGTCCAGTATCTCCAGATGATCACCCCGTAAGTCCCGATAGCGTTCCACACCGTTGTTGGTTACCCGGCCGTCCAGCCCCGAGCGAATCTCGATTTGGCCCGACCAGTTGACAGGTGTCAGGTTCCACTGAATGGCCGCCAGGTGCGGATAGGCCATGTGTACGATGCGCCGGCTCTCCAGCCGGGTTTCCCGACCATCCCTATCTTTAAAATGGATTCGCCGGACTAAGATGCCCTGCTGCATCCGGAGTTCAATGTGATACTCGAGAAATTCAAGCGTATCCGGGTGACTCCAGTCGCCGTCTTCGGGGCGGAACGTTAAATACAGCCAGTTCGGCCAGTTCACCAGATCTTCGTTTTCTACGTCCTTGCCGGCAATCTGACTACTTAACCGGTTATAACCTCCCGCCAGGTAAGTGCCGGGATAATGTACCCCGTCATCCGTGACTTCTTCAGCGGCACCCCGGCTGGCAAAATAGCCGTTGCCGAGCGTGCACAAGGCTTCTCGCAGCGGCTGCAATTCAGGCTGATATTCATCATACGTGATGGTCCATTCATTCATCCGAGCTGTCCTCCAGGTTCGCTATGACCTCATTCAGAAATCGTTGGACTTCCTGTACGGAATTCAAAGTGTAAAAGGCAGCGGTTTCTTCGCCATACTCTCCCACTAAAATGCCGAGACCGCGGCTCTGCAGGACCCGAAATGCGTCTTCATCGGTGAGATCGTCACCAATGTATATCGGAACAATATCCGGTGTATCCAGTTTTAATTCGTTTAGAAGCCAGAGCAGGGCCTTGCCTTTGTCCCAGTCGATATCCGGTTTAAGTTCCACTATTTTCTTCCCTCCGCCCTTTCTCAGATTGGGATGTTGTTTCAGTATTTCCTCGGCGATTTGTTTTACCCCGGGAACGTCCTCAGTTTCAACGTTCCGGTAATGGACCGCAATGGCATATTTCTTCCGCTCAACCTGGGCACCCGAGATGTGCGAGAGTCGCTCCTGCAATTCCTGCTCCGCTGCGTCCAGTTCCGGCAGAGCAGCCTGCCCGGCTTCATGCTGCATGTTCATGTTATTGGGGCCGGTGATATCAAAACCATGGCTCCCTGCATAGATTAATTCGTCGAGTTGGACAAAATTTTTCACAGTCTGCCGATCTCTGCCACTGACGATTGCCACATTACAGAGCCGTGCAAGACGACGGAGCAAGTGTCGCAATTCCTCGGAGAGTGCAGCGTCTTCCGGTCTGTTAACGATTGGCGTGAGCGTGCCGTCGTAATCCAGGAAGAAAACCGGGGTGTGCTGATCCAATTTCTGATAGACCGGGGAACTCTCTTCCAACGCTGAAGGAAGAGTCTCAGGTGATACCAACGGGACTTCCTCGGAAAATCTGGTCTCCAGCTCATGAAAGCTATGGATCACCACCTCAGCTCCTTCATTGAGAAGTTCATCTTCGTTGCCGTTTCGGGAAACCCCGACGACGAGACCAAA
>Ga0102944_1001233_pt1 | contig 17517 bp, 13 predicted proteins | sample SalPonD_shore_MG_FD_78172 | JGI IMG/M metagenome (GOLD analysis project Ga0102944, IMG submission 78172) | Salt pond soil microbial communities from South San Francisco under conditions of wetland restoration - Salt Pond MetaG... | ecosystem: Environmental > Aquatic > Marine > Intertidal zone >...
AGTGGTAGTTCAGTTGGTTAGAATACCGGCCTGTCACGCCGGGGGTCGCGGGTTCGAGTCCCGTCCACTCCGCCATTGAATCGACGGGCGTCCCTGGCAAGGGTACGCCCGTTTTTAATTGGAGTCGTTCCGGACCGTCGGGTACGGTTACATGTCAGGCCCGCCGGATCGGCGTGTCACGGGAACGGATCCGTATCCGCATGGTCGCATGACAATGTTACAGCGGGATGCGCCCGCCGCTTTCGGCAGCGGTCCGGGTCTGCGGCCATTGCGGGATTTTCCTGAACACTATTTATATTAAGACAGCATGCTGCAATCAATTCGAGACTGGGTAACCGGCTGGCTTGCCGTCATCATCATTGCCCTGCTAATCATCCCCTTCGCCTTCTGGGGCATCAATTACTATTTCGGCCAGGGAGGCAATGTCGTTGCCGCGACGGTGAACGGTTCCGATATTTCCCTGCGGGACTACCAGATTGCCTCTCAGCGTATACGCCAGCAGATGGAAAAATCCGGCACCGACACCGCCGACAAGGATGAATTGCTTAAGAAGCGGACGCTGGATACGCTCATTAACCAGAAATTGCTGGCCCAGTTCAAGGATGATCTCAACCTGCGCGTCAGCGACAAGCAGGTGCGCCAGACCATTCAGGGGATCCGCGTATTCCGCGGTGATAACGGCTTCGACAGCAGCCTGTACACCCGCTACCTGGCCAATGCCGGCTATACTCCCGCCAGCTTCGAGGCACAGATCCGCCAGGATATGACCTCGGAACAGTTGCAGGCTGGGATACTGGAAAGTTCCTTTGTTACCAGCGAGGCCGTCGAGCAGATTGCCAAACTCAACAACCAGACCCGTGACATCGCATATACATTGGTTCCCTATGACAGGATCGTCAAGAAGGTCCAGGTTACAAATGATGAAATCAAGAAGTATTACGACAGCCACGATCAGGAATTCATGGAGCCCGAAAAGGTACGCGTTGCCTATATCGATCTTTCCCGTGATGAGATCGCCAAGCGCGTCAAGGTAAACGAGGATGACCTGAAATCCTTCTATAAGAACCACAAGGAAAACTACAGTGTCGCGCAGCAGCGCAAGGTCAATCAGGTTCTGGTGAGCGTAACCGGTAAAAAACCGTCAAAGGCAACACTGAAAAAGGCGGAAGCCCTGGCGGAACAGTTCAGGAAGGAACTGGAATCCGGCAAATCCGTGGAAGACATCGCCAAGGAAAAACAGTCCGGGAAAGACGGTATCAGCGTCGATGTCAGCCAGTTCGGCTACCTTGCCAAGGGCATCCTGGACAAAAAAGTGGACTCCGTCGTCTTTTCATTGAAGAAGGGAGAAGTCGGCGGTCCGGTACGCACCGACAACAGCTATCACGTCGTGCAGGTTACGGATGTACGCGGCGGTGAGACCAGCAGTTTCGCGGATGTACGCGACCAGGTCGAGAAGGATTACCGGATCGACGTAGCGGAGAAAAAGTTCTATGACCTGGCAGACAAGCTGTCCAATCTGACCTTCGAACATCCCGATACCCTGGAAGTGGCCGCCGAGGAAATGCATCTCCCCGTGCAGAAAAGCGACTATTTCAGCCGCAAGGGAACCGGTGATGGTCTGTTCAAGGATCCCAAGGTGCTGACGGCCGCGTTCAGCGACGATGTTTTACAGGAAGGCAACAACAGCCAGGTGATCCAGCTGAATCCCAATCGCGATGTCGTGTTGCGTGATATCGATCATAAGCCGACGCACAAGAAATCGCTGGCTGAAGTCAGGGATGATATCGTCAAGAAAATCCGTTTCCAGAAGGGCAGCAGTCGTGCCGAAGAAATAGGCAAGGCAATTATCAAAGGCCTCAAGCAGGGTCAAAGCAAGGACGCCCTGTCCGACAAGTACGGGGTGAAGTGGAAAACCGGGAACAGCGTCAAACGCGATGAACCCACCGTCAACCGCACGGTGCTGCGCACCGCCTTCAGCCTGGGCCACCCCGCCGCCGGCAAGTCCGTATACGGCGGGACGTCCATGGGCTCCGGCGATTATGCCGTCGTACAGGTCAAGGCGGTACACGACGCAGGCACGGTCTCGCACGAGGATGTCGCACCGGTACGCAAGAAGTTGAGGCGCAAATACGCGGTGGCGGCATGGACGCAATTCCTGGACAATCTCAGGAGCAGCGCCGATATCACCATCCACCAGGGCAACCTGTAAAGCAGGTTTCAGGTGACAGGTGTCAGGGATCGGTTATCCTGGAATCCCTGATCCCTGATCCCTGATCCCTGATCCCTGATCCCTGATCCCGAATTCCCGCTCCCCCTCCCGGCCCCTAGTCCCCGGTTCCCAGCTCCCACCTCCTGGCTCCCAGAAAATAACGCTCGATCACCGCGGCGCCGACGCAGTCCCCCCAGACGTTGACGGTGGTCCGCACCCGATCCAGGAACCAGTCCACCGCCAGCAGCAGTCCCACGCCCTCAGCGGGCAGGTGCACGGCGGAGAGGACGATCAGCAGTGTCACCAGGCCGGCCTGGGGGATGCCGGCGGCACCGATGGCGGCCAGGGTGGCGGTGATGAAGACGATGATCTGCCCGGTCAGACCCAGGTCAATACCATAGGCCTGGGCGATGAACATGGCGGCCACGGATTCATACAAAGCGGTGCCGTCCATGTTCACCGTCGCCCCCAGGGGCAGCACGAAACGGACGGCGCGGCGATCGACACCGGCCTCGGCAGCGCATTCCATGGTCAGGGGCAGGGTCGCGGAGGAGCTGGCCGTGCCGAAGGCCGTGACCAGCGCGCGCAGCAGCGACTCCAGGTAGTCGCGGCCGCGGCCGGCGAAAACGCGCAGGACCAGGAACAGCAGGCAGAAATGCAGTGCCAGGCCCAGGATCACGGCCAGGACGTACCAGCCCACCGAGGCGATTTCCCGCCAGAAGGCCGCGCCGCCGCCGGCGGCGCCGAGCCTGGCGGCAATCAGCGCAAACACACCCACCGGCGCCAGGTACATGATCCAGATCACCAGCTTCATCATGACCTCGTTCAGGCCCTCGAAGAAGCGCGACAGGGTGGCGCCCTGTTCCCCGATGGTGGTCAGCGCAATGCCGAACAGGATGCTGAAGACGATCAGGGGCAGGAGCTCCAGTTTGGCGGCGGCCTCGACCAGGCTGGGACTGACCAGGGACAGCACGATGTCGCCGATTCCCGCCGTTTGGCCGGCGGGGACCCGGGACGGGAGTGCCTGCGAGGTGACCGCGACGCCGGCACCCGGCTGCACCAGGTTAACCATGACCAGGCCGATGAGCACGGCCAGAGCGGTGGTCCCCATGTAGTAGACGATGGTATAGCCGCCGATACGGCCCATCTTGCGGACGTCGCCTATGGAAGCGATGCCGCTGATCACCGCGGCGATAATGAGGGGGATGATCATCATCTTCAGGGCGCGCAGGAAGAATTCGCCGATCCAGGCGATGGCGGTCATCTCCCTGCCGAAGAACCAGCCACAGAAAACGCCCGCCACAGCGCCGGCCAGTATCCCCCACAGCAATCCCCGGTGCTGCATGGCTTCCGGCTTCAGCCGGCCCGGTCAGCCATCAGGTGGTGCCCACGGTGTTGTAGCCGCAGTCGACGTAGGTGATTTCACCGGTCACCGCCGAGGCATAATCCGAGCACAGGAAGGCGCCCACGTTGCCGACTTCCTCGATGGTCACGTTGCGGCGCAGGGGGGCATGCCGCTCCACCTGGCCGAGAAATTCCTTCAGTCCCTTGATGCCGGATGCCGCCAGGGTGCGTATGGGGCCGGCGGAAACGGCGTTCACGCGTATGCCCTCGGGGCCGAGACTGGCGGCCATGTAGCGGACATTGGCTTCGAGGCTGGCCTTGGCCACGCCCATGACATTGTAGTTGGGCATGGCGCGCACGGCGCCGATGTAGGACAGGGTCAGCATGGCGCCGTTGCGGCCCTGCATCAGCGGCCGCGCCGCCTTGCCCAGGGCGGCGAAACTGTAGGAACTGATATCATGAGCCTGCAGGAAGCCGGCACGGTCGATATTGTCCAGGTAGCCGCCTTCCAGCAGCTCCCGGGGCGCGTAGGCGACGGAGTGAACCAGGATATCCAGCCCGTCCCAGTGCTCCGCAAGCTTCTCGAACACGGCCGCGATCTGCCCGTCATCGGCAACGTCGCAGGGCAGGGTGATGCCGGATCCGGTCTCGGCGGCGAATTTCTCGACGCGTTCGCGCAGCTTCTCGTTTTGATATGTAAATGCCAGTTCGGCGCCCTCGCGGTGCATGGCCCGGGCAATACCCCAGGCAATGGAGCGATTGCTGGCCACTCCGACTATCAGTGCGCGTTTGCCCTCTAATATTCCCATAATTATCGGCCCTTGTATTGAATCTTTGCAGTGGTTCAGTAAAGTGTAAACTGCGTTGTTCGGGATTATAATGTCGTGAAATCAGTGAGCATCCCGCATATTTTTACATTCCCCACATGAAAACTAAAGTTTTTCCCGTCGCCGCGCTGCTGCTGTTCTGCCTGGGCGGATGTTCCGATACGCCGTGGAACAGTCCCTATCCCGAGAGCAATGCGGGCAGGAAAATCTATTACAGTTCCTTCAGCGAGCGCCCCAAGCACCTGGATCCGGCGATTTCCTACAGCGAAGATGAAGCCATATTCATCGGGCAGATATACGAACCGCCCCTGCAGTACCATTTCCTGAAACGCCCCTACCAACTGGTCCCTCTGTCCGCCACCAAAGTCCCGCAACCGGTATACTATGATGCCGACGGCAACCGGCTGCCGGACAAGGCGCCTGATACAAAGGTGGCCAGGGCCGTATATACCATCCATATCAAGCCGGGACGCTATTACCAGCCGCACCCGGCGTTCGCCCGCGACAAGAACGGCCATTATCTCTACCATCATCTCGATGCCTCCGACGTGGCGGATATCCACAGTCTCAAGGATTTTCCCAGGACGGGTACCCGCGAACTGGTCGCGCGCGATTTCGTCTACGAGATCAAGCGTCTGGTCAAGCCCGGCATACAATCGCCCCTGGCCGGCCTGATGTCCCGCTATATCGCAGGGCTCAGCGATCTGGGGAAGCGTCTGCGCGAGGCGGCCAAGCACGGGCCGATCGATCTCCGGGATTTTGATTTCGAGGGTGCCAGGGTCGTTGACCGCTATACCTACCAGATTGTCCTCAATCAGAAGTACCCGCAGTTCGTCTACTGGCTGTCCATGAACTTCTTCGCCCCCGTGCCGTGGGAAGCGGATGCATTTTACGATCAACCGGGCATGAAGGAGAACAACATCTCCCTGGACTGGTATCCCGTCGGTACCGGTCCGTACATGCTGACCGAGAACAATCCCAATCGTCACATGATCCTGAAACGCAATCCCAATTTCGCCGGCGAGACCTATCCGACGGAAGGCGAGCCGGGGGATCGGAAGGCGGGTTACCTGGACAAGGCCGGCCAACAGATGCCGTTCATTGACGAGGCCTATTACAGCCTGGAGAAAGAATCCATACCGGCATGGAACAAGTTCCTGCAGGGCTACTACGACACTTCCGGTGTCCTGTCCGACAGCTTTGATCAGGCTATCCAGTTCGGTTCCTCCGGGGAGCCGGAGTTGACCCCGGCGATGAAGAAGAAGGGCATCAGACTGCAAACCGCGGTGCAGCCCTCTATCTGGTATCTGGGCTTTAACATGAACGACCCGGTCGTCGGCGGCGACTCGAAACGGGCGCGCCTGCTGCGGCGTGCTATCTCCATCGCCATAGATTACGAAGAGTACATTTCCATCTTCGCCAACGGCCGCGGCATCCCGGCCCAGGGGCCGATACCGCCCGGCATCGCCGGCTCGCAGCAGGGCAGGGCGGGAATCAATCCCTATGTGTATGACTGGGTGAACGGCCAGGCCCGGCGCAAGCCACTGAGCAAGGCCCTGGAGCTCATGCAGGAGGCGGGTTACCAGGACGGCCGGAACGTGAAGACGGGGAAACCGCTGATCCTGTACTACGACACCGTCAGTTCCGGGGCCGGCAGCAAGTCGGTACTGAACTGGTACCGCAAACAGTTCCAGAAACTGGGCATACAGCTGGTCATCCGTGCCACCGACTACAACCGCTTCCAGGAAAAAATGCGGGAAGGTACCGAGCAGATCTTCAGCTGGGGATGGAACGCCGATTATCCGGATCCGGAGAATTTCCTGTTTCTGCTGTACGGCGGCAATACCAAGGTGGGACACGGCGGCGAGAACGCGGCGAATTACCATAACGACGAGTACGACAAGCTCTTTGTGAAAATGCGGGCGATGGATCCGGGGCCGAAGCGCAATAAGGTGATTGCCCGCATGGTGGATATACTGCAGCGGGATGCTCCCTGGGACTGGGGTTATTACCCCGTTGCCTATTCGCTCTATCACAGCTGGTACGGCAATGCCAAGCCGAACCTCATGGCAAGGAACACACTCAAGTACAAGACCATCGATCCGCAGCTGCGGCAGAAGAAGCGCCGCGAGTGGAACCAGCCGGTGATCTGGCCCGTGATTCTGCTGGGGGTGCTGCTGCTGCTCAGTATCATCCCCGCGGTGGTTACCTACCGGCGCAGGCAAAGGGCGGCGATACGATGATTGCCTATATCATACGACGCGTTCTGTACGCCATTCCGATCCTCATCGGGGTCAACGTCATTACCTTTTTTCTGTTTTTCGTGGTCAACTCTCCGGATGACATGGCGCGCATGCACCTGGGGCACAAGTACGTTACCCCCGCGGCGGTGCAGAACTGGAAGGAGGAACACGGCTATAACAAGCCGCTGTTCTGGAATGCCGGGGCACAGGGCATGGACAAGTTCACCGATACCATATTTTTCGACAATTCCGTCCGGCTGTTCGCCTTCGATTTCGGCCAGTCCGACAGCGGCCGGGATATCGGCTATGACATACACCAGCGCATGTGGCCCAGTCTGGCCATCGCCATACCCACGCTCCTGATCGGGCTGCTCATCAATATCACCTTCGCGCTGCTGGTGGCCTTTTTCCGGGCTACCTATATCGATGTCTGGGGTGTCATCATCTGTGTCACCATGATGTCCATATCCGGCCTGTTCTACATCATCGGCGGGCAGTTTTTGATCAGCAAGCTGCTGCACCTCGTCCCTATCTCCGGTTATGATACCGGCCTGAATGCCGCCAAGTTTCTGGTGCTGCCGGTTCTGGTCGGTATACTGTCCGGCATCGGCAACGGTACGCGCTGGTACCGCACCATCTTCCTGGAAGAAAGCAACAAGGACTACGTGCGCACCGCCAGGGCCAAGGGTCTGAGCGAACGTCTGATCCAGTACCGGCATATTCTCAGGAATGCACTGATCCCTATCCTCACCGGCGTGGTCGTCGTCCTCCCCATGCTGTTCATGGGCAGCCTCATCACGGAGTCGTTTTTCAGCATACCGGGGCTGGGGAGTTATACCATAGACGCCATCAACCGGCAGGATTTCGCCATTGTTCGATCCATGGTCTTCCTGGGTTCCGTGCTTTACATCATTGGTCTTATCCTGACCGATATTTCCTACACCCTGGTCGATCCAAGAGTCAGGCTGGAGTCGTAATCATGTCCCTGCCCTTCGACTATGTCCTGCTCAAGACCGACCTGCTCTTCTATATCCTGATCCTGGCGGCACTGGGGTATGCCTTTTATGCGAGCCGTCACGAACATCTCCTGACACCCTGGAAACAGGTGGTCAGGCGGCCGCTGGGCATGTCGGCGGCGGTGATCCTGACGCTGTACCTGGTCATCGCCATACTCGATTCCATCCACTTTTACCCCCGCCTGGAGGGACAGGACAGTAACGGTGGCGGTGAGTATGCCACCGAGATCATCAGCGCATTCGATGTGCTTGCTGCGCCGCTCAGGAAACATCAGGAGAAGACCTATTCGGCGCCGTTTGCCACTCACCTGTACAGCAAGGAGGTCGTCAACCTGCCTGGTGGCGGTACCCGGCGCGTTTATCCACGCCTGCAGTATGGCGGTGCCGCCCTGGACAATCCGGCTACCCAGGAGGAGGCGGATATCCTGCACCGAAGTCTCGTCGGCGCGGGACAGGCCCTGCTGGCCTGGGCGGCCGCCGTGCTGCTGCTGGTCGTCCTGCGGACGCGGCAGCAGCGCGTATCCCTGCGGCGCTGTGCTGCGGATATGCTGGCCGGACGTACCGACGTTCCCTGGCGCAGCCTGCTGGCGACGCTGGCGGTGGTGGCACTGCTCATCGGCATCAGCATCAACCTGTGTACCGCCTACCATATTTTCGGAACCGACAAGGTGGGCGAGGATGTCTTCTACCAGGCCCTGAAGAGCATTCGCACCGGCGTCCTCATCGGCACCCTGACCACCCTGGTCATGCTTCCCTTTGCGGTGGCGCTGGGGATCATGGCGGGTTACTACCGCGGCTGGATCGATGACGCCATCCAGTATATCTATACCACGCTCAGCTCCATCCCGGCGGTGCTGCTGATCGCCGCCGCCGCATTGCTGCTGCAGGTGTACATGGCGGAACACGCCAATGATTTTACCAGCCTGGTCGTGCGTGCCGATCTCCGCCTGCTGTTCCTGTGCCTGATTCTGGGGATCACCAGCTGGACCAGTCTGTGCCGCCTGCTGCGCGGGGAAGTGCTGAAGCTGCGGGAAGTGGAATACGTGGAAGCGGCCCGCGCCTTCGGCGTGTCCAATCCCGTCATCCTGGCCCGGCACCTGCTCCCCAACGTCATGCATATTATCATGATCACGGTGGTACTGGATTTCAGCGGCCTGGTACTGGCCGAGGCGGTGTTGTCCTATATCAACATCGGCGTGGATCCGACCATGAACAGCTGGGGCAACATGATCAACAGCGCCCGTTTCGAAATGGCCCGGGATCCGATCGTCTGGTGGTCCCTGGCTTCGGCTTTCGTTTTCATGCTGGGCCTGGTCCTGTCGGCCAACCTGTTCGCCGACGCCGTGCGCGACGCCTTTGATCCGCGTCTGCGGCAGGAACAGGCGGGCTGGTGAAGCGGCTTCGCATTTTCCGGCAATCGAGCCTTATGGAGGTATTCGCATCATGGCGGCGTTACTCGAAGTAGACGGGCTGCAGACTTCATTCGGGAGCGGCGCGGCAGCATTCCGGGCGGTGGATGACATCAGCTTCCGGGTCGAGCAGGGCAGGACACTGGTTCTGCTCGGCGAATCCGGCTGCGGCAAGTCCGTGACCGCCCTGTCCATCATGCGTCTGCTGCCGCCGGCGGCCCGGATCACCGGCGGCAGTGTCCGGCTGGACGGCACCAGCCTGTTCGAACTGCCGGAAACCGCCATGCGCGACGTCCGCGGCGGCCGTATCGCCATGATTTTCCAGGAACCGCAGTCCTCCCTGAATCCGGTGCTGACGACCGGCCGCCAGATCGGCGAGACCCTGCAGCAGCACCGGGGTCTGAAGGGCCGGGCGCGGCGCGACCGCACGCTGGAACTCCTGGACGCAGTCGGCATCCCGGAGCCGGAGCGGCGCATCGACGAGTATCCCCACCAGTTTTCCGGCGGCATGAAACAGCGCGTCATGATTGCCATCGCCCTGGCCGCGGAACCGGAACTGCTTATCGCCGATGAGCCGACCACGGCCCTGGATGTCACCATCCAGGCACAGGTGTTGCAGCTGCTCAAGGCGCTGCAGCGCAAGACCGGCATGGGTATCCTGTTCATTACCCACGATCTGGGCGTTGCGTACGAGATGGGCGACGACATCGCCGTCATGTACCAGGGCCGGATTGTCGAAAACAGCGCCAGTGAATCCTTCTTCCGCCAGCCGCAGCACCCGTACTCGCAGAAACTCTTCGATGCCCTGCCGAGCAAGGCAAAGCGCGATCGGGAACGGGCGGCCGAACACGCCGTCCCGCCATCCGACAGTGCCCCCCTGCTGAAAGTCGACGGACTCAAGGTGCACTTTCCCATCAAGCGGGGCGTCTTCCAGCGTACCATCGGTTTCGTACGTGCCGTGGACGGCGTGTCCATCGAGATCCGGTCCGGGAAGACGGTGGCGGTGGTGGGCGAATCCGGTTCCGGCAAGACCACTCTGGGCAAGGGCATACTGCAGTTGCTGCGACCGACGGACGGCAGCGTAACGTTCAATGGCAGCGACCTGCTGGCGCTCGACGCGCGTGATCTGCGCCGGCAGCGCTCGGATATCCAGATCGTGTTTCAGGATCCCTATTCGTCCATGAATCCACGCATGATGGTCGCTGATATCATCATGGAGGGGATGCAGGCCCAGGGCATAGGCGGGGACAGATCGGAACGCCTGCAGAGGGTGGACGAGTTGCTGCAGCAGGTGGGGCTGGAGCCGCAGCACAAGTACCGCTACCCGCACGAATTTTCCGGCGGCCAGCGCCAGCGCATCTGTATTGCCAGGGCCCTGGCGGTGGAACCCCGGCTCATCATCTGCGACGAGCCGACCAGCGCCCTGGACCTGTCCGTCCAGGCCCAGATCCTGAACCTGCTGCGCGACCTGCAGCTGCGTCTGGGCGTGGCCTATCTCTTTATCACCCACAATATCAGCGTAGTGGAGTATCTTGCAGATTACGTGGCAGTGATGTACAAGGGTAAAATCGTTGAACAGGGCACCGTAGATGACGTGCTGTATACGCCGCAGCACGAGTATACGAAAAAACTGTTGTCCGCGGTCCCGCATGTGAAGACGGGAACCGGCTGATACCGGCATTCAGAAGGGCTAACCTTATGAATGAAGTGCAGTTACTCATCAGGGCCATGGACTTTGCCGCCAGGAAACACCGCGATCAGCGCAGGAAGGACGCTGAGGGCACGCCTTACATCAACCATCCCATAGAGCTGGCTTACCTGCTGATCGAGCATACCGGCGGCGACGACGTGTCGGTCATCATCGCCGCTCTCCTTCACGATACGGTGGAAGACACGGAAACCTCCCCGGATGAACTGGAGATCATTTTCAGCCGTGAAGTCCGGGACATCGTCATGGAGGTGACCGATGACAAGTCCCTGCCGAAGAACATTCGCAAGCAGCGCCAGATCGACCACGCCGCCAATGCCAGTTACCCCGCCAGGCTGGTAAAGCTGGCGGACAAGATCTGCAATCTGCGGGACATGCATGAGCATCCCCCGGCGACCTGGTCACTGGAACGCAAGCGCGAATACTACGATTGGGCGCGGGACGTCATTGAACAACTGCGCGGTACCCACACGGCGCTGGAGGCGCTGTTTGATGCGGAATACTCAAGAAAGCCGTAAATAGTGAATAGTTAAGTAGTCAGTAGAAAAAAACCTGTATCAACATATCAGATTATTGCGTTGCGGATTGCGGTATAACGGTATCATTAACTACTTACTACTCACTTCTGTCGCACCTCACTCCGTACCCATAAGGTGGATCCCCTCCGCCAGCAGGGAGACTGAAATCGGGCCGCCGGCTTCGAGGCTGTTGCGGCGGGCGACGTGGGTGGGGACGGTCATGGCCAGATAGCGCTGTGATTCATGCCGGACCCGGATCAGGACCGAGGCCGTCTCGCCCATGGGCACGAACTCGGCGATCTCGCCGTGTACCGGGTTTTCCCGCTCGCCCCGGGAAGGACGGTCGCGGCGGTGCAGGATCAGGTTCTCGGCGGGGATCACCCAGTCGATCCGGGAGCCCGGTTCGAACTGCGGCTGCAGGCGCGTTTCCAGCACCTGCTCCCCCCATGCCACGCGGGTGACGCCCCGATTACGGTCGTGATCGCGAACGCTGCCGCTGAAGATATTATCCAGGCCGACCAGCCGGGCGACGGTGGCGCTGTCGGGCCGGGCCATCAGGGTCTCCGGCGGCGCGGTCTGCAGGGAACGGCCGTGGTGGATGATACACAGCTGGTCTGCCAGCTTGCGCGCCTCGTCCAGATCGTGAGTAACCAGGATGACGGGTATGCGGAACTGGCGCTTGAGGGCGGCCAGCTCCCGCAGCAGTTTGCGCCGCGTTAACTGGTCGACGGCGGAGAACGGCTCGTCCAGAAGCAGGATATCGGGATCGCGGGCCAGGGCCCGAGCCAGGGCGATGCGCTGCTGCTGGCCGCCGGAGAGCTGGTGGGGATAACGTTTTTCCAGGCCTTCCATGTTGACCATTGCCATGAGTTCGCCGATACGGCGCCGGCGTTCGCGCCGGGGCATGCGCCGCAGGGCGATGCCGATATTGTTTCCCGCCGTCAGATGCGGGAACAGCGCATAATGCTGGAAGACCATACCTGCCGGCCGGGCCTGGATCCCCAGAGACAGGCCGGCGTCGCTGTCGAACCAGCAGCGGCCGTGGCACTCGATGCGCCCGCTGGCCGGCCGGTACAGGCCGGCGATACTACGCAGGGTGGTGGTCTTGCCGCTGCCCGAGGGACCGGCGATGACCAGGATCTCGCCGCGGTCGCAGCTGAACTCCAGATCGAGGGGGATGGGCGCATCCTGGCGCAGGGTGAGTTGAAAGGCGGCCTCAGCCATGGCGCCTGCCGATACGATCATTGAGGCTGTAGATTAGGCTGATGGCGGCAAAGGCAATCAGCAGCAGCACGGCGGACATGACGCCGGCGCTGTGGATGTCAAAGGCCTGTACCTTGTCGAAAATGGCGACGGAGATAGTCCGGGTCTCGCCCTGGATATCGCCGCCCACCATCAGAATGACCCCGAATTCCCCCAGGGTGTGGGCCAGGGTGATGACCATGGCGGCCAGTATCCCGGGCCAGGCCAGCGGGAATTCCACCTTCCAGAAGGTCAGCCAGCGCGACAGCCCGCTGCACCAGGCTGCCTCGCGCAGGGCGCCCGGTATGGTCTCGAAGGCCCGCTGCATGGGCTGCAGTGCGAATGGAATATTGAAGATCAGCGAGGCGATCAGCAGTCCCTGGAAGGAAAACACCAGCGGTTGGCCGAACAGTCCCTCCCAGGCCCGGCCCAGGGGTGAGCGGCTGCCCAGTGCCATGAGCAGGTAAAAACCCAGCACCGTGGGCGGCAGCAGCAGGGGCAGGGCGAGCAGGGCCTGCAGCAGATTTCTGCCGGGAAACCGCCGCCAGGCCAGGAGGCGGGCGACGAGGATGCCGGCAGGTATCAGGAATGCACAGGTATATATGCCGAGGCGAAGGGAAAGCGTCAGCGCCTGCCAGTCCATCAGTCCTGATCCGGGAAAGTGTAACCCGACTGTTCGAGAATGGACCGGGCTTCCTTGCCGAGCAGGAACCGGTAGAAATCCCGGCTGCCCTTGCCGGCACCGTGGACGAGAGCGAGGTACTGCTGTATGGGGGCATGCCAGTCGGCCGGAATCGGTATGAACCTGCCGTTGTTGGTGACGACGGGCAGATGCGCAAAGGAGGCGGGAATGATACCGACATCCACGCCACCGGACAGGACGTACTGTGTGACCTGGGCGGCGTCTGTGGCCAGCAGCAGGCGTTTCTTTTCTATGGCCCAGAGGCCCCCGCTCTGCAGGGCCTGTTCGGCCGCCACGCCGTACGGGGCATGTTCGGGATTGGCGATGGCGATGCGACGGTATTCACCATAGTAAAGTGCATTGAACACCGCGTGCAGATCCGCCGCCTTGTACAGTTGCGAGTTTTTCGGGATAAACAGTCCTATCTGTCCGCGGGCGTAGGGTACGGCAGCTTTCTGCAGGAGATCCTTGTCGGCGAGAATATCGACATACTTGCCGGCCGCGGACACAAAGACGGTATACGGCGCTCCCTGCTCAATCTGCCGGGTGAAATTCCCGGAGGAGCCGAAGGTGAGCTTGACGTTTTTGCCGCTGATGCTGTGGTATTTGGCAACGATAGCCGTCATGACATGGGTCATGTTGGATGCCACCGCGACCGCCGGTGCGGCCCACAGGGCAGTGGAGGGAAAGAAGACAATCAGCAGGAAGACAATACGCGCCGCAATTTTCATTCGTAATATTTCCCGTTTACGCTGGTGGATGACTGTTGTGTCTTTTTCAGCCGGCTGATGGTGCGGCATGCTCACGGCAACAGACATGCGTCCGGAGAAAAAACATGCATCACTGATGATTCCCTGCTCCGGGACGGTTGACCGGAAATCGGGATCGGTCTATGCAGGATGGTAAACATCATACTACTATGATTGTTTCTCCGGGTCTAAGTACTCACTGTCCTGCCACAGGTACAACTCCTGCGATCATGGCACCGCAAGCGGTTCAGCCAGCCGCTCAGCGTGCCGGTTCACGCATGGTGACGAATTCCTCCGCCGATGTGGGATGGATGCCGATGGTGGTATCGAATTGTTCCTTGGTCGCTCCGGCTTTCAGGGCGATGGCCATGCCTTGTATGATCTCGCCGGCATCCGGGCCAATCATGTGTACACCGATGACCCTGTCGGTGGCCCTGTCAACCAGCATTTTCATGAAGGTCTTTTCATCCCTGCCGGTCATGGTGTGTTTCATGGGCCTGAAGCTGGTCTTGTAGACATCGTACTCGCCGTGTCTTTCGCTTGCTTCCGCTTCGGTCACGCCGACGGTTCCCAGATTCGGCTGGCTGAAGACACACGTAGGTATATCCTCGTAACTGACACGCGACGACTGCTTGCCGTACAGGTTCCTGGCCAGTGCGGTACCCTCCGCCGTGGCCACCGGAGTGAGGTTGAAACGGTGGGTGACGTCGCCGATAGCATAGATAGACGGCACAGAGGATTGATAGTCGTCATTGACGACGACGGCGCCGTTCCAGGTAAGCTTGACACCCGTCTCCTCCAGTCCCAGTCCGTCCGTCATCGGGTGCCGTCCCGTCGCGTACATGACCAGATCCGTCGTGCGGGGTTCGGGGGAGGGAAACTCCTTGTCCCTGCTGCTGACATGAAGGGTGTATTTATCCCCGTATTTTTCAATGCGATCGACATCGGTATTGAATTCCAGCTTTATGCCCTTTTTCCTGATCTCTTGTGCCAGCATTTCCCGAAGTTCATCATCGAAGCCTCGCATGAACAGGGGACCGCGGTAGAGCAGGGTGGTTTCAACGCCCAGTCCGTTGAAGATCCCGGCGAACTCCACGGCAATGTAGCCGCCGCCCACGATGGTGATTTGTCCGGGCAGCGAATCCAGGTAAAAGGCCTCATTGGAAGTAATGACGTGTTCCCGTCCGGGAATATCCGGTACCGTCGGCCAGCCGCCGGTTGCCACCAGGATTCGTTCCGCCGTGTAGGTTTTATCATTAACGCTGATCGTGTGGGGATCCGTAATGACGGCGCGGCCGTTAATCAGCGTGGCGCCCGCATTGCTCAGCAGCTTTTCGTAGATACCGTTCAGGCGGTGGATCTCTGCATTCTTGTTTTCAATCAGCCGGCGCCAGTCAAAGGAGGTGGGGCTCACCTGCCAGCCGTAACCGGCCGCATCCTCGAAGTCTTCCGCGAAGTGAGCGGCGTAAACCAGCAGTTTTTTGGGCACACAGCCGACATTGACGCAGGTGCCGCCCAGATACCGATCCTCGGCCACGGCGACCCGGGCGCCGAAACCGGCCGACATGCGTGCCGCCCTGACGCCGCCCGAGCCGGCGCCGATCACAAAGAGATCATAGTCATAACTGCTCATAGGTTACGTTTCCCTTTCTCCGTGTTTGTGAAATAATCCTGAGCCAGGCCGCCGGCAAGCAGGGTACCACAGCGGTGCACCCGCACGACACAGCGTTGCCCACCGGTCGCGGCTGCCGGTGCCGGCAGGGCGCATTGTATCCATCAGCGCATGGAAACGGAGACCTGTTGAATGACGACCATGGAGCATCTTTACGATCCCGATTCGGTACTCATGCGGCGGGCGACCCATGCATCGCTGGCGATCGCTTTCACCCTGATCGTCCTCAAGCTGGGCGCCTTCTTTTTGACCGGCTCCGTTGCCCTGCTGTCCAGTCTTATCGATTCCCTGCTGGATTCCATTGCCTCGTTCGTCAATTACTTCGCCGTGAAGCAGTCCCTGGAGCCTGCGGACAACGAACACCGTTTCGGGCACGGCAAGGCGGAACCCCTGGCCGGACTGGCCCAGGCGGCCTTTATTACCGGCTCGTCACTGTTCCTCGCCTTCGAAGCCATTGATCGCCTCCTGCACCCGGTTGCCGTCCAGCATGGCGGCATCGGTATCGGCGTTATGCTGATTTCCCTGATCCTGACTATTATTCTCGTACTCTATCAGCGCTATGTGATCAATAAAACGGGATCCCTGGCCATACGCGCCGATGCCGTTCACTACGTCAGTGACATCAGTATGAATCTCGGCGTTATCGCCGCGCTGGTCCTGGCGTATTTTTTCAATCTGGACGAGGCGGACCCGATATTTGCCCTGATTATCGCCGCTTACATCGTGTATTCGGTATGGCAGATCATTGCCCAGTCCCTGGATCAACTGATGGACAAGGAATTGCCCGATGAGGACCGGGACAGGATAGACGAAATTGCCCGGGGCAACCCCGATGTCATCGCCATTCACGATTTGCGCACGCGCACGTCCGGCAAGAATGTTTTCATTCAGCTGCACCTGGAGCTCAACGGTGACATGAACCTGTACCAGGCGCATACCATCGCCGACGACGTCCAGGCCCGGCTGGAGGAAGCCTTCCCCGGCGCCGACGTCATTATTCATGAGGATCCGGCGGAAATCTGACGGCAGTGAATAGTAATTAGTGAATAGTAATTAGTAAAAACCGGGTTTCGATGTCCTGATGTTTCCTGATGCAATTTCAGTCTTTGCATTAATGCTGAAATAATTTTTCTATTCACAATTCACTATTTACTGCGTTTACCCTCTCCGCCAGCGGTGAAACCGCTCCACCATTTTCAGCAGCCGCTGCGGAGCGTGGGCCTTTTTCCATTCGCCGGCCGCGAACTTGTTGGCTTCGGCCAGGGTGGGGTAGGCGTGGACGGTGCCGAGGATGCGGTTCAGGCCGATGTGGTTGCGCATGGCGCTGACGTATTCCGCGATCAGCTCACCGGCATGTTCACCGGCGATGGTGGCGCCGAGGATCCGGTCCCGGCCCGGCACGGTCAGCACCTTGACCATACCGGTGGCGGCCTCGTCGGCGATGGCGCGATCCAGGTGTTCCAGATCGTAGCGGGTTACCTCGCAGGCGATACCCTGTGCCTGCGCCTCCGTTTCATTCAGGCCGACCCGGGCGATTTCCGGATCGGTGAAGGTGACGCGGGGGATCGACGAATAATCCGCCCTGAAGGTTTTGAAGGGGCCGAACAGGGCGTTGACGGTGGCGTACCAGGCCTGGTGAGCGGCGACATGGGTGAACTGGTAGGGACCGGCGACGTCACCGCAGGCGTAGATGGACGGACAGCTCGTGCGCAGGCGAGCGTCGGTGGCGATGGTCCCGTCGCGGTTGAGGGCGACCCCCGCCTCCTCCAGGCCGTAGCCGGCGGTGGCGGCCTGCCTGCCCACCGCCACCAGCAGCCGGTCGAACTCTGTCTCCGTCTCCGCGCCGTCCTGCTCGCAGACCAGGCGCCTCTGGCCGCCGTCGTTCCGGATCCCGGTGG
>Ga0102944_1001234_pt1 | contig 17514 bp, 11 predicted proteins | sample SalPonD_shore_MG_FD_78172 | JGI IMG/M metagenome (GOLD analysis project Ga0102944, IMG submission 78172) | Salt pond soil microbial communities from South San Francisco under conditions of wetland restoration - Salt Pond MetaG... | ecosystem: Environmental > Aquatic > Marine > Intertidal zone >...
AAGTGACAGCGGAGTGACAGCGCCCCGCGGCCGCGACGTCAGCGGGGCCAGTGGCCCGGATGCGCGGCTTCGTGGAGGCAATGGGCGCGGCTCCCTGCCGTCCGGCGGCGCGTCGAGCCCGGCTTTCGGGAGACCATGGATCGTGCTGCAGCGTGCTGGCGCCCCTGGGCGGACCGAGCGACCGTTTCCAGGAGCGGTGCCGCAGGGCCGTGTCAAGTCCCCGGAGGCAGTTATGCACACGGCGGGCGCGGGTGCGGACTGTGCCGGACCCGGCCGGGCCGGAAAGCGGCGGAAAATTGTAACTCATTGTTTTGGCGGATATTAACGGGTATGATCAAAAGATGATCAATCCGGCGCCGGTCCTGACTCGATGCCGCGTGACGGCTTTGTCCAACATTGTGTCCACACACTTGTCCACAGGATCTGGGGATAAGTGACTTTCCCGTGACACGACAGCCATTTAGCGCGGGAGGCTGGCGGGCGACGCGGGCCCGGCGCCGGGTCGCGGACATCGCGTCCCGCACCGCACCCCCCCCTTGTTCCGCGCACGCGGCGTTCGACCGGCGCGGGACGCGCGGCGATAATACGCGCCCGCGCTTCGCGGACCCGACTCCTCACTTCGGCAGAGATTCGATGGCAGCACAAGCGACTTTCGACGGCCTGAGCTTCTCCGAGCTCCAGCGCCCCGATGGGTTGGCCGAACTCGACCGGCGTTTCCTGGCGGGGCTGCAGGAGTCCGACGCCGCGCTGGCGGACCGGCTCGAGCGTTATCGGGCGGGCGAGCGGCTCGGGGCGCTGGAGCTGTCGCAGTTGCTCCTGGCCGTCGGTCCGCACGTGGAAGACTTCGTCGGTCGCCTGTTCGGCATCGGCGAAGCCATGGGGGCGTTGCGCGCGGAGATCCTGGGACATGACCCGGTGCTGCGCTTCAAGAACGAGTTCGTGCTCAAGCGCTGCCGCAAGGTCCGGGGCCTTCCGGAGACCGAGTTCGCGGAACTCGACGACTGGATCGAGGCGCGTATCGACCCGTCGCACGCGGACCGGGAGGCCGCGGTCGCGCAGTGGGCGATCTCGCTGTTGCTCGATCCCGAGCGCAACGCCGACGACATCGAGCGCGTGACGCACTGGTGTGCGCTGGCGCAGCGGACCGAGGCGGGCGCGCGGGCGGTTGCCGGCTGGACCGCCTTCCGCACGCCGAGCAAGGTCGACCACGCCGAGCTCGTGCCGCTGTCGCACCTGGAGGGCGACCGCGTCGATCGCCTGGAAACCGTGCCCGGCCGGTGGCGGCGGCGCGACGGCTTCGAGCTGACCGATCGCCGCTGGAGCCAGCGCGAGGTGCAGGGCGAGGTCAACTACTGCATCTACTGCCACGACCATGACGGCGACTTCTGCTCGAAGGGGTTCCCCGAGAAGAAGAAGCAGCCGGAACTGGGCCTCAAGGTGGACCCGCTCGGCAACAAGCTGACCGGTTGCCCGGTCGAGGAAAAGATCTCCGAGATGCACGTGTTCCGCCGCGATGGCCATCCCGTGGCCGCGCTGGCGGTTGCAATGCGCGACAACCCGATGGTGCCCGCCACCGGCCACCGCATCTGCAACGACTGCATGAAGGCCTGCATCTACCAGAAGCAGGACCCGGTGAACGTCCCGCAGATCGAGACCGGCGCGCTCACCGACGTGCTGCGGCTGCCGTACGGCGTCGAGGTCTACCATCTGCTGGCGCGCTGGAACCCGCTGCGCCGCGAGCAGTACGTGCAGCAACCCTACAACGGCCGCCGCGTGCTGATCGCCGGAATGGGGCCGGCCGGCTTCACCATGGCGCATCATCTGACCATGGCGGGCTGCGCCGTGGTCGGCATCGACGGCCTCAAGGTGGAGCCGCTGCCGCGCTCGCTGCTCGAGCAGCCCGTGCGCAACTGGGACGAGCTCGAGGAGGCGCTCGACGAGCGCATCCTGCTCGGCTTCGGCGGTGTCGCCGAGTACGGCATCACCGTGCGCTGGGACAAGAACTTTCTCAAGCTCATCTACCTGACGCTGGCGCGGCGCGCGAACTTCGCGGTGCACGGCGGGGTACGCCTGGGCGGCACCGTCAGGCTCGAGGACGCCTGGGAACTCGGATTCGCCCACGTCTGCGTCGCGACCGGGACAGGGCTGCCGCGCGTCATCAACGTCGGCAACAGCCTCGCGCGCGGCATGCGCCAGGCCAGCGATTTCCTCATGGCCCTGCAGCTCACCGGCGCCGGCAAGGACTCCAGCCTCGCCAACCTGCAGGTCCGGCTGCCGGCTGTGGTCATCGGCGGCGGCCTGACCGGCGTCGACACCGCAACCGAGGTGCAGGCCTACTACATCAAGCAGGTCGAGAAGACGCTGCGGCGCTACGAGACCCTCGCGGCGGAGCGCGGCGAGGAGGCCGTGCGCGGCGCGCTCGGCGCGGAGGACCGGGAGATCCTCGACGAGTTCCTCGAGCACGGCCGCGCTGCGCGCGCCGAGCGCGCCCGCGCTGCCGCCGTCGGCGAGACGCCGGACTTCGCGCCGCTGCTGCGCGAGTGGGGCGGCGTGACGATCGCCTACCGCAAGGGGCTGAACGACTCGCCGGCCTACACGCGCAACCACGAAGAGGTCACGAAGGCGATGGAAGAGGGCATCTTCTACGCCGAGGGCCTCGACCCGATCCACTGCACGCTCGATGACTACGGCCACGTGCAGGAACTCCTTTGCCGCCGCATGCGGCGCCAGGGCGGGCGCTGGCTAGCGACGCGCGAGGAGGTGCATCTCGCCGCGCGTGCCGTGTTCGTGGCCGCCGGCACGGTGCCCAACACCATCTACGAGCGCGAGTATCCGGGCACGTTCTCGCTGGACGGCAACCACTTCCTGCCGCACGTGCGCCACGCCGCCGGGCTGCAGCCGGTGGCGACGGCCGAGCACGCCAAGGCCCCCGAGTTCGGCCCGTTCACCTCGTACGAAGAGTTCGGTCGGCTCGTGACCTTCATCGGCGACACCCACCCCGTGTTCCACGGCAGCGTGGTCAAGGCGATCGCCTCCGGCGCGCGCACCTACCCGCAGGTGCTGCAGGCCCTGGACGAGCGCCCGGCGGCGCACCAGCCGACGCAGGAGGCCTGCGCGTCCTTCCTCGAGGGCATCGCGGACCGCCTCGAGGCGACTGTCGTCTCGGTGGATGCCCGCAACCCGGCCGTCGCCGAGGTCTGGGTCCGGGCGCCGATGGCCGCGCGCAACTTCCGGCCGGGCCAGTTCTACCGCCTGCAGACCTACGAGACGCTGTCGCCCGTGATCGAGGGCACGCGCATGCAGATCCCGGTGCTGACGGTGTCCGGCACCGGCGTGAAGGGCGACATGATTCGCCTGATGGTGCTGCAGTGGGGCGCCGGTCCGCGCCTGGTGAGCCGGTTGCAGTCGGGCGACCGGGTCGTGCTGATGGGCCCGACCGGCCAGCCCACCGAGATCCCGCGCAACGAGACCGTCATGGTGGTCGCGGGTCGCTGGGGCGCGGCCGTCATGCTCGACATCGGTACGGCCCTGCGCGGCGCGGGCAATCGGGTCCTCTACGTGGCCGCCTTCGGCCAGGCCGGTGACGTCGATCACCAGGGTGAGCTGGAGGCCGGTGCCGACCAGATCATCTGGGCCACGGCGGGCGAACCCACCATTGCCGCCAATCGCCCGGGCGATACGAGCCTGGTCGCCACCGACATGGTGGATCTCGTGCGCCGCTACGGCGACGGCGAGATCGGCCCCGCGGACGGCATCCGCCTGTCGTCGGTCGACCGCGTGCTCGTCATGGGCGGGACCGGGCTGCTGCGCGGCTTCCAGGAAGGACTGGCCGACGGCGCGCTGGCGTCGTATTTCCGCCATGACATCAAGACGCTCGGCACGGCCGGCAGCCCCATGCAGTGCATGCTCAAGGGCGTGTGCGCCCAGTGCCTGCAGTGGCAGAAAGACCCGGCCACCGGCGAACGCACCCGGGCCGTGTTCTCCTGCGCCGAGCAGGACCAGCCGCTCGCCTGGATCGACCTGGACAACCTGGCCGCGCGCCAGCAGCAGAATCGCCTGCCCGACCGCCTGACGGCGATGTGGCTCGACCACGTCCTCGACAAGGAGAAGGAGTCGGAGGTGCGGGAGCGGGCGTAGTAGGCTGGGCGCCACCGCAGCCGGCACGCACCGTCCATCGCTGCCTCGCGGCGGCGGCTGCTTGCTTCGCCCGCGCCGCATCGATGCCCCGCTTGCGGGAGCGGGCTTGCCCGCGAATGGACGTGTCTTCTCTACCGCCGCTGCGTGCCCACCCGCACGAGCAAAAGCCGGCCCATGCCATTCGATGGACGGCGGCGGCCGGATAGCCGTCTCACCGCGGCAACCACAACGACAATGCCGGCACGTAGGTGATGATCAGCACCGCGAACAGCAGCAGGGCGAAGAACGGGAGGGTGGCGCGGTAGAGCGTCATCACGGGTTTGTCGAAGCGGAAGCTGGCGATGAACAGGTTCATGCCGACCGGCGGGGTGAAGTAGCCGATCTGCATGTTGGCCAGGAAGATGATGCCGAGGTGCAGTGGGTCGATGCCGTAGCCGATGGCGATCGGCAGGAGGATCGGCACCATGATGACCAGCGCCGAGAAGATGTCGAGCATCATCCCGAGCACCAGCAGGAAGACGTTCAGCGCGATCAGAAACGTCCAGCGATTGTCGATGATGCCCTGGATGGCCTCGAACAGGCGCGACGGCACGCGCGCGTCGATCAGGATGTTGGTCGAGGCGAGTGACACGCCGAGGATGATCAGGATGGCGCCGACGAGCTGCATCGCCTGGACCAGCACGCGCGGCAGGTCGGTGAGTGCGATCTCGCGCCGGATGGCGACCTCGACGACGAGCACGTAGACGGCGGCGAGCGCGGCGGCCTCGGACAGGGCGATCACGCCTCCGTAGATGCCGCCGAGCACGAGCGCCGGCAGCGGCAGTTCCCAGGCGGCGTCCCGCAGGGCGGCCAGCGCCTCGCGCCGGTCGAAGGCCGTCCTTGCGCGCGCGAGGGAGCGCCCTTGCCACATGCTGTAGGCGGACAGGATGACGAGCATGAGCAGGCCCGGGAGGAGGCCGGCGAGGAACAACTCGTCGATGCCGACGCGCACCGGCAGGTCGAGCTGCTGCGCGACCACGCCGTAGAGGATCAGTGGCACGGAAGGGGCGAACAGGATGCCCAGGCTGCCCGAGCTCGTGACCAGTCCGAGGCTGAAGCGGTCGCCGTAGCCGGCGGTCTTGAGCGCGGGGTAGAGCAGCGCGCCGAGCGCGACGATAGTGATGCCCGATGCACCGGTGAACGCGGTGAACAGCGCGCAGGCGGCGAGGGCGACGATGGCGAGGCCGCCCGAGAGCCAGCCGAGCAGGGCGTCGGTCAGGCGCACCAGGCGCTGCGGCGCCCGGCTCTCGCCGAGCACGTAGCCGGCGAGCGTGAACAGCGGGATCGCCACCAGTACCGGTGTGTCCGCCAGGCGATAGATCTCGATGATGGCGGCCTGGCCGTCGATGCCGGCGAGCCAGAACCCGGCCAGGGCGCTGGCGCCGATCACGGCGAACAGGGGCGCACCGGCCAGCGCGGCGAGCAGGACAGCGAGCGTGACGGTGGCGCTCGCGGCGCTCATTCCCCGGGGCCCCGGAACGGTTCACGGCCGCGCAGGAAGATTGCGGCGAACAACGCGTAGCGCAGTCCGATCAGGCTGAACGCGAGCGGGATGATGGTGACGACGGCCCACGTGGGCACGCTCGCGAAGGCCGTGCCGGAAAAGCCGTACTCGAGCATCACGTAGCGCGCGCCCTGCCAGGCGAGCGCGGCGCAGACGACCGCCGTGAATGCGCACGCGGCCGCTCGCAGCGGCAGGCGCCAGCGCGGCGGCAGCGCGCGCGTGAGGACGTCGATGGTGATGTGCTGGCCGCCGCGGCTGGCGCTCACCGCGCCCAGCATTCCGATCCACAGCACGAGTGCGCGCAGCAGCGGCTCGATCCAGAAGATGCCCGTGCCGAAGCCGTTGCGCAGGACGATCTGCAGGCCGGCGAGGCCGACCATGGCCGCCACGGCGGCCACCAGCAGGCCGTCCTCGACGCCGTGGAGCAGGCGCAGGGCGCGCCCGTCTCCCTCCTCAGCCGCCATGCTGCTGCCGGTATTCATCCACGAGCGACCGGACCCGGTCGAGCAGGGCGGGGTCGAACTCGCCCTCGCGCGCAAGGTTGTCGAGCGTCTCGCGCGCGATCTGCGCCCAGCGACGCTCCTGTGGCGGCCGCGCGGGCTCGACCAGCTCGATGCCCTGGGCGCGCAGGGCCTTCGTCGCCTCCTCGTTGTTCTCGCGGTTGATCCGGTCCAGGCGCTCGAAGGTCTCGTGCATGACGTCCATCAGGACCTCGCGGTCCGCCGGTTCGATGCCCTCGAGCGCCCGCTGGTCGAATACCAGCATGCCCACGAGGAACAGCAGCGGTGCGTCGGCCTGGTAGCCGACCCCCGTGTGCCACTGCAGGGCGATGGCGCCGGTCGGCGTGATCGCCACGGTGTCCACGAGGCCGGTCTGGAGCGACGTGAACACGTCGGAGACCGGCAGGGAGACCGGCTCGCTGCCGGCGTTCTGGAACATGCGCGCGCTTATGCTGTCGCCCTGCGGCACCCAGACGCGGGCGTTCTTCAGATCCTCCAGGCGGCGGATCGGTTGCTTCGAGAACAGGTAGGTGAAGCCGCCCTCGCTGATGCCGGCCGCGACGAAGCCGCGCGAGCGCAGTCGCTCGCGGATGACCGGATCGATGCGCTCGCGCACGTATTCGACCTCGTCGTACGAGCGGAACACGAACGGCATGCTGTAGACCTGCGCGTCCGGGTGGATTTCCTGGAGACCGGTCGCGGTGACCACCGCGCCCTGCAGCTGGCCGATCTTGATCTTGCGCAGCACGGCGCTGTCATTGCCCATGACCCCGCCGGGGAAGAGCTTCAGCTTGACGCGCCCCTGCGTGCGTTCCGCGATCGTGTCGCCGGCCGTCCTGAGCTGGTCGAGGAAGGCGGTGCCGGCCGGCACCAGCGTCGCGATCTTCAGCGTCTTCGCCTGTGCATTGGCGGCCGCGAGCGCGGCGGCCAGGGCGAGCAGGCCGAGCGCGAGCGGGAAACGTCGACAGCGCATTGCGTGCTCCGTGGCGTGCGGTATCAGAAATAGTCGTCGGCGCTGGCCTGCAGGGACCGTGCCCGACGTTGTGCCAGGGCGTTCGACAGCGTCAGGTCGCCCGCGTGCGGGTCGGCCGCCAGCACTTCCTGGAGCAGCCGGTCGTGCAGATCGCGGTCGTAGACCAGCCGCGCGTAGTGCTCGGCGAACAGGACCTTGGCCATCAGGTTGCGGCCCCGCGAGATTTCGATCGCGCGCTCGAAGTGCTCGCGCGCCGATGCGGGCTTGCCGCCCAGCGATTCCGGGCGCTGGGACTGCAGTACCCCGAGGTACACGTGTGCATTGCCGTGATCGATTTCGGGGCTGATGGCCACCACGCGCTCGAACGCGGCCTGCACCTTCGGCAGGTCCGCCAGCGCGGCATAATCGCCGGAGCGCGCCCGGATCCAGCCGGCCCAGGCGGCGGCGAAGCGATACAGGGTCCGGGCTTCGTCGGCATCGTCGACGCGTTTCGCCAGCACGTCGCCGAAGCGGTCGAAGCGCTCGTCCAGTGCCGCGCACACCGCGTCGAGTCGCAGGCAGAGGCCCTCGTGCGCGTAGTCATACGCGCGCTGCGTGAGGGACCGGCGTCGCTGCTCGTCGTCGATGAATGCGCCGGCGTACGCGCCGTAGAGGCGTGCCGCCGCGAGCTGGGCATCGGCATCGCCCGGCGCACGCTCGGCGAAGGTATCGGCCATGATCAGGTACGCCGGCGCCCCGTCGCGCACGATCGCCGGGTCGGGCTGGCGTGCGATCGCGTCGCCCAGGCTCCCGGCGAGGCCGCCGAGATCGGCGCAGCCGCTGAGCAACACGGCGAGGGTGACGAGCAGGGCGCACATGCGTCGCATTGCAGGGGTCTCCGGCGAACGGCCCGTGGGCCGCCAAGCCTACGATCGCGGCCAGTGAATGCAAGCCCGGTTCGGTTGCGGGTGGACGCCCATTGTGGCGTACGCGATGTGGCGTGGACGTGACAGGCGCAGGTGCACGGCGGTCGTGCGCGTGGAGGCGGCGGGGCGCCGGTGGGCCCCGAGCTACGTCCCGCCCGCGGCCGCGTGTCCCGGGAAGCGGGTCACCACCGATTCCGCCGGCATCGGGCGGCCGAACAGGAAGCCCTGCACCTGCGTGCAGCCGAGCTCGCGCACGACCTCGAGCTGGTGCTTCGTCTCCACGCCTTCCGCGATCACGTCGAGTTGCAGGCTGCCCGCGAGTGCCAGAACGGCCTGGGTGACCGCGCGCACGCCGCGGTCGCTCTCCACGCGGGCGACGAAGGAGCGGTCGATCTTGAGGCCGTCGATCGGCAGCTGCGTCAGGTAGTTGAGTGCGGAGTAGCCCGTGCCGAAATCGTCCACGTGGATCGCACAGCCCATGTCCTTGAGCGCGCGGCAGGCCGCGATGACGGGGTCGGGGTCCGCCATGAACTCGCTCTCGGTGAGCTCGAGGATCAGGCGCCAGCCGCGCGGCGGATAGCGCGAGAGCACGCGCCGAACCTGGCCGACGAAGTCCGGATCCTGCAACTGCTGCAGCGCCATGTTCACGGCGACGTCGATCGGCCGCCCCGCGGCGGCCCAGGCATCGGCCTGCGCGCAGGCGGTCTCCGTGACCCAGGTGCCGATGGGCAGGATCAGCCCCGTCTGCTCCGCCACGGGGATGAAACGGTCGGGCGTCACGCTGCCGAGCTGCGGGTTGTCCCAGCGCAGCAGCACCTCGGCCCCGACCGCCGTTCTCGAGGCGATGTCCACGATCGGCTGCCAGGCGAGCTCGAACTCGTCCTGCGCGAGCGCGTTGCGCAAGGCCTGCTCCATGGTGCGCCGCTGGCGTGCACGCGCGTCGAACTCCGGTGCGTAGTAGGTCAGCATCGCCGCGCGATCCTCCTCCTGACTGTGCAGGGCGAGCTCGGCGTGCGCGATCAGCTCCTGGGCATCCGTTCCGTCCTGGGGATAGATCGCCACGCCCATGCTCAGTGTCAGGTAGATCTCGAGGCCGTCGATGTCGAGCCGCTCGGGGAAGCGATCGGCGACGCGCCCCACCAGGCGCCCGACCAGGTCGGTGCTCGGCAGGTCGGCAAAGACGATGGCGAACTCGTCGTTGCCGAGGCGTCCCACCGTATCGCCCGGCCGCGTGACGCCACTCAGGATCTGGGCAGTCGCCTGCAGCACGCGGTCACCCGCGGCGCGGCCGCCGGTGTCGTTGGTCTCGCGGAACCGGTCGACATCGAGCACGATCACGCCGACGGCCCCGCGCCGCGCCTCCGCATTGCCGATGGCGGCCATCAGCCGGTTCTCGACCAGGCGGCGATTGCCGACCCCCGTGAGCTCGTCGTGATAGGTCATGCGATGCAGCGTCTGTTGCTGGCGCAGGTAGCCGATGCCGAGTGCCATGTTGTCGGCCACCTCGCACAGCAGGCGCTGCTCGTTGTCGCGCGCGAGCTGCTCGGCATCGGCGCCGTGGATCACGAGCACGCCCGCGACCCCGTTCGCCCGCAGCGGCAGGGCGATGACGCCGCCGTATTCCAGGTCGGGGCCGGCGGCGGTGTCGACCCAGGCGTCCGCGTGGGCCGCGGCCATATGCGGCTGGCCGTCGCGCAGGGCGCGCGCGATGATCGAGCCGTTCGCGGAATCGTCCAGCGGCAGCGCCAGGCTCGCCCTGTGCGCGCCCTGCCCGCCGGCTTCCGCCATGCGCGCGAGGTGTCGGCCGTCGGGACGGACCAGGCCGATCCACGCATAGACGAAGCCACCTTCGCGTACGGTCGCGCGGCAGGCCTCGCGCAACAGCAGCTCCTCATCGTCGATGCGCAACAGGGCGGAGTTGACGGCGCGCACCAGCGCCTGGACCCGGTTGAGCTCCAGCAAGTGGTCGCGGTGGCGTCGCAGGCGAACGTTGCGGCGCTCGAGTGCCGCGGCAAGCCGGTACACGAGCGCGAACAGCAGCAGCGCGGTGACGGCGACGTAGGTCAGGCCCTTGACCGACTGGAGCCGCGCGAGCTGTTCAGGGGACCGGACGAGCTCGAGGGCGATGCGGTCAGACAGCGTGATCCAGAGCGTGCCCACCACGACATAGGCGAGCGCGACGACGAGGGCAGCTGTCACGGCCCGACGGGGCTTCCATTGTCCCCGGGATGGCTCCTTCACGACCAGCTCCCGCGCGGTGACAACCCATCATTGCACGTCGGCAGGGGCTGTCAACACGGTGCGCGCCGCTGGTCGCGGCGGCTGAGCCGTCTGCCGGGCCGCCCGTGCGACCCGCGCGGCATTCATGCATGATGCGGATGCATCCATTCCTGCGGACGCTCGGGGAGGCTTCCTTGGTACGCGCGTTCCGGCGCAGTGACTGGCGCATCGGCGGTGCGGTGGTCGCGGCCGTCGTGGCAATCACGCTGGCCGGCGGGCTGCGGCCGCTCGAGGGAGCAGCCTATGATCTCGCGACGGCGGTGGCCGACGGTCGCCAGCCGGGCGACGGGGTCGTGGTCGTGGCCGTCGACGATGCCTCGCTCAAGCAGGTCGGCGCGTGGCCCTGGTCGCGCTACACCCTCGGCGAGATCAACGCCCTGATCGCGCAGGGGCAGCCCCGCGTGGTGGGCTACGCGCTGCCGCTGGAAACCGCGCAGAACGCGCACGCGCAGGCCACCGTGCGATCCCTGTACGAGGCCGGCCGCGACCGGCTCGGGCGGGAGGGGCGGCAGCTGTTCGAACGCGCGATCCGTGCCATGGGAACCGACCGGGTGCTGGCGGCCAGCTTCCGCCGCAGCGGTGGGGTCGTGCTGGGCGCGCGCTACAGCGCGACGGCGCATGCGCCGGCCGAGTGGCCCGCGTTGCCGCCATCGTTGCGCGGCGCGGGGCTTGCCACCGAGGCCGCGGCCTCCGGCTGGACGCCGGCGTGGTTCCGGCCGCACGGGTCGTTGTACGTCGATCGGGTGTATCCCCCCGTGCCGCAGCTGGCGCGGGCCGCCAGCGGTATCGGTCTGGCGCACCGCAGCGGTGCCGGGTCCAAGACCACACAGCGCCGGCTGCCGCTGGCGCTGCGCCACGCGGACACGTGGCTGCCATCGCTGCCGTTGCTGCTGTATGCGCGGGCGCACGGGGTCGACAGCAGCGGCATCCGCGTGGCTGCGGACCGCGGCGTCGAGATCGGTGAGCGGCGCTTCGAGACCGGCCCCGACCTGGGCGTGTACCCGGTCCACTATGCCGCCCGGGACGGCCGGTCGCCGTTTCGCGTCGTGTCCGCCGCCGACGTGGAGGCGCGCAAGGTCCGGCCCGCGTTGTTCCGCGACCGCGTGGTGCTGGTCGGCATGACCACCCCGCGGCTGGTCGAACCGGTGATGACGCCGGCGGGCAAGCGCATGCCGGTGATGGCGCTCGCCGACGAGACCGCGAGCCTGATCAACGGCGACCTGTTTCGCGTGCCGGAGTGGGCAGTCTGGGCGCGCGTCGGCGCATTCGCATTCGTGGCCCTGTACCTGATGTTCCTGCTGCCGCGGCTGCGGCTCGGTACGGCGCTGGCGCTGACCGGCCTGGTCGCTGTCGTCCTGCTCAGTGGCGAGCTGGTCGCGATGACGGCGCAATCGACCTGGATCCCGTTGATGGCACCGCTCGCCGCACTCGCCATCGGCCACGGCGTGCTCGGGGGCAAGCGCCGCGTGATGACGACCATCGCCGGTTTCCAGACGGAGTTGAGCGATGCCAATCGCGAACTCGGCGAGGCCCTGCGGCGCGAGGGCCGGCTCGACGAGGCGTTCCGCCGGCTGCAGCGCTGCGCCCCGGACGAGGAAACGCTCGAACAGTGGTACGCGCTCGGGCTCGACTACGAGCGCCGGCGGCGCTTTGCACAGGCGGCGCAGGCGTTCCGCCTGTGCCGCGAATACGATCCGCGCTTCCGCGACGCGGCCGAGCGTGTGCAGCGCAACGAGAAGCTGCAGGAGTCTGTCGTGCTGGGGCCGGGCGGGCGCTCCGGCGGGTCGACGCAGACCATGCTGCTCGACGACAGCGGAGTGCAGAAACCGGTCCTCGGGCGCTACCGCCTTGACCGCGAGCTCGGCAAGGGGGCGATGGGCACGGTCTACCTCGGCCAGGATCCGAAGATCGGCCGGGAGGTGGCGATCAAGACCATGCCGCTCGACGCCGAGTTCGAGGGCCAGTCGCTCGAGGAGATCAAGGCGCGCTTCCTGCGCGAGGCGGAAACGGCCGGCCGGCTCGACCATCCGCATATCGTCAAGGTGCACGACGTCGGTGAGGAGCAGGATCTCGCCTGGATCGCGATGGACTACCTGCCCGGCCGGCCTATGTCCGACTTCGCCGAGCCGGAGAGCCTGCTGCCGCCGGCCGAGGTGTTCGAGGTGCTGGCCCAGGTGGCCGAGGCGCTGGATTCGGCGCACGAACACAACGTCATCCACCGGGACATCAAGCCCGACAACATCCTCTACGATCGCGAGCGCGGCAAGGCCGTCGTCACCGACTTCGGCGTCGCGTGCCTGCTGGATCACCGCAATACGCGCTCGGGCACGATCCTCGGCAGTCCGTCGTACATGTCGCCCGAACAGCTCGCCGGACGCGAGCTCGACGGGCGCTCCGACACCTTCTCGATGGGGGTGACGCTCTACCAGCTCCTCACCGGCGTGCTGCCATTCATCGGCGACTCGATGTCCAATCTGATGTACCGCATCGCCAACGAGCGCCACCGCGAGATCAAGCGCCTGCGCCCCGATCTGCCTCCGTGCGCCACGACGATCACGAACCGGGCGTTGGAGAAGAGCCCCGAACGGCGCTACGTCTCCGGGGCCCAGCTGGCTCAGGCGCTGCGGCGCTGCGCGCGCAAGTCGGACGAGGGTTGAAGCAGGCGCCGGTTCACGCCGGTGCCGCGATCCGGTAGAGCACCGGTGCGACCGCCGAGGCCGACGCCGGCAGCGGGTCATGCACGATCAGGCCGTGGGCGCCGCGCTGCAACCATGCGGCCACGGCCGCGTACTCGTCCTGCCCGCCCGGGTGTCCGCGATAGGCGACGACGCTGATGCGGCCGCCGGGGGCGATCGCGGCGGCCGCCGCCTCCAGGGCCGCACAAGTGGTTTCCGGGCGCGTGATCAGCCGGTGGTCGCCGCCCGGCAGCCAGCCGAGGTTGAACATCACGGCGGCGGCGCGCGAGCCGCCAAGAACCCCGGACAGGGTCGAATGGCAGGCGATATGCCAGCACAGCGCGGCGTCGACGGATTGGTCCGCGAGACGCGCCCGGCTGCGCTCGAGCGCAGCCGGCTGGATGTCGAATGCGTGCACGATGCCGCCGGGCGCGACCCGGGTCGCCAGGAAGGCCGTATCGGCCCCGGTGCCGGCCGTCGCGTCGATGGCGACAGCGCCCGGGGCCAGGGCCGGCGCGATCCACTCGTGCGCGCGTGCGGTGATCGATTGCGGCGTCATCGGTCTGCAGCGTGATTCCCGTCACGGGCCGTGCAGTGTATACGTGCTAGCGTTGGTGCACAGGGCGCTGACGCGCTAGTTCCGTCATCACAACAGGAGTAGGTCTGCAGATGAGAGGTACCCCAGTGCTCGCTTCCGTCCTGGTCGTCGGCCTGCTGGCCGGCTGTGCCGCGGACGACCCCAATCGCAGCGCCAAGACCGGGGCGGTGGTCGGCGCCATCGTCGGCGCGGTCATCGGCAACCAGGGCGACAAGGACCGCGACCGCTATCTCGGTGCCGCGGTGGGTGCGCTTGCCGGTGCCGCCGTCGGCGGCTACATGGACAAGCAGCGCCAGGAGCTCGACAAGAAGCTCGCCGACGAACAGGCGAGGAACGATCTGCGCATCAGCGAGATGAGCGGCAACGCGCTGCGCATCGGCGTGGCCAGCGACGCCACGTTCGCCTTCGACAGCGCCGAGATCCAGCCGCAGTCGCGCCAGACCTACGCGAAGATCGCGGCGGTGCTCGGCGACTACCCCCGGACGATCGTCCACATCGTGGGGCATACGGACTCGATCGGATCGGATACCTACAACCTGGGCCTGTCGAAACGCCGCGCCGAGTCCGTCGGGCTGGTCCTGCGCTCGCAGGGCGTCGACGGCAATCGGTTGATCTACGAGGGCCGGGGGGAGTCCGAGCCGCTCGCCAGCAACGACACGCCCGAAGGACGGCGCCGCAACCGGCGCGTCGACATCGTCATCAAGCCGATCGTCGAGGGCAAGGAGCAGCAGGCGTACGCGCCGCCGCCGTATCTCGGCGGCTGAGTGCGGCGCCGGCGTGGTCAGCCGGCGGGCTTGCCGCGCTCGAAGCGCGCCTTGTCGATGGCGGCGACGAATGCTTCCTGCGAGGTGATGACGCCGGCGTCGAGCAGGCGCTGGATCGACGCGTCCATGCTCACCATGCCCTGCAGGGCGCTGCTGCGGATGACGCCGTCGAGTTGATCGGCCTTGCCCTCGCGGATCAGGTTCGCGACCGCGTGGTTGTTGATCAGCACCTCGGCGGCGACGACGCGGCCGGCGCCGTCCGAGCGGCGCAGCAACTGCTGCGACACGATCCCCTGCAACGAGGTCGACAGCATGTTGCGCACCTGGCCCTGCTGCTGCGGCGAGAAGGTGTTCACCAGCCGGTCGACGGTCGACACCGCGCTCGAGGTGTGCAGCGTGCCGAAGATCAGGATGCCCATCTCGGCCGCCGTGACGGCGAGCGAGATGGTCTCGAGGTCGCGCAGCTCGCCGACCATCACCACGTCCGGATCCTCGCGCAGCGCGGAGCGCAGGGCGTCGGCGAAGCGCGGCGTGTGCCGGCCGACCTCGCGCTGGCTGACCAGCGAGCGCTTGCGCGTGTGGATGAACTCGACCGGGTCCTCGATCGTGATCACGTGGCCGCGCCGGCGCTGGTTGATGGCGTCGACCATGGCGGCGAGCGTCGTCGATTTGCCCGAGCCGGTCTTGCCGGTCACGAGCACGAGACCGTTCTGCTGCAGGCAGAACTGCGACAGCACTTCGGGCAGGCCGAGCGCCTCGAGCGTCATGATGCGGTCGGGAATCCAGCGGAACACGGCGCCCATGCCGGCGAAGTGGCGCAGCACGTTGACGCGGAAGCGGCCGATGCCACGCGCCGCGTAGGCGAAGTCGGCGCCGTCGTCGGCCTCGAACTGCTGGCGCGCCCCCTCGGGCATGAGCTCCCACAACGCCGCGCGCACGGCGTGCGCCCGCATGGGCGCACCGCCCAGCGAGACGAGGTCGCCGTTGCACCGGATGCGCGCGGGCTCGCCGGCCATCACATGCAGGTCCGACGCCTCCTGCCGCGCGGTCTCGCGCAGCAACTGCGGCAGGTCGAGCGCGTTGGCGTTCGCGTCAGCCACCGACGAGGTCCACGCGCGGCAGGAGCGAGGAGTCGACCACGAAGCGCTGGAAGCTCTTGCGGTCGCTGGCGTGCAGGTAGGCGTCGTCCGGGTCCACCTCCTTGGCCTGGACGGCCTGTAGCAGGGCCTGGTCCATCAGCTGCATGCCGTGATGACTGCCGCTGCGGATCTGGTTGGGGACCTGGAACGTCTTGTCCTGCTGGATCAGGTTCGCGATCGCGTGGGTCACGACCATCGTCTCGACGATGGCCTTGCGGCTGCGGCCGTCCGGCGTGCGCACCAGCTGCTGGCTGATGACCGCCCGCAGGTGGTGGCCCAGGAACAGCTTGACCTGCTCGTGCTGTTCCGGCGGCATGGCGTCGATCAGCCGGTCGATCGTCTTGACCGCCGAGGTCGTGTGCAGAGTGGCCAGCACCAGGTGGCCTGTCTCGGCGGCGGTCATGGCCAGCGAGATGGTCTCGGGCTCGCGCAGCTCGCCGACCAGGATGACGTCGGGATCCTCGCGCAGGGCGGCGCGCAGGCCGCGGGCGAAGTCCGGGATGTGGGTGCCGAGCTCGCGCTGCACCACTTGGCTCTGACCGCTGTGGTGGACGAACTCGATCGGGTCCTCCAGCGTGATGATGTTCTTGCGGTCGCGCTGGTTGATCAGGTCGATCAGGGCCGCGAGCGTGGTGGACTTGCCGGTGCCGGTCGAGCCGGTCACAAGGATCAGCCCCTGGTGGTACCAGCTCAGGTGTTCCACGAGAGGGGGCAGCCCGAGCGCTTCCCACTGCGGAATCTCTTCGGGGATGTGGCGGATGGCGGCACCGATGCCGGTGAGCTTGCGGTAGACGTTCACCCGGAAACGCCCGATGTCCTCGGCGGTGTAGGCGAAGTCCAGGTCCCGGCCGGCCTCGAGGCGTTCGCGCTGCGAGCGCGTCAGGATCTCCTGGAGATAGCCCTCGAGCTCCGTGTCGCCCAGGTTGCGGAACTTGATCGGCAACAGCTCGCCGTTCATGCGCAGCATGGGCGGCACGCCGACGGCCAGGTGCACGTCGGAGCAGCCCTGCTCGCGCCCCAGCTTCAGGAATGCGTCGATCTTGGCCATGCGCCGGCCCCCTTGCGCTCAAGCATGCGTCCGCGGACGCGGCCCCCGTGCACGGGCAGCACACTGCAAGGCGTGTGCCGCGGCCCGATCAGCCCATGCACTGCTCGAGGTCCCGGCGCAGGTCGGTCATCGACTGATAGCGGTCGTGCGGATTCACGGCCATCGCCCGCCGCACGACGGCGGCCAGCGCCGCCGGCAACTCGGGGTTCAGCTTCTCCACCGCGGGCGGTCGTCCTTGCAGGTGATGCAGCAGCAGCGCCTTGCGCTCCTTGTCCTGGTACGGCAGGCGGCCGGACAGCATGCGGTACATGACGACGCCGAGGCTGTAGATGTCGGTGCGGGCGTCGACCTGCTCGCCGCGCACCTGCTCGGGCGAGGTGTAGGCCGGCGTGCCGACGAAGTCGCCCGTGCGCGTGAGCTCGGTATCCTCGTTGCCGCCGAACGCCGCGGCGGCAATCCCGAAGTCGACCACCTTCACCTGGTCGGCATGGTTCATCAGGATGTTCGCCGGCTTCAGGTCGCGATGGACCACGCCGGAGCGATGGGCCGAGGCCATCCCGAAGGTGATTTCGCGGATCAGCCGCAGCGCGCGATCCAGCCGCATCGCCTGGCCCTGCAGCAGTTCGCGGGTCAGCGGGAAGCCGGGGAAGTGCTCCATCGATATGGCGTACAGCCCGCCGATGCGCAGGAAGTCGTAGATCCGGATGACGTTCGGGTGGGTGACGCGGCGCGCGAAGCGCAGCTCGCGCACGAAGCGGTGCCTGGCGCGCTCGTCCTCGGCGACCTGCTCGTTGAGGAACTTGAGGATGATCTCCTCGTTGACGGTCGTGTCCTCGAAGCGCATGACCGTGCCGAACGCGCCCTGGCCGATCCCCTCGACGAACCGATAGCGGCTGTCGAGCACGGTCCCAGGCAGCAGCCCGGGCAGATCGAGCCGGGTCCCGGGGACGAG
>Ga0102944_1001235_pt1 | contig 17487 bp, 16 predicted proteins | sample SalPonD_shore_MG_FD_78172 | JGI IMG/M metagenome (GOLD analysis project Ga0102944, IMG submission 78172) | Salt pond soil microbial communities from South San Francisco under conditions of wetland restoration - Salt Pond MetaG... | ecosystem: Environmental > Aquatic > Marine > Intertidal zone >...
CGTGTAGATCTGCGTCGTGCTGATGTCGGCGTGCCCCAGCATCTCCTGCACCGCGGCCAGATCCGCCCCGCCCTCGAGGAGGTGCGTGGCGAAGGAATGCCGGAACGTGTGGGGGCTCACCTCGCGGCGGATCCCCGCGCCCCCTACGTGCCGGCGGACGATCTTCCACGCCCCCACCCGGGTGAGCGGACGGCCGTGGTGGTTCAGGAACACCACCCCCTCGCCCTCTCCCCCGTCCAGGCGGGGCCGCGTCTCCCGAAGGTATCGGAGGACAGCGTCGATCGCACGGGATCCGAGGGGGACCAAACGCACCTTCGAGCCCTTGCCGCGCACCCGCACGAGCTCCTCCTCCGGCATGAGATCGTGCAGCTCGAGCCCGACCAGCTCCGAGACGCGAAGCCCCGCGCCGTAGAGCGTCTCCAGCATGGCCCGGTCCCGGAACGCCAGCGGGTGCTCGATCGGGACGGCCTCCAGGATCCGGCACACCTCGTCGTAGGTGAGCACGTCCGGGAGCGGACGGCCGGGGCTCGGCGACTCGAGCCGCTCGGTGGGGTCCGAGTCGCGGTGGCCCTCGGCCACCAGGAAGCCGAAGTAGCCGCGCAGCGAGGAGAGCTTCCGCGCCACGGTCGACGGCGCCAGGCCGCGCTCGACCAGGTCGACCACGAAGTCGCGCAGGAGGCGGTAGTCCACCTCCTCCGGGCGGCCCGTCCCCCGGTCCCCGGCGAAGGCGGCCAGCTGCCCGACGTCCCTCACGTAGGCCTCGACGGTGCGGTCGGAGAGGCCGCGCTCGAACCGGAGGAAGTCCGCGAAGGGCTCGAGCCGGAACGCCCGCTCGCGCCGCGTCCCATCGTCCCTCCGCGGTCCGCCCGCCGTCCCGCTCACCGCTCCTCCTCCCGGTGCTCGTGGGCGTGGTGACGGGTGCGCCACCACCACCACGCCGCCGCCGCCATCGCCACCACGGCGGCCGCCAGGAGGCCCCGGTTCAGCCCCTCGACCCAACCCACCAGCCGCGGGACGTTGCGGGAGGCGAACACGCCCAGCCACAGCATGGCGGCGTACCACATGGCGGAGGCGGCGCCCAGGGGGAGGAGCGTGCGCCAGAAGCCCAGGCCGCTGATCCCCGCGAACACCGGGACGATGACCCGGAACACCGGGACGAACCGGCTCACGAAGATCGTGGGCGTGCCCCAGCGGTCGTAGAAGCCGGCCAGGCGCTCGAGCTGGTGGGGGCGGAGGAGCCAGCCGCCCCACCGCGTGTCGAACACGGCCCGGCCGTAGCGGCGGGCGGCCAGGTACACGAGCCCGGCCAGGAGGACGTTCGCGCCCCAGGCCACGACCACGACCAGCGTCCCGTCCAGCACGCCTCGGTCGGCCAGGACCCCTCCCACGATGACGAAGGTGTCGGACGGGACCGGGGGAAAGAGGTTCTCGGCGGCCGCCCCGGCCGCGATCACCAGGTAGGCCGTCGCGACCGGGAGCGAGGCGAGCGCCGAGAGGACCCGCTCGAGCGTCTCTGGAACGGAGGTCCCGGCGATCACCCGCCCGAGCGTATGGTGGCGTGCAGGGTGTCCAGGTCGCGGATCGCGTCCAGGAGGGCCACCGCGAGGACGGCGAGCCCCTCTCCCGCGCCCACCCAGCCCATGCCCTCGTTCGACTTGCCCCGCACCGAGACGGCGGCCGGGGGCACGTGCAGGACCTCCGACAGGCGCGCCGCCATGGCCCCGGCGTGCGGCCCGATCCTCGGGGCCTCGGTCACCACCGTCACGTCCACGTTCACGACCTGGTAGTTCACCGCCTCGACCTCGCGGACCGCCCCGCGCAGCATCTCCAGGGAGTCCGCGCCCTCCAGGTCGGGATCGGTGTCCGGGAAGAGGTCGCCGATGCTCCCCAGGCCCGCGGCGCCCAGGAGCGCGTCGATGACGGCGTGGGTGACGGCGTCGCCGTCGGAGTGTCCGCCCAGCCCGGGATGGTCCGGGACGACCACCCCTCCGAGCCGGAGGGGCCGGGACTCATCGAACCGGTGGGAATCGTAGCCCAGGCCTACCCGCATCGCGTGTCGTGGTCAGGGTCCGGGAGGCCGCCGCGCCACCGGGACGGGGCCTCCCTCACGAGGTCGGCCGGGGCGCCCGCCGGCGGCGTGCGAGGCGCGCGGGTCCCGTCCGGGGGGCCCGGCGGCCTACTCGTCCCAGCGGGTGACGACCAGCGCGACGTTGTGTCCGCCGAAGCCGAACGAGTTCGAGATGGCGGCCCGCACGGGGCCCTCCCTCGGACCGTCCGCGACGTAGTCCAGGTCGCACTCGGGGTCGGGCTCCTCGAGGTTGATCGTGGGGGGGATCGTCCCCTCCCTGCACACCAGGGCGGAGATCACCGTCTCCACGGCCCCGGCCGCCCCGAGCGTGTGCCCCGTCATCGACTTCGTGGAGCCGACCGCCATCTCGTACGCCCGGTCGCCGAACACCGCCTTGATGGCCGCCGTCTCGGTGGCGTCGTTGGCCGGCGTCGAGGTGCCGTGGGCGTTGACGTAGTCGATCTCCCCGGGCTCGATCTCCGCGTCCTCGAGCGCCCCCCGCATGGCCAGCTGCGCCCCGGCTCCCTCGGGCGCGGGCGCCGTCATGTGGTACGCGTCCGCGCTCTGCCCGAAGCCCTTCAGCTCGCCCAGGATGACGGCGCCGCGGTCGCGGGCGTGCTCGAGGCTCTCGAGCACGAGCATGCCGGAGCCCTCCCCCAGAACGAAGCCGTCCCTGCCCGCGTCGAACGGACGCGAGGCCGCCTCCGGGTCCTCGTTCCGGGTGCTGAGGGCCTTCATCGACGCGAAGCCCGCCATGCACAGCGGCGTGACGGTCGCCTCCGTGCCGCCGGCCACCATGACGTCGGCCTCCCCCGTGCGGATGGAGCGGTAGGCCAGCCCCACGGCGTGGGCGCTGGAGGAGCACGCCGACACGGTGCAGTAGTTGGGGCCGCGCAGCCCCCAGCGCATGGAGATCAGCCCCGCGGCCATGTCCGCGATGAACATCGGGATGAAGAACGGGGAGACGCGCCCCGGCCCCCGCTCGAGCATGCGGCTGTGCTGCTCCTCGAGCGTGGCCAGCCCCCCGATCCCGCTCCCCACGATGACGCCCGTGCGGGAGGGCGGGTCCTCGGCGAACGTCTCTTCGATCCCCGCCTCGTCCACGGCCTGCTGGGCCGTGGACAGCGCGAACTGGAGGAAGCGGTCGGTCCGCTTGACCTCCTTGGCGTCCAGGTACCTGGAGGGGTCGAAGTCCTTGACCTCGCAGGCGAAGCGGACGTCGTGCTCCGAGGCGTCGAACAGCGTGATCGGCGCCGCGCCGCTCCTCCCGGCCACGAGGGACTCCCACGTGGCGCGCACGTCGTTCCCGACGGACGTGACGAGGCCCGTACCCGTGATGACGACCCGTCGGCTCATGGGTCTCTCGGGACTCCGGTGATCGGCCCGGGCGAGCGCTCAGTCCTCCTGCTTGGAGGAGAGGTAGTCGATCGCGTCACCGACCGTCTGCATCCCCTCCGCGTCCTCGTCCGGGATCTCGATCCCGAACTCCTCCTCGAAGGCCATGACCAGCTCGACCGTGTCGAGCGAGTCCGCCCCGAGGTCGTCCACGAAGTGCGCATCGTCGGTGACCTTCTCGACCTCGACACCGAGCTCGCTGGCGATGATCTCTTTCACGCGCGCAGCAGCATCCGACATATCCGATTCCCTTCCTGCGATGGTGAACGAGCGCTCCGGACGGGGCCCGGTCGTCTCACATGACCATTCCGCCGTCCACGACCACGACCTGTCCCGTGATGTAAGAAGCCGCCGGCCCGACCAGGAACCGCACGGCTCCGGCCACGTCGGACGGCTGACCCAAACGCCCGAGCGGGATGCTCTCGAGGAGACCCTTCCGGGCCGCCTCCGGCAGCTCCGCCGTCATCTCGGTCTCGACGAACCCGGGCGCCACGGCGTTGACCAGCACGTCACGGCTGGCCAGCTCCTGCGCCACCGACTTCGTCAGGCCGACGAGTCCCGCCTTGGACGCCGCATAGTTGGCCTGCCCGCGGTTTCCCGTCAACCCCACGACGCTGGCGATGTTCACGATGCGGCCACGCCTGCGTTTCATCATGCCCCGTGCCACGGCGCGCATCATGTAGAAGGCGCCCCGCAGATTCGTGTCGAGGACCGCGTCCCAGTCCTCGTCCTTCAGACGCACCAGGATGTTGTCCCGCGTGATCCCGGCGTTGTTGACCAGGATGTCCACCGGGCCGAGCTCCTCCTCCACCCGGTCGACCAGCTCGGCGCACGCCTTCCCGTCCTGCACGTCGCAGGCGTAGCCCCGTCCCCCGGGTCCGCCCAGCGCCTCGGCCGCGGCCTCGGCGCGCTCCTCGGCGCGGGCCGTCACGGCCACGCGTGCCCCGGCGGCGGCCAGCTCCTCGGCCACCGCGAAGCCGATGCCCCGGGAGCCGCCGGTCACCACGGCCACCTGTCCGTCCAGGTCACCCATCGTTCCTCTCCCTCATGGCTGAAACCTCGGCCGCCGACCCGACGGCCTCGCCCACCAGCGAGCGGTCGATCCTCCGCAGGAGCCCCGTGAGGACCCGCCCGGGCCCGGTCTCGATCCACCGGTCCGGCCCCACCTCCCGCATGGCCTCGATGGTCTCGACCCAGCGGACCGGAGAGGTGAGCTGCTCGACGAGGAGCTCCCGCGCCTCCGGCCCGGTGGTGACCGGGCGGGCCTCCGCGTTGGCCACGACCGGGAAGGCCGGGTCGCCGAACTCGGCCCGTTCCAGGGCCTCCGCCAGTCCCTCTCTTGCCACTTCCATGAGGGGCGAGTGGAAGGCCCCGCTCACGTCCAGCGGGATCACGCGGCGGGCCCCGGCCTCGCCGGCGCGCCGGGAGGCCTCGGACACGGCCTCCTCCTCCCCGCTGATCACGACCTGGCCGGGCGCGTTGAAGTTGGCCGCCACGACGATCCCATCGACCGCGGCGCACGCCTCCCGCACCTCCCCGTCCTCGAGACCGAGTACGGCGGCCATGGTGCCGTTCCGCGCCCGGGCCATGAGCTCGCCCCGCTCGCGGACCAGTCGGAGCCCGTCCTCGAAGGAGAGCGAGCCGGCGCACGCGTACGCGGTGAACTCGCCGAGCGAATGTCCGGCGGCCACGACCACCAAGTCCTTCACGGCCTCCGGGAGGAGGCTCCACACCGCGTAGCTGTGACAGAGGATGGCCGGCTGTGCGTTCTCGGTGCGGGTGAGCTCGTCGGCCGGCCCGTCGAAGCTCATCTCCCGCAGCGGGATCCCCAGGGCCTCGTCGGCCCGCTCGTAGATCTCGCCGGCCTCCGGGAAGGCCTCCACCAGGTCCCGGCCCATACCGACCGCCTGGCTCCCCTGTCCCGGGAGGAGGAGGGCCAGCGCGGTCACGCGGTCCTCCCGGCCAGGGCCTGCAGGTCGCGGCGCAGGTGCTCCACCATCCCCGCGGCCACCGAACCGGAGGCCACCCGGATCGCGCTCTCGATCGCGCGCGGCGGCGAGCCGCCGTGGCAGAGCACCACCACGCCGTCCACGCCCAGGAGCGGCGCGCCCCCGTACTCCGTGTAGTCCAGCATGCGAAGGACCTCCTCCATGCGCTCGTCTCCCGCCCCGGCCGTCTCGCGGCTCTCCCGCAGGAGGCCCGTGATGAACCCGGCCATGGACTCGTAGAACTTCAGCAGGACGTTCCCGACGAAGCCGTCGGTCACAAGCACGTCGCATGCCCCGCCGATGATCCGGTTCCCCTCCACGTTGCCGACGAAGCGGAGATCGGGGTCCGTGGCCAGGAGCTCGTGGGCGCCCGTGGCGAGCTCGTCGCCCTTCTCCTCCTCCTCGCCGACGTTGAGCAGGCCCACGCGCGGCTCCGCGATCCCGTGCACGTCGCGCACGTAGATCGAGCCGAGGTGGGCGAACTGGTGGAGGTGGGCGGGCCGGCAGTCGATGTTGGCGCCGGCGTCGAGGACGAGCACGGGGTCTCCCGCCGTGGGGAAGGTGGCGCCGACCGTGGGCCGGTCGACCCCGGGGAGCCGGCCGAGAACGAAGAGCGAGGCCGCGAGCACGGCCCCCGTGGAGCCGGCCGAGACGAACGCATCGGCCCCTCCGTCCCGCACGAGCTCGAGGCCGACCACGATCGAGCTGTCGGTCTTCCGCCGCACGGCCTGCACGGGCGGCTCGTCCATGCCGATGGCCTGGGAGGCGGGGACCAGGCTCAGGCCCCCGGCAGGCAGCTCCGCCGTACGGCATCGCTCCTCGAGCTCGGCCGGATCCCCGACCAGGGCGACCGAGAGCCCCCCGCGGTCGTCCCGGAGCGCCGCGAGCGCGGCACGGAGCGGGACCCCGGGCGCCCCGTCGCCCCCCATCGCGTCGAGCGCGACCCTCACCGCGCCGCGAGCATCGGGCTCATGGGGGGCCCCTGCGGGTGCTAGAACTCCTCGATCTCGAGGACGGGCTCTCCGTCGTAGTAGCCGCAGGTCCCGCACACGTGGTGCGGACGACGGAAGTCCCCGCACCGCGGACACGCCTGGTGGGCCTTCGGCGAGTCCCCGTGGTGCGTGCGGCGCTTCCGCTTGCGCTGCTTCGAGGTGCGCTTCTTCGGTACGGCCATGGCTGTCTCCCCTGGATGTCCGTGTCTCTCAGGCGGCGCGCGCGGCTCACCCCGCGGCCGACTCGCTCTCCTTCAGCTTCCTCAGCGCGTCCCAGCGCGGATCCGGCTCCGTGAGAACGCAGTCGCATTCGTCCTCGTTCAGGTCGGTGCCGCACTTCGGGCAAAGCCCCCGGCACTCCTCCCGACACACCGGGTAGCCGGGCACCGCCAGGAGGAGCTGCTCCCGCAGCACCGGCCCGAGGTCCAGCACCGTGTCCCCGGACTCCAGCGGATAGATCTCCGGCTCCGCCGAGTCCGGGTCCACGTCCCGGTCGAACAGGAGGTCGAGGTCCAGCTCCAGCGTCCTCTGCAGGGCCTCCAGGCAGCGCCGGCACTCCAGCACCAGCGGGGCCGCCAGGGCCCCGCGCACGTGCACGCCCCGCTCCCCGGTCAGCGTGGCCACGAGCTCGGCCACCGGCCGCTCCGCGAACGTGAGCCCGGTGTCCGACCAGGGGCCGTCCTCGACCGGGATGTGCACGGTCCAGGCCCTCGGGCCCTTCTCCAGGCTCCTGAGATCGACCTTCAGGCTGTCGGGCGCGTCCATGGATACGTCCGGTGCGTCGCGGCGTCAATCGGCGGACAGCAGCTCCGCGTCCGGGAAGAAGAACGCCAGCTCCCTCCTTGCGTTCTCCGGCGAGTCGGAGGCGTGGATGGCATTGCGCTCCACGCTCTCGGCGTACTTCGCCCGGATCGTGCCTTCATCCGCCTTCGAGGGGTCGGTGGCCCCGATGACCTCCCTGAGGCGCGAGACCGCGTCCTCGGCCTCGAGAGCCAGCGGCATGCAGGGCCCCGAAGTCATGAATGCTACCAGCGATGCGAAGAAAGGTTTCCCGCGGTGGACGTCGTAGAACGCCTCCGCCTGCGCCCTCGAGAGCCGGAGGACGCGGGCCCCGCGGACCCGGAAGCCCTCGGCCTCGAGCTCGGAGAGGATCGTGCCGGCCAGCCCACCGCCGAACGCGTCGGGCTTGATGATCGCGAGCGTCCCCGGCCGGCTCATCGGCCGTCCTCCATCCAGTCCCGGACGATCTCGCCGATGTCCGACGGCCGCTCGGCCACCTCGATCCCGAGGTCGCGAAAGGCGCTCATCTTCTCGGCCGCCGTGCCCTCGGCGCCGCTGATGATCGCGCCCGCGTGGCCCATGCGGCGGCCGGGAGGCGCCGTCTGCCCCGCGATGAAGCCCACGAGGGGCTTGCCGAGGTTCTCCGACGCCCAGCGCGCCGCGACCTGCTCGTCCGTCCCGCCGATCTCCCCGATGAGGACGACCGCTTCCGTCTCGTCGTCCTCCTCGAACGCGCGCAGGCAGTCCACGAAGTCGGTCCCGATGATCGGGTCGCCCCCGATGCCTACGCAGGTCGACTGGCCGATGTCCCGGCTCGAGAGCTGATGGATGACCTCGTAGGTCAGCGTGCCCGAGCGGCTCACGATGCCCACGCTCCCCTCGCGCACGATCTGGCCCGGCAGGATCCCCACCTTGGCCCGGCCGGGGACGATGAGCCCCGGGCAGTTGGGCCCGATGAGGCGGACGTCGCGCTCCTCCAGGTACGGCATCACGCGCATCATGTCGCGCACCGGGATCCCCTCGGTGATGCACACCACCAGGCCGATCCCGCTGTCGGCCGCCTCGAAGATCGCGTCGGCGGCGAAGCGCGCCGGGACGAAGATGACCGACACCTCCGCCCCCTCCTCCTCGACGGCCTCCTCGACCGTGTCGAACACGGGCACGTCGTCGTCGAAGACCTGCCCGCCCTTCCCCGGCGTGACGCCGGCCACCACCCGGGTCCCGTACTCGATCATCTGCCGGGCGTGGAACGACCCGTCCCGGCCGGTGATCCCCTGAACGACCACCCGGCTGTCTCCATCTATGAACACGCTCATTCGGCTCCCCCGCTCCTCGGTGTGTCGATGATCTCCCTCGCCGGCGTCCGGGTCACGTCGCCGCCTCCACGGCGCGCTCCACCGCGCGGTCCATGTCGATCATGGCCTCGAAGCCGTTCTCCTCGAGGATCTCGACCGCCTCCTCCTCGTTCGTTCCGGTGAGGCGGATCGTGATCGGCAGGTCCAGGTCCAGCCGTCCGGTGGCCTCGACGATCCCGTTGGCCACGTCGTCGCAGCGGGTGATCCCGCCGAAGATGTTGAAGAGGATCGAGCGCACCTTCGGGTCGTCGCCGATGATCGACAGCGCGGCGACCACCTTGTCCGGGTTCGACGACCCGCCGATGTCCAGGAAGTTGGCGGGGTCGCCGCCGTAGTACTTGACCAGGTCCATGGTGGCCATGGCCAGCCCGGCGCCGTTCACGCAGCAGCCCACGTTCCCCTCGAGCTTGATGTAGCTGAGGCCGGCCTCGCGTGCCGTGCGCTCGGAGGTCGCCTCGGCCTCCACGTCGCGCATCGCCGCGATCTCGGCCTGCCGGTAGAGCTCGTTGTCGTCGATGTTCATCTTGGCGTCGATCGCCACCACGTCCCCGTCCGGCGTCACGACCAGCGGGTTCACCTCGGCCAGCGTCGCCCCCGAGTCCCGGTAGGCCTCCCACAGCCCGAGGAGGACGTCGGAGGCCTGCCGCACCACCCCGATGTCGTCGTAGAGGTGGAAGGCGAGCCGCGCCGCCTGGTGGTTCAGGAGGCCGTAGCGCGGATCGATGGGCTGGCGGTGGATGGCCTCGGGATTCTTCTCGGCCACCTCCTCGATGTCGATCCCGCCCTCGGCCGAGACCATGAACACGGGCCTCTGCGTGGAGCGGTCCATGACGATGCCCACGTACGCCTCGGAGCCGATCTCGACGGCGGGCGTCACGAGCACCTTGTGGACCGTGAGGCCCTTGATCTCCATGCCGAGGATCGCCTCGGCGCACTCCGCGGCCTCGTCAGGGTCGCCCGCGAGCTTCACCCCGCCGGCCTTCCCGCGCCCCCCGGCGTGCACCTGGGCCTTCACGACGACGCGTCCCCCGAAGGACCTGGCCAGCTCGGCCGCCTCCTCGGGAGTCGTCGCCACCTCGCCCGGCGGCACCGGGAGACCGTGCTCGCGGAAGATCTGCTTGGCCTGATATTCGTGGATGTTCATCCTGGCTCCGTGTACGTGTGCGGTTCCCAGTCCGCGGCCGGGCCCCGGGGCGCCGCCCCGGTCCCGCTCGCGGTTACGTCCGGTCGGGCACGATCTCCGTGCCCTCCCTCCCGGCCAGCGCCCGGCGGGCGTGCCGGAGCTCGGCGATCACCGCCCGCTGGCCGCCCGACTCGACGAAGGCGACGGCGGCCTCGACCTTAGGGGCCATGCTCCCCACCCCCAGCTCCCCCGAGGCCAGGAGGGCCTTCGCCTCCTCGACCGTGAGACGCTCGATGCGCCGTGCATCCGGCGTGCCGAAATCCCGGTAGACGCCGTCCACGTCCGTGAGGACGAGGAGGATGTCCGCGCCGATCTCCGAGGCGAGGAGCGCGGCCGCCCTGTCCTTGTCCACCACGACGTCGAGCCCCTCGAGCCCGAGGTCGGGGTCCTGGTAGACCGGGATCCCGCCCCCGCCGGCGGCGATGACGATGTCGCCCCGCCCCACCAGCTCGGCCACGAGGGGGGCCTCGACGATCGAGGTCGGCGGCGGGCTGGCCACCCGGCGCCGAAGCCGCCCCCGGTCGTCGCGCTCGACGGCGAAGCCGTCCTCCCGGAGGCGCTCCACGTCCTCGGCGTCGACCTCCCGGCCCACGAACTTGCGCGGCTCCCGGGCGGCCGGGTCCTCCCGGTCCACCTCGATCTGCGTGACGAGCGTCACGACGCGCCGCTCCGACCCCGCCCGGCGGAGGGCGTTCTCGAGCGACTGCTGGATCATGTAGCCGATCCAGCCCGCGGTGGCGGCCACGAGGACGCCGAGCGGGAGGGGGGCCACGGCGTCGCGCGCGACCTCGCCCCGCAGGAGCTCGTCGCCCACCTGGGGGCCGTTCCCGTGGACGATGGCCACGTTCCGACCCTCGAGCACGAAGTCCACGATCGGGGCCAGGCTCTCCCGGGTGTGGCGGAACTGGTTGGTCACGGTGGCCGGCTCGCCCGAGGGCGACAGCGCGTTGCCCCCGATCGCGACCACGACGCTGCGGCTCAAGGCGCGCCGCTCCCGGAGGTGTCCGCCGCCGCCGCGGCCTCGGAGCGGATCCGCTCCCAGTAGGTCCCGAACCGCACCAGGTCGCCCGCCCGGAGGGCCCGGTCCGCGGAGTCCAGGAGCGCACGGAGCCTCGGGAGGGCGGCGGCGCCCTCCTGCGGCCCGCCGGGCCCCGAGGGAGCCGGGGCTCCGGCCGCGGGAGCCGCCGGGCCGCCCGCGGCCCCCGTCTGCGGGACCCCGCCCAGGAGCTCCGACAGGGCCTCCTTCAGCGTCGTGGCCATGACCACCCTGGCGCCCGCCGCGGCGATCACGCGCTTGAGCCCGGGGGCCGCGCCCTCCTGGTCCTCGGCCTCGAGGAAGAGGGGCTCGAGGTAGAGGAGCGAGCCCCGCACCGGCAGGAGGAGGAGGTGCCCGCGGATCGCCCGCGAGCCCCGCTGCCGCCACAGCGAGAGCTGCTGGGAGATCACCGGGTCCTGGTCGATCTGCACCTCGATCTGGCGCGGCCCGAACACCTGCTGGCGGCCCGACACGTCGAACAGCCACAGCTCCCCGTAGCGGTCGCCGTCGTTCCGGGCCAGGAGGAACGCGCTCAGGTTGTCGCGGTTCCGGGGCGTGAACGGCACGGTGAGCAGGAACTCCGGACGCTGCATCCCGGCGGGCGCGCTCCCCGCCGCGTCCCCCGGGCCGGACCCGCCGCCCGCCTGCGTCCCGGAGGCGGCTCCGGCGCCGCCCGCGGCTCCCGCCGCCGCGTCCCCGGCGCCCGTCCCCCCGGTCCCCGTGCCCCCTTCCGCCGCTCCGGTCGTGTCGGGGAACGGCATGAGGAGGAAGTAGGGCTGGACGGGCGCCGGCCGGTCCTCGTAGACCTCCTGGCCCAGGCTCCACAGGTCCTGCTTCCGGTAGAAGTCTCCCGGGTCGGTCATGTGGTAGGCCTGGAGCACCCGGGCCTGCACGTCGAACAGGGCCCGCGGATAGCGGATGTGGCTCCGGACGTCGGCCGGCATGTCGTCCAGCGGCTCGAACAGGTCCGGGAAGGTGGAACGGTAGGTGGCGACGAGCGGGTCGGAGGACTCCATCACGTACAGGTTCACCTCCCCCGTCACCCCGTCCACCACCGCCTTCACGGCGGGGCGCACGTAGTTCACGCTCCGGCCGCGCAGCGTGGCCGGCTCGGCCAGCGGGTAGCGGTCGGTGGCCGCGTACACGTCCAGGATCCACACCACCCTGCCCTCGTGGATCACCGGGTGGGGATCCGGGTCCACGAACAGGAACGGCACCAGGTGCCGGACCCGGTCCACGACCTGGCGCCGCCACAGGAGGAGCGTCCCCTCGGGCCCCGGGTTCCGGAGGAGCAGGTTGCGGGAGCCGAGCGCCCAGGCCAGGAGGGCCCGGCGGCCGATCCCGCCCAGCGGCACCCCGGCGGGGCGGCCCGTCGAGGGAATCGAGTCGGGCGGCACGACCACGTAGGGCGTGGTGAGCTCGCCGAAGTAGGTGCGGGGCTCGTCCACCTCGAGCGAGGACGGGGCCCCGGCGGCCAGGGCGGGCGGCAGGTCGCGCACCAGGTAGTCGGGCTCCCCGCCGCTCGAGGCCCGGTCGACCGCGGTCGCGACGACGCCCTGCCCGTGCGTGTAGCGGAGGTGCAGGTTCTGCCAGGTGCGGGCCGAGGTCGCCAGCCGCGACGGGTCGAACTCCCGCACGCCGATGGCCACCTGTTGCCTCGCGTCCCCGCTCCCGTAGCGGTCGGCGTCCACGTCCGGGAAGGTGTGGTAGGCCAGGAGGCCCTGGAGCTGGTCGAAGGTGGCCTTCAGGGGCCGCTCGTCCCACAGCGGGAGGCTCTCGGCGAAGCGCTGGGCCACCTGGACCGGCGGGGTCCCTCCCGAGAGCCCGTACTCCACGCGGTGCACGCGGCCCAGCCCGAAGCTGCGGCGCGTGGCGTCGATCCGGAAGCGGAGGAAGGGCCTCTCCACCTCCAGCTCGTTGGGCTCGACCTTGAGGCGCTGGATGAGCTCCGGGTAGACGCCGAGCCCCCCGACCCACCCGACGGCCAGGGCGGCGCCGGCCCAGGCCGCGAACTTCCACGCGCCCGTCCGGTGCGCCCACACCACGGCCCCCGCCCCTACGAGCGCGAGGACCGCCACCAGGCGGCGGGCCGGGATCTCGCCGTGGGCGTCGGCGTAGCCGATCGTGCCCGTCGAGACCGTCTCGAAGGTCGAGAGGCCGAAGTGGAGGGCCACGAGGACGAGCACCGCCGCCGCCAGCCACACGAATCGCGAGCGGGCGTAGTCGTCGACGTCCACGCCGCTCCCGGTGGGCCGGATGCGTCCGGTCAGGAGGAGGACCGTGGACGTCCCCACCCCCACCCAGATCACGATGGCCACGAGGACCGACCACAGCGTCCGCAGGAGCGGCAGGTAGAACACGTAGAAGCGCGGGTCCCGGCCCAGGACGGGGTCCGCCCCACCCCACGCCGAGGCGTGCGCCGCGAACAGGACCTGGCGGGCCAGGGGGTGGCCGAAGGGCGCCGCCACCAGGACCCCCGCGAACAGGGCCGCGGCCAGGACGGCCAGCTGGATCCAGCTCTCCGGGAGGGCCTCCGCGATCTCCAGGTCCCCGAGCTTGCGGTGGATGCGGATCGGCCCGCCCCGCAGGGCCGTGCCCCGGAGGATGGCCCACAGCGTGGTCGCCGTGACCAGGAAGAGGACCACCCACGTCACCGCCGTGGCCAGCTCGAGAGTCCAGAACCGCCCGGAGTAGCCCAGCGCCCCGAACCACGCGGCGTCCGCGTAGAAGCCGGCGGCCGACCCGCCCACCGTGAGCAGGAGGAGGACCGCGACGACAACGACGGCCAGCCGGATCGCCCTTCCCGACTTCACGGCGCCACCGCCTCCCCCGCGGGGCTCAAGCTCCCTCCCCGATCTCGGGGACGTCGAGGCCCTCGTTCTCGAGGACCTCGGCCACCTCGTCCCGGATGGCCTTCAGCGCGTCCCGGCTCTCGGCCTCGAAGCGGACGACGACCACGGGCTGGGTGTTACTGGCCCGCACGAGCGCCCACCCGTCCCCGAAGTCGATGCGGGCCCCGTCCAGGTCGAAGACCGGCCGGCGCTCCCGGTAGGCCGCCGCCACGCGTTCGACCACCTCGAACTTCCGCTCCTCCGGACAGTCGAGCCGGAGCTCCGGCGTCGAGGGATAGTCGGGGATGCGGGCGGCGAGGTCGGCCAGGCGCGTCCCGCGGCGCGCCACCAGCGCAGCCAGACGGGCCGCGGCGTAGATCGCGTCGTCGAATCCGAAATACTTGTCCGCAAAGCAGATATGTCCGCTCATCTCACCCGCCACTGGAGCGTTCGTCCGCCGCATCCGCTCCTTGATCAGGGAGTGGCCGGTCTTCCACATCACCGGCACCCCGCCCGCCTCCTCGATGAGCTCCGGGAGGGCCTTCGAGCACTTCACGTCGAAGATGACCTCGGCCCCCGGCTCACGCTCCAGGACGTCGAGGGCGAACAGGAGGAGGAGGTGGTCTCCGCGCACGATCTTCCCCTCCTCGGTCACCACGCCGATCCGGTCCGCGTCCCCGTCCAGCCCCACCCCGAAGCCCGCCTGGCGCTCGCGCACGCGGGCGATGAGGTCGCGCACGTTCTCGTCCACGGTCGGGTCGGGGTGATGGTTCGGGAAGGTGCCGTCGGACTCGCAGTAGAGGCGGTCCACCCGCGCGCCGGCGGCCTCCAGGGCCTGCGGGGCCGCCACGCTCCCCGTGCCGTTCCCGCAGTCGAGCGTGAGCTCGACGGGCGGGTCCACGGGCGCCCTCGAGGCGATCTCCTCGATGTAGCGGTCCAGGATCTCGACCCGCTCGGTCCGGCCGTCCCCGGAAGCCAGGTCGTCCGACGCGATCCGCTCCCTGATCTCCCGGATGGCCTCCCCGTAGAGGGCGTGCCCGCCCACGACCATCTTGAGGCCGTTGTACTCGGGCGGGTTGTGCGAGCCGGTGATCTGTACGCCCCCGTCCACGTCCAGGACGTGCTCGGCGTAGTAGAGGGCGGGCGTCGGGACGAGACCCACGAAGCGCACGTCGCCCCCCGACGCCGCCATCCCCTCGCACAGGGCCGAGGCGAGCTCGGGCGAGGAGGGCCGGTTGTCGTGGCCCACGGCCAGCGTCGCGCTCCCCCCGAGGCGGGTGGCCAGGGCGCCGCCCACCGAGCGCGCGATCCCCGCGGTGAGGTCCTCCCCCACCACGCCCCGGATGTCGTATTCGCGGAAGATGTGCTCGGGAACGTCCATGCTCACCTCTCGAAGGACCTGCGGTCCCCCGGCGGACCGGGGGGGCGGAGGGACGCCGCTCGGCGGCCCGGGAGCCCGCTCAGCTCCCCCGTGCGGGGGTCGCCCCGGCCGGAGCGGCATCCGCCGCGGGGGAGCCCGACCCGCCGCCGGAGCCGCCCGCCACGGCGGCGGGCGGGCCCTCGAGCGTGGCCCTGGACGCCGCGTCCACCGTCCAGCCGGGGAGGACGCCGGTGAACAGGATCCCGGCCACGCACAGCACGGCGCCCAGCCGGAAGGCGCGCCCGGTCGTCGACGGCCGGGCCACGTCCTCGGGGGCCTCCTCGAAGTACATCTGCCAGATGACCCGCAGGTAGTAGTAGTAGGCCACCAGACTGCTCAGGACCAGGATCACGGCCAGGAGGGGCCGGCCGGAGTGGAGCGCCGAGCGCAGGAGGTAGAGCTTGCCGACGAAGCCGCCCGTGGGCGGGAACCCGGCCAGCGACAGGAGGAAGACCGCCAGGGCCCCGGCCAGCCACGGCCGCCTCCACCCGAGACCCTTGAAGTCCGCCAGGCGGGAGTGCCGGTCGCCCTTCCCCGCCACCACGTACACGACCGCGAACGCGCCGACGGTCATGAGCGTGTAGACGACGAGGTAGAAGATCGCCGCCCCGCGGCCCAGGTCGCCGCCGGAGACCACCCCGACCAGGAGGTAGCCCGCGTGCGCGACCGAGCTGTAGGCCAGGAGCCGCTTCACGTCGTCCTGGACCAGCGCGATGAGGTTGGGGACGACCATGGTGAGCACGGCCAGCCACCACAGGACGCCCTGCCACGAGGGCCCGAGCCCGCCCAGGCTCATCCACAGCACGCGGAAGAGCCCGAGCATGGCGGCCGCCTTCACGCCCGTCGCCATGTAGCCCGTGACCGGCGTCGGGGCGCCCTGGTAGGCATCGGGCGCCCACGCGTGGAACGGGACGGCCGATACCTTGAAGCCGAACCCGATGACCAGGAGGCCCATCCCCCCGATCGCCAGGAGGCCGCCGCCCCCGCCGGCCAGCGCCGGCGCGATCTCGAGGAGCCGCGTGCTCCCGGTGGCCCCGTACAGGAGGGCCACCCCGTACACGAAGAAGGCGCTGGCGAACGCGCCCACCAGGAAGTACTTGAGCCCGGCCTCGGCCGAGCGCGGATCCTCGCGGTTGAAGCCGGTGAGCACGTAGGCCGAGATCGACATCATCTCCAGGCTCACGAACGCCAGGACCAGGTCCTGGGCGCCGGCCAGGAGCATCATCCCGACCGTGGCGAACAGGACCAGGGCGTAGAACTCGCCGATCTCGAGCCCCTCGCGCTCCAGGTAGTCGAAGGCGAACAGGAGCCCCAGGAAGGTCGCGCCCAGCACGATGAAGTTGGAGGCCACCCGGAAGCCGTCCAGCGCCACCATCGAAGCGGCTCCCGCCGGTCCGAGCGGGATGAGGGTGAGGTTGGCCGCGATGGCCGCCACCACGCCCGCCAGCGCGGTCCAGCGGACCACGGGGCGGCTCGCCACCGCCTGGTCCCCCCGCTGGAAGACATCCACCAGGAGGAGCACGATGGCCGCCGTCGTGAGGACGATCTCGGGCAGCAGGAGGCGGAGGTAGCCCACGCCCGCGCTCGCCGCCGCGCCGCTCACGAGCCCTCCCGGGAGGCCGGGGCCAGCGCCGCCTCACCGGATCCCGCCGCCGCCACCGGGCGCGGCGTCGAGGACGACGGCCCCCGGGGAGCCCCGTCCGCCTCCGGGTCCGCGGACGCCGGCGCGAGCCGCACCGCCGGCACGTCGGGCCCGAGCGCCGCCCGCGGCGCCTCCGCCCGCACCCGCGCCAGGATCCGGTCCACCGCCGGCGCCAGCCGGTCCAGGAACGGCTTCGGATACACGCCGATGAGGAGGATGAGGGCCAGGAGCGGGGCCAGGATAGCCTTCTCCCGCCCCCCCAGGTCCGCCAGGCCGCGGTTCTCGTCCTTGTCCAGCGGGTTCAGGACCACGCGCTGCACCATGGGGAGCATGTAGCAGGCGGCGAAGATCACGCCCGTGGCCGCCAGGATCGTGGCGAAGGGATGGGTGCGGAAGCTCCCCACCAGGATGAGGAACTCGCCCACGAACCCGTTCGTCCCCGGCAGGCCTATCGAGCTGAGCGCCACGACCACGAGCGCGAACGCGAAGACCGGCATCACCTTGGCCAGCCCCCCGAAGTCCGCGATCGCGCGGGTGTGGCGCCGCTCGTAGATCATCCCGATGAGGAGGAAGAGGGCCCCCGTCGAGATCCCGTGGTTGATCATCTGCAGGACGCCGCCCTGCATGCCCTCGGCCGTGAGCCCGAACACGCCCAGCATCACGAAGCCCAGGTGCGCCACCGACGTGTAGGCCACGAGCTTCTTGGCGTCGGGCTGCACCGCCGCCACCCAGGCCGCGTACAGGATCCCGACCAGCGACAGGGCGATGAAGATCCCGACCACGGCGTCGCTCGTGGC
>Ga0102944_1001236_pt1 | contig 17477 bp, 16 predicted proteins | sample SalPonD_shore_MG_FD_78172 | JGI IMG/M metagenome (GOLD analysis project Ga0102944, IMG submission 78172) | Salt pond soil microbial communities from South San Francisco under conditions of wetland restoration - Salt Pond MetaG... | ecosystem: Environmental > Aquatic > Marine > Intertidal zone >...
AGAAGGCCAGCGTGGATACCCTGGTCGGTGTCATGAACGCCAGCCGCGAGGCCGGCGTCTACAATGTCGCCATTGCCGCCCAGAAATAGACAAAGAGAGGTATAGTACTTTGCCTGCCGTTATTGCGCGTTATACCATCGCCTTCCTGACAGCGATCATCGTCACGTTCGGGCTGTTGTGGCTGATGCAGTATCTCATTGCCACGGCGAATCACTCGCTCAGCAAGGAAAACAACGTGACGTTTGTTGACTTCGTCCGTGTTCAGCACCAACACACGGTCAAGCGACGGGAACAGAAGCCGGAGAAGCCACCGGAGCCGGAGCAGCCGCCGCCCACCCCGCCGCCGCCGTCCACGGAAAGTGTCACGCCCCAGGCTCAGTCCGTGAACGTCCAGTCCGCACCAGTGGATACGCACGTAAACATGTCCAAAGGCGGTTTTGCGCTGTCACCCAGCGACGGGGATTACCTGCCTATCGTCAAAGTGCAGCCGATCTATCCCCGTAGTGCCCTGTCCCGGGGTATCGAGGGCTACGTGATCGTGAAGTTCACGGTAACCAAGCAAGGTACGACCAAGGACATCAAGGTGGTTCAATCCAAACCGCCGGGAGTTTTCGACCGCGCTGCCGTTCAGGCCGCGGCGAAGTTCAAATATAAGCCGCGCGTGGTTGACGGGTCGCCCATCGAGGTGCCCGGCGTGGAGAACAAGATTACCTTCAAGATTAAGGACTAGAACGGGTATAAGCTAGATGCAGCTCTTCCATTCAAAACAAAACAGCGCCGTGCCGGCGATTACCGCAATACTGGTCCTGTTGTCATTGCTCGTAGCCATACCGGTTGCGGCGCAGGCCCAGGATAACAAGGACTCGGATCGCAAGACGGAAAAAACCCCGGCCATGTCCCAGAGGGTCTACAAGGCCCTCACAGCGGCCCAGAAGCTCATCGAAGACAAGAAGTACGATGCGGGTCTGGCCAAACTGAAGGAACTGGAGAATGAGCACGGTCTCAGCGACTACGAGAAAGCGCAACTGTATAATTACTTTGCCTACACCTATTTCACAATGGAACGTTACAGCGATGCCATTGATTCCTATGAAAAGGTGCTGGCACAGCCGGATCTGCCTACCGGCCTGATCAGGAACTCGCTTTACACCCTGTCGCAGCTGTACTTCATCAAGGAGGATTACAAGAAGGCGGTCGCGACCATCCAGAAATGGTTCAAGGTTGCGGACAAGCCGACCGAGAATGCCTACCTGCTGCTGGCACAGGGTTATTACCAACTGCAGGAATACAAGAAGGCCCTTGATCCGCTGAAACATGCCTACCAGATCACCCAGGATCAAGGCAAGAAGCCCAAGGAGAACCTGTTACTGCTTTTGCGCGTCATTTATTACAACCTGAATGACTACAAGAACATGCTGAATATCCTGAGGCAACTCGTGACCCTCTACCCGAAAGAGGAGTACTGGCTCACGATGGCCGGGGTATACTCGGAACTCAAGGATTACAAGAAGCAGATGGCGATCCTGGAGATCATGCAGGACTGGGGGGGGCTGGATCGAGGCTCGCAGCAGCTCAATCTCGCCAATCTGTATCTGCTCAACGAGATCCCTTACAAGGCGGCCACGTTGCTTGAGAAGGGTATCAAGAGCGGTGACATAGAGAAGAATGTCAGGAACCTGCGATTGCTGTCCCAGGCCTGGTCCCAGGCGCAGTATCCGGCCAAGGCCATAGAGCCCCTGGAAGAAGCGGTCAAGATGTCGGATGACGGCAATCTCAACGTCAATCTGGCGCAGTCCTATATCAATCTGGAACGTTACAAGAGAGCGGTCGATACTCTGCATGACGGCTTCAAGAAAGGTGGCATCAGGAGGCCTGACCAGGCCCATATCATGCTGGGCATGGCCCTGTTCGAAATGGACAAGTACGGCGACGCCAAGGATCAGTTCGAGAAGGCCAGCAAGGACAAGCGCAGCCGCAAGTCAGCGGAACAATGGCTGTCCTACGTCAAGAACGAAGAGAACCGCAAGCAGCAGCTGGAAGCCAGCCTCAAGGCCAGGGCGCAGAAGAACTGACCGGGGCCGATACCGCAATCCATATACTGCCGGGCAGCGTGTGCTGCCCGGCATTGCTTTTCCCCGCCATATACCCGGTCTGCCGTTCAATCGCGATCGCATGTTAGTGTCATGATTGTGTATTACTCCCTATTCATCGCCAGGAACGCTCAAAGGACATCTGCCTTGCGAGCGTCCCGGCACACCGGCTGAGTGACGTGCGGGTCATCGTTATCGGCGCCGGTCTCCTGGGCGTCTCCACTGCCTATTTCCTGGCACGAACGGGCCATGAAGTCATCGTCATCGAGCGGCGCGGCGATGCCGGCATGGAGACCAGTTATGCCAACAGCGGTATGGTTACTCCGAGCCAGGCGGATCCCTGGAATTCACCCGGTACGCTGAAACGGTTGCTGGGCTGGCTGGGAAATGAAGCGTCACCCTTTATTGTCAATCCATCGGTTCTCCCTTCCATGCTGGGCTGGGGACTGTCATTCCTGCGCAATGCCGGGCGCAACCGTTTTCGCGCCAGCTTGCTCAGCAACGCCACACTGGCCAACTACAGTCTGGACACGTTCAGTCTGATACGCAGTGAGGCAGACGTCTGCTACGATCAGCTTCTCAACGGCACCATGAAGTTGTACCGCGATGCTGAAGCATTCGACAAGGTGGCAGGAGTTTCGGACGCGTTGCGCGAGGCGGGCGTCAGGCACGAAATCCTGGATGCCGACGGTGTCACGGCGCGGGAACCCGCATTGCGTGACATCGCCGCTGATATCAGCGGTGGTGTCTACTACCCGGACGACGAGGCGGGTGACGCGCATAAATTCTGTGTCGAACTGCGGACGCTGGCCCAGGAGAAAGGAGCGGAGTTCAGGTTTGGTACCCCCGTAACCGATATCCGCTACAGCGGCGCCCGCATCAGCTCCATCATCACACCGGGCGAGGTGTTTACCGCTGATGCCTGCGTCGTCGCCGCGGGCAGCTACAGCGGGCGCCTGTGCCGTCTGCTGGGCCTGAAGCTGCCGGTCCGGCCGATCAAGGGATACTCCATTACCCTGGATCGCAGCGGCTGGTCTGCCGGACCGGCCATGCCGGTGATCGACGATTTCCGGCATGTTGCCATCACGCCACTGGGAATGCGTATCCGTGCCGCCGGCATGGCCGAGTTCGCCGGCTTCGATACGGACGTGGACAGCCGTCGCATAGACGTGCTGCTGGGCATCCTGGACGAGATCTACCCCGGTTTTACCCCCGTGCGCGATGACAGCAGCGGCCGCAGCTGGGCAGGCCTGCGTCCCTACTGCGCCGACGGTGTCCCAATCATCGGACCTGCCCGTTACCGGAACCTGTACCTGAATACCGGCCACGGCCACCTGGGCTGGTCCCTGTCCGCCGGCTCCGGCCGTCTGCTTGCGGATATCATCAGCGGCCGGGAAACCGATATAGACCCGGCACCGTATCGTTACGCGCGCTTCGCGCGCTAGGGGCTGGGAACTAGGGGCTGGGGGCTGGGGGGGTGCAGCATATTGCTGTAATTGTTTGTATTACCAGTGACAAACACATCTGTTACACCCTGGGGCGGGAATCCTGCAAAAGCCACCACACTCTAGTCCCCATATCCCAACTCCAGTTCCCAGCTCCCGCATTATTCCCATTCCAGCTCCGTAAACGCCCGGCTCACATTGCGCTTGTGTTGCGTCTTGTACAGCAGCCAGCGTTTTTTCTCCTTTTCGCCGACGTGGTCGATGATTTCCTGCATGAACTGGCCCTGTTTCAGCCCGGCCCGGATCTGATCGCGCAGCGTGGTGAGATAACGCACCTCGTCCGTGGCGGCCTGCGGCCAGGGTGCGCTGACGGGACCGTGACCGGGGATGGCCCGCGCCGCCGGCTGCGCCCGCAGTTTATCCAGTGCCGCCAGCCAGCCCTTGAGACTCCCGTCCAGCGCCGGGATGCGCTGCATGAACAGCAGGTCCGACAGCCACAGGGTGCGTGTCTTTTCGTCATAGATGGTCAGATCGCTGCGGGTATGGGCGGGTCCCCAGGCGGTCAGGCGCAAGACCCGGTCACCCAGGTCCAGCTTCATGTGATCGTGAACCAGTTTATCCGGTCCGATGATGCTGGCGGCAGTAGCATCCGGTCCCAGTTCTTTCCTGAAATGTTCCAGGAAGTATTGGCGGTTGGCCTTTATGGCGGAAGCGAGCCTGGCGTGTCCGATGAACACCACGCCCGGGCCGGCAAACGCCGCATTGCCCAGTATGTGATCGAAGTGAATATGGGTGTTGATGACATAGCAAATGGGGACGCTAGTGGTCGCGAGTATTGCCCGGCGCAGTTCCTTACCGATGCGGATTGAACCGCCGGTGTCAATGACAGCCACACAGTCCCGGCCGACGATGAAGCCGATGTTGGCGATATCGTCCCGGTGCGGATCCTGCAGGGAGACGTTACGGCCATGGTGGACGTAGATGCCGGGCGCGACCCGGGAGAGATTGAATCCGTCGCTATCCGCCGCCCGGGCGAAAGGCACGGCGAGCAGCAGAAACAGCAGTACGCCCGTCCGCTGCAGGGCGCCGGCGTGAATAAATCCTGCAGTTTTCCGAGCGTAGGTCATGGTTCTCAGTCTAATGTCAGGTTGAATTCATAACTACATGATTATTATAAATTAAATATTCTATTTCCGGTATTCGTGGAGAAAACGCACTTAGCTCTTGTCGTATAATTAAAACTGGTCTAAGTTAAAAATGGAGGTGATCGAATCTGGCCAATTTCGCTACTACTAGATTGTCCAAGAACCCCGCTCGGAGTTCCCTTCCGTCCCGCCCCAGGAACTGTCAGTTTCCTGGGGACCCTTCATGTTATCGTCTGTCCAACCTGCCTGAATCAGAGGGGAAGACCTATGTTTGAATACGAGAATGAAATTGTGCAAAACCTTCTGTCCGAGAACGATGATTTCAAACGGTTGTTCAACAAGCATGATCAGCTCAAGCGCCGGGTTTCGCAAGCCAATATCGGAGAGGAGCCGGTTGACGATTTTTCCCTGGAGAACATGAAGAAAGAAAAATTGCTGCTGAAAGACCGCATGGCGGCGATTATCGAGGATTACCGGCGTAGTCACGCCTGACGAGTAGTGGCCGGACCGGGCCGGATGATTTCCGGCCCGGATCCTCCGGATCAGCCACGCCGCCGCAGCCTGCGACGGCGATTACCGTCCGTGACGGACTAGACCACCATTCTGATACCCACCGAAAACAACATCACGGCCAGTATCGGGCGAACGATGCCATCAGGCAGGCGTGTTCCGGCGTGACTGCCCAGCCAGATGCCTGGCAGGGATCCTGAGAGCAGGCTGAGCAGCAGCATGAAATTTACCGTGCCCAGTTCGGCATGTCCGAGGCCGGCGATAGCCGTGATGGGTACGGCATGGGCGAGATCGGTACCGATGATGGTGATCGGTTTGCGTCGCGGGTACAGGAAGAACAGGATGGCGGCGCCCAGCGCGCCGGCGCCCACCGATGACAGGGTGACCAGCAGGCCGATAATTGCTCCCGCCATCACCGTCATGGGCGTACGGGCGCGCCGGTGCAGGGTGCGCACTGCATCGAACTGTTCATTCCTGCTCAGGCGGTAAAGCCGGTTTTTACCCAGCAGCACCGCTGATGTCAGGATCAGGGCAATACTGAGCATAACCGTGATGAGGCGATCGTAATCAATGCCCGCCTGTTCCAGATAACGCAGCAGGTACAACGAGGTAAAGGTGGCGGGAATGCTGCCGCAGGCCAGCAGGCCCACGATGCGCCAGTCCACATTGCCGCGCCCGTGATGGACAAATACGCCGCCGGACTTGGTAACTGCGGCATAAAGGAGATCCGTCCCCACAGCGATTGCCGGCTTGATGCCGAAACCGATTACCAGAATGGGTGTCATAAGTGAGCCCCCGCCAACCCCGGTCAGTCCGATAATAAAGCCAACGACAAATCCGGTAATCGTGTAATCCCAGCCCATGTGATAACCCGCGTTTTTTTAGACGATCAGAAAGCTTGTACTCTAGGGAGAGTCTCCTATACTTAAAAGTAATTATTAGGCATATTTTTATAATTAATTTATCTATTTGATCATGAAGCTGCAGCAGCTGCGCTACATCTGGGAAGTGGCCCGTCATAATCTCAATGTCTCGGCCACCGCGGAAAGTCTGTTTACCTCGCAACCGGGGATCAGCAAGCAGATCCGCTTGCTGGAGGATGAACTGGGTGTGCAGATCTTCCAGCGCAGCGGCAAACACCTCACCGAGGTGACGCCGGCGGGGAAGGCTATTATCGCCATGGCCGGGGAGATACTGGACAAGGTGGACAACGTCCGCCATGTCGCCCAGGAGTTCGGCGATGAGCACAAGGGCACGTTGACCATCGCCACCACCCATACCCAGGCCCGCTATGTTCTGCCGCCCCTGATCAAGAAGTTTATCGGCCGCTATCCCGGTGTTGCCCTGCACATGCACCAGGGCACCCCCGTGCAGATCTCGGAACTGGCATCCAAGGGCACGGCCGATTTCGCCATTGCCACCGAGGCCCTGGAGTTGTTCAGCAACCTGGTCATGATGCCCTGCTATCACTGGAACCGCAGTGTCCTCGTGCCCCGGAAACATCCCCTGGCACAGAACGGCGGGAGCCTGACCCTGGAGGCCATCGCCGAGTATCCCATTGTCACCTATGTGTTCGGCTTTACCGGTCGCTCGCAACTGGACAAGGCGTTTGATGCGGCCGGCCTCAGCGCCAGGGTGGTGTTCACCGCCTCCGATGCGGACGTCATCAAGACTTACGTCAAGCTGGGGTTGGGCATAGGCATCATCGCCAGCATGGCCTATGACTCTCGCCTCGATGCGGAACTGGCCTGCCTGGACGCCAGCCACCTGTTCGAACCCAGCACCACCAAGATCGGTTTCCGGCGCGGTATCTTCCTGCGCGGTTACATGTATGATTTTATTAACTTATTCGCCCCGCATCTGACCCGGGACGTGGTCGATGCGGCGGTGCGCTGCAGCAGTGAAGAGGAACTGGAAGAGCTGTTCCGGGACCTGGAGATGCCTACTTACTGAAAGCTACTAGCCACAAGCTACTAGCTACTGGTGAAAGCATATAGCCGGGGAGCGACAAAGTAGCCGGTTGTTTGGAACACTGGCTAGGAGCAACTACTAGTAGCTAGTGGCTAGTAGCTCGTGGCGTTACAGGAAGTCCAGATCCGGGTTGTTGTCCATGATGTCGGCGATTTCTTCCTGGGCGGAAGCCCGGCCCTGCAGGACTTCGCGGAGCAGGCGGAAATATACCGTGTAGACGGTTTCCCGGCCGTCCTCGCCGGTGACGATGAAGAAGGGGGCGAGATCCACGCCGTGCCGCCGGGCCAGGGCCAGGCCTTCGCTGGCCGGATCCCGCTCATCGGCGGTCACCACCCGGTTTATGTGGTTTTCCACGCCGTCCCGGCGCAGGCGCGCCTTCACGTCCGCACACTTGCGGCAGGGGCTGCCGTCGGCCAGGATCTTCTTGACCATGGTGATGTACATGGCGCGATCCGTCGTGGTTACTGGTTCACCGCCTTCACATTGCCGGCGTGCAGGCCGCATTCCTTCAGGGTTTCGTCCTCCCACCACCAGCGGCCTTCGCGTTCATGCTGATTGGGCAGCACCGGGCGCGTGCACGGCTCGCAGCCGATGCTGATGAAGCCTTTGCCGTGCAGCTCGTTAAACGGCACGTCATTTTCCCGGATGTACTGCCAGACCCGGGCCGACGTCCAGTTGGACAGGGGATTGAACTTGAACAGCGCATGTTCGGGAGTGGAAAAGGCGCCGTCCTTCTCCACCACGGGCACGCCGGCGCGGGTGCCGGGGCTCTGATCCTTGCGCTGGCCGGTGACCCAGGCGTCCAGGGTGGCCAGCTTGCGGCGCAGTGGCGCCACCTTGCGAATACCGCAGCACTCCTTGTGGCCGTCCCGGTAGAAACTGAACAGGCCCTTGTCCCGAACCAGTTTTTCCAGCGCCGCCGGATCCGGTGACAGCAGCTCGACAGGCAGGTTGTATCTCTCCCTGATCTGCTCGATGAAACGGTAGGTCTCGGGGTGCAGGCGGCCCGTATCCAGGGAAAACACGGCCACGTCCGGCCTGATGCGCACGGCCATGTCCACCAGCACTACGTCCTCGGCGCCGCTGAAAGAAATGGCGAGATTGTCAAAATGATCCAGGGCAAGCTGGAGGATATCCTGGGGCTGTTCGCGGTCATACTCGGCGGCCCGGGCGGCGGCGTCAAAATCGGCTAGGCTCATGTTTCCATTCCTGCTGTTATCTGGTTGAAATTCAATATATTCGTCCCATCGGAGCAGGGTGATACTAGCAGAAATCATATATATCCATTTATAATAAGTAATTATAGAATTATTATAAAAAAGAATAAGAAAAGAAGGAGCTGTCCGCCGCCAGACCTGTTGCGGCCGGGGAAAACTGCGCGGGATGCGTGTGATTGTTACTGGACGGTGTGGTGTTCCAGGTATTTGCTCTGGATCAGTGTGCCGTGGGAGGACAAATCGGTGATTTGTATAGTCTGGTCATCGAATTTTTCTATCATCAGATGCAGTCGCGAGACGTCGCGCAGACCGGGTTCCATGATGATGGTGCTGGACGTATCCCGGCCGATGACGGTGCGTCCGTTCTCCAGGGCATAACGCCGCCCTTTCTGATCGATGAAGGTCAGTTCACCGTCGGCAGCCACCAGTTTGCACTGGTGTTTGGACAGATACAGATCGATTTCCTCGCTGGCCTTGAGGGTGATGGTGACGGGTTCGCCCTTGGGCATGCGTTCGTAGTTGTCCCCGGCGTTCTTGCCTGCGACCGGTTCGAACACCGTGTTTTCCAGGATCAGTGTGTCCTTGAACCGGGGATCCGGGGCTTCCTCGCCGTTGCCCTCCTTGAGCATCTTTTTCTTTTCCGAATACAGATACTTGATGATTTCCTGGCGGGAGGCGAGATACTGCATGTACTTCACCAGCGCGATACGGCGGAACGGGTTGAATTCCTCGCTGCCTTCATTGAGGGCGGCAATAATATCCCGCCAGCCGTGATCCTGGGAGAAAATTACGGGATCCAGTTCGCGCAGGGCCCGGTTGATGCTGTCCGGCTCTTCTATGGATTTCGACAGGATGGCAACAAAACGTTTTTCCACCTCCTTGATGGTACGCGCCTCTTTCTTCAGCTGCTCGGTGGAGAACTTGACCATTTCGGAAATCTTGCGCGACGGGATCGCGGTTCTGCCGGTGAGGCTGAACTCGAAGTCAGGAATGGAGCAGAACTTGTAGGTTTGCTCGCCGATTTCCAGTTCCAGCGGTTTGGCGAAGAATTTATTCAGCATGTCTGATTATCTCGGGAGCCACGGCTCCCTCCGGGTTGATTGATTGTGAATCGACGGCTGGCTCCCTGAATCCACATTGTTAATTATGTATCAGCACTGACCAAAACCAATAATTCTAACTTTGATCCATGTCAAATCCAGCAAAATCAACTCCTGCCGGGAAGATTTGATGATTGTTTTAGTGTTTCTTGTTTGGATATCGCTCTATGCTTATAACTATAAGTTACAAGCATAGATTTCGAGCCGCTCCGGATCCCACCGGCTCCGTCAGCTCCGGCCAGGCCGTCTGTCATAATGCAGTGGCTGTGCGCCGTTCCGGCTTGTGGAGTCTAACATCCCTGCCCGGGAGAATATAACCGGATGCGACGCAGGATTGTGGCGTGATCGCAGTGTTTGAGGCCCTCCATGTAACGGTAGAAGCGATCCAGATCGCCGCCGCCGGCCCGGTACAGGGACAGCAGGGCCGGGATCAACCGGTAATACGTGGAGATCGCCGCCAGCTTGGCATTGTTGAGATCGTTCTCCACCCAGTCGTCAAATCGATGATCGTCGCCCCAGTTCCGGCGCAGGTGCCGGTAGGCGGCCCGCAGTCGGGCCAGCAATCGCGCCTTCCCGGCCCGTTTGGCCTGTGGCGTGAGTGCCGAGTGGTAGAGACGCTTGAGGCGTTTCCGGTAATCGAGAAGCAGTCCCATCACGGCATCCTCGTGGTCGAGCAGGCGCTGCACGCGCCGGCGCCGGTCCGGCGGACGATTCTGCAGCCAGCGCGCCAGGCCGATGCGGGCGACGGTCTCGGCGAAGGCTTCGTCGACGTCGGTTTCACCGTCGATGTACAGCTTCTGGTGAGCCAGTTCGTGAAACAGCAGCCTGGCAATTTCCCAGTCTTCCTGGCCGAGCATGGTGTTGAGCACCGGGTCCCGGAACCAGCCCAGGGTGGAATAGGCGCGCACGCCGCCGACAAAGACGTCCCAGCCCTGTTGCCGCAGCTTTTCGCCGTACCGGACGGCCTTGTCCTTGCTGAAATAGCCGCGGTAGGCGAGACAGCCGACGACCAGATAACACCAGTGCTTGGGCTGCAGTGACAGGGCCGGTGCGGCGAATACGTTCCAGGTGACATAGGGACGATGGAGATCCGCGTAGTCGCTATAGCTGCCATTGTCGGGAAGATGCAGCTGCTTATGGGCAAAATGCACCACCCTGCGGATGAAGTCCAGCCGGTCGCGCAGTGCCGGACCGGTGTCCGGATCGTTGATGACGCGGCGAATGGGGCGCTCCCGATGCAGGATCTGCAGCTGACCGGAAACGGACTGCAGATAATAGCCCATGGATGCGCAGCCGCTGAGCCCGGCACAGACCAGGACGAGCAGTAACAGGCGGGGACGGCAATGGTGGTCAAGCATGGTCCTGGGGCTGGTCGGGGATTAAAATGATAAGACTCTGCGGCAGGCAGAGGTTCCCGGAGGAATTCTGCCACGGCCCGTTGCGGCTTTCACTCCGGCCGGTTCCATGCCCTGGAGGACACATGTACTCAACGATTATCGATAGCGTCTCGCTGCAGGATAACCTGGAGGCTTCGGATTGGGTCATTGTCGACAGCCGCTATGTGCTGACCGACAAGGAGGCCGGTTACCGCGCGTACCTCGACGGCCACATTCCGGGCGCGGTCTATGCGGACCTGGAAACGGATCTCAGTGCACCGCAGGGTGCGGCAGGGCGGCATCCGCTGCCGGATGCCAGCCGCATGACGGCGGTATTTTCCGGTCTGGGCATAGGCCCGGAAGCGCAGGTGGTTGTCTATGATGATGCCTGCGGTTCCATCGCCGCGCGGCTGTGGTGGATGCTGCACTTTATGGGGCACGAAGCCGCCGCCGTCCTGGATGGCGGCTGGCAGGAATGGACGGCGCAGGGCGGACCGGTGGAAGGCGGTGCGCGGCGGAACACGCCGGCCGTGTTCCGGGGCGCTCCCCGGCAGGACTGGCTGACGCTGGTGGAAGAAGTCCCTGCCGTCGCGCGGCTCATCGATGCCCGGGCTCCGGAGCGCTATCGCGGGGAGCACGAACCCTTCGACCCGGTTGCCGGGCATATTCCGGGCGCGGTGAATTACCACTGGCAGCGTAACCTGGACGAACAGGGCCGCTTTCGGCCCGAGGCCGAGCTGCGGCGGGATTGGCTGGCGCTGCTGGACGGCTGCCCGGCCGGCAAGGCCGCCTGTTATTGCGGCTCGGGGGTGACGGCCTGCCACAATCTTCTCGCCGCAGCCCGGGCCGGATTGCCGCTGCCGCGCCTGTATGCCGGTTCCTGGAGTGAATGGTGCCAGGATCCGGAGCGGCCGGTAGCGACGGGAGCGCAGCCCTAGCGGCCCGGGGCCGTATGCATGTAGTTCTGCGGTGGAAGGATTTATACTAGGCCTGCAACAATAACAACGCCCCGGGAAATCATGTCCGTTAAATCTCTGCTTCTGTCTCTCGTCCTGCTTGCCGGCTGGCACTCTCCCGCCGCGCTGTCCGCGGATGCCGGCACTGATGCCGCAAGTTCCACTGCGGCCGCAACGGCGGCGCCGGGACCGGCTGCAGAGGCTGATACCACGCATGGCGGGGCCGGGGACGCGTCCGCCGCGGATAACGCCGCCGGGCCGGATAATGCCGCCGCGGCGGAGCAGCCGCGCGATGTGGTGCTGGTGCTGGACAATTCCGGCAGCATGAAGAAGAACGATCCGGACCACCTTACTGTCCCGGCGGTCAAGGAATTCGTCAGTCGCCTCGAGCCGGATACCCGTCTCGGCATCATCATTTTCGATCAGGACGTCAGGCTGGCCATGCCGTTGTCCCCGCTTTCCGAGGAATCCCGCGAGCAGATTTCTAAGAGCCTCGGGGAAATCAATTACAAGGGCTTGTTCACCGACAGTCCCGCCGCCATTGAACGGGCAATCTACGAACTCAAGAACAACGGCAGAAAGAACTCCCGGAAATTTATCGTCTTCATGACCGACGGTATCGTGGATACCGGCAATGAAGCCAAGGACGTGGAAAAGACCCGCTGGCTGCGCGAGGATCTGGCGCCGGCCGCCGCCGATGCCGGAATAAAAATCTACGGTATTGCCTTTACCAATGACGCCGACTTCCAGTTGATTCAGACACTGGCACAGAAGACCGGCGGCGAATATTTCCGCGCCCTGAAACCGAAGGATCTGCAGGGCGTGTTCCAGCACATCACCGCCAGCATGAACAAACCCGCCGAGCCGGCGAAGCCGGCGCCGGAAACAAAACCGCAACCCGCCGCGCCACAGCCTTCGCCACAGCCGGTGGTGATCAAGGTTCCGCAGCAGTCGCCACAGTCCATGGACCAGGCCGAACGGACCCGTTCCATCATTATTATCAGTGCCGCCGCGGTTCTCATCGTAGCCCTGGTGGTCATGATTATCGTCCTGATACGGCGCAGTCGCGATCTGCAGGAAGACGGCAAGGAAGAAGTGACTGAGGCCTATCTCAATGACATCCACGGCTATACTCCCCAGGCCGTATATAAACTGGGCAGCAAACCCACCATGCTTGGCCGGGTGGCGGGCAAGGATACCACTCATCTGGATTACATCGTCATTCCGGAATCGACCATAGGCCGGCGCCATGCCCTGATCGAGTACAAGGACTTCGCCTACTGGATTGTGGACCAGGGCAGCATCAACGGGACCTTCGTCAATGATGTCCCCGTGAACAGCGAGGTACGACTCAAGCACGGCGACAGGATCCGGCTGCACAAGCTGGAATTTGAATTCCTCATGCCCGAAATGGAAGAAGCCGGCATGACCGTCATGTCCAACACGGTATTCGCACAGGAAGGGGAATCGGATGATGCCGCCACCGTAATGCGTGACGCCACCGGAGGTGCCGCCGCGCAAGAATTCGATCTGGATCTGGATTTATCCGACGCCGACACCCGGACCGGAGCGGGGGATGAGGATGAAACCCTGATGCCCGGCCAGGAAGACGGCGGCCAGGAAGACAGCGGTCAGGAAGACAGCGGTCAGGCGGCCGAGGATGCTGCCGGCTATGACGCCGAGGACGAGACCCTGATTCCCGGATCTGAAGGAGAGCCGGAGGCAGGGGCTGACGTCGAACCCGAGGATGAAACCCTGCTCCCCGGTGAATTCGATCTGCCGGACGAGGACGAAACCCTGCGCGACAATTCCTCGGAGGGATCGCTGGAGGATTTCTTCGATGTGACCGACATGGATAATGGCAAGAACAAGGACAGGAAGGAGTAACCCGGCTTATGCAGCCGGATTGCCGGCAGGGTGACAGGCGATTGCCGTTGTTCGTATCTCCAGCGTTGCCGGCGGTCAGCACCGAACCTTCGCCCCTGCCTTCCGTCGCGGATCCGCTCCCTGATTGCCGGTGCCGGGCGTGAGTGCCCGAAAGCGCCAGCTCCTTGCCGCCCTCGCTGACGGGGAATTTCATTCCGGCCAGCAGCTCGCCGCCAGGGCGGGTATCAGCCGCAGTGCCGTGTGGAAACACGTGCGCGGCCTCACCGCACTGGGACTGGACATAGAGGGTGTGACGGGACGGGGTTACCGTCTGGCTGCGCCCGTGGAACTGCTCGATGCGGCAGCCATCCGCGCTCATCTGGACCGCGCCGGTACGGCGCCGCTGCAGGTGGAGGTGCTGTTCGAGACCGCCTCCACCAACCGTTGCCTGTTCGAGCAGCCGGACGGGACCGTGCACGGCCGGGCGGTCCTGGCCGAGTACCAGAGCGCGGGCCGGGGCCGTGGCGACAACCGCTGGCTGGCCGCTCCGGCCGGCGGCCTGTGTCTGTCCCTGGGCTGGCGCTACGAGGCCGCCCCGGCATCGCTCACCGGCCTGTCGCTGGCAGCCGGCGTGGCCGTGGCCGGCGCCCTGCAGGCGGCGGGCTGTTCCGGCGTGGGATTGAAATGGCCCAATGACGTGATGGCGGACAATGCCAAGCTGGGCGGCATACTGGTGGAATCACGGCTGCAGGGGGCCGGACCCTGCGAAATCGTTATCGGCGTCGGCGTCAATATGCACCTGCCGGAACAACTGGCGCGCAGTCTCGATCGGCGGGTGACCGATCTGGCCACCCTGCAGGGATCGGCGCTGCCTTCACGCAACCGCCTGGCCGCCGCGATCATCGCCGGCCTGGCGTCCATGCTGGAGCGTTACGGCAGGGAGGGTTTTGCCGCATTCATTTCGGATTGGCGACGGCTGGATGCAGGTTGTGATCGCGACGCCGTCCTCCTGCAGGGCGGCCGCCAAAGCCGCGGCCACATCGCCGGTATCGATGACAACGGGTTGCTGATCATGATCGTGGAAGGGGAGAGGCGGAAATTCAGCAGCGGTGAACTGAGCCTGAGATTACTGAAATGAACCTGCTGATCGATATGGGCAACAGCCGCATCAAGTGGGCCGTCTGGGATTCCGGTCTGCAGGCGGGTGGCAGTGAGCCGCTGACACCGGCACCGTTTACCGGGCGGCTGGCCGCGGCCTGGCAGGGACTGGATACGCCTGCGGGGATCTACGTCGCCAACGTCGCGGGGGAAGCTGCCGCTGTCGACGTGGCCGATTGCTGCCGCCGCTGCTGGAACCTGCAGCCGGTCTTCCTGCAGACGGAGCGGGAATACCGCGGTCTGGTCAATGGCTATGCGCAACCGGAACAGCTGGGTGTGGATCGGTGGCTGGCCATGCTCGCCGGCTGGTCGCAGTACCGGGACAACCTGTGCATCGCCGTCTGCGGTACGGCGGTCACCGTGGATATCATTACCGCCGACGGCAGGCACGCAGGCGGTTACATTTTCCCCGGTGCCTGGTTGATGCAGGAGTCACTGATCGGCGGCACGGCCGGGATCAGGACGGAACCGGGCGCAGCCTCCGGGGCACAGCCCGGCATGTCCACGGGCGAGTGCCTGCGCAACGGCACCCATCTCGCCGTCGCGGCCTTCCTCGACAGGATCATGGCGGACTGTCGCAGGCAGCATGGTGCCGACTTCCTGTGTCTCATCAGCGGCGGCGGCGCTGAGGCCGCCGTGGACCTGGTCACCGCAACCTGCCGGCTCGAACCCGATCTGGTATTACGCGGCCTGGCCGTGGCGGCGGAAGTCTCGCGGTGAGATGGTTATTCCTCCTGCTGCTGGCCGCCAATCTCGCCTACTTCGGCCGGGAGTACAGTCGCGATATCGATCAGCACGTTCGCAATAACAGTACGGCCCTGCCGGTACCGGCTTCGGCTTCACGCCTGTCCCTGATCCGGGAAATGGCGAAACCGCCGCCGGAGCGCTCCACCGAGGATACCATCTCGACGGTGAACCGCGGCGCCGCGGACGGCAAGCCCGCGCCGCTGGCCAGCCAGTTGCTCAGGGAACTGCCGGCAATCCATCCCTCCGGTCCCGATTCGCGCCTGTCCCGGTCCGTGTGTTTCACCTACGGTCCCCTGCCCGAACACAGCCAGGCAACGGGACTGGACGACTGGTTCCGATCCCATGGCGCGCGTACCCGGATCCGCTCCGCCGATGGTGAAGGCAGCAGGTTCTTCTGGATCTACCTGGCCCCGCGGGATTCCCGCCAGGGCGCCATGCAGGTTCTGCAGGCGCTGCAGAGCCAGGGCGTCAGCGGTTATCGTCTCATCCGCCGCGGTCATCTTGAAAACGCCGTGTCCCTGGGCGTGTTTTCCAGCCAGTCCGAGGTGAACCGGCGCCTGGGCGAATTGCAGCGCAAGGGTTACAAGCCGGTGGTCGTGCCCTATACGGGCGTGAAGACGGTCTACCGGGTTGATGTGCGCTTCGATTCACTTGCCGGTGATATGAACTCAATCATCAACGGCTATCCGTCCCGCTTCAACTCGGTGCCGGTAAACTGCAATAAAATTGATATTGCGGATAACGGGTCATAAAATGTCAGGCCTGTTTCCGCTCCGTTTACCAGACAACCACAGGAAAAGAGACCCCCGGCGTATGACCATCCCGAGACGACGGTCCGCAGCGGCCGTGCTTGTCATAGCGGCCTTCCTGGCCTGCCCCCTCGCCCAGGCCGAACAGTCGCCGTCCCAACGCATCCATGCGTTGATCGACGCGAACAAACTCGACCAGGCGCTGCAGGATACCAATGCACAACTGGCGAAGAACAAGGACAACGTCAATTACCTGTTCCTCAAGGGACTCATCCTGACCAAGCTCGATCACCTGGACCAGGCGGAAGCGATCTTCATCCGATTGACCAAGGAACACCCGGACCTGCCGGAACCCTACAACAACCTCGCCGTGATCTATGCCTCCCGGGGCCACTTTGACAAGGCGCGAAAGGCGCTGCAGGAAGCCATCAACACCCATCCCAGTTATGCCACCGCCCACGAGAATCTCGGTGATATCTACGCCAAGATGGCCAGCCGGGCCTACAGCAAGGCCTTGCAACTGGACAAGGAAAACACCACTGCCAAGGCCAAGCTGTCCCTGATCAATGATCTGTTTTCCGTGCCCGGAGGCGGGCAGGCGGTCGCGGCGAAAACGAAGGAAGCGCCGGCCGCCGCCGCGAGCGGAGGCGAATCACCGCCGCAGGGCAAACCGGCATCCCAACCGCCGTCCGAGGCAACCGCAAAGCCTGCAGCGGCCGCGGCTTCACCACCGGCGGCTTCACAGCCTGCGGCACCGAAGACAACGGCCGCCGCCGGCGGCACCGCACCGACCGATGTCGTGACACCCGCGGATCGCAAGCAGGGCGAGGCGGAGATCAGGAAGGCGGTCGCCGCCTGGGTCAAGGACTGGTCCTCGCAGGATGTCAATGCCTACCTGGCCGATTATGCCAGTACGTTCACGCCTCCCGAGAACCAGACCCGGGAACAGTGGAAGAAGGAGAGAAAGGAACGCCTCAAGGCGCCGCGTTACATACATCTTTCTATTTCGAATCTGGACGTCAAGTTGCTGGGTCCGGATTACGGGCAGGCCACCTTTACACAGCATTATCAATCTGATACCTATAGCGATCGCGTTACCAAGCTATTATTATTCACCAGGGAAGGGGGAGACTGGCGCATCGTCCAG
>Ga0102944_1001237_pt1 | contig 17475 bp, 13 predicted proteins | sample SalPonD_shore_MG_FD_78172 | JGI IMG/M metagenome (GOLD analysis project Ga0102944, IMG submission 78172) | Salt pond soil microbial communities from South San Francisco under conditions of wetland restoration - Salt Pond MetaG... | ecosystem: Environmental > Aquatic > Marine > Intertidal zone >...
AACTCTACCGCCCGGTGCACCGCCTCGTCGCCCACCGAGGCCAGCCCCAGGAAGTCGAGGACCCGGCGCAGCTGGCCCTCGGCATCGGCCTGCAGGTCCTCGTAGGTGACCAGCAGGAAGTCCTCGGGCACGCGGCGGTTCTGCGCCCAGATGTTGTAGAAGGCGATGTTGGTCTCGACGCTGCCGACCGGCTCGTACACGTAGTCGCGCAGGCTGCCCTGGTAGTTGACGTTGCGCTTGGTCTTCTGGAAGTAGGAGGAGACCGTGACGTCGCGCGGATCGCGCACCAGGAAGATGACCTTCTTGCCGGCGTAGCGGGATTTGTCCGTTTCCAGCTCCGCCACCCGCTTGAACTCCGGGCCGCCGTCGTGGTGCGGCAGGATGAAGGGCAGGCCGCGCACCTTGCGCGTGTAGCGGTAGGGCCGCAGGGGGTCGACGCCGGTGACCCCGTAGTGCTCCTCGATCGCCTTGGAGATCATGAGCACCAGCCAGGTCCGCCCGCACTTGGGGAAGGAGATCAGGTGGACGTCGGCGCGGCGCTGGAGACGCTTGCGCCGCAGGCGCTTGCGGAATTCCTTGAGCATCGGGGGAGGCCGGGGCTCCTGTCGGGGATGGGGAGCGTCGGGATCGTCCGTTCGGGAGCGTCCGGGATCATCGGGCGCGCCGGACTGGCCGGCAGTCTATCAGCCCCCCAGCGGGCAAGGAACCCGGCGGCGTCGCCGCCGTATGAACGCAGGAAAGCGCCGCATGGCCGCATCCGACCGCATCGCCGTGTTCTTCGCCACCTCCGGCCGCAGCGGGGTGGACCGCCTGCTGCGCCATCTGCTGCCGGAGATGGCGCGCCGCGGCCAGGCGGTGGATCTGCTGCGGGTGCGCGGCCACGGCCCCGAGCTGAGCGAGCACCCCGAGGGGCTGCGCGTGGTCGACCTGGGCGCCGCGCACGTGCCCACCGCGCTGCCGGCCCTGGTGCGCTACCTCCGGCGCGAGCGGCCGGCGGTGCTGTTCTCCGGCAAGGACCGGGTCAACCGCGCGGCCTACCTGGCCCGCCGGCTGGCGGGCGCGGAGCTGCGCCAGGTGTTCCGCTACGGCACCACGCCCTCGGTGGCCCTTCCGCGCCGGCCCATCCCCGAGCGCTGGCTGCAGGCCTGGTCCCTGCCGCGCCTGTACCGCCGCGCCGACCGCGTGCTGGTACCGTCGGAGGGGGTGCGCCGCGACCTCATCGAGACCTTCGGCGTGCCCGCCGAGCGGGTGGCGGCAGTGGCCAGTCCGGTGATCGACGCCCGCCTGCTCAGCGAGCCCCGCCCGCGCCCGGACCATCCCTGGTTCGCCGCCGGCGAGCCGCCGGTGGTGCTGGGCGTGGGCGAGCTGTCGCGGCGCAAGGATTTCGCCACCCTGCTGCGCGCCTTCGCCCGCCTGCGCGCCCGGCGCCCCTGCCGCCTGGTGCTGCTGGGCGAGGGGCGGGAGCGTGCGGCGCTGGAGGCGCTGGCGGCCGAGCTGGGGGTGGCCGCCGACGTGGACCTGCCCGGCTTCCGGGCCGATCCCTATCCGTTCATGGCCCACGCCGGGGTGCTGGCGCTGACCTCGCGCTGGGAGGGGCTGGGCTTCGTGCTGATCGAGGCCATGGCCCTGGGCACGCCGGTGGCCGCCACCGACTGCCCCAGCGGGCCGCGCGAGCTGCTCGCCGAGGGCGCGCTGGGTCCGCTGGTGGCGGTGGGCGACTGGCGGGCCCTGGCCGACGCCCTCGATCGCACCCTGAGCGAGCCCCCGGACCCGGATTCCCTGCGGCGGGCCGCGGCGCGCTACGAGATCGGCGCGGCCACCGAGGCCTACCTGGCCGAGCTGGCCCCGCGTGTGTGATAGCCTTTCCCCCTCTGCCGCGCCGAGGACCCGAGACCCCATGCACCTGCCCGATTTCGGCCGCGCCCGCCTGCTGGTGGCCGGCGACCTCATGCTCGACCGCTACTGGTCCGGGGCCACCGGCCGCATCTCGCCGGAGGCGCCGGTTCCGGTGGTGCGCGTGGAGGGCGAGGAGGTGCGCCCCGGCGGTGCCGGCAACGTGGCCCTGAACGCGGCAGCGCTGGGCGCCTCCGTGCGCCTGACCGGGTTCACCGGCGCCGACGCCGAGGCCGACGCCCTGGCCGGGGCGCTGGCCGCCGGCGGGGTGGACTGCGGCTTCCTGAGCGACCCGGCCATGCGCACCCTGGTCAAGCTGCGCGTGCTGAGCCGCCACCAGCAGCTCATCCGCCTGGACTTCGAGGACGGCCTCGCCGCCTGCGACACCGCCCGCCTGGCCGAGGGCTTCGAGGCCGAGATGGCCGAGGTGGACGCGGTGGTGCTGTCCGACTACGGCAAGGGCACCCTGGCCGGGGTGGAGAACCTCATCGCCCGGGCCCGGGCGGCCGGCAAGCCGGTGCTGGTGGACCCCAAGGGAACCGACTTCGGCCGCTACCGGGGCGCCACCGCCATCACCCCCAACCGCGCCGAGTTCGAGGCGGTGGTCGGGTCCTGCGCCGACGATGCCGAGCTGGCGCGCAAGGCGGAGGCCCTGCGCGCCGAGCTGGAGCTGCAGGCGCTGCTGGTGACCCGCGGCGAGCGCGGCATGACCCTGGTGCGGGCGGGCGAGGAGGCGGTGCATATCGCCACCCGGGCCCGCGAGGTGTTCGACGTCACCGGCGCCGGCGACACGGTGATCGCCACCCTGGCCGCGGCCCTGGCCGCCGGCGAGGACTGGGAGCCGGCCGTGGCCCTGGCCAACCTGGCCGCCGGCGTGGTGGTGGGGCGACTGGGCACGGTCAGCGTCACCCCGGCCGAGCTGCGCCGCGCCCATCTGGCCGAGCGCGGCGGGCGCAAGCTGGTTGCCGAGGACGAGCTGGTCACCCTCCTGGCCGACGCCCGCGCCCACGGCGAGCGGGTGGTGATGACCAACGGCTGTTTCGACCTGCTGCACGCCGGCCACGTGGCCTACCTGGAGGAGGCCGCCGGGCTGGGCGACCGGCTGATCGTGGCGGTCAACGACGACGCCTCGGTGGCCCGGCTCAAGGGCGGCGACCGCCCGGTCACGCCGCTGGAGCAGCGCATGGCGGTGCTGGCGGGGCTGGCGGCGGTGGACTGGGTGGTGCCCTTCGCCGAGGATACCCCCGAGCGCCTGATCGCACGCGTCGGGCCCGACCTCCTGGTCAAGGGCGGCGACTACCGGCCCGAGGACATCGCCGGCCACGCCGCGGTGACCGCGGCCGGCGGCGAGGTGGCGGTGCTGCCCTTCCGCGTGGGCTGCTCCAGCACCGCAATCATCCACGCCATGCGCGCCGCCGGCGCGCGAGGAGACGAGGAGTGAGCGAGATGACCACGATTGCCCGGGGACCGGTGCGGTCCCTTCTGGCCCCGGCCCTGGCGGCGGCCTGCCTGTCCCTCCTGGTGGGCTGTGCCACCACCAGCGGCGAGGGGGGCAAGGCGGCCCAGGGGTCCGGCGCCTCCCAGGCCCGGGAGAATGGCGAGGCCGGCTCGCAAAAGGCCCCCGACGAGTCCACCAAGGCCGAGCCGCAGACCGGCCAGTTCCTGAAGGCCGAGGGCACCAGCGTGGGCGGTGAGGACTGGGTGGCCGAGATCCACCGGAAGGGCCGCAAGCTGTGGCTGGTCAGCCCCTTCGACGCCGCCACCACCTACGCCATGGTGCGCGCCTCGACCTTCCTGCAGGGGCTGCGGCTGGCCGAGGAGGACTTCGACCATCAGACCTTCACCACCACGCTCGCCTACCACTCCTGGCATCCGGAAAGCGAGGGCGGCTTCGCCCTGACCATGAAGGTGCTTACCAAGGGCTTCGGCAAGGACGCCCGCTACCGCTTCCGGGTCTCGGTGGAGCGGCTCGACGACGACACCGGTAGCCGCGTGGACGTCCGCCAGTTCCGCGAGGTCATGGAGGAGGATCCCAGCCAGGACGTGGGCGACTGGGTCAAGGCGGACAAGCCCGACCCCGAGATCACCCGCGGCTACCTGAAGGGGGTGCAGAAGGCGCTGGGGGACTAGGCTTCGCCCGGTCTCCGCATCCGTGTCGTCGTGAGCCCCGAAAGGGTCGGGGCGTCACCGGGAGGTTGCTTCGTCGCTGCGCTCCTCGCAATGACGGAGCGGTCGCTGCGGGCCGCGGCGCTCTCCCGGGACCAAGCGGCAATCGGGAGATTGCTTCGCTGCGCTCGCAATGACGGCAATCCCCCCTGTCGTCGTTGCGAGCCCCGCCACTAAGCCTGCCCAGGAACCGGGGCCTTAGCCTCGACCCTTCAGGGGCTTGGTGGCGGGGCGTGGCAACCTTCGGGAACGGAGCCTCCGCTTGGGGAGATTGCTTCGCTGCGCCCGCAATGACAGCAATCCCCCCTGCCGTTGTTGCGAGGGCCCGCCAGGGCCCGTGGCAACCTTCGGGAACGGAGCCTCCGCTTGGGGAGATTGCTTCGCGGCCGCTCGCAATGACGCCAATCCCTCCCTGTCGTCGTTGCGAGGTCCCGCCAGGGCCCGTGGCAACCTCCCGGAACGGGGCCTCCGCTTGGGGGATTGCTTCGCTGCGCTCGCAATGACGGCACTTCCGGCTGGGGCCGTAGGCTCCCGCCGTCGTCGCGAATCCCGCCCCTCTCCCGCATCGGGCCTCCCCCGGGAGGTCGCCGCGGCGCTCGCCATGACGGCAACGCGTTCCCGGGCCCCTACAGCGCCTGGTTGGCGAAATCGGCCAGGCGCGAGCGCTCGCCCTGGATCAGGGTGATGTGGCCGCTGTGCTCCCACTCCTTGAAGCTGTCCACCACGTAGGTGAGCCCCGAGTTGGCCTCGGTCAGGTAGGGCGTGTCGATCTGGTTGATGTTGCCCAGGCAGATCATCTTGGTGCCGGGGCCGGCGCGGGTCAGCAGGGTCTTCATCTGCTTGGGCGTGAGGTTCTGGGCCTCGTCGATGATGATCAGGCGGTTGAGGAAGGTGCGTCCGCGCATGAAGTTCAGCGACTTGATGCGGATGCGGTGGCGCAGCAGGTCCTGGCTGACCTGGGCGGCCCAGGAGCTGGCCTCGCCGCCGTTGCCCTTGCCGCCGCTCTTGCCGCCGCCCGAGCCCCCGGTCAGCAGCTCCAGGTTGTCCTCCACCGCGCCCATCCAGGGCGCCATCTTCTCCTCCTCGGTCCCCGGCAGGAAGCCGATGTCCTCGCCCACCGGCACGGTGGCGCGGGTGATGATGGCCTCGGCGAAGCGCTTGTCCTCGATCACCTGATGCAGGGTGGCGGCCAGGGTCAGCAGGGTCTTGCCGGTGCCGGCCAGGCCCAGCAGGGTCACGAAGTCCACGTCCGGGTCCATGAGCAGGTTGAGGGCGTAGTTCTGCTCGCGGTTGAGGGCGGTGATGCCCCACACGGCGTTGTTGGGGTTGGTGTAGTCGCGCACCGCCTCGATCACGTAGCTGTCCGGGTCCAGGCGGCGGGTGATGCGGTACGACAGTCCCTCGTCCTCGCCGCCGCCCTCGGAGAAGATGAACTCGTTGGGCCACCAGCTCCCCTCCACCTGCGCCACCCGGTAGAAGGTGCGGCCCTCCTCGGCGGCGTAGTCGGCGATCTCCAGCGGGTGGGTCTCCCAGAAATCGTTGGCCACCGGGTTGTGGCCGGTGTAGAGGAGGTCCGGGTCCTCCACCGTGTGGTCGCTGGTGTAGTCCTCCACCTGCAGGCCGAAGGTGCGCCCCTTGATGCGCAGGTTGATGTCGTTGGTGATCAGGGTCACCACGCGCTCCGGGAAGCGGTTCTCCAGGCCCAGCACCACCCCCAGGATCTTGTTGTCGGCCTTGCCCTGCGACAGGTCGTAGGGCAGGGGGTGCTCGATGGCGTCCATCTGAAAGAACAGGCGGCCGTCGCTGCCGGGCAGGGGCAGGCCCTCGCTGAAGTCCTCCACGCCCTGGCAGAGGCCGTCGAGCAGGCGCGACACCTGGCGCACGTTGCGGGCCACCTCGGACATGCCCTTCTTGCCGGCGTCCAGCTCCTCGAGCACGACCATGGGCAGGTAGATGTCGTGCTCCTCGAAGCGGAACAGGCAGCTGGGGTCGTGCATCAGCACGTTGGTATCCAGAACGAACAGGCGCTTGGCTTCTTCCATTCCCTCCGCCCTGTGGCGTGTTTCCCGGGGGCCGGGCGGCCCCTTCGGCTCCCATACTACCCGCCGGGCTCGGCCCATCCCAGAGGGCGGGAAAGGGGGCGGCACAACTTGCCCGGCGAGGCGGGGGACCGCTATAGTGCCCCTCTTCCGGGGGCGGAGCCCGGGCAAGCCAAGAACGCACCGGCCGAGAGGACCGCGACAGATGTTCCACGGAAGCATTGTGGCCCTGGTCACGCCCATGCACGAGGACGGGGCCATCGACTGGGACGCCCTGGCCGACCTGGTGGACTTCCATCTGGAGCAGGGCACCCACGGCATCGTGGCGGTGGGCACCACCGGGGAGTCGGCGACCCTGGACCACGATGAGCACCGCCAGGTGATCCGCTTCGTGGTGGACCGGGTGCGCAACCGCATCCCGGTGATCGCGGGCACCGGCTCCAACTCCACCCGCGAGAGCCTGGAGCTAACCCGCCATGCGCGCGAGGTGGGGGCCGACGCCGCCCTGCTGGTGGCGCCGTACTACAACAAGCCCACCCAGGAGGGCCTCTACCAGCACTTCCGCACGCTGGCCGAGGAGGTCCACCTGCCGCAGATCCTCTACAATGTGCCCGGCCGCACCGGCTGCCACATCGGCGTCGAGACCGTCGAGCGCCTGTCGCACCTGTCCACGGTGGTGGGCATCAAGGACGCCACCGGCGACCTCGGCCGCGCCATGGCCCTGGTGCGCTGCTGCGAGGAGCGCATGGACGTGCTTTCCGGCGAGGACGGCATCGCCCTGCCGCTCATGCTCATCGGCGGCAAGGGCTGCATCTCGGTCACCGCCAACGTGGCGCCCAGGATCATGGCGGCCATGTGCGAGGCGGCCCTGTCGGGCGAGGTGGCCGCCGCGCGCGCCCTGGACGACGATCTGGCGCCGCTGCACGCGGCGCTGTTCCGGGAGGCCAATCCCATCCCGGTGAAGTGGGCGCTGCACGAGACGGGGCAGATGGGTCCGGGCATCCGGCTGCCGCTGACCCCGCTTTCCGAGTCCTATCGTCCCGAGGTGCGCCGGGTCCTGGAGGGCCTGGGCCTGATCGGGGCGTGAAACCGGACCTCAGGGTCCATCGAAGCGAGTGCGAGGAGGGGTGATGAAGGCCAAGCTGATGGCGCTGGTTGTGGGGGGGGTGCTGGTCCTGGCGGCGAACGCGGCCTGGGCCGAGGTCCACGAGGTGGAGGTGCGCAATCTGGGCAGCGACGGCCAGCGCATGGTCTTCGAGCCGGCCCTGGTGGAGATGGCCCCCGGCGACACGGTGCGCTTCGTGTGGAAGGACATGGGCCACAACGCCGCCGCCTACCACCCCGACAACCGCGGCAAGCCCGACCTCATCCCGGCCGGCGCCAAGGTCTGGGACAGCGGCTTCAAGCAGCCCGGCGACAGCTTCGAGGTGACCCTGGACAGCGAGGGCGTCCACCACTACTACTGCCTGCCCCACGAGGGCATGGGCATGGTCGGCATGATCGCCGTGGGCGACGCCTCCAAGGGGCCCGGCCTGGACGCCGTGGAGGCGGCCGACCTGCCCGAGGCCGCCAAGGTCAAGTTCCGCAAGCTGCACGAGCAGCTGAAGGAGTAGCGGCGATCCGCGCGCGCGAGGGGCACAGCCCAAAGCCCGGCAGGGCCGCCGGGGCCGCCGCACTGGGGGCCCTGCTGCTGGCCGCCGTGTCGGCCTCCGCTCAGGATACCGGTGCGGCCGCGGAAGGCGACGAGGGGTTCATCCCGCCCGAGGTCCACGTCTGCCTGGGCTGCCACACCGTGGACCGGGACCAGCGCCAGGGGGCGTCCGCGGCCCCGCCCCTGTGGGGGGTGATGGGGCGGGCGCCGGCGGTGGATGGGGTGGACGTGGCCCAGTGGGATGCCGCCTCCCTCGACCGCTGGCTGGCCAACCCGCGGGCCATGGCGCCGGGGACCGCGAGCCGCTTCCCCGGCTACGCCGACGCCGCGGCCCGCGAGGCGGTGATCCGCTTTTTGCGGCGTCAGCAGTGAGCTTTGCCGGCCTTTTGCGGCGCGTGCTAGAGTCTTTTCCCTTGTCCTTTCAAGCCCTGTCTTTTCAAGCTGGGCCCGGGGTTGCCGTCCGCGCTGGAGACCTCGGGCCGGCGTCGTCCGGAGGGGAGCCCGCTCCATGAAGTTGTCCTCACCGGGGGCCGTTCGCCGGCATTCCCCGCTGCTTCCCGTCCTGCTCGCCGGGGCCCTGTTGGCCGCCTGCGGCCCCAACCGTGGCCCCGACTACGGCGCCGATCCGGTGGACAGCCAGGCCCTGGCCATTCCCCCGGACCTGACCGCCGAGCCGCTGGCGACCCAGAACCCCTTCCCCGACCTGCCCGACATCAGCCAGTACCGTCCGGGGCCCGAATCGGCCGAGGCCGATGGCAAGTGGCTGGCCCGCATCGACGGCAACACCATGGCGGTGCCCGTGCCGTCGGGCTGGGCCCTGGGCTCGGTGCGGGCAGCGCTGCTGCTGCAGGGGGTCGCTGTCGGCCAGGAGCGCGAGGGCACCCTGCGCACGCCGTGGCTGGCCGCGGCGGACCTCCGCCACCTCGGGGTCAAGCCGCCGGAGGACGGCCGCCTCCGCTATACCGTCCGCGCCGAGTCCCAGAGCGGCGGCGCCACGCGCCTGCTGGTGCAGGCCGAGCGCCGGGACGGCGATGACGTGGTCCGGGCCGCCAACGAGCGGGTCGGTCAGTTCCTGCAGGCGCTGCAGCCGGCCTTCGGCAAGCGCCGCTCCGCAGCCCCGAAGGCCGGGGGCCAGTGACCGCCGCCCGGGCCCGGACCCATGGTCGGGGCCCGGGTGCGGCGGGCCGTGAAAGGGGACGCGCATGACCTGGAAGATCCTGCTGGCGCTGGTGACTTTGGTGGTTTTCTGGTCGCTGTCGCGCTCCATGCCGGTGGTGCTCGGCGGCTGGGTGGGCAAGCTGGCCGGCAAGACCGCCACCCGCCTCGACGACCACCTGGTGGAGGAGCTCGACGACGCCTCCGGACGCGTGGCCCTGGCCCTGGGCCTGTGGATGGCGTGGCAGGCCCTGGGGCTTGCCGGCCGCTTCGACACCCTGGTGGCCACGGTGCTGCTGCTGGGGGTGGTGGTCACCGGGGCGGTGCTGCTGTTCGAGGCGCTGGTGGCGGTGTTCGAGTTCTTCAGCGACCCGCACGACGACGGCGGCCGCGAGATGCTGCGCCCCTTCGAGGCGCGCTTCCGGCAGCTGGCGGGCGGCCTGGCGGTGCTCACCGCCGGTGTCCTGGGCCTGGCCGCCCTGGGCGTGGACGGCGCCCTGCTGGGGGCCCTGGCCCTGACCGCCGGGCTGGTGGCGGCGCTGTCGCTGCAGCCCACCCTGCAGGAGCTCAGCGCCGGCCTCGACCTCATCCGCGGCAACGGCTGGCGGCCGGGCATGCGCATCACCATCGGCGAGCAGACCGGCTCCCTGGTGGCGGTGGGGCCGGCCGCGGTGACCCTGGACGCCGCTGACGGCCAGGTGCAGGTGGCCAACTCGCGGGCCCTGGGCGCCGCCGTGGTGCACAAGGAATAGAGCGCATGACCACCCGGGGCGAGCTGCTGTACGAGGGCAAGGGCAAGCGGGTGTTCGCCACCGACGACCCGGACACCCTGGTTCTGGAATTCAAGGACACCGCCACCGCCTTCGACGGCAAGAAGAAGAGCGAGCTCGACGACAAGGGCCGCATCAACAACCGCATCAACGACCACATCATGGGGCTGCTGGCGGCCAGCGGCATCCCCGTGCACCACGTCCGCCGCATCTCCGAGACCGAGAGCGAGGTGCGGCGCCTGGAGATGCTGCCGGTGGAGGCGGTGGTGCGCAATGTGGTGGCGGGCAGCCTGGCCCGGCGGCTGGGCATGGAGGAGGGCGCCGTCCTCGACCGCCCGGTGTTCGAGTTCTTCTACAAGAGCGACGAGCTGGGCGATCCCATGATCAACCGCTACCACATCCTCGCCTTCGGCTGGGCCACCGAGGCCGAGGTGGAGCGCATGGTGGAGCTGTCCTTCCGCGTCAACGAGGTGCTCTATCCCCTGTTCGAGGCCGGCGGCATGCGCCTGGTGGACTACAAGCTGGAGTTCGGCCGCTTCCGCGGCGAGCTCGTCCTGGGCGACGAGCTCACCCCCGACGGCTGCCGGCTGTGGGACACCGAAACCGGCGAGAAGCTGGACAAGGACCGCTTCCGCCGCGACCTGGGCGATGTCCTCGAAGGCTACCGCGAGATCGGCCGGCGCCTGGGCGTCGAACTGTAACCACCTTCCCCCATTCCGATTCCGTCCCGCCCCGGCTCCGGCCGGGGCGGGTGCGTTGCGCATAGAGAGGTTCCCCCATGGAAGTCTTCGCCGGCCCCGCCGCCCTGTCCGCATTCCGGCGCCAGCGCCTGCTGGCCGAGCTCCGGGCCGCCGTGCCGTCGGTCACCGAGGTGGAGGCGGCCTTCGTTCACTTCGTCGAGCCCGACGGCGAGCTCACCGGCGATGAGCGCGCCCGGCTGGAGCGGCTGCTGGCCTACGGCGAGGCCCCCGGCGGCGAGCGCGCCCTGTCCGGCCCGGACCTGGTGGCCGTGCCGCGCCCGGGGACGGTCTCGGCGTGGTCCTCCAAGGCTACCGACATCGCCCGGCGCTGCGGCCTGGAGCGGGTGCGCCGCCTGGAGCGGGGCACCGCCTACGCGGTGAGCAAGGCCGACGGCGGGGCGCTGAGCCAGGCCGAGCGGGCGGCCGTGGCGCCGCTGCTGCATGACCGCATGACCGAGGCGGTGCTGGGTGCCCTGGACGAGGCCGGCGCCCTGTTCCGGATGCCGGAGGCCGGTGGCCTGGGTGAGATCGACGTTCTGGGCCAGGGGCGGGCGGCGCTGGAGGCCGCCGACCGCGAGCTGGGGCTGGCCCTGGCGAGCGACGAGATCGACTACCTGGCGGACGGCTTCGCGGCGCTGGGGCGCAACCCCACCGACGTGGAGGTCATGATGTTCGCCCAGGCCAACAGCGAGCACTGCCGCCACAAGATCTTCAACGCCGACTGGGTGATCGACGACGAGCCCCAGGCGCGTTCGCTGTTCGCCATGATCCGCGCCACCCACGAGCACAACCCGCGCCGCACCATCAGCGCGTACACCGACAACGGTGCGGTCATCGAGGGCGCCTGGACCGGCCGCTTCTTCCCCGACCCCGAGACGCGCGTCTGGGACTACCACCGCGACGAGGCCCTGCCCATCGTCATGAAGGTGGAGACCCACAACCACCCCACCGCCATCTCGCCGTTCCCCGGGGCGGCCACCGGCGCCGGCGGCGAGATCCGCGACGAGGCCGCCACCGGGCGCGGCGCCAAGCCCAAGGCCGGGCTCACCGGCTTCACCACCAGCCACCTGCGCCTGCCCGATGCCCCCCGCCCGTGGGAGACCGAGCGCGGCCGCCCCGAGCGCTTCGCCTCGGCGCTTGAGATCATGCTCGACGGGCCCATCGGCGCGGCGCGCTTCAACAACGAGTACGGCCGGCCCGGCATCTGCGGCTACTTTCGCACCTTCGAGGGCGAGGCCGAGGGCCCGGATGGGCCCGAGCTGCGCGGCTACCACAAGCCCATCATGCTCGCCGGGGGGCTGGGCAACGTCCGCCGGCGCCATGCCATCAAGGCCAACAAGGCCTACATCAAGCCTTCGACACCGGTGATCGTGCTGGGCGGCCCGGCCCTGCGCATCGGGCTGGGCGGCGGGGCGGCCTCCAGCCAGACCGGCGGCGCCGGGGACGCCGAGCTCGACTTCGCCTCGGTGCAGCGCGACAACCCGGAGATGCAGCGGCGCGCCCAGGAGGTCATCGACACCTGCTGGGGGCTGGGCGAGGAGAACCCGGTGCTGTCCATCCACGATGTGGGCGCCGGCGGGCTGTCCAATGCCCTGCCGGAGCTGGTGCACGATGCCGACCGCGGCGGCGCCTTCGACCTCTCCCGCATCCCGCGCCTGGATCCGAGCCTGTCGCCCGCCGAGCTGTGGTGCAATGAGGCCCAGGAGCGCTACGTCATCGCCGTCTATCCGCACTTCCTGGCGCGCTTCCAGGCCATCTGCGAGCGCGAGCGCTGCCCCTACGCCGTGGTCGGCGAGGCCACCGAGGCCGAGCACCTGAGCGTGACCCAGGGTGGGGAAGGGGGCGAGAATGGCCCGGCGGCGGTGGACATGGACCTGGACTTCCTGCTCGGCAAGCCGCCCAAGAAGACCATCGACGCCGGGCGCTTCACCCGGCCGGGCCGGCCCCTGGCCACGGAAGGCCTGGAGGTGGCCGAGGCCGCCGAGCGCGTCCTGCAGCACCCGGCGGTGGCCGACAAGACCTTCCTGATCACCATCGGCGACCGCACCATCACCGGCCAGGTGGCGCGCGACCAGTTGGTGGGCCCGTGGCAGGTGCCGGTGGCGGACGTGGGGGTCACCCTGGCCGGCTTCGACACCCGCCGCGGCGAGGCCGTGGCCATGGGCGAGCGGCCGCCGGTGGCGCTGCTGTCGGCCCCGGCCAGCGGCCGCCTGGCCGTGGGCGAAGCGCTCACCAACATCGCCGCCGCGCGCGTGCGCCGGCTGGAGGAGGTCAAGCTCTCCGCCAACTGGATGGCGGCCTCCGGCCACCCCGGCGACGACGCCGACCTGTACGACACCGTGGCTGCCGTGTCGGACCTTTGCCAGGCGCTCGACATCGCCATCCCGGTGGGCAAGGACTCGCTGTCCATGAAGGCGGTATGGTCCGATTCCGAAGGCGACCACGAGATGACCTCGCCGGTGTCGCTGGTGGTCTCCGCCTTCGCCCCGGTGAGCGACGCCACCGCCACCCTGACCCCGCAGCTGGACCCTGACCCGGAGGCCGAGCTGCTGCTGGTGGACCTGGGCGCCGGCGCCAACCGCCTGGGCGGCTCCATCCTCGCCCAGGTCTACGAGACCCTGGGCGAGGCCGCGCCCGATCTGGACGATCCCGAGCGCCTGGCCGGCTTGTTCGCCTCGGTGCAGCGGCTGGCCGGGGAGGGCCGCCTGCGCGCCTACCACGACCGCTCCGACGGCGGCCTGCTGGCGACGCTGGCGGAAATGGCCTTCGCCGGCCGCTGCGGCCTGGAGGCCGAGCTGGCCGGGACGGCCGGTGACGGCGGGCCGGTCGCGGCGCTGTTCGCCGAGGAGCTGGGGGCGGTGCTCCAGGTGGCGCCCGGGGAACGGGAGGCGGCCCTGGGGGTCCTAGAGGAGAACGGGCTCGCCGGCTGCACCCATGTCCTGGGCCGGCCCCGGCGCGATGGCCGGGTGGTGCTGACCGCCGGCGAGGCCGCTCTCCTGGACGCCGACCGCTCGGAGCTGCACCGGACCTGGTCGGAGACCTCCTACCGCATGCAGGCCCTGCGCGACGATCCGGACTGCGCCCGCGAGGCCTTTGACCGCATCCCGGACCGCGACGACCCCGGCCTTTCCGCCGAGCTCACCTTCGATCCCGGCGAGGACGTTGCGGCGCCCTTCATCGGCGCCGGCGCCGCGCCGCGGGTGGCGGTGCTGCGCGAGCAGGGGGTCAACGGCCAGGTGGAGATGGCCGCGGCCTTCCGCCGGGCCGGCTTCGAGGCGGTGGATGTGCACATGTCCGACCTGGAAACCGGGGCCGCGGACCTGGCCGGCTTCCAGGCACTGGCCGCCTGCGGCGGGTTCTCCTACGGCGACGTGCTGGGCGCCGGCGGCGGCTGGGCCAAGGCCATCCTGGAGAACGCGCGCCTGCGCGAGCAGTTCGGCGCCTTCTTCGGGCGCGGCGACACCCTGGCCCTGGGGGTGTGCAACGGCTGCCAGATGATGAGCCAGCTCGGCGACCTGGTCCCCGGCGCCGGGCACTGGCCGGCCTTCCGGCGCAACCGCTCGGAGCAGTTCGAGGCGCGCCTGGTGATGGCCGAGGTGGCGGACAGCCCGTCGCTGCTCACCGCCGGCATGGCCGGCTCGCGCCTGCCCATCGCGGTGGCCCACGGCGAGGGCCGGCCGGTGTTCGCCGACGGCGGCCTGGAGGCGGCCCGGCAGGCGGGCACGGTGGCCCTGCGCTACGCCGAGCCGGCCGGCGGCGTCGCCGAGCGCTATCCGGCCAACCCCAACGGCGCGCCCGAGGGCATCGCCGGCATGACCACCCCGGACGGCCGCTTCACGGTCCTCATGCCGCACCCGGAGCGGCTGTTCCGCACCGCCCAGTTCTCCTGGCACCCGGCGGCCTGGGGCGAGGACGGCCCGTGGCTGCGGCTGTTCCGCAACGCCCGGCGCTGGTTCGGCTAGGCCGCGCCCCGGCCCTTGACGCATCAGCACAGGGCGGGAATAAAATTCGCTGGACCGGATGGCTCCGGTCCGGCCGGACGAGGAGGATGGCTGCCATGGCCATGCCCACGCGCACCAAGGAGATCCAGCTGCTGCAGATGATCGCAGAGCTGGATCGCTTCTACACCGAGGAAGAGCTCGACGAGATCGAGGAGACCGATCCCGACCGGGCCTACGAGCTGGCGCGGGCCCAGGCGCTGGCCCATCAGTACGGCATCGGCCCCGGCGAGGAGCCGGCCGCCGACGAGGACCTCACCATCGACGAGGCGCGCGTCCGCGAGGCCCTGGAGGAGGCCGCCACGCTGCTGCGCGGCGACGGCGGCGATCTGGAGATGGTGGGCATCGAGGGGTCGGTGGTGCGCGTGCGCATGCTCGGCGCCTGCTCCGGCTGCCCCAGCTCCACCATGGACCTCAAGACCATCGTCGAGCGCAAGGTGAAGCAGCGCGTCCCGGGGGTCAGCGAGGTGCGCAATACCATCTGAACGGTGTCCGGCTGAACGGTGTCCGCGCCCGGGGTTTCCCCCGATTGTCATGGGGGTATAATGGCGCCAACCTAGCGTCCGGTGTAACCGGTTCGTCATCGTAAAAGGGTAGCTTGAAACGGGCGTTCCTCTCCAAAGGGGACCTGCGTTTTCCGCCATCCGAATTTTTTGACCGGCCCGAGCGGTCGAGCCGGTCGGAGTATGACCCAAAGGCTAATTGGGAAAGGACGGATATGTTTCCGCATTTGTTTGACCTGCCGTGGTGGGGCTATGTCCTCTACGGTTTCGTGGTGACCCAGATCACCATCGCCTGCGTGACCATCTATCTCCACCGGGCCATGTCCCACGAGAGTGTCACCCTGCACCCGATCGTCAGCCATTTCATGCGCTTCTGGCTGTGGCTGACCACCGGCATGAACACCAAGGAGTGGGTGGCCACTCACCGCAAGCACCACGCCTACGCCGACCGCGACGGTGATCCGCACAGCCCCCTCAAGGAGGGCATCTGGCGCATGCTCTTCCTGGGCGCGGTGGTCTACACCAAGGCCACCAGGGACGAGGAGATGCTCGAGAAGTACGGCAAGAACTGCCCCAACGACTGGATCGAGCGCCACCTCTACAAGCCCTTCAAGAACCTGGGCATCGTCCTGATGCTGGGCATCAACATCGGCCTGTTCGGCATCGCCATCGGGACCGTGCTGTGGCTGGTGCAGATGGCCTGGATCCCGTTCTGGGCCGCGGGCGTCATCAACGGCGCCGCCCACTTCGTCGGCTACATCAACTACAAGGTCAAGGACAACAGCCGCAACCTGGTGCCCTGGGGCCTGTTCATCGGCGGTGAGGAGCTGCACAACAACCACCACCGCTATCTGTCCTCGGCGCGCTTCTCGGCGCGGCCCTGGGAGATCGACATCGGCTGGGTCTACATCCGCATCCTGTCGGCGCTGGGGCTGGCCAAGGTGCGCATGGTGGCGCCCAAGTACGAGGCCGCCGAGACCTGAGCCGGTCCTGCCAGCTCAAGGCCGAACCAGCCCGCCCGGGAAGAGCCCGGGCGGGCTTTTTTGCGCCATGGCCAACGGTATTGGCGGGCCCGCGCGGCGACGGCAGGACAGGACACAAAAAAAGCAGGCCCGCATGGGCCTGCTTGGAGCCGGTGGCAGGGTCCTCCCTCAGGAGGCCCGGCCCACCCCGAGCTTCTCCCGCCAGCCCGGGAACAGCTGGTCGGCATCGTGGGGGAAGGACTCGAAGGCCCGGGCGAATTCCGGATGGTCCTTGGCATACTCCACCGGGTCGGCGCCCTCGTGCCAGCACATGTAGCCCTGCCACAGGGACTTGGCGCCCGCGGCCGGACCGTCGATGTGGCCGTAGGCGCCGCCGCCCGCGGTCATGATGACGTTGGCGTGGCCCAGGTTGTTGAAGAAGCCCGGGGCGCGCAGGGCGTTCATGCCGCCGGAGATGATGGGCGTGGTGGCCTGGGTGCCGTACCAGTTCTGGGTGAAGTAGGGGCCCTCGGCCGCGTCGCGCTCCAGCATGTAGGCGATGGCCTTGTCGGCGGCGTCGCCTTCCATCTTGCCGAAGCCCATGGTGCCGGTGTGGATGCCGGAGGCGCCCTGCAGGCGCGACATCTTGGACAGCACGAAGGCGCTGTAGCCGCGCTCGGTCTGCGGCGAGGTCACGGCGCCGTGGCCGGCCCGGTGGAAGTGCAGGAACTGGTTGGGGAAGCGCCGGCGGGCCGTGGTGATGGCCGTGGGGCCGGCCACGTAGCCGTCCACCAGGAAGGCCACGTGGTGGGCGAACTCGCCGAACTGCTCGAGGATGTACTCGCCGCGGGCGATCATCTCGAAGGGATCGTCGGCGGTGATGTTGGCCGAGAACAGCTTGGCCTCGCCGGTGGCGTCCTGGGCCCGCTTCATGGCGTCCACCATCGCGGGGATGGTCTCGCGCATGGGGGCGAAGGTCTGGTTGCCCTGGGGTTCGTCGTTCTTGATGAAGTCGCCGCCCAGCCAGAAGTCGTAGGCGGCGTCGGCGAAGGGCTGGGCCTGCAGGCCGAGCTTGGGCTTGATGATGGTGCCCACCACGAAGCCGCCGTTGTACGGGTCGCGGCCCAGGGCCCGCCACAGGTCGGAGATGTTGGCGGCGGGGCCGTCGAACAGCTGCAGGTAGGCCGGCGGCACGTAGAAGTCGTGCATCTTGGCGTACTCGACGTCGCCCATGCCCTGGTTGTTGCCGATGGTCAGGGTCAGGAAGGACGCCAGCATGGCGCGGCCGTCGGTGATGTTGCGGTCGAACAGGGCCACCGGGTAGGCGATCTTCATCAGCCCGGCGGCCTCGTCGATCTCGTAGACCAGGGCGTCCACCTGCCGGGTATGGTCATCGGTGGTGGACACCTCCACGTTGGTGCCGGTGGAGGACTCGGCGGCGAAGTGGGCCGCGGTGGCCAGGAAATCATGGCCGCCCTTGGGCTTCATGATGTAGGCAGCCAGGACGTGCTGTCCCTCGGCAATGAGGTCGGCCTCGCGGAGGCTTAAGTCCGCGTAGCGATCGGTCTGATCCAGTGCCACGGATTGCTGCTCCTCGT
>Ga0102944_1001238_pt1 | contig 17475 bp, 9 predicted proteins | sample SalPonD_shore_MG_FD_78172 | JGI IMG/M metagenome (GOLD analysis project Ga0102944, IMG submission 78172) | Salt pond soil microbial communities from South San Francisco under conditions of wetland restoration - Salt Pond MetaG... | ecosystem: Environmental > Aquatic > Marine > Intertidal zone >...
CTGTACACCAGCGCGTTCTATGTTCAACACAATCACAGAATTTATGAAAAGACTATCCCTATCATTCTTAGCTGTTTTATCATTTTTGATATTCGCTGGCGTATCACCGTCACAAGCACAAAACAGCCTGTACGATTTTGCCGGCAACATGAAATCTTATACGAATCAGGATAGCCATTTTGAAGCAACACTCGATAACGGTGCAGTAAGGATCAGTTATCTCAAGGACGTGGGATTTCGGGTCCGCTATTCATTTACAGGCACCTTTAACCCCGTCTTTTCGTATGCCACGGCCAATCCCATGCCGCAGTCCGAATCGTTGTCAGTGAGTGATCGGGGTGATAGCCTTTTAGTTCAAGCCGGTGGGTTAACCGCTGTTGTGCATAAGAAACCATTCCGGATTTCATTTACCAATAGTAACGGGTGGGATTTTATCAAAGAATCTTATGGAGCGGGACACGAAGGCAAGAAGCTGGCCCATATCATCAAGTGGGAAGACGGGACCCAATTTTATGGGTTGGGGGAACGTCCCGATGACCTGATCCGCACCGGAAAAACATACACCCTGTGGAATTCGGATACGCCGGGTTATCCCAAAGGAACAGAACCCATCTACCAGTCCATGCCGTTCTATATCGGGCTAAATACCAAAGGAGCATGGGGTATCTTTTACGATAATTCATTTAAGTCACAATTTGATTTCGGTGGACAGTTAAAATCTGATATCGGATTTTATTCAAAGGGCGGCGAACTGCGGTATTATGTTTTTTACGGTCCAAAAATTAAAGATATCCTCAAAAAATATACTACGTTGACCGGCCGTTTTTATATGCCGCCGAAGTGGGCCCTGGGATATCAGCAAAGCCGCTGGGGCTACTATCCCGATAAAGAATTTTATCGCCTGGCCGACCAGTTTCGCAGTCGTCAAATTCCGTGCGACGTTTTTTATACGGATATCGACTATATGAACAAATACCGGGTCTTCAGCTGGAGTAACCGATACTTTCCACACCCGAAGCAGATGATGAGTAACCTGCGCAACCGGGGCTTTAAAGTCATTCCTATTGTGGATCCCGGAATCAAGATTGACAAAGATTGGGATGTCTTCAACGAAGGTGTAAAAAAGGACGTCTTTGTTAAATATCCGGATGGCACTAATTATACCGGCACAGTTTGGCCCGGCAAAGTTTATTTCCCGGATTTTTCGAATCCCGATACCCGAAAATGGTGGGGTAATCACGTGGCCGACTTTATCAATATGGGTGTAGCAGGCGTTTGGAATGATATGAATGAGCCGGCCGTATTCGGTGGAAAGACCATGCCGAACATTGTGCAGTTTGATAAGGAAGGTAAAAAAGCCAGTGCCTTGGAAATGCATAATCTCTATGGATTGCTGATGGCGCGATCCAGTTACCAGGGACAGCTCCAGGCGAATCCGAACAAGCGTCCATTCATCATTACGCGAGCCTCTTTTGCCGGCATTCAGCGTTACTCCAGCATCTGGACCGGCGATAACAGCGCAAAGTGGGATGATGTTAAAATGACGATGCCGATGGTTATGAGCCTCGGTTTGGCCGGCGTACCGGATACGGGCTTCGACATTGGGGGCTTTAATGGCAGCCCCTCCGGGGAAATGTATATGCGATTCCTTCAAATCGGTATTTTTATGCCGTTTAGCCGAACTCATACAGTTATCGACTCCCGCCGCCAAGAACCCTGGAGTTACGGGCAGATGTACGAATATATCAATAAAAAACTGATTCAGCTTCGTTATAAATTGCTTCCCGTGCTTTATACATCGTTTTACGAACATACCCAGGACGGCAGTCCGATTATCCGTCCCCTTTCATGGGATTACCAATCAAATAAAGATGTATGGAGTATCGATGACCAGTTTATGTTTGGGGATCACATGATGGTAGCCCCCGTGGTAAATAAGGGAGCCAACCAACGCTCGCTTTATCTGCCGAAAGGAAAATGGTATGAATTCTTCAGTAATAAAGAATTGGATGGCGGCAAGGAAATTACGGTTGATGCCCCTATTGATGCAGTAAATGTGTATGACAAGGTATTTGATCATCCCTATGCCGGACTCCCGCTTTTCGTGCAAGCCGGATCTGTAATCCCCATGCAGCAGGTCCAGCAGTATGTTGGCGAAAAGGATATTAAACAGATGCAATTGCGTGTCTATGATGGAGCTTCAAAAGAAAGCAAACTCTATGAGGATGACGGAGAATCCCGGAATTATGAGAACGGAGACTACCGACTCACAAACTTCCAGACGGAATCTTCTGATACCAATCTTAAGATCAATGTTTCAATGAAGGGCAATTATACGGATGCCGTATCTTCATTTAACTGGAAAGTATATGGCATTTATCGGGCTCCGAAAGCCGTCATAGTTGATGGCAAGGAAATAGAATCTAATTATAATCAGGAAGATCATACGGTATCCTTTACTTCGGATGCCAAACCAATGAATATAGAAATTCAAAAGTAGTTTACTTTGTTTCCCTAATTTATGATGGCCATCTGACTATCACTTCAGATGGCCATTTTTATTCGAAAAGAAGCTTAAACGCAATCCATGGAATCATCTAAAGTCGTTATTATTGGGGCCGGACTTTCCGGCCTTTGTACCGCTTACCTACTCGAGAAGAAAGGAATATCGTCAACCGTCATTGAGGCCCGGAACCGGTTGGGGGGACGCATCTGTACTTATCGTAAAGAAGGAAGAGCCCCAATCGAAATGGGAGCAACCTGGTTTGGAAAAAAGCATCAACATCTTATCAAACTGCTAAACGAACTCGATATTGGAACCACCGAACAATATATGGGGGATCAGGCGTATTATGAACCCATATCTACCTCCCCGCCACAGCTTGTATCCTTACCCAAGAATGAAGACCCGACATATCGAATTGAACACGGAACGGATCAACTTATTGAAAGACTAGCTGAACGGTTGAATAGCAACATCATCGTAGGACAGCCGGTGATATCGCTAAATAAAAAAGATGATCTTATTAAAATTAAAACACCCGAAAAAGAGTATCCCGCCGATATAGTTATCACCACGCTCCCACCGAAATTATTAGTCGAGACTGTTTCATTTGAACCGTCACTTCCTCAATCTCTGGTAGAAACTGCCCGAAAAACCCAAACATGGATGGCTGAATCCATCAAGGTAGGCCTAACTTATGAACGAGCTTTTTGGAAAGCCCCCAATTGCAGTGGAACAATCACCAGCAATGTTGGGCCGGTTAATGAAATGTATGATCATTCAAATGCAGATAATTCATTGTTTGCTTTGAAAGGTTTTATGAATGATGCGTATCACGTCGTAACCCGACAAGAGCGTGAGCAATTGGTCGTAAAGCAGCTAAAGAAATTTTTTGGCGAAAAAGCCGGTAATTATTCCTCTTACCATGAGAAAGTTTGGAGGCATGAATCTTTTACTTATTCGCCGTATGAAGATTTTATCATCCCACACCAGCATAATGGCCATCCAATATTTGATCAATCCTATTGGAATCAGCGTTTATTTATAGGGGGATCAGAAACGGCAAGTGCATTCCCCGGATATATGGACGGTGCAATTGAAAGCGCAAAAAATGCCGCCGGAAAAGCGATTACCAGTCTGTCTACCCAATAAAGAAAAAAAGGGACCATATCCGGCCCCCTTTAAATTTTAAGAATCGTCAAGTTATTGAATGATCACTTTGGGAGGCGAGTGCCCTACTACAACAGTGTCTTCGGAAACAACATATATTTTGTAAATAAGCGTATCACTCGGTGCATCTGTCCGCACCGTCAGCTTCAACTGTTTTTTATCAGCCACTCGTTGTAAAACACTATCCTTAAGGGCAGTACTATCCCGGAAGAGACCTTCATCATAAACGAAATATTTTTTTATAGTTACGGGAAATGTAAAAACTACATCAGACCCTTGAGCCTGCCAATAAATTTTATCATTCTTGTGTACTTTCATCGTACCTTTATTGTTGCCATCCTTATCTCTGACTCTCCAGATACCCGTATCTTCATCTTTGACAATTTTAACAGTGTTGGTAGCTCTCATCTTTTTAAAGTGCTTTTGCGAATAAATAAAACCTCCGGCAAGCACCAATATTAAAATGGTCGAAAGTAACATTATTATTTTATTCATGAGATTCAGCAATTTTGGTTAGGGTTTGGACAAATCTTATTGATGATCCGAATCACGTTGTAAACTTTTTTCCAACCTCCTTTTTAAATCTCTGTAACGAGGATCTTTAACCAGGGCTGTAAGCTCCGGTTGTGATTCAATGTCTGATAACATAGAAACATTAATCCATTTTAGAGCACTTTTACGCATACCCAGTTTCTCATAGGTTGATACGGCTCTCTGTCTTACCACGATATTTCCATCATCCAGTGACAGCGCCTTTTGTATGTACCTGAGTGCCGCAGCAGAATCCCCGATATCCGAATAGTAAGCTCCTAAATCTGCCGTGATCTCGGGATCATTGGGATTGATCTCCAGTTGCTCTTTCGCTTTCTTAATAGCCGTGAGATATGCTTGTTTAGACTTCTCTTTTTTTCCGCTAAATTCGTAAGCTACGGCCAGATTTCCCCAAAAAGAGTAATTTTTGGAATAAGTTTCAAGCGCAATTTTATACAGCGGAATTGATAATTCGTAACGTTTTTCTGCAAAATAAAGAGTGGCCAGGTTACTGGCAGCAAATGGATTTCTTCCAAGTGCCAACGCCATCTGAAACGCTTCAGCGGCTTCATCATTTTTCCCCTGAAGATAATAGCAAGCACCGAGGTTTGAATGAGCTGAACTGCTTTTGGGAGTTAGTGAAACAACTTTTTTGAACTGTTTGGTCGCCTCTTTGAAATTACCTTTTCTATAAAAATGTTTGCCGAGATCATTATAACCCTCCCAGATCTCCGGTTTTAAAGCGATAGCATACTTGTAAGTTGCGACCGCTTTCTGATCATTGCCCTGTTCATCATATATTTTTGCCAATCCGCGATAGGCCTGAGTATAATTGGGATCAATCTGTAAGGCCTTTTCATAGTGCTGTATAGCTAGCTCTTGATTACCGGTCCCATTGTTAACCAATCCCAAAAGGGACTGAATAGGTGCCAGATTATCATTAAACTCTGTTGCCTTACGTAAAACTGATTGGGTTTTATTTGCAATAGTAACATCTCCAGAAGCCTGGTATTGATGCCAATAGGCTTCACCGAGTCCGGCGTAAGCCAACCCAAACTTAGGATCAATGGCAATAGCTTTTTGAAAAAAACCGATTGCGCTTTCTAAACTGTCCAAGGAAGAATAATTCTGAAGGCTACCGCGGCCTTTCAGGTAATATTCAAAAGCAGTTGGATTGGAGGTGCCTCCATTACTCAGTGTTCGATCAATATCAGCATTACTCTCAATCTCCAGCATCCGCATCATTGCCTGTACCCCTTTATGTTCCAATAATGCCAGGTTCTGGGCGGGGACCACCACTCGTTGTGTTTCCAACTTCCGAGCCTTATCGGCATCCACCAATTCTAGAATGAGACGGGTTGAATCATTAAAAGTCTGAATACTGGACATTATTGCCAGGTTAACTCCAAATTGTTTGTTAGCTTGGGTAGCGCTTTTAATTTTTTCTTCGCGCATTTCACTGACCGGAGCTATCCAGTATGAATCCTCATATTTTTCCAGCTCTGATAATTTAAATGAAAACGTTTCGGCCAGTCCGGCACAAATAGCATTCACCGCCGGATTATTGCCGATATTTTCAATGGGAAGCACGGCCAGATATCGCTTCTTAGGAATATTCTTTCCCAATCCGAATGGCTTCAATTGATAAAAAAGGAGCGCAATAATCAGCAATACTGAAAGTGAAATACCAATTTTAAACAGTTTGGAATCTTTTCTACTCCTATTCCGGCTTTCTTCCCTTCTTTGAGTTTGGGGCTTTTCACTTTCACCGATTGTTAAATCAGCAAGTATGGCATCAATACTTTGATATCTTAGGTCTTTATTCTTAACAAGACACTGGTCAATAACGTCTGCAATAATTTGCGGGATTTCAGGATTTAATTCTAACACAGGCAAAGGATCTTCCTCTGTAATAGCATATAGTACGGCGGGTTCATATGCTCCCTGAAATGGTAATTCCCCTGTAAATAATTCATACAAAACAACTCCAAAAGCCCAGATATCAGATCGGGCATCCATCTCTTCACCAATGAGTTGCTCCGGGGCCATATATGAGGTAGTTCCCAGCGTTGTTCCGGTCTTTGTTATATGAGCCTCTCCCTGCATACGGGCAAGACCAAAATCCATCACTTTAACATTGCCTTCCTCGTTAATCATAATGTTCCGTGATTTAATATCACGGTGTATAATTCCTTTGTCATGTGCTGCTTTAAGTGCTTGTGCGATCTGCTTTGCAATTGCACATTTCTGATCAACCGTAAGGTTTCCTTGCTCAATGCACTCTTTCAGTTCCTGCCCCTGTACATATTCCATTACAATACATAATTCGCCATCCATCTCCTCAAATGCGTAGATCTGAGCAATGTTTGGATGATTCAAAGCAGCAGCAGATTGTGCCTCCTGTTGAAACCGATTGTGTTCTATGGTATTTTCCGCAATTCGATGAGATAAAAACTTTAGAGCTACCGTACGCCTTAGCTTCGTATCCCGAGCTTGAAATACCATCCCCATACCGCCTTCTCCAAGCTTTTCAGTAATTTGATAGTGAAGAAAAGATTTCAGCATCCCTCATCCCCTGTCTCTTTTAAAGTATTTGGGTGTTCTCGGAATATGACTATAACAATTTATAAATTATTTGTTATACATAAATAGAATAATAATAAATATTTATTTGTAATTTATTACATATAAATAAACTGATACTTTATAAAGAGTGATATATTACCTTTCGAAATTTTATGCCTGACGTAGATTATTTAACCAAAGAAAATAGACAGCTACAACTGGCGGTAAATGAGTTAAGGATACTTAATGATATCGCCACCACTATTACTTCTACTCAACCCGTCGAAGTAGTCATAGATCAAATTGTCATTCGCTGTATTAAGTATCTAGGAGTCCAAGAGGGAACCATCAGCCTGCTGGAACGCGAGAATTCCGACGAGCAGTTTCACACGATGATCCGGCACGTTGACTCCTCGATTGAAAGAGTCCCAATAAAACTCGACAACAGATTAAAAGGTTGGATGCTGAAAAATCGCAAGGTTTTACTCAGCAATGATATTCATACCGATAGTAGATTCCATTATCTTTCAGATTATGCCTTTCAAAGCATTCTTTGCGTCCCCCTACTGGCAAAAGGAAACCTGATAGGTTACTTGGCGGTATTTGACAAAAAGGATGGTCTGCCATTCACTGATCAGGATCGACGTCTTCTTTCGATCATCGGATCTCAATCCGCCCAAGTTATTGAAAATGCCCGGCTCTACGAAGAGGAAAAAGCATTATACAGTCTTCAAGAAGAGATGCGAATGGCCCGTGATATCCAATTAAGCCTGCTTCCTGATCGCCCTCCTGAAATACCCGGCTTTCAAATTTCTGCAACAAATATCCCCGCTAAGTTTGTTGGCGGTGATTATTATGATTTTCTTTCGCTTACCTCGAATAAGCTGGGTTTCTGCGTGGGTGATATAACCGGTAAAGGTATGCCTGCCGCCATGCTAATGGCTAACCTACAGGCCACATTGAGAAGTCAAGTTATGATATTCGAAGATTGTTGCACCTGTTTGAAAGGAACAAATAAACAATTATATCGAAATACAGAATCAACAAAATTCGCTACTCTATTTTATGGAATCCTGAATCCCGAAAGTGGAATGCTGGAATATGCCAACGGTGGACATGATACCCCAATTCTATTTCGTGACAAGAATCAGGATCCTGAATTTCTCAATTCTACCGGACTTCTGCTCGGAGTAATGGACAATGTCGAATACGAAATGGAATCAACGACCCTGGAAACCAATGACGTATTATTCCTGTTCACAGATGGAATCACCGAAGCAATGAATCCGGAACAACAAGAATTCGGGCTTGATCGATTAGCCTGCCTGGTAGGTAAAAACCGTAACAAGACTGCAGATCAAATTAAAGAGACGGTATTGCAGGAAGTCCGAACTTATGCCAGCCAAGCTCCGCAAAGCGATGATATTACGATCATGGTTATTAAGAGAAATTGATATGTTAAACCACTGTATCAGCATTTTAAATACGTCTGATATCTCATTGCCCCTTTCTTTAAGAACTGTAAATCCGTTGGGTTTCTAATTCATATTGGTTATTGTTGAATGGTATTCCATTATTAACAAATGTTATCAGTATGAAAAAACTAGCCTCTCTCCTTTTACTTTTCATCATTCTTTTAGGTAGTACACCTGCGGTTGCACAAAATGATGCAACTATTGTCTCCAAAACGAATTATAGCGGATTAAAACTGCGTAATATTGGGCCGGCTCTTACATCCGGCCGGATTGCCGACATTGCCATGAATCCGAATGACCAAAATGTTTGGTATGTAGGTGTTGCATCCGGTGGTGTCTGGAAAACGACCAATGCGGGTACAAGCTGGGATCCAATCTTTGATCACCAGTCGTCTTATTCAATAGGATGTATTACAATTGATCCGAATAATTCCAATACAATCTGGGTAGGTACAGGTGAAAATGTAGGTGGACGCCATGTGGGTTACGGTGACGGGATCTATAAAAGCAGCGATGGCGGTCACACTTGGACGAATATGGGCCTCAAAAACTCTGAACATATTTCAAAGATCATTGTAGATCCCAATGATTCAGATGTGATTTGGGTCGCCGCCCAAGGTCCTCTCTGGAGCAAAGGAGGACAACGTGGTGTCTACAAGACGACCGACGGTGGTAAAACCTGGAATAAGGTACTCGGCGACAATGAATGGACGGGAGCTACGGATTTAGTAATCGACCCACGGAACCCTGATGTGCTTTATGCTGCGACCTGGCAGCGAGAGCGCACTACGGCTGCATACCTGGGAGGAGGCCCGGGCTCAGGCATCTACAAGAGTGCAGATGGCGGCAGCCACTGGACTGAGCTGAAAAACGGAATTCCGGGCTCCAACCTCGGTAAAATTGGTCTGACGATCTCCCCTGAAAGACCCGATGTCGTTTATGCGGCCATTACGCTGAATCGGAGAAAGGGTGCTGTTTATATGTCCGACGATCGTGGAGCCTCTTGGAAAAAGATGTCTGATACGGTATCCGGTGGAACCGGACCGCACTATTATCAAGAGCTTTACGCTTCTCCCCATCAATTCGGAAAGATTTATCTGATGGACGTACGCATTCAGGTATCCAATGATAACGGAAAAACTTTTCATACTCTGGACGAAAGCAAAAAACATTCCGACAACCACGCAATGGCTTTCCGTAAAGATGATCCCAATTACCTGTTGGTTGGCTGTGACGGTGGGCTTTACGAAACATATGATTCGGGAAAGCACTGGCGGTTCATCAACAATATGCCCATTACGCAATTCTACAAAATAGCTGTGGATGATGCCCAGCCTTTCTACAACATTTACGGAGGAACACAAGACAATGGCTCACAGATGGGTCCCTCAAGGACCGCAACCAGAAACGGCATCCGCAACGCCGACTGGCATAAGACTTTCGGGGCGGATGGATACGATACAGCGACCGAGCCCGGCAATCCCAATATTTTCTACGTTGAATATCAAAACGGAAATCTGTATCGAGTCGACCGTAAAACGGGGGATCAGGTATTCATTCAACCGCAGGCCGGTAAAGATGAGGAATACGAACGTTTTAACTGGGATGCTCCTATAGAAGTCAGTTCACATAATCCCCAAAAACTGCTTTTTGCTTCCCAGCGCGTATGGATATCCAGAGACCGAGGCAATAGCTGGACCGCCATATCCGGCGACTTAACGCGGGACCAAAACCGGTTCAAAATGCCGATTATGGGCAAAGAACGGAGTTGGGATAATCCCTGGGATGTCTTTGCCATGTCGAATTACAATACCATTACATCGCTGGCTGAATCTCCCGAAAAAGAAGGTCTGATTTATGCCGGTACCGATGACGGGCTGATTCAGGTTACCGAAGACGGCGGTGAACACTGGCGAAAAATCGATCTTAAAGATATCAAGGGCGTACCATCTCACGCTTTTATAAATGATATCAAGGCTGATCTATTTGATGAAAATACCGTCTACGTTGCTGTTGATAATCACAAAAATGGAGACTTTACTCCTTACCTGCTAAAAAGTACCGATCGAGGTCATTCCTGGAAATTAATCAGCAATGATCTACCCGACCGAAATATTGTCTGGCGCGTAGTTCAGGATGACAAAGACCAAAACCTGCTCTTTGCAGGTACTGAATTCGGTATCTTTTTTACCGTTGACGGCGGACAGCACTGGCAACAGCTTAAAGGCGGTGTACCAACTATTCCATTCCGTGATCTCGTGATCCAACGTGATAAAAATGATCTTGTAGGGGCGTCTTTCGGCCGTGGAATTTTTATCCTGGATAACTATACACCGCTTCGAAAAGTCAACAAGAACCTGCTTGAACAGGAGGCACATCTTTTCACTCCGCGCGATACCTACTGGTACGTTCAGGATAATGTCGTTGGCTCAATGGGTACCAATCACTACTCAGCGGATAATCCACCTTACGGCGCCATATTCACCTATTATCTGAAAGATGGATATAAATCCCTTGAGCAACAGCGTCAAGCCAAAGAGAATAAATTGGATAAGGATGAGGATGTCCCCTTCCCGGGCTGGGATGAACTTGATAAAGAAATGCGCGAGAAAATGCCGCATATAATCATCACGATAAAAGACGACCAGGGGAATGTAGTAAATCGGATTCAAGGTCCGACATCCGCCGGTTTTCACCGCATAAACTGGAGGCTCCGGTATCCTTCAAAAGATGTTGTAGGACCTAACGAATCCGAAGGCGGCTATAATGGTGGCGGATTTATGGTCACGCCCGGCACTTATACCGCCACGCTTTCAAAAGTTATTCGCGGCAAAGTTACCCAACTTTCCGGCCCCGTAACTTTTAAGGTTACCCCATTACAAAAAGGTACTCTGAAACGTGATTCAAATGAGAAATTCGCCGAATTCCGCAAGAATATGAATACATTCCAGCAGGATCTCACACATGCTACCAATGAGATTCAGAAACAGATCCGGAAAGTCAAAGAACTTCAAACGGCCCTCTCACGAGCCGATCAACAAGCCCCTGACCTGGTCGCCCGACTTGACAGCGCTCGTCATCAACTCCTTAACCTTAACGACCGGATGAATGGCAGTGATGCCAAACAACAAGTGGGTCAACATCCCGTTCACCCGTCACCGCGTTCTCGATTGTTCGTGGGATACCGTGCTTTAAATAACACTTATGGTCCTACCGAAATGCAGCGCAAGACGATTGAAGTGGGCCAGGAAGAACTCAAAGAGTTCAAACAAAAAGTCGATGATTTCGCCCAAAATATAATGCCAAAGCTTGAACAGGCTGTTCGGAATGCCGGGGCACCGCCAATCAAAGACAACTAATATTGGCTACAATTGGAAAAGGGACGTTTTCAGCGTCCTTTTTCTTTTAAAACCAATTAGAAGAACACAGCCATTCTAACGTATCCACGCCATCCGGCTTCCAGGAAATCGGAGGCTGCTGGGCGTCGGATAGGAATTCGGTTCGCTCTTCAAATCCTGGAATATCAACATCAGGATGCGCAATATAGATGCTTTGAAATTGCCCCTGATATCGGCCGGTTAATTCCGCCGTAGTTGATTCATCGCCTTGAACCCAATAGCAAACAAAATCCTGATCCAACTCCAGGCCACCCGCCTGCAACAAAAAATTATCCAGCCATGCCTGGCAGCGTTCAATCCCTTTGTTGTAAGCAAATTGCTGCTTCAATTTAGGTCCCGGCTTACTATGCTGGGGGTTTTTAAGCCAAAACGATTCGATGTAGTCCGTCAATTCACACTTGATCGAATCCAGCGAAAACGGTGCCACAACAATAGCCACCGATCGACAACCTTTACCACCATATCGAAAAATAGCCTCCACCAAATCCCGCATCGTTCGTTCATCTTTTCGATCGACATAAGCCAAGGAAAAATGGGCCGTACGTATCAAATAACGTGCATCCCGTTTGGCAAGGTTAAACTTTTGTATCGCATGCTTTACTCCTGATACTGAGGATTCCGAGCCGGCAAAAATAACGGCATCGTGACGCATATCTTCAAGATCATCCAGCCTGTGCGTCCACTGGACATCACGATCTGTCCACAGGGCTGTCTTCTTAACTTCATTCAGAAATGTAGGCAATAAATACGGATCCTTTCGAGATATTTTACCGGTATAATGTGCTCCACTCAATAACGTAGCTAATGCATCCTGAAACCCCACCAATGGGATGTTACCGGCATGCAGGCACAACACATTTTGTTCCTTGGCACTGGCCTGATCACTCAAATTCGCTTGTCCCGCCCAATCCTCCAAAGCAGTTTGGTTGATACTTTTCTTTATTGCAGTAAGAGCATATTTCACATCCCGGAAACTAAAATACCCCTCCTGCACCGTCCGGTCGATGGCGTCCATCAGGTAATGATTGTCGTTGCTAAGCCAGTTGCCGGTGGCTTCAAGCAAGGTATCCATTCTGGATTCAATATCATTCATGCTAATCTTCTTCAATTAAAAAGTTGCATCCGCGAAGATCTTTTGGATTCCACCTTCCAATCACCTGGAAGCGTCCTTTTTTATCCATCATGCCCTTGTCTCCCGTCAGTAAAAAGGAGCACGAATGTATATTCGCCAGGTCTATAATTCCAATCACCCCTTCGGTGTGTGGCGGCTGTTCTTCAAATGGATTATCAGGATTCCGAATACTCACCTGCATCCACGGCACGGTACGGAACCAGCTGCCGCCCGTAGCGTAGGCCTGGCTCAACAGCTCGGCCATCCCATACTCTGAATGAATACGGGTAGAATCCAGCCCAAAACCTTTTGACAATCTTCGGTGCAGCTCATCGCGAGATATTTCGCGCCGGTGCGTTTTCATTCCACCCGTTTCAATGACAATACTATTAGACGGCAAGGCAATTCCCTTCATTTCCAACAGATCCAGCAGACCAAAGGCTGCTCCAAAAAGAATGAGTTGCTTCCCATTTTCTCGCACTTCTTTAATAGCGGATTTATCGAGCGGCTCATCCAATGGAAGGAACTGACTTAAACCGCTTCCATCCTGGGCAATAAGTTTCTGAATCATGTAGATCAGCGAAGAGTGCGGATTTTCAGCATAGCCCGGCGTATATCCCCAAATGACCGATTGATTCAGATTATAAAAATGGCGAAATCCTTTGAGTAGCGACTCCTCATACAGCTCCGAATCATAAACCCGGTGAATACTGCGTCGCATATCCAAGGTACCGCTGCTTTTGAAAACCAGTTCGTGTTCATTATCGGGATGAGCCGTAACTTCAGCATCCTTAAATGCATTGATGGGTAGTAGAGGAATTGACCACATGTCATCCTGAATTCGTTTCAGGATCTCTTCACTATTACTATTTTGGGCCGGAGATTCCGAAACAAGTTCGGAATGACACAAGTGGTTACCACCGACATTATTCAACGCCTCGCAGTAGCGGTGATATACCGGGTTATTTTCGAATTGATATTCGAAGACCTGCCGGGCCTTTTTATCAAATGATATGGAATCAGAAAATATCAGGTCTGACCAGTTTTTCATCAGCTCAAGTTATATCACAGAGCCACACGAAGAAGCCCAAGGTTACACATAACAATACATTAGTGTTAACTTTGTAGGCCTTTGTGCGACAATAAGATTTAGACAGAATTAAAAAAGTACTTTTGGGTAATAGTCTTAAAATGCTATTCCAACCCCACACGCTGAAAAATACGCTCCACGTTTCTTGTATGGTGATCCAAGTTAAAGGCTTCCTCGATCTCCTCATCTGTAAGGTTGGCTTGAACTGTCTCATCAGCCTCAACGAGATCACGAAACATCCGCTTCTCTCTCCAGGATTTCATCGCCAGCGGTTGTACGGTATCGTAAGCCTTTTCCCTGGACATTCCTTTATCAATAAGCATGTGCAACACGCGCTGTGAAAAGGTAAGTCCGTATGTTTTATAGATATTCTCCTTCATGTTTTCGTCGTAGATTGTCAGTTTATCGATGACGCCCGAGAAACGATTTAGCATATAATCCAACAGGATGGTTGCATCGGGCAGGATGATTCGTTCCACCGATGAGTGTGAAATATCACGCTCGTGCCACAGGGGGATATCCTCATAAGCCGGGACCATATAACCCCGCAACACCCGGGAACATCCCGAAATATTTTCTGAGCTCACAGGATTACGCTTGTGCGGCATAGAAGAAGAGCCTTTCTGCCCTTCCCTGAAAAACTCTTCGGCCTCGCGAACCTCACTACGCTGCAGGTGACGGATTTCGACTGCAATTTTTTCCATCGTAGAACCTATGAGCGCGAGTGTTGAAATGTAATCAGCATGCCGGTCTCGCTGCAAAGTTTGGGTAGAAATAGGCGCAGGAGTCAGCCCCAGCTCTTCGCAAACCGATTCTTCAACTTCAGGGGGAATATTGGCAAAAGTCCCGACCGAGCCACTCATTTTACCGAATTCAACCCCATCGGCTGCCCGCTCGAACCGTTCCAGGTTTCGCTTCATTTCGGCATACCAGAGCGCACATTTCAAGCCGAACGTAGTGGGCTCGGCGTGTACTCCATGCGTACGTCCCATCATCACTGTGAACTTGTGCTTTTTTGCTTTCTCCGCCAGCACGTCAATAATATGATTAAGGTCCCTGCGCAGAATATCATTGGCTTGCTTCAACCGGTAACCGTTGGCCGTATCTACCACATCCGTTGAGGTAAGTCCGTAATGCACCCATTTTTTTTCATCGCCAAGTGACTCCGACACCGATCGCGTAAAGGCCACTACATCGTGACGGGTCTGTTTTTCAATCTCCTTTATGCGTTCGACATCAAATGTAGCCTTTTCATACAGCTTATTTACGTCATCTTTCGGGATCTTCCCCAGCTTGCTCCACGCGTTACAGGCGGCGAGCTCTACTTTTAACCAGGCTTGAAATTGATTTTCCAGCGACCATATATCGGCCATTTCTTTACGCGAATATCGCTCAATCATGAAATTAAAAATCCACTAAATTTTGGGGTTTAAATGCTGCCCCTAAGATATTGTATTTATTCATAAAAGACAGACGGCAGATGTGAAAAGTTGGATGGCGGAAGTGGAAGATAATTTCTCGTTATTTTTTTGGGATCTTTATCCAACTGCCTTTTTGTATAGTCTCATCCAATTTCACCTGGTTGAGGATAGCAATCTCTTTTTGGGTTATATCCATCGGCAACTTCTCGGGCAAAAATGAAGAAAATGGGGCCGATTTATCTACTTTAATCGTATGGAGCCGTACCGGTTTAATATCCAGAATACTTTGATCAGTTAGTGCTTTGAACGAATTGCTTGTCTCCACAAAAAGCGGTTTGTAGGCGGCAAATTTATCCACTACACAGTAAGAGATAAATCGATAAATATTTTTGTTATAAGAAACTGAATAAACATAGAATTGATACTCTGTCCCATTATCCGCAGTGGCACTCGCAATGGCTTCATAACCGTTAAGCCCATTATTTTTGACTTCGCCCTGCGATTGAACCGTATAGCCATCCTGACTCACGTACTCAATTACAGATGCTTGTGGACTTGATGACTTGCTGTCAAGCTGCATAATTGAAACCGCGTCCTGATCTTTATTTACAACGGCAACTAAATTGGGTTGATTGACAACCTGCCAACCATCCGGATAGCTGAACTGAAATTTCAGATCGGGATGATAGAATTTGCCATCGCGGGCAAAACCTTCGCGTGGATTATCTCCATATATAATGCCATCGATCGTCCGCATATACTTATCCGCATCCTCAATATTTTGCTCATATCCTTTTTCCTTCCATTGCTGGGCCAGCTCGGGAATTGTTTTTGCTCGTTCAGAAGGATCCGGGTGGGTGGATTGCCAGTCCGGGATGCTTTGGCCCGACTGTTCAGTCAATCGTTTCAGAGCCTCAAAAAAGCCTGCTGCATCTTTAGCCTGATAATGCTCCATTGCGGCATATTCTACACCCAGGCGATCTGCCTCGCGCTCATCATCACGACTATAACTCAAAAATAAGTATTTTGCGGCCTGACTGCCCAAATTCAAAATACTTTGGCCCGGCACCCCTAAAAGCTCCTGACCGGCAACGGCCCCTCCGATGAGCGCAATTTGCCCCACCTGTTGCTCTAATGCCTGCTGCGAAGCATGCCGAGCTGCAACGTGTCCTGTCTCATGTCCCAGCACTACGGCCAGCTGGGCCTCATTTTCCAGGTATCCCAACAGACCACGGGTGATGTAAACATATCCGCCCGGCAGCGCAAAAGCGTTGGCAACCGGGCTGTTCAATACCTGGTAATGAAATTCGGTATCCTTGAATTTTTGTGGTGTGTCCTGGCGCCGAAGATGACTCACAGAAAGTATTTTCTGGCCAACATTTTTAACATAGTTAGAAACCTCCTGATTATCGTAAACACCATATTGTTGCTGAATCTGCTGGTCTGCTTGTTTTCCAATTTCTTTTTCTTTCTCCCAGCTATATCCATATGCACGTTTGTTTCCGGTAATGAGGCTCTTTTGAACTACACAATAAGTTGTAACAAACCCTACCAAAATGATCAGTATCCCATTTCGGATGTATGATGTCTTCATAGAGAATAGTTTCTTTTTAAAATTCATTTAGCATATATAAAGATAATTAAACCTCGAATGTTCCCTAACAATCTTATACCTACGCTAATATTTTTTGTTGCCAATGCTGATAGATCATCAGCATCGCCAAAGTATCCAATTCACAATATTTGAGCAATGCTTTTTGATAAGCATCAAGCTTTTCTTTGCTTATATTCTGCGAAATCAGTTTTCCATAAACAACCATAGCTTCCGTTCCCCGGTGGATTGGAGAATCTCCTGATTCAACAAGAATATTGTAGGGATTTCTAGCGCCTCCTCTACCATCCGGCTGCCACCATTGTATGCCATCAAAGTTCTCACTGGAATATGGTTGCGAATAGGTTTGTTTTAAAACTTTACTCAAACTCATGATTGACTTGAGGACATCCTTAATGCTCAGTGAATCTTCCATCTCGCGGTTGTAATAAAAATTTCGAACCTGTCGGCTTAAATCCACCATAAAGGGTGCTTCTTCACTTGTAGAATCTTTACGATTAATTATAGTCTCGATCCACGAAATAAGTTCTTTTGAGTCGGATATCTCACTGTCTTCGTGCATTAATTCCCGGCGGATATTTTTCAATGCATTACGCTCA
>Ga0102944_1001240_pt1 | contig 17435 bp, 13 predicted proteins | sample SalPonD_shore_MG_FD_78172 | JGI IMG/M metagenome (GOLD analysis project Ga0102944, IMG submission 78172) | Salt pond soil microbial communities from South San Francisco under conditions of wetland restoration - Salt Pond MetaG... | ecosystem: Environmental > Aquatic > Marine > Intertidal zone >...
GGTGATCAATCACACCGACATGGAGCTCCTGCTCATCACGGCGCTGGTCGGCCGCACGCCGCCATTCGCCGTCTCAGGATCGGGTTACGGGGCGCCGCGCAAGATCAGCTACTGAGCCCGGGCCGGTTGATTCGCCCGGGCGCAGTCGCCACCTTCAGATGCATCCCCGCGATTGGATACCGGGAGGACGCATGGAGACGGTCGAGGTCAACGGCGCCCGGATTCCGAAGCTCGGATTCGGCACCTTCGAGCTGACGGGTGACGACGCGTACCGCATGGTGCGCCACGCGCTGCATGCCGGCTTCCGGCACATCGACACGGCCCAGATGTACGGCAACGAGGACGCCGTGGGCCGGGCGGTACGCGATGCCGCGGTGCCGCGCGACGAGATCTTCGTCACGACCAAGGTCTGGCCCGATCACTTCCGCGACGGCGAGCTCCAGCGGTCGGTGCAGAACAGCCTGCAACGCGCCGGTCTCGATGCCGTCGACCTCCTGCTGCTGCACTGGCCGAATCCGGACGTGCCGCTGGAAGAAAGCATCGGCGCCCTGCTCGACTGCCGCGAGCGCGGCTACACGCGCCACGTGGGCGTCAGCAACTTCCCCTCGGACCTGATGCGGCGCGCCGTGGATAGCGCCGGTACCGGCACGCTGGTGAACAACCAGGTCGAGTACCACCCGTTCCTGTCGCAGCGGACCGTGCTCGCGACCGCGCGCGAGCTCGGCATGAGCGTCTCGGCGTACTGCCCGCTGGCCCGGGGCAAGGTGTTCGGCAACCCGGTCCTGCGTCGGATCGGCGCGGCGCACGGCAAGAGCGAGGGCCAGGTGACGCTGCGCTGGCTGCTGGACCAGGACGTGATCGCGGTGCCGCGCACGCGCACGGAGGCCCACGCGGACATGAATCTCGACGTGTTCGACTTCCGCCTCTCCGATGAGGAGCGTGAGGAGATCGATCGCGGCCTGCAGGGCAGCGGTCGCCTCGTCGACCCGGCGTTCGGACCCGCGTGGGACGCGGCCTGACGGGCCGCCCCGTCCGGCGTGGATTGCCGCGGGCGCTTCGCGCTCCCGCAATGGCGGCATTGCGGAAACCAGCCGCGCAGTCAGGCCGCGAGCCTCATCGCCCTTGCACCGTCGTCGCGAGGCCGGCGCCAGCCGGCCGTGGCGCTCGACGCGTGACGAAGTCGGTGTCCGCCTGCCCTCCGCGGCGTGAACCGGCCGCCTCGCATGACGTGGGTCAGCGTGGGCGTGGCCCGGGCTTTTCGGCTACGCGATCGCGCAGGTAGACCGGCACGGCCTCGGCAGCGGTAACGGCTTCGCCGGCGGTCCACGCCGCGCGGGCAAGCGGGATCATGTCCGCGGCATGCGGGAGGGCGTGGCCGAGATCGCGCTCCAGGGCCGTGCCCAGGCGTGCCGCGAGCGCGCCGCCATGGGTGCGCCAGCCGCTGCCCGTCCCGTACCAACCCGTACCCTGCGGCAACGCCACGCGCTCCGGGGCGCTCACCTCCTCTTCGAGCGCGGGGCGCATGACACCCTCCGCGTCCTGCATGTACGCGCCCCAGTAGACCTCGCCCATGCGTGCGTCGATCGCCGGGACGACGCGTCCGGCGCTGTACGCGCGCGCTGCCCCCTGCGCCAGGGTGGCCAGCGTCGAGATGCGAAGCACCGGCAGATCCAGGCCGAAGGCGATCCCCTGGGCCACGCCCGTGGCGATGCGCACGCCGGTGAACGCCCCCGGTCCCCGGCCGAAGGCGAGCGCATCCAGGTCGCCGGCCACGATGCCGGCCTCGTCGAGCAGCTCGTCGAGCATTGCGAGCAGGCGGTCACCATGCTCGCGCGGGGCCTCGACCCAGCGTTCACGCACCTCGTCGCCGATCGCAAGCGCGGCCGAGCAGGCCTCGGTGGCCGTATCGAGCGCCAGGAGCCTCATGGCGTACCGCCCGCTGCCTCGATGTCTGCCGCGAAAAAGGACTCGACGTCGGCGGCATCGGCCGTACGGCGCATCGGCGGCAGACTGTCGAGGAACACGCGGCCATAGCTGCGGGTACGCAGCCTCGGGTCACACAGCACCAGCACGCCGCGATCCGCGACGCCACGGATGAGACGCCCGGCGCCCTGCTTCAGCGCGATCACCGCCTGCGGGAGCTGGTACTCGGCGAACGGATTGCCGCCGGCAGCGCGCAGGGCCTCCAGGCGCGCCTGGACGACGGGGTCTCCGGGCGAGGCGAAGGGCAGCTTGTCGATGATCACGCAGGACAGCGCGGGACCGGCGACGTCCACACCTTCCCAGAAGCTGGCCGTACCGAGCAGCACGGCACTGTCGCTGGCCCGGAAGCGTTCGACCAGCTCATGCTTGGGTTGCTCTCCCTGCACGAGGACCGTGTACGAGACATCGGACCGCAGGTGCTCCGCGGCGGCATGCAGCGCACGGTAGCTCGTGAACAGCAGGAACGCCCGCCCGCCGGAGGCGGACAGGACCCGCTCGGCAACCCGCAGCACAGCCTCCGTGTACCCATCCGCGCCGGGATCCGGCATGCCTTCCGGCAAGTACAGCAACGCATTGCCCGCGTAGTCGAACGGGCTCTCGACGGCCAGTTCCTCGGCCTCCTCCAGGCCCAGGCGCTGGCGAAAGTGGTCGAAGCGTCCGCCGACCGACAGCGTGGCGGACGTGAACACCCAGGCGGCCGGCCAGGCCCGCATCAGGCGGGAGAACGTGCCGGCGATGTCGAGCGGCGTCAGGGCCAGGGCAAAGCCCGTGCGGAAGGTCTCGAACCAGCGGACCATGCCCGCATCGGATTCCGGCTCGAGCCAGGCGTTCAGGGCCGCGGCCAGCTCGCGCGCGCGCCGCGCGCATTGCTCGAGCCCGCGGCCCCGTTCCGCCATGGCCTCGAGCTCACCCTCCAGCGCCTCCACCGCGTCGCGCAGGCCGCGCAGCGCCGCGTCCACGCCATCGTCACCCGCCACCTCCGACCAGCTCGCGCGTCGGGACGTGCGTCCGAGGGCAAGCCGAAACGCTCGCAGGGCGTTCTCGACCGCGTCGGCGGCGTCCCGAATCCAGCGGGCATCGGCGGCCTCCCGCAGGTGCTCGGCGATGGCGTCGCGCGCGAGCTCCTGGACCTGCCGCGCGCTGACCCGCTGGCCGAAGAAACGTGCGGCCGTCTCGGGCAGCTGGTGCGCCTCGTCCAGGATGAACGCATCGGCCGTGGGCAGGACTTCACCGAAGCCCGCCTCCTTGAGCGCCATGTCCGCGAACAGCAGGTGATGGTTGACCACCACCACGTCGGCGTCCTGCGCCTGCTTGCGCGCCTTCAGCACGAAACAGTCGCGGTAGGCGGGGCATTCCTGGCCGAGGCAGTTTTCGGTCGTGGACGTGACGTAGGGCCAGAGGGGGGAATCCTCGGAGACATCGGCGATCCCCGCGATGTCGCCGGTGTCGGAGCGGGCCGCGAAGGCGCGCACGCGCTCGAGCTGCGCGGCCGCCTCCGGCCGGCGCGTCAGCGGCACGCCATCCGCCAGGCCCATGCGATGCAGGCATACGTAGTTCGCGCGGCCCTTGAGCAGCGCGACGCGCGCCGGAACGCCGAGGGCGCGCCGCACGCGCGGCAGGTCGCTTTGGAAGAGCTGGTCCTGGAGGTGGCGCGTACCCGTGGAGACGATGACCTTTCCGCCCCGCAACAGCGCGGGAACCAGGTACGCGAACGTCTTGCCCACGCCCGTGCCCGCCTCGCCCACGAGTGTGCCATCTTCGGCCAGGGCGCGATCGACGGCGTCGGCCAGGGACTGCTGGCCGGCGCGCGGCGCGAACCCCGCAATCTCGCGCGCCAGCGGCCCGTCCGGTCCCAGCAGCTCGGAGGGTGCGGACATCGGCCTCAGGAACCGTGCAGGGCCTCGGCCCGCTCACGCGCCTGCCGGGCACCGGCCTCGTCGCCGCGCCGCTGGCGCGCCGCCTCGATGATCAGCCAGTTGCGGTACTGCAGCAGGCGCTGGTTTCCGGCCAGCGCGTTGGACTTCGCCGCGAGGTTCTCCGCGACGGCATAGTCGCGCTGCTGCAACCGCAGTTCTGCCAGGCGGCTCCAGATCACGGCGTCGTCCGGCGCCAGGCGCAGGGCGCGCTCGAGTGCGGCGACGGCTTCGTCCAGCTGGTTGTCCCGACGTGCGCGCTCGGCCTTGTCCCACAGGAGCGCGACCGCGCGGTTGTCGACGCTGTGCTCGACGGCTGCATTCGTATCGAGCGGCCCCCTGGCCTTCGAGACGGCCTCGTGTCCGGGCGTGCTCGCACAGGCCGCAAGCCCGAGCGCAAGCAGCAGTGGCAACCAGCGTCGCATCAATCGGGATCCTCTCATCTGCCGCCGAGTGGCTCCCCGCCACCGCAGTGCTGCGCACGCGGCGGCAGCGATCCCTCGATGAAGGGCAGGCGCGGTGCGTCCGTGCAGCCGGACGGCAGGGTCCGGTCCGCATCGGGATCGACCCGGGCCCACTCGATACCCGCCGGCGCGGACGCCCGGCGTGGCGCGGGCGGTACGCTGTGCATCATATCGGCCCAGACGCGCAGCGCGCCAGCCGCGCCGGTCAGTCCCGCGGGCTCATCGTCGTCACGCCCCACCCACACCACGGCCGTGCGCCGTCCATCGAAGCCAGCGAACCACGAATCGCGCAATGCGTCGGTCGTGCCGGTCTTTCCGGCCACGTCGCGGTCGGGCAGCCGTTGCCGCAACGCACTGGCCGTGCCGCGCCGGGCCACCTCGGCCATCGCTGCATCCACGAGGAACACCGGCTCGGGGTCGAGCACGCGGTGCACGTCGAGCCCGTAGCGCCTTGGGTGCGCCCCGCCTGGCCCCTCGACCCCGTCGATCGTGTTCAGCGGCGCATCGAATCCGCCCGCACCCAATGTCTGGTACATGTCCGCGACCTCGAGCGGGGAAAGCGACAATGCGCCGAGCAGGTCAGCCGGCACGATCCCGTCCGGGTCGCCGACATCGAGCCGCTCCAGCGTGGTCTCGACCTGGTCGAGGCCGAGGTCCAGGCCGAGCCGCGCCGTCGCCACGTTGTAGGAGTGCACGAGGCCGTCGATCAGGGGAATGCGGCCGTGGTTCCGGTGATCGTAGTTCTCCGGCGACCACGTCCGCCTGTTGTCCAGCTTCACCTGCAGCGGTGCGTCACTGATCGGCGTGACCAGCGTGTACGCGTCGGGCCGGCTCAGCGCCGTCAGGTAGACGGCGGGTTTCACGAGAGAGCCGATCGAGCGACGGGCATCGACCGCACGATTGTATCCGGCGCGCCGGGGCTCGCGATCGCCGACGACGGCCTGTACCGCACCCGTTGCCGTGTCGGCGACCACGGCAGCGGCCTGCAATTGCTTGCGGCCACCGGGGTCCAGGGCCTCGAGCCGCTCCCGCACGGCCGCTTCCGCGGCGCCCTGCACCTGCGGGTCGAGGTACGTGAACACACGCAGGCCGCCGCCCTTGAGGTCCTGCTCGCGGTAGTCGCGCGCGAGCTGGCTGCGGACCAGATCCATGTACGCGGGGTACGCCTGAAGCTGGACGGCATCGCGATCGACCACGTCCAGCGGCTGCTCCATTGCGGCCCGCGCCCGCGCCTCCCCGATCGACGGCGAATGGGCCAGCACGGCCAGCACGGTATTGCGGCGTTCGAGGGCGCGGCGGGGATGCTCGCGCGGATCGTAGTAGGAAGGCCCCTTCACGAGCCCGACGAGCAGGGCAATTTCGTGCAGGTCCAGCTCGTCGAGCGGACGATTGAACCAGAAACGGGCGCCAAGCCCGAAGCCGTGGATCGCCCGCTGGCCGTCCTGGCCGAGGTAGACCTCGTTGAGGTAGGCCTCGAGAATCTGCTCCTTCGAGTAGTGCCACTCCACCGAAAGCGCCATCAGGGCCTCGGTGAACTTGCGCGACAGCGTCCGCTCGTTCGACAGGAAGAAGTTCTTCACCAGTTGTTGCGTGAGCGTGCTCCCGCCCTGCACGGTGTGCCCGGCCCGGAGATTCGCGACCATCGCCCGCAGGATGGCCGTCGGCTCCACACCCCAGTGCTCGAAAAAGTCCCGATCCTCGACCGCGAGCAGCGCGGCAACCAGCTCCGGCGGGACGTCGCCCAGGCGCACCAGGACCCGGTCCTCCTGGCGCCCGGGATAGACGCTGCCGATGCGCTGCGGCTCCAGGCGCGCAATCACATCACCGCCGGCCGCATCATGCGCCGCGGCGATCCGGCTGCCCGCGAACCGGACCCGGAGACGCCGTTCGGGCTCGCGCCCGTCGGGAAACCCGAAGCCGCGCGTGTGCAGGTCGACGTCGCGTCCGTGCACGTCGAAATGCCCGCTCTTGTCGAGGGCCCCGTCCTGCCGATAGCCGAGCGCCTGGAGCTGATCGACGAGCTGATCCTCGGACAGGTACCGCCCCTGGTACAGGTCGAGCGGCTGGCTGTACACGTGCGCCGGCAGGCGCCACTGGGTACGCCCGAACTGCGCACGCACGCGTACGTCGAGGAGGAGGAACGAGGTGATGGCAAATGCGAACGCGCCGCCCGCGACGAGCAGGACCCACGGGCGCAGGCGTACCCAGCCGCGACGACGCGGGGAGCGGGACCTGCGGGAGGAGCGTCGGGAACGTTTCGCCACGGCGGGCGCATGTTGCCACAGGCGGGCGTGCCGCGCAGCCGTCCGCACCGTCCCGGACCCGCGGCCACGGGCGCCCCGCTGGCACGACAGGTGCCGGACAGCCGCACTTCGGATTGCGGGGCCCTGGTACGCGGCGCGATGGCACGCCGACCTCGACGCAAAGGCCCGCCGCTTGCGCGGCGGGCTCCGCCAAACGCCCGGGCCCGGGCGGGAGGGCGCTCAGCCCTTGACGTCGATCTTCCGCGAGGTCTTCTTCGCCTCGGCGGTCTTGGGCAGTGTCACGGTGAGCACACCGTCCTTGAACTGCGCCGCGATGTCGTCGTGGCTGACGCTGTCCGGAACACGGAAGCTCCGGTGGTAGGCGCCGTACGAACGCTCGCTGAGGTAGTACCCCTTGCGCTTGTCTTCGCGCTCGTCCCTGCGCTCACCAGAGATCGTCAGGACGCCCTCCGAATAGTCGATGGACACATCGCCCTTCTTCATGCCGGGCAGATCCACCTGCAGCTCGTAGGCCTCTTCCGTCTCGCTGAGATCGGCGCGTCCCAGGGAGGGCTGTCCGCCCCCCATGGTGCCCTCCAGGAGCGCGAACGGATCGCGCCCGAACCACAGGTCCTCGGGATCCCACAGTTCGCTCGTCCGGCGCCCCGGCGCAATGCCGCGGCCCCAGAATCGATCGAACACGCGGTTGATTTCGTTGCGCAGCGAGGAGACCCCGCCACCACGTACCGTGACATCACGTCCCTCGTGACGCTCGGGCATCTTGCTTACCTTGCTCTCTTTCGTCGCCATGACCCTCACCTCCACTGTCAAAGGTGCCACGACCACGCACCGGGCTCGTCCCGGCGCGCCTCTTCGCTGCCAACATGGGGGCAACGGAAACAGCATTCAACGAGAGGGGCTGCAGGACCTTGACCGCCGTCAATGCACCGGTCGAGTCCCGTCGCACACGGTCCGCACAGCCGAAGCACGGATCGCGAATGCCCGCTGCAGTGATATGCTGCGCGCCGGTCGCATCGTCGGCGGCGCCGAACCGGTGCAGCCACGATGCGCACACGCTTCCCCGGAAGGCCGGGAGATCACGATGGATCAGCCGGATGCAGTAGAGACGAGAACACAGCGCCCCACCCCGGGATTCATCTGGCTCGTACTCGCCAGCACGATCCTTTTCCTCGCCGCGGGCGTCCTGCTGCCGGTATACGGGGGCGAGGCCAGCGCCACGGCCCTGGCCGGCTCGCTGGCGGGCGTGGGCCTCGGCCTCTCGATGGCCCGGAAGCAGCCGCAGGTAACGATCCCGCTGCTGGAGCTCCGGGATGACTGCCTGTACCTGCGCTCGCGCTCACATCCACTGATCGGCTTCGGCAGCAGCTTCCGCAAGGCGCACGCGATTCACCTCGACGCCGTGTCCGCAATCCGACTGGCGCGGGTGCGGTTCGGCACGCTCGGCCGGCTGGCCGGTGGCGAGCGCTGGATCCGGGTACGCCTGGAAACACCCGGACGCAGAGCGCCGGCATGGTTCCGCTACGTGGAGGTCGACCGCGTGGAGCCGTTTCTGCGGAGGCTCGCCCACACGCTCGACATCCCGTTTGTCCGCGAGGGCTGGATTCCGCCGCATCGCGTGCTGCTCGAGCGCTTCACGCGCTGACGGCGAGTGCATTCGCGCCGGGCCCGGCGATCACCGATCACTCCCACTCGATCGTCGCCGGCGGCTTTCCCGAGATGTCGTACACGACGCGCGAGATGCCGGTGACCTCGTTGATGATGCGGCGCGAGACGTGGTCGAGAAACTCGTACGGCAAGCGCGCCCAGTGGGCGGTCATGAAGTCCACGGTCTCGACTGCCCGCAGCGCGACGACGTAGTCGTAGGCACGGCCGTCGCCCACCACGCCGACCGACTTCACGGGCAGAAACACCGCGAACGCCTGCGATACCCGGTCGTAGAGCCCTTCGGCCTCGAGCTCCTCGATGAAGATCGCGTCGGCACGGCGCAACAGATCGGCGTACACCTTGCGCACATCGCCCATGATGCGCACGCCGAGGCCGGGCCCCGGAAACGGGTGCCGATACACCATGTCGCGCGGCAGGCCCAGTTCCACACCGATGCGGCGCACCTCGTCCTTGAACAGCTCGCGCAGCGGCTCCACGAGCTTCAGCTTCATGGTCTCCGGCAGGCCGCCGACATTGTGGTGCGACTTGATCACGTGCGCCTTGCCCGTGCGCGTGCCGGCCGACTCGACCACGTCCGGGTAGATCGTGCCCTGGGCGAGGAATGCCGCGTTGCGGAACTTCTCCGCCTCTTCGTCGAAGATGGCGATGAACTCCTTGCCGATGACCCGGCGCTTTTCCTCGGGATCGGTGACACCCTCCAGCCGCGAAAGAAAGCGGTCCTCCGCGTCGATGCGGAACACCCGGATGCCGAAATGGCGCGAGAACGTGGCCATGACCCGGTCCGCCTCGCCCAGGCGCAGCAGGCCATTGTCCACGAACACGCAGGCGAGCTGGTCGCCGATGGCACGGTGCAGCAGCGCCGCGACCACCGATGAATCGACGCCGCCCGAGAGCCCGAGGATCACCTCGCCGTCACCGACCTGCTCGCGGATGCGGGCGACCGCGTCGTCGATGATGTTGTCCGCGGTCCACAGGCCGTCACAACCGCAGATGTCACGCACGAAGCGCTCGAGAATGCGCCCGCCCTGCGGCGTGTGTGTGACCTCCGGGTGAAACTGCAGGCCGTAGAACGCACGCGCGTCGTCCGCCATGCCGGCGAGTGGCGCGTTGTCCGTCTCGGCGATCATGCGGAATCCCTCGGGCAGGCGCCCGACCCGGTCCCCGTGGCTCATCCAGACGTCGAGCTGGGCCCGGCCGTCGGCGTCCGCGTGGTCCTCGATTTCCCGCAGCAGATGACTGTGGCCGTGCACGCGCACGCGCGCATAACCGAACTCGCGCTCGTGTCCGGTCTCGACCGTACCGCCCAGTTGGGCCGCCATGGCCTGCATGCCATAGCAGATGCCGAGTACGGGAACGCCGAGATCGAACACGGCGGCCGGGACCCGTGGCGGCTCGGCGCCGGTGACCGACTCCGGCCCGCCCGAGAGGATGACGCCACGCGGATCGAAATCCCGAACCGCCTGGTCGTCCCAGTCCCAAGGGTGGATCTCGGAATAGACGCCGAGCTCGCGGATGCGCCGGGCGATCAGTTGCGTGTACTGGGAGCCGAAATCGAGGATGAGGATGCGCTGGCCGTGGATGTCGGTCATCGGGCGTCTGGCTCCGGAACGAAAATGCCCGCGTGCGCCGGGCGCAGGCGGGCCGATGAACTCTCCCGGGCCCGCTCCGGCGCCCGGCGCAGGTGGACGCTCAGTCGACCCGGTAGTTCGGTGCTTCCTTCGTGATCGCGACGTCGTGCGCGTGGCTCTCGCGCACCCCGGCGGCCGTCACGCGCACGAACTGCGCCTTCTCGCGCAACGTCGCCAGGTCCGGCGCGCCGACATAGCCCATGGACGAGCGCAGCCCCCCGAGCATCTGGTGCACGATGGCGCCGAGCGCCCCCTTGTACGGCACGCGACCCTCGATGCCCTCGGGGACGAACTTGTCCGCGCGGTCCTCGTCGTCCTGGAAGTAGCGGTCGCTGGAGCCCTGCTGCATGGCCGCGATGGAGCCCATGCCCCGGTACGACTTGTAGGAACGGCCCTGGAAGAGCTCGACCTCGCCCGGCGCCTCCTCGGTGCCGGCGAACATGCTGCCGATCATCACCGACCACGCGCCGGCCGCGAGGGCCTTGGCCATGTCGCCGGAGAAGCGGATGCCGCCGTCGGCGATCAGCGGTACGCCGGTGCCGTCGAGGCCGGCCGCGACACTGGTGATCGCGGTGATCTGGGGCACGCCGACGCCGGCCACGACCCGCGTCGTGCAGATCGAGCCCGGACCGATGCCCACCTTGACCGCGTCCGCGCCCGCGGCGACGAGATCCTTGGCCGCCGCGCCGGTGGCGATGTTGCCGCCGATCACCTGGACATCCGGGTGGCGCTGCTTGATCCAGCGTACGGTGCGCAGCACGCCCTCGGAATGCCCGTGAGCGGTGTCGACGACGACCACGTCGGTGCCCGCCTCCACGAGCGCATCGACGCGGTCTTCCGTGCCGGCGGAGGTGCTCACGGCCGCGCCCACGAGCAGACGCTCGGCGCTGTCCTTCGCGGCGTTCGGATTGTCCGTGGACTTCTGGATGTCCTTCACGGTGATCATGCCGCGCATCTCGAAGCGGTCGTTGACCACGAGCACCTTCTCGATACGATACCGGTGCAGCAGCTCGATCGCCTCTTCCTTCGAGGCGCCCTCGCGCACGGTGATGAGCTTTCCCTTCGGGGTCATGATCGACGAGACGGGCTCGCCCAGGCGGGTCTCGAAGCGCAGGTCGCGGCGCGTGATGATGCCGACGAGGTCCTTGCCGTCGACCACGGGCAGCCCCGAGAAGCCGTGCTTGTGGGTCAGCTCGATGGCGTCGCGGATGCTCGTGTCCGGCCGGATGGTCATCGGGTCCTGCACGACCCCGGACTCGAACTTCTTGACGTGCCGGACCTCGGACGCCTGGCGCTCGATGGTCATGTTCTTGTGCACGATGCCGATGCCGCCCTCCTGGGCCAGGGCGATGGCCAGGCGGGCCTCGGTGACCGTGTCCATGGCTGCCGACAGCATCGGGATGTTGAGCCGGATGTCGCGGGTCAGCTGGGTGCGGAGTTCGACGTCGCGGGGCAGGACGCTCGAGTGCGCGGGCAGCAGGAGTACGTCGTCGAAGGTGAGCGCTTCCTCGATGATGCGCATGGACGTGAGCCCGACTCGATCGCTGGTTGGTAATCGGCCTATTATAGAGAGGCGCACCACCCCGGTAAACGCACACCTCCCCCGCAAACGCCCGGGACGGCCCCATGCCCCCCACACAATCGACCGCAGCCCGCGACGATCTGCACGTTTTCACCGTCAGCGAGCTTAACCGCACGGTCCGCGACGTGCTCGAGGGTGCGTTCGGCGCCATCTGGATCGAGGGCGAGCTCTCGAATGTGGCGCGCCCGACCTCGGGACACCTGTATTTCTCGCTCAAGGACGCCGACGCCCAGGTGCGCTGCGCGATGTTCCGCAATCGCAACCGGTTGCTGGACTTTGCGCCCGAGGCGGGCATGCAGGTCCGGGCCCGCGCCCGGGTGAGCGTGTACGAGGCGCGCGGCGAGTACCAGCTGATCGTCGAGCAGCTCGAGCCCGCCGGCGCCGGTGCCCTCGCCCGCCGGTTCGAGGAGCTGAAGAAGCGCCTCGCCGCCGAAGGGCTGTTCGCGGAAGAGCGAAAGCGCCCGCTGCCGTCGCTGCCGGCCCGGATCGGCGTCGTCACTTCCGCGACCGGGGCGGCGGTCCGCGACGTGCTGCACGTGCTCCGGCGGCGCTTTCCGGGCATCCCGGCGATCGTCTATCCGGTGCCCGTGCAGGGCGAGCAGGCGGCACCCGCGATCGCGCGCATGCTCGGGGTCGCGGGCGACCGCGGCGAATGTGACGTGCTGCTGCTCGTGCGCGGCGGCGGCTCGCTGGAGGACCTCTGGCCGTTCAACGAGGAGATCGTCGCGCGCGCGATCGTGGCCTGCCCGATCCCCGTCGTAAGCGGCGTCGGCCACGAGGTGGACGTCACGATCGCGGACTTCGCCGCGGATCGGCGCGCCCCCACGCCTTCGGCCGCAGCCGAGCTGGTCACGCCCGATGTCGCCACCCTGCAACGCGGCCTCGTGGCGCTCGAACGCCGCCTCGCCGCAGCCGGACAAGCACTGCTGCGGCGCTCGGGCGAACGGTGGCGATCGCTCGACCGGCGCCTCCGCCACCAGCATCCCGAGCGGCGCCTGCAGCAGATTCAGCAGCGTCGCGACGAACTGACACTGCGGCTCGTACGCGCCGGCAACCGCCTGCTGACGGCCCGCACAGAACGCCTGGACCGCGCCCGTGGACGCCTCTGGCAGGCCTCGCCCGCGCTGCGCGTGGCGCGCCTGCGCGAGCGCATCGACCACGATTGCCGGCGGCTCCGCATCGCCATCAACGGCGACTTCCAGCGACGCGGGGCGCAGGTCGGGGCACTCGGGCGGGCCCTGGACGCCGTCAGCCCGCTGGCCACGCTCGGGCGCGGCTACGCCCTGGTCCAGCGTGCGGACGACGGCCGGGCGGTCACCGACGCCGGAACCGTGACGCAGGGCGATGCACTCGAGGTGCGGCTGGCGCGGGGGCGGCTGGAGGCGACGGTCGACAGGAGCCACGGCGACGACTGAGCGAGCAACGGCGCCATGCGACGCCGCATGGTGCAGTCGCCCGCCACACCCGGATGATCCTTCTTCATCGGGTCACCGGCGTGGCCCCGCGCCGCTGGATCCCTAGTCGCGGCCCCCGTCGTCGCTGCGCGCCAGCACGGCCGCGTGGCTGCCGGGCGCGGCGGCCGGCGGACCAAGCACATAGCGATTCTGGGACTCGCCGAAGGTCACTTCCCGGTATGCCCACCACACCCGCTGGCCGTAGGCGCGGGAGCGCGCGTCGCTGGCCCAGTGGTGGTAGCGGCCGATCCCGATGACCGGATCCGGGGTCGAGGCAATCGTGCCCGCGAGTATCGCGGCCGCGACCTGCAGGTTGCGGTCGAGATCGAGCAATTCCGCGGGGTCGCCGAAGCGGGCGCGCTGCCAGCCGACGTTGATCTGTGCGGCACCGACATCCACCCGCTTGGCCGGCCATTTGCGAAGCACGGCCTTGAGGCCGCGGCGTGCCGAGGCATACGAGTTGAACCAGTAGCCCCCGGTCGGCGTGTGGATCACCCACGGCCACGGAGCCACCCGGTGACCGCCCAGGGCGCGCCGGCTTTCCACCAGTGTCAGGGCGTAGAGCAACGCGGGATCGATACCATGCGGACGTGCGGCCCGCGCCCAGGCGCTGCCCGCAAGGTCGATCGGCTCGCCGGCCGACGCCGCGCCGGAGGCAAGCAGCACGAGAGCGACGAGCATGCCCGCCAGCCGCCGTGCAAAGCCGCCACACCCCGGCGCGCGGCACACCGACACCCATTTCCGCATTCCGTCACCCCCGGATGACCAAAGCGTGTTGAACAACGGCACGGACGGTCACCCTCCCCGGGTGCCGCGACCGCACAGGCGTGCACCATGCAAGTCATCGGCCAGAGTCACGAACCGCGCTCGCGGCGCGCGTGTACCATATGTGGGTGGGCCGCGGGATGGATCGACGGAGACGCGTTCCCTCTCCCTGCTCGTTCCGCGCCCGTGCAGGTGCCGGGACCTCGCGAGCCCGTCCGCCTTGCAGCAACCAGGAACTCACCGCGGTCATGCGCTTTCCTGCACGAATCCCACAGGTCCTTCTTTCCCTTCGCTCCGATCGCGCTGCGCGGCCCATGGCCATACACCAGGGGACGCTCCCCCGGGACGCGCCGATTGCCCCCCGTACCCGCCCCGCGTGGCGGGAGGGAACCGGGTCATGAACCCGTCGGCGCCCTACGTCGGTCGCTTCGCGCCCTCGCCGACCGGACCGCTCCACCTCGGTTCACTGGTCGCCGCCCTGGGCAGTTTCCTCGAGGCACGGGCGGCCGGCGGTACCTGGCGTCTGCGCATCGACGACATCGATCGGCCGCGGCAGGCGCGCGGCGCGGCCGAGCTGATCCCGCGCCAGTTGGAGGCACTCGGCCTCCACTGGGACGGGCCGATTGCCTGGCAGAGCCAGTCGAGCGCGCCGTACCGGGAAGCGCTCGAGCGCCTGGCCGCGGAGGGCGCGACGTACCTCTGCAGTTGCACGCGCCGCGAGATCGCGGCCGGTGGAAACCGGGGCCCGCTCGGCGCGGTATACGCGGGATACTGCCGCAACCGGCCCCGACGGCCGGCTGCCGACACGGCCGTCCGCCTGCGCCTGCCGGACGGCCCGCTGGAGATCCACGATGGTGTCCAGGGTCCGTACGCGCTTGACGCCGCACGCGAGATCGGCGACGTGGTCCTGCGCCGCCGCGATGGCCTCTGGGCCTACCACCTCGCCACGACCATCGACGATGCGGTGCTCGGGGTGACCCACGTCGTACGCGGCGCCGACCTGCTGGCCGCCGCGCTGGTGCAGTCGGAGCTGCAGCGGCGGCTCGCGCTGCCCGGCATCGCATGGACACACCTCCCGGTGGTGCAGTGGCCGTCCGGCGAGAAGCTCAGCAAGCAGACGGCCGCGCCCGCCCTGGACACGAGCGACCCCGTGCCGGCGCTGCAAACGGCATGGCGGGCCCTCGGGCAGGACGCGCTTCCGGACACGCCGGTCAGCGCGCGCGATTTCCTCGTTCTTGCCCGGGCCCGCTGGAATCCGCGGGCCATTCCGCACGGCCCGATCGAGGTGGGCACGCCGTAGCGAGTGCATCCGGGAGATCGCGACCGATCCTGAACGATCGGAGCAAACAATTTCGAGATCGATTGACGAGACCGCACGAATCCGTACGGCGAAGGTAGCGCGCACGCCGCTTGCGGGATGCAAATTCGAGCAAACACGCTATATTGGTCAGGCACCGCCCCGGCTGCGCGCACGTGCCACGGAGCCACGGAGTCCCGCGTGCAATCGGGGTTTCATCCGGTCAGCCCCGGCTGTCCGGTACAGCCATCTTTCCCCAGCAGGATTTCGCCCAAGAACGGGCGGACCTGCAACCCAACCGAGGGGATTGGAGGATTAGAGCAATGAGCGATCGCAACGACGACCAGAAGAACAAGGGTTGTATCGACGCGGACCAGAGCCGACGGACCTTTCTCAAGACCACGGGGGCGGGGACGCTCATCGCGGGTACGGCACCGACCTTCTTCATCCGTAACGCCTGGGCGGAGGAAGCGATCGGGAACTTTCCCATCAAGGGCAAGACGGCCGTACTCGGCTTCAACGTGCCCCAGACCGGCGCATATGCCGACGAGGGCGCGGATGAGCTGCGGGCCTACAAGCTCGCCGTCAAGCACCTCAACAATGGCGGCGGCATGCTCGAGACGCTCAAGCCGTCCAACCTGACGGGCCAGGGCGTCCTCGGCAAGAAGGTCGACTTCGTCACCGGCGACACGCAGACGAACCCGGATGCTGCCCGCACGAGCGCGCGTCGCATGATCGAGCGCGACAAGGTGATCATGTTCGGTGGCGGGTCCTCGAGTTCAGTGGCCATTGCACAGCAGTACCTGGCGCAGGAACTCGGCGTGATCTTCATGTGCGGCCTGACGCACTCGAACGACACTACGGGCAAGGACCGTCGCCGCTACGGCTTCCGGCACTTCTTCAATGCCTACATGACCGGCAAGGCGCTGGCCCCCGTGCTGGCCAAGAACTACGGCGACGATCGCCGTGCGTTCCACCTCACCGCCGACTACACGTGGGGCCACACCCAGTACGAATCGATGAAGGAGTTCACCGAGAAGGCCGGGTGGAAGACGGTCAACAACATCATGACGCCTCTCGGATCCGCGGACTACTCGCAGTTCCTGACGGCCGTGTTGAACTCCGACGCCGACGTACTGGTGCTGAATCACTACGGCAAGGACATGGTCAACTCGCTGACCCAGGCCGTGCAGTTCGGCATGAAGGACATGCAGCGCAACGGCAAGCAGATGCAGATTGTCGTCCCGCTCTACAGCCGCCTGATGGCTCAGGGTGCGGGCGCCAAGAACATTGATGGCGTCTTCGGTACGACCGCCTGGAACTGGACACTCGACGACGACGGCTCGCAGGCCTTCGTCAAGACGTTCGAGGCCGAGTACGGATTTCCGCCGTCGCAGGCTGCGCATACCTGCTATGTCCAGACGCTGCAGTACGGCAATGCCGTCGAGCGCGCGGGCACGTTCTATCCGCCGGAGGTGATCAAGGCACTCGAGGACTTCGAGTTCACCGGTGGTGGCACGGGTCCGTCGCTCTATCGCAAGGGCGACCACCAGTGTTTCAAGGACATGCTGGTCGTGCAGGGCAAGGGTCCCGACGAAAAGCAGGGCGAGTACGACCTGCTGAAGATCGTCGAGAAGGTGCCCCGGGACCGCGTGGTCTACCCGGTGGACCACTTCCCGGGCGACCTCGGCCCCTACAAGCCGGCGTAACGCCGTTCGCGGCGGCGCGGCCCCGCTGCGGGGTCGCGCCGCCTTTTCGAATCACGGCCCGATGGTGTGCTGCCCGAACCGGTACCGGCGGGCGCCGCGGCCGTGATGTGCCCGGGGGATTCGTGATCCAATGCTTCCCGAGCGTGCTCGAGCCCATTCCCGAGCGCGGGCCCGGCGCGGCCGTGCGGCGGTAAGTCGCAGCGCGGCCCGGCGGTCCACAAAGTGCCGCGAGTGCACGCGCGCAAGCGTGATGCGCGATTCCTGACAACGGAGCTCCGAAATGTCCGGCGACCTCGTCAACGGCTTGTTCCTGCAACTGGTCACGGGGCTGCAGCTCGCGGCCATCTACATGCTGATCGCGCTCGGGCTGACCCTGATCTTCGGCACCCTGGGCGTGGTCAACTTCGCGCACGGCGCGCTGTTCATGCTCGGCGCGTACGCGGCGGTGATCATCGCCGGTCACCTCGGCTTCAGCGCCGCGATCCTGCTCGTGCCGTTCATCCTGTTCGCGGTCGGCGTGCTGATGGAACGGGGCGTGATCCGCCTGTTCTACGACCGGCCCCACACCGACCAGATCATGGTCACGTTCGGTATCGCGCTCGTGATCCAGGAAACGCTGAAGTGGGTCTACGGTGCCAACAACCTGCCGTTCCCGCTGCCTTCCTGGGGCGCGGGCATCGTGCGCATGCACGAATGGGTGCCGTTTCTCCA
>Ga0102944_1001241_pt1 | contig 17432 bp, 15 predicted proteins | sample SalPonD_shore_MG_FD_78172 | JGI IMG/M metagenome (GOLD analysis project Ga0102944, IMG submission 78172) | Salt pond soil microbial communities from South San Francisco under conditions of wetland restoration - Salt Pond MetaG... | ecosystem: Environmental > Aquatic > Marine > Intertidal zone >...
ATCCAACCTGACGGCAGGCTATCTGGAACATCAAACTTAAAATCCTGGGCAGTTATATCTACTACACCTGTTTTTTTGATTGATGCAAGTGTCTGGCTTGATTTTTTGGGGCTAGTTTTTTGCTTCTGTTTACACGAACCCAAGATTTGAATTGAAAATATTATGATCCAACATAGCCTTGAATATTTCATCGTATCTCCCCATCCCTTATTATATATTTTAATATAACCGCAAGTATTTTATAACCAAATACTTATAAAGTCAAATATTCCTAAATGGTCATTAAAAAAAATTGATACAAGATGTGATTTAATCAATCGTGTCTGGTCTATTGATAAAATAATCTGATCCGTTTTTACGAAAGAGGAAATAGGTAATTGCTCCAAAAATCACACAGTGAAAAATTATGATCCATAACGTCCCTTGTAAACTGATGATAATGTGAAAGACCATCCATAGAACAAGTAACCAGCGAGCCCAATTAAATCCTTTTAGCATAAATATACCGCCAATAATAGCTAGTAATAGTGTTGCTGAAGCGAGTGCCAAATCGAGTGTTTCATGTAAAGAAAACGGTGGGATATCGCTTCCGGTTATAATTCCGGTGAAAGGCTGCAATCCCCCCAAAAGGCTGATAATGCCCACGACAATAAATAACCAGCTAATAATAGTGACAGATAATGGTCGGGTCTTCATAAGCGAATATTTAGGAGTATTTCCTAAAAACTATTGTTTCATGCTGAACTTGATTCAGCATCCGTTGCAACTACTTAATTAAACGTTTCTAAAGCCGACCTTTCCAAAAGAACCTGAATCAAAGATGATAATTCGGCCTTACAAAGATTTATCATTCTGGCTTTATCGGGATCCACAACTCTTCTTCTGAGTCCGGATCATTGCGTTTATATTTTTCACCCATCACTGCAAAATGGGGCCGATGATCCAACAAGAAATTTGAATTCGGCAGCCATTCCTTGAAAATATAGTTATAGGTTTTGGGGCCTTCGCTTGCCGGCCCCTTGTGGATAAATACGGCATATGCACCTTCGGGTATCGTTAGCGATTCCATTCTATTCGGCATTGTATTGAAATCGGTAACCTCAACAGCGGCCCATTTTTCAAACTCTCTGTTAGGATTGAAATCGTCAAAATAAGTCTCAGGGTAAATCTCAATGGAGTAGAGTTCTATCCCAACACTATTTGGGATTTCCTTCCGCCTGGGCATGAAGTTACTCCACAACTCGTGAGTTTTATTATTGGTGAAGGACATTTGCTTATGCGTCCCGACAAATTGTTTTTTCGGGAATGTTTTTATTTCAGGCATGATCTTACGTTGCGATTTCAATCTCGTATTTTTCCAATAAGCCAATAACTTCGGGTATGGAAAATTTCGCTTTTTTCATTCTGTTGATTTCGGGATCAATAGAATAATTGTAAGAGCTGCTAAAATTAACTTTCTCGAGTATAGCATTGACGAAAGTTGCTCTTTGGAGATCGCAATTATCAAAAACGGATTCTGTCAAATCACATTCGGTAAAATCTGTTTCATTCAGCTGGCTATTCTTGAAGGTGGTCTTCTTTATCTTCGTCCGGTAAAATGTGGAGTGATTGAGTTGGCAATTCTCAAAACTGAATGAAAGTCCGAATTTATTACAGGTATCAAATTGAAGTCCCAGCATCTTGCAATCCACGAATCGGACACTCCGAAAAGCTGTTTGATGAATTTTGGCCAAGCTCAAGTTACAACCTTCAAAGTCGCAATCAATAAATTTAGTTTCTGCAAGATTGGCTTCTGAAAAGTTACAATCTTCAAACCTACAATTTTCATATTCGCCTTTGTCCAGCTTTTTGCCATTGAAGTTAGTGCTACTAAATTTTTCGCCTGCAACAAAGACCGGTTCCATCAAGTGCTTAGTTCATTAAATTTTGCTGAATGGTGATTGTGTTTCTAGAAGCGTACCCTATTAAATGGAAATATCATTTTATGGGCTTAGAAAACAATTATAGTTTCTAAGCCCGCATGTGATTTTGCCTTTTAAATTACTTGACTGTAAATGGAAGCTGGTAACGCGTTGCATCCCAGGTAAGTTGCATTAAAGGCTGGCTGCCGCTCGAATCAAAAGAGATCGTAAACATTTCATAAGGTTGACCCGCGTCCGTCTTGTTCATATCAATACGGGCAAAATCCTGGTCTTCGTGATAAACCGTTCCCCACTGACCCGTTTGGCTGTTGACGATCAGCTTGGCTGAATCAGGAGTATAAATGCTGTACAACGTATAGGTTCCGGCTGGAATAGTCGTACCGTTCATATCAATATCCTTATCCGTCGAAAACTGGGTAGCGGCGTTCGCACCGGTTCGCCACACTTTATTCCATGGGACCAATCCGCCCCAGATTTTTCGGCCGCGTTTCGAGGGGCGACTGTACATCACTTGCAGATGAGCTCCGTTGATCATAGCATCAGTTGTATCTCTGGGCGAAGCAATCGGCATGCCATTGCCATTGGCATCCATAGTAGCAAACTTGGAGGCCATTTGCTGAAGGTCGGTATTTCCAAGTTTGGTGATAGTTTGGACCGTAGAGTTCTTAGATGAAAACCAGGTAATTTGACCTTGGTCATTTACCGTAAAAGGATAAGAAACTCCGAATACTTTGATGGCTAATGTATCGCCGCCCAGTTGTGTAAGTGGCCCGGAAATCAGGCGTTGTGAGCCGGGGGATATAATATTTACCGTATACCCTGAATCGCCATAATTCCCCTTAGCCTGACTTACCGCCTGGGTAAGCGTGGCGATGGAAGGCGGAAAAGCTCCTATGCCCGGGATCGTGCCGGCGGGTACATTCATTGAATAAGTGGTGTCCATTTTTTGCCCATGTCTCCATTCGCCACTCATTTGTACGGTGGCTACCGTATCTTTGATCGTTACCTGAAGGTTTTTAGAACCGGGGCCATCGGAGTTCTCTTTAGGCGTCTGCCAGTCAACAGATAGATTACTGACCGAGCCATCCGGTGACAGTTGAGCCTGATATTTGCCCACCTGTGTAGCCGGCATACGGGTCATGTAGTGGCCTTGATAGCTTTGGGAGCCACGATTTAATTGCTCCGCAGAAAGAGTGTCTTTCCCAAGAGTGCGAACATACACCGCATTGCTCGCTTGTTTCTGCTGGCAATTTTCTATGAACAGTGCAATTAAAAGAACAGACAGTAAGAGTTTTACTTTTGTTTTCATTGGTCTCCGGCTTATCCTGAATTGAAAATTTATATACCAAGTATCCCTTTAATAAATAACAGGTTAGAATTATAAAGTTAAGGTATTTTCCGTATTTAACAATCTTTTATGTCATCGGCGGAATCTTAAATCAATGTCCGTAGCTCTCACACTGAGTTCCGAGATCTCAAAAGATATCGGGATGAGACTATAAACTCAGGTACCTAACCGGGTCGCGGGTCAATATTTTTAAACCGTTAAGGTGTAATGATATTATTTTCTGTTTGGTTTCCAGGTATTGTTGGAGCGATTTACATCCGGAAGATGTCGTTCCGGGTCAATTTTAACGGAATCAATTTTACTGCCGGAATCGTATTTGAAAGTCCAGCTTCCACCGCGCTGCCAAATTTCAACAGGCAGTTTTTTTTCGCCGGTTTGGCCATTATCCTCCCAAATTTTTACTGTTACCGGCATGACCATTTGATCATTATTCTTGATAGTAATTAGGGAACCTTTCGAAGGATTTTGATTCACATAATGCACATTTTCTACAGCCTGATCCAGGGTCCAGGTTTTGTAAAACCATTCTTTCCAGAACCAATTTAAATCTTCGCCGGAGGCGTCATTCATCGTGCGAAAAAAGTCTTTGGGACGCGGATGCTTATACGCCCATCGTTTAATGTATTGTTGAAAAGCGTAATCAAATTTATTGGGACCGAGTATATCCTCTCGCAAAATATGCAATCCAATAGCGGGTTTGTCGTATGCTGCGGCACCCAGATTGCCGGTTTTCAGGTAGTCGGCATAGGTCATAATTGGTTGGGTATCCTTGGAGGTCATGTACTTAACAATCCGCTGGGCATCAAAACTATGGGCAAACTCTCCGTTGTTAAATTCCTGGGTTGCATAAAAATTGATAAAGGTATTGAATCCTTCATCCATCCAGGCGTAGCGACGTTCGTTGGATCCCACTACCATTGGGAACCAGGTGTGACCGAATTCATGCGTTGTAACGCCCCAAAGTCCGCCGCCCTTGCTGTGTGAACTACAAAAGACAAGTCCCGGGTATTCCATCCCACCGACCGGTCCGGCTACGTTTACGGCCACCGGGTACGGATAGGTGAAGTTCCATTTTTTGGAATAATATTCCAGACTGCCTTTTACAAATTGGGTGGCGCGTCCCCAAGCATCCTGCCCGGCGCTTTCCGGGGGATAAACAGACATAGCCAGGGCAGTCTTGCCATCCGGCAAATCAACTCGTGCCGCATCCCAGGCAAAAGCCGGAGAGGCAGCCCAGGACGCATCCCGCGCGTTGTGAATAATGTAGTGCCATTTCAGACGTCCGCTTTGAACCGGACGGGTATTGGTATCTTCAATTTCATCGGGCTTGCGAATGAAAACCGTTTGGTCGCTATGACGGGCTTGCTCCAGGCGACTTTGTTGCGTTTTTGTAAGTACATCACCGGGATTCTGAAGCTTGCCCGATGCCACGACAATGAAATTCCAGGGGGCATCAACCGTAACGTCAAAATTCCCATATTCCAGGTAAAATTCCCCGGCTCCCAAAAAGGGCAGGGTATCCCAACCGCGGATATCATCATAAACCGCCATCCGGGGATACCATTGTGCGATATCATAAATCCATCCATGATCCGTCTTCGCGCGTCCCATGATGTCTACGCCATATTCGGGTACCGTAAAAGCATACTCAATTTTGATGCGAATTTGTCCACCCCCGGATTGCAGCGCTTCGGGCAGGCGAATCTGCATCCGGGTATCCGAAATCACGTAATCCGCTTTCTGAAAGGTGCCATTGCGACTAATTTCTACCGATTTGATATCATATCCCCCATAGTATTTGCGCGGGGCGTAACTGCGTCCACTAGCCGGAGTCGTCGCAACACCACGGGAATTCTTTTGATACAGGTTTTGCTCCAGCTGCAGCCATAGATAATTCAAATTATCGGGGCTGCTATTAGTATAGTTGATAACCACGCTGCCCGAAATACGGTGGTCGGCATTATCCAGCGAAACATCAATCTTATAGTCGGCGTGATTTTGCCAATATTGGGGACCGGGCGAACCATCCCCACTTCGATACGCTGTCCCCGGATCATTCAGGAAGGTTGGGTCGAACGTTTCATGAGGATTGTAGTTTTGTTGTGCATCGGCTGTTTGGGTGGCAAGCAGCATACAAAAGCAGACAAGTAAGCTCATAGCCATGAGCCTTGTTCCAAAACGTAATAGCTTCATAAATGAGGTAATAATTTTGATATAAAATGGTCGTAAGTTGCCAATAAAAAATGAGCGAACTGTTCTGTTATAATTCCCTGTAAATAACAGATTGCCAGGGTTTTAGTACAACTTCACCGTTCTTGACAGAAGGTCCTTCATAGTAAGAATCCAATTCTACATTCCAGTTCCTGGTAGCAGCTCGATCCGGCAGTTGGAAGGTAACTTCCTGACCGCTAAAATTCATCACCACAAGAAAATGATTTTGCTGGCCGTTTCTCAGGTAGGCAAACACTTTTTTATTCGGAGGATCCAGCACATCAAAATCTCCGTATACGAGTCCGGGATGATTTTTTCTATAACTGATTACTTCGCGATAGTAATTCAGCACGGAATGTTGTAGTGAATCCTCTTTGGCAGCATTGATTTCTGTGTAATTGGGATTGACCATTATCCACGGTTCGTGGGTGGAAAATCCGGCATATGGCTGATCATTCCATTGCATCGGTGTGCGAGCATTGTCGCGCCCAAACATCCGCTCCTGGTCTAGAAAATGATCAATATCGCCGCCTTTTGCTTTGATTTCCTTGTACTTATTGAAGGTATCGATATCTCGAAAGTCGTTAATGGTCTTGAATGGGGCATTGGTCATACCAAGTTCGTCGCCCTGATACAGATAGGGCGTGCCTCGCATGGTCATCAGAAATGTAGCAAGAGTCTTGGCCGATTCACGTCTATAGTTTTCATCATCACCAAAACGGGACACGATACGCGGATTATCGTGATTTCCCAGGAAGATACTGTTCCATCCTTTGCCGGCCATGGCGGTATCCCATTTGGTAATAATCTGTTTAAATTCCGGCAGTTTCCAGTCCCGATGCTCCAAATAATTCCCGGACTGATGATCAATGCCCATCAATTCGAACTGGAAAATCATGTCCAGTTCGTGGCGATCGGGACTTACATACAGGGGCGCTTCGTCCAAATTTACACCCGAAGCTTCTCCAACGGTCATGATATCGTATTGACTAAGCACACGCCTGTTCATCTCCTTCAGATATTCGTGCTCGTGGGGTCCGTTGGCATAGAAGTGGGCAAAATCACCGTTAAAATCGGGCGGAAAAGATGGGAAATCGGGATCCTTGGAGTACAGAGAAACCACATCCATCCTAAACCCATCGACCCCTTTATCCAGCCAGAAGTGCATCATGGAATAGATACTGTCTCGCACAGCGGGATTATCCCAATTCAGATCGGGTTGTTTCTTGGCAAACAGGTGTAGGTAATATTGATTTGTGGTAGAATCCATCTGCCATGCCGAGCCGCTGAAATACGAAACCCAGTTGTTTGGCGGACCACCATCCGGCGCAGGATCTTTCCAGATATAAAAATCCCGGTACGGATTGTCTTTTGATTTCCGGGATTCCTTAAACCAGCGGTGTTCGTCGGAGGTATGATTCACAACCAGATCCAGGATGAGCTTCATATCCCGCTTGTGTAATCCTGCCAGGAGACTGTCAAAATCAGCCATCGTACCGAATTCATCCATAATTTTTTCATAATTACTGATGTCGTAACCATTGTCGGCATTGGGCGATTGATACATAGGACCGAGCCAAATGACATCCACACCGAGCGATTTCAGATAATCCAGCTTCTGGATAACGCCTTGCAGATCACCGATGCCATCTCCATCACTATCATTAAAACTCCGCGGATAAACTTCATAGACAATGGCCTCTTTCCACCAATTTTGCTGCTCTGCTTTTTGAGAAGACTCCATCTTGTTACATCCTATGATTAATAATCCTAAAAGGTAAATCTCAAAGCTCCATATAAATGATTTCATCCCTGTTAATCTTTTTTGATTAATAAACTAATTATAAACATCGCTTTAAATATCGAGAAACGCGAGAGATATTTTATCTGACTAGGAGAGTAAGTGAGAAATTTATTGAATAGAGATTTGCAAAACCATCGTTTCATTGCGAATGTAGCGAGCGGAGTGTAGCAGTCTCCCAACGTGTAGAGATCACCACGCCCCAAATACGCCAGCCGGCGGACGCCATGACAATTTTTGTATTTGGTTTGCAAGGCTCATTTTATTAAAAATCCCGCTGAATGCACAGATCTCAAGGATCCATGCCATCAGCGGGAAAATAATGATGAACTTAAATTATTGTGCCATTGGCTTCCAGGTGTTGTTTGAAAGCTTCACATCGGGCAGTTGATTATTGGGATCGATCTTCACGGAATCAATTTTGCTGCTGGAGTCATATTTAAACGTCCAGTTGCCTCCGCGTTGCCAAATCTCAACCGGAAGGTCAACGGTACTACTTTTACCATTGGCTTCCCACACTTTGACCGTGGCCGGCATCACCATCTGGTTATTGTTTTTTATAGTGATGTAAGAGCCTTGTGACGGGTCCTGATTCACATAATGAACATCCTCAACAGACTGGTCGAGCGTCCACGTAGTGTAGAACCACTCTTTCCAGAACCAGTTCAGGTCTTCTCCACTCGCGTTATTCATTGTCCGGAAGAAGTCTTTTGGCGTGGGGTGTTTGAAAGCCCAGTCATGAGTATACTTGCGGAAGGCATAATCAAATCGATCCGGTCCCAGGATATATTGACGCAGGATATATAATCCCAAGCCGGGTTTATTGTAGCCGATCAGGCCGACCTCATCACTGGCATCAGGTCGTGTAATGATGGGATCCTGTTCTTGCTGCATATTATCAGCCAGTTTTTCGGGGTCGGTGACCCACGGTGCATAATTGCCCCATTCTCCATCGTTGAAATTCTGCGTGGAAAGGATATCGATGAAGGTATTAAATCCTTCATCCATCCAGGCATAGCGGCGCTCCTGTGAGCCTACAGTCATAGGAAACCAGTTATGTCCGTATTCGTGAGTGATCACATTCCAAAGACGAGCCCCGGAATCTTTCCAGGCAACAAAAACGATACCCGGATATTCCATCCCGCCGCCCGGTTCTACGGTACAAACGGCGGTATCCCACGGATATTCGAACCACTGCTTGGAGTTATATTCCAGTGTCTTTTTTACATATTGTGTGGCTCGGGTCCACATATTTTTACCCATACTTTCTTTGGGATAAGCCGACATTGCCAGGGCTTTGCGTCCGCTAGGCAGATTGATGCGGGCCGCGTCCCATATATATGCTTTGGATGCCGACCATGCAACATCACGCGCATTTTGTATCTTAAAATGCCAGGTCAGATCCCCGCTGTGAGTAGGACGTGTATCCTTATCTCCAACTTCATCGGGTTTGATAATCGAAACTGTTTCGTCGCTTTGTCGGGCTTTGTCCAATCGTTTTTGTTCTTCCCCGGTAAGCACATCCTGTGGGTTTTGCAGCTTTCCGGATCCCACAACAATCATATCCCAGGGCACGGTTACGTAATAGTCAAAATTGCCATACTCCAGATAGAATTCACCGGATCCCAGGTAGGGCAGTGTATTCCACCCGCGAACGTCATCATAGACGCACATGCGTGGATACCACTGGGCGATCGAGAACATCGGTCCATCTTTTGATTGCATACGCCCGGTCCTCAGGAATCGGGGGTTTACGTTATAGGCATATTTAATGTTTAGTTGCAGGCTTTTGCCTTTAGGTTGAAGTGACTTCGGCAGTTCAACCTGCATACGCGTTCCGTCAATTTGGTAGTTGGGTTTCACAGTTTTCCCGTTCTGTGTAACCGTTACCGAAGTGATTTCATATCCATACTGCTTGTCATTCGAAGAAGTATTTCCTCGCATTCTAGAGGATTCACCTTTTTGGCTGAAGATATTCTGATCGAGCTGCAGCCAGAGAAAAGGCAGAGGATCGGGGCTGTTGTTGGTATAAGTGATCTGATCGGTTGCTGTAATTCGGCTTTGTTCGGGATCCAGCTTTACATGGATTTGATAATCAGCTTCGTTTTGCCAGTAAGCCGGGCCGGGAGCACCGCTGCCACTGCGATATTGCGTGCCGGGACTATTTAGAAAAGTGGGATCGAACGTTTTATGCGAATCATATCCCTTGTTTTGTGCCGACGCAACCGAAGCTACCACAAACACCAGAAGTAGAAAAAATGAACATATTCGTGCTCTCATAATTACTTCGATTAAAAGGTTAATGAATTATTTATAATTAGATTTGAGTGGCCGAAGCTCCCATTTTAACTTGGGCTGGTTCAACCACTCAGTTTTTGAAGTTACCGTCTGCCGCCAACAGGCTTCCAAGTGTTGTTGCTGGGATTGATGTCCGGCAGTTGCTTCTCCGGATCAATTTTAACGGAGTCAATTTTACTGCTGGAATCATACTTGAAGGTCCAGGTACCCCCGCGTTGCCAGATTTCTACCGGCAGATCTTTGGTGCCCGAGTCTCCATTGGATTCCCAAACTTTGACCGTTACCGGCATGACCATACGATCATTATTTTTAATGGTTATATATGAACCTTCAGCCGGATCCTGATTTACATAATGTACATCTTCAACCGATTGATCGAGCTTCCAGGCTTTGTAAAACCATTCTTTCCAGAACCAGTTCAGATTCTCACCGGTCGCATTGTTCATCAGCCGGAAGAAATCTTTTGGGCGTGGATGTTTGAATGCCCACTCCGAAATGTATTGATTGAAGGCATAATCGAAGCGGTCCTTGCCAACTACCTGGTTTCTCAGAATATTGAGTCCGAGGGCGGTTTTCCGATAATAAAGTCCATAATGATTTAAACCGATTGCATCAGGACGGGTCATAAGCGGTTCATCGTTATTTTTCATTGATCTGGCTATCCGATAGGCATTGTTGCCTCCCCGATACGTATATTCGCCATCATTAAAAAGCTTGGTGGCACGACCATTGATATAAGTATTGAACCCTTCGTCCATCCACATGTATCGGCGTTCATTGGTGCCTACAGTCATGGGGAACCAGTTATGCCCGATTTCGTGAGTAGTGACGCCCCAGAGTCCACCGGCTTTGGCTTTCCAGCTGCAAAATACGATTCCGGGGTATTCCATACCGCCAGCTACGCCGGCAATGTTGGTGGCAGAATTCCAGGGGAACTCATAGAAATTTTTTGAATAGATTTCGATACTTCGTTTCAGATATTCCGTTGAACGTCCCCATGCTTTTTGTCCGGCACTTTCTTCGGGATACATCGACATGGCAATAGCTTTGCGTCCGCTGGGTAAATTCACACGGGCACCATCCCAAATAAAAGCGCGGGAAGCAGCCCATGAGACATCTCGCGAATTTTTCATCTTGAAATGCCAAGTCAGGGTACCATGATCGACGGGACGCATGTCCTTGTCGCCCACTTCATCTTTTTTTATGATAGATACCGTTTTATCACTGTTGTGTGCCTTATTCAGACGATTTATTTCTTCCTTCGTGAGTACATCTTTAGGATTTTGCAATACCCCTGAGCCTCCGACAATCATGTCCCAGGGAACCGTTACATAGTAATCGTAATTACCGTAGTCTTCGTAAAATTCTCCGAGTCCCAGGTAGGGCAAGGTCATCCATCCACGAATATCGTCATAAACTTCCATGCGTGGATACCATTGTGCCAGCTCGTAGACCCAACCATTTTTTGTTTTTAACCGGCCCATTCTATCGGATCCATACTGGGGAATTTTGAAGTTATATGTAATACTAACATTAACTTTCCCGCCTTGAGATTTTACAGGATTTTGAAGTCGAACCTGCATACGGGTATCGGAGATACGATATTCCGGCTTATAGGTTTTCCCGTTCATGGTAACAGATACCGATTGAATATTTTCACCGCCGTTAAACCCGCGAATACCAAAACGGTCGCCACCTACAGGCGTGGTCTTGTTACCGCGTGATTGTGGATTAAAAAGATTCTGATCAAGCTGCAGCCACAGGTAATGCAGTGCATCGGGGCTGTTATTGGTATAGGAGATATCAGTTGTTCCGCTGATAGTAGTATCTTCTTCATTCAATTTGACATGAATGGTATAATCCGGACTGTTTTGCCAGTATTTGGGACCGGGTGTGCCGTCGCCACTGCGGTAAGCAGTACCGGGATCATTTAAAAAAGTGGGATCGAATGTTTTGTGTGAATCGTAGGATTGTGTTTGCTGGGCCAACATGGGGCTGACACCAATAAAAAACAGTACGAATGCACTAAGCAAAAAACGTAATTGTCTCATTATTATAGAGTGATTTGGTTAATAATGTGTGAATAAGCACTTTGCAAAATTCCATTTATTTCATACTGAATTTGTTTCCGCACCTGTTTCTTTTGCTTTTTTAAGGCTATTAAAAGATGTTCAGCCCCAGGTTTTGGTTTAAAATCAGAATGATAGGGACCTTGCCGAGTGTTCCGATATTCATTTTTAAAAGGTTTCAGAATTTGAACTGCCGGAATTGATTGCAGCAAATAAGTGGGGGTAGGGAAAGAAATGAAGCAATTGTGAATCCGTGAGGGCCTACTTAAAAAGGGATGCTTTACTATCACAAAGCCGCTACTATCCATAATATTATTGCTATATAATTCCACCTACTAAACCAAGCCAAACATAATAGAAATAACTATTAATATTTGTAAAATTAATGATTATATACAGCGATATTCAGATGTTCGTTTTGAAGACCAAATGGGATTTTATTCAGGACGGTTTTAGATTCTCTCGATCCTATATCCATGGGGATCTAGTTTTTTAAAGCCCAAAATATTTAGAATTCTGCTCCGACAATGGAAAATTTTATATTTTAAGCATTATGGATGTACCGTTGTCTGAACAAGCTTTCGAAAATTTAAAAAAATACTGGGGATATGATTCCTTTCGTCCGGGTCAGGATGAGGTTATTGCCTCGGTACTATCGGGGCGTAATACCATGGTTTTGTTTCCTACCGGGGGAGGCAAGTCACTTTGTTACCAGTTACCCGCGACTGTTCTTGATGGGTTGACCGTCGTTATTTCCCCGCTTATTGCTTTAATGCAGGATCAGGTGCAGCAGCTGAACGACCACGGAATTTCGGCTACATTTGTTAATAGTACAATTTCGTCTTGGGAGGTTGAGCAGCGGTTGGTGAATGCCCGTAATGGAATGTACGATTTATTGTATTGTTCGCCGGAGCGACTCAAGACCAATCTTTGGGAAGCCGAATTGCCCAATCTGAATATTTCTTTGCTGGCTATTGATGAAGCGCACTGTATTTCGGAATGGGGGCATGATTTTCGTCCCAGTTACCGGGAGATCCTTCCGGCTATGGAATCTATTGCCAATGAGGTTACCTGGATTGCGTTGACCGCTACAGCAACGCCTGAAGTGCGTGATGATATCCAGAAAAATCTGGGTTTTGAGGATCCGGTTATTGTGTCTAAAGGATTTGATCGCCCCAACCTCAAATGGTGGGTCACCAGAAGCGAACAAAAAGAGCAGAAACTTTTACAAGCGGTCAAACGAGCGGCACCTCGTGGGGCAGGACTCGTTTATGGTGGTACGCGTCGCAATTGCGAAGATCTGGCCAATAAGATTACCGGCAAGCTGAATATCCCGGCCAAAGCGTACCATGCAGGTGTTGATGCCGCGGTTCGGAAGCAAATACAAGAAGAGTGGATTTCCGGTAAAACTCCGCTGGTAGTGGCTACAAGCGCTTTTGGGATGGGTATCGACAAGGCTGATTGCCGCTATGTCATTCACTATGAAATGCCTTATTCGCTGGAGGCCTATTACCAGGAAGCCGGTCGGGCCGGGCGCGATGGCAAAGAAAGTTTCCCGCTGCTATTATATAAACCTTCAGATGCTATTATCGCAGAAAATAGAATCAAGGATTCCTATCCCAAAAAAGAACAGCTGCAACATATATATGATGTGCTTTGCGATGAATTGAACCTGGCGGTCGGTTCCGAGATGGAGGAGTTGCAGGAAGTATCTATCAAAGCGCTTCAAAAAAGATCCGGATTTTCCCACAAAATTTCGCGGTCTGCCCTAAATGTGCTTAGCCAGATAGGGATAATCCAGCTGGTCGATTATATGAGTTCGCAGGTTGGCGTACGGTTTGTCGCTAATCCCGAAATGATTCGTGAAAAGATCGAGGATTTGAAAAATCAAAAGAAAGCGGAATTTCTGGACACGCTGTTTCGTCAGTATGGAGGAGAAGCTTTTGATAAGATGAAGTACCTGGAATTCGACTATTTACAACGTAAATTGAATGTATCGCCGAATGCCATCAAAAAGGGGCTGCACGTACTGCAGGATCATGATCATTTGCTCACCTACGAAACGATCGGTGAGCTACCTATGGTGAAGTTGGTTGAGGAGCGCCAGTCATCCCTGAATATTAACCGGAATGAGCTGGAAAAACATCGTAACAGCCTGCTAAAAAAATTGGATCACATGAAAGGCTATATCGAGACGGAAACCTGTCGCGAAGTGTATATCCGGCACTATTTCGGGGAGGATGATGTAAAGGCTTGCGGACATTGCGATAATTGTTTGAGCATGCAGCAGTCTCCGATACCTATAACACAAACCGACATTTATCAAATTAAGGAGATGCTGTCGGAAGAGGCAAAATCATTCAAACAGATACGGCAACAATTCGGGTGGAGCGAATCAAAAGCCAAACAGTCGTTAGGGTATCTGGTTAGAGAGGAAAAGGTCATTTTTCAGTCTGAAAAATATCACTGGAATCAGAATTAATGATGCTTAGGAATTTGCCGTTCGAAGTCTGTCGAATCGACGCTAACCTGGTCCATTTTTAACTCTTCAATAGCCTGTTCGACCCGCTCTTTTTGTTTTTTCGGGAAATGCTGGTAGTAATCATGACTAGTCCTGAATTGTTGGGCCGAGACCTTATATTTCTTAAAAATTACCTGGGTTAATGAATCTATGGTCGTACTATCTGTTTGGGTATTGTCTGCATAAGAGCGCACGAGTTGCAGTTCAACCATCAAATCGACATACTTTTTCTGGGGGATCAGATTATCCGGTTTTTCGGGGCTTTCTGAACATCCGGCCAGCAAAAGCAGCAACAGACCGACAATTCCCAAATATTTTGTCATTACTATTCCTCCGGCGGTTTGGGATTCAGCGGACGCATGGTGATGTCGTTAATGAGAAAATTATCCGGAGTTTCCAGGATATTGACAAGTACATCGGCTACATCGTCGGGCTGCATCATATTGGCGTGCGATTCGGTATTGTTAGCGCTGTTGAAAAAGTTAGTGGCTATAGATCCGGGATAAAAGCACGTCACTTTGATGCCATCATACCGCAGTTCCTTAAACAGTGCTTCACTGAATCCACGAACCCCGAATTTTGATGCATTATAGCCCGAGAGCTGGGGGTTTCCGATCTTACCGGCAATGGATGCAATGTTAATAATATGGCAAACCGATTTATTCTCCTTCATTAAGGGCACGATCTTGCGCGTCATGTAAAATACGCCCGAAAGGTTGGTGTTAATCATTGTTTCCCAATCCTCGATGGGGAGCTCGTCAACATTCTCAAATCGTGCCAATCCCGCATTGTTTATCAGGATATCCGGCAGGTGAGAATCGGAAAAAGTCTCGTCTACCCATTGCTCAATGGATCGATGCCTGGTAATATCCATTGTGACAGCGATAAATTGATCCCCCAGCGCTTTTTGGATCTTCTTAAGTTTATCGGTACTCCGAGCAAGCCCATAAACCGTTGCTCCTTTGTTGATGAGCGCCTTACTGAATGCAAGACCGATACCACTGCTGGCCCCGGTTATGACGGCTATTTTTGAATCTATATCCATGATCGAAAATTTTAAGCAAATTTCGTTTCAGCATTATCACTAATATTTCAAGCAATTGCAGGCTTCAATTCATTCCGATATTAGTTTTTCAGCCGATCCTGAATGAGGGCGTTAACCATATCCAGCGCCACTTGGTTTTCACCGCCCCTCGGGATAATAATATCGGCATAGCGTTTAGTAGGTTCCACAAATTCCAGGTGCATGGGGCGAACAAATTTTTCGTACTGGGTGAGCACATTCTCAAGCTGGCGATCCCGCTCTACAATATCACGCTGGATACGTCGCAGCAACCGAATATCGTCATCCGTATCCACATACAGCTTGATGTTCATCTCTTTGCGCAATTCTTTTTCTGTGAAGATTAGAATCCCGTCAATAAGAATAATCTTTTTCGGCTGTACCAGCTTGGTTTCTTCCTTTCGGATATGCTTGGTAAAGTCGTAAATGGGGACTTCAACCTGATATCCCTCTCTCAGCGCTTTGATATGGCGAATCATCAGCTCAGTCTCAAGCGACGAGGGATGATCAAAATTTTGTTTGGTTCGTTCCTCAAAAGGGAGGTGTTTCAGATCACGATAGTATGAGTCATGTTGCAGCAGCACGATATTCTTTTCTCCCACGGTATTGATGATGTGACGTACTACCGTAGTTTTTCCTGATCCGCTGCCGCCTGCAACGCCGATAATAAGTGGGTTCAACAGATGAGACTATTTTGCGTTAACGTGTTGGCTTTTTTCGTGGTCTTCCTTGTAATTTCGAATGGCCCGGAATATAGCCGATGCGATGATACTCTGCCCGTAGTCGGACGTAAGGTATCTGGCCTCGCTGGGATTGCTGATAAAGCCGGTTTCAACCAGCACCGCCGGCATTGAGGCGTGATACAATACCACAAAACGAGCCTGTTTGACGCCCCGGGATCGTCGTTGGGCACGATCATCCAACTGGTGCTCAATCATACCGGCAATGCGCTCGCTGTTGGCAATGTATCCGCTGTTTGCCAGCTCGTAGACGAGTAATTCTTCCTGACTTAATTTCTTTTGTTCGACCTCATTATCCGGGCGCACGACCTTGTTTTCTCGTTTCATGACCTCCAGCGCTGTTTTACTGCGCTCCAGTCCTAAAAAGTATACCTCCGAACCATATGGTTGACGTGATGTGCTGGAATTGCAATGGATAGAAACAAACAAGTCGCCTTCATGGCGATTTGCAATGCTTCCCCGTTCTTCCAGTGGGATAAACTTATCAGTTTTACGGGTATAAACTACTTTAACACCCGGCATGTATTTGTGGATATATCCGCCGACTTTTTTGGCAATCTGTAAAACAACATTTTTTTCTTTGACTCCTTTATAACCGATAGAACCGGGATCATGCCCGCCATGTCCGGGATCAAGCACCACAACATCAAATTTCATCTTATTTTTGATATCGGTATAGCTGCTGCTTGGATCTCTAAGGGTATCCAGACCGCCCATATTCCCGACCGCCAAACTTTCAGGGCTAACGGTATAGCGAGACCAGATGATGGGATCCAAATCCTTAGTCACATATTCGAGTTCAGTTTTATCGGTCTTGGTAAGTCCCAGTAACAGGTCATGGCTATTGGCATCATGATAGGCACTGGCTTTATAATATTTGTCCTTGGGGATATAAACATCAATTCCAATTCCACCGGGGACTTCATAAAAACTGATTTCATCAAAAGCCGATGAAGAGTCAGGCACCCAAACACCGGTTGTATCTACATTCTTGCCATAAAGTGTCATCTGCACAAGATCCACATCGGGCTGATAGACTCGAAAAGAATCTACCGGCTGACTCATTTGGAAGCGGATGACTTGTCCCTTGCCGTCGCTTCGTTTAGAAGCGGTTACCCGTTTTAAAGTATTATCCTGGGCTTTTAAGGAAGAGCAGGCACCAAATATCAGGAGACAGTTCAACATCATCAGTAACAGAAACTGATCGTACCAATTATTTTTTCGTTGACGATGTTGAGCGTTCACCTTTATGTATTTGGATGCTGAATAAAACTTTTCCCGAAATTAACCAATATTTAAACAAGATTAAAAAGCATAAAACCTAAAAACACGTTGAATTGTAAATATTTATGGTAAATTTATAAAAATCCGATTGTTTAGCATCTGCTAACAGCTTTTAGATAGCCTCAGCAATGAATCAGCCACTAAAAATTTGTATTCCGAAGGAATTTGATCACAT
>Ga0102944_1001244_pt1 | contig 17395 bp, 15 predicted proteins | sample SalPonD_shore_MG_FD_78172 | JGI IMG/M metagenome (GOLD analysis project Ga0102944, IMG submission 78172) | Salt pond soil microbial communities from South San Francisco under conditions of wetland restoration - Salt Pond MetaG... | ecosystem: Environmental > Aquatic > Marine > Intertidal zone >...
GCGCGCGCGGTCGAGCAACGCAATGCGGTTGTTGCGCAGGTCGGCGTCGTCGGCCATGACCATGACGTCGTCGAAGAACCGGTCCAGCGGCTGCGTCAGCCCGGCCAGCTCCGCGAGTGCGGACTGGTAGTCGCGCCGTTCCAGCATCGGCTCGACGGACTGCGCCATGTCGTCGACCCGGACCGCGAGGTCCTGCTCCGCTCCCTCCGCGATCAGCGCGGAATCGAGCTCGGCGCGCACGCCATCGGCCTTGCGCAGGATGTTGCGGATGCGCTTGTTGGCCTCGGCCAGCGACTCGGCCTCGGGCCGCTCGCGGAATGCGCGCACGGCATGCATGCGTGCATCGAAATCGACCGGCCGCGTCGGGCGGCGCGCGAGCACGGCCTCGAACAGGTCGGGGCCGAATCCGTTGCCGGTGTAGTAGACCTTGAGGCGGTCCATCATGAAGTCGTACACGGTCGCCACCGCCGCGCCGGCATCGACGGCGTCGTCGTAGGCCCGCGCCGCCGCCTGCAGCGCTTCGTCGAGGTCGACGTCGAGCCGGCCTTCTATGAGGATGCGCAGGGCGCCCAGCGCCGCGCGCCGCAGGGCAAACGGATCCTTGTCGCCGGTCGGCCCCTGGCCGATGGCGAAGATCCCGACGAGGGCGTCGAGGCGGTCGGCCAGCGCCACCGCCTTGCCCTCCAGGGTTCGCGGCAGCTCGTCCCCGGCGAATGCGGGGCGGTAATGGTCCGCGATCGCGCGGCAGACCGCCTCCGGGTAGTCCTCGTGCGCGGCATAGTAGCCGCCCATGATCCCCTGTAGCTCGGGGAACTCGCCGACCATCTCGGTGAGCAGATCGCACTTGGCGAGGCGGCCGGCCTCTTGCGTGGCGCCCCCGTCGGCACCGAGATCCGCGGCAAGGTCGCCAGCGAGCTGCGCGATGCGCAGCGTCCGGTCGTGCAGGGTGCCCAGCCTGCGCTGGAACACCATCGCCTTGAGCCCCTCGAGCCGCGACTCGAGCGAGTGCTTGCGGTCCTGCTGCCAGAAGAATTCGGCGTCGGCGAAGCGCGGCTCGATCACGCGCTCGTTGCCGGCGCGCACCGTCTCCGGCTCGTCGCTGTCGATGTTGCTCACCGTCACGAACGCGGGGACGAGCGTGCCGTCGGGGTCGTGGACCGGGAAGTACTTCTGGTGGTCCTTCATGACCGCGACCAGCGCCTCCGGTGGCACATCGAGGAAGCGCTCATCGAAACGACCGGCCAAGGCCACGGGCCACTCGACAAGCGAGGCGACCTCCTCGAGCAGATCGGGATCGGTGTCGGCCTCGCCGCCGACGCCGTGCGCGGCGGCGACGACCTGCTCGTGGATGCGCTCGCTGCGCTGCCCGAAGTGCGCGACCACCCGGCCGGGATCGTACAAGCGGTGCTCGTAGTCCTCGGGGCGGTCGAGCTCGATCGTGCCCGGATGGTGGAACCGGTGGCCGCGCGTCGCACGCCCCGTGCGCACGCCGAGAATCTCCGCGTCGACGACATCCTCGCCGTAGAGCAGGACCGCCCAGTGCACGGGCCGCGGGAAGGTCACCCCGGGGACGCCCCAGCGCATGCGTTTCCTCGCCGGTACGTTGCGCGCGGCCTCGTCGGCCAGCGCGGGCAGCAACTCGACCGTTGCCCGTCCCGGGCGGTGCTCCGTGCAGAACAGATACTCGGCCTTGCCGGTGTCGCGTCGCTCCAGGTCGGCGACCGATACGCCGTGCCGGCGCGCGAATCCCTCTGCGGCCCTGGTGGGATTTCCGTCGGCGTCGAAGGCGGCCGACACGGGCGGTCCACGATGCTCTGCGGTCGTCGCGGCCTGGGCGTCGGCAACGCCATGCACGCGCACGGCCAGTCGCCGCGGCGTGGCGAACCATTCGACTTGACCGCGCGCGAGGCCCTGCGCGTCGAGCCCGTGCTTCACATTGGCCGCAAGCCCCTGGCCGAGCTTGTGCAGCTCGCTCGACGGCAGCTCCTCGGTCCCGACCTCCAGCAGCAGGTCGTGGCGCTCAGCCATGGGCGGCCTCCGACTCGCTGTCCCGGCACATGGGAAAACCGAGCGCCTCGCGCTTGGCGTAGTAGGCCTGGGCCGCGCCACGCGCGAGGTCGCGGATGCGCAGGATGTAGCGCTGGCGCTCGGTGACCGAGATCGCCGCGCGTGCGTCGAGCAGATTGAACGTGTGCGAAGCCTTCAGCGCCTGCTCGTAGGCCGGCAGCGGCAGCGGGTCGTCGCGCTCGATCAGGCGCTTCGCCTCGGCCTCGCAGGCGTCGAACCAGGCGAACAGTGCGTCCGTGTCGGCCAGCTCGAAATTGTAGATCGACTGCTCGACCTCGTTCTGATGGAACACGTCGCCGTAGTAGACGGTGCCCTGCGGCCCGGTCGTCCAGACGAGATCGTAGACGTTCTCCACGCCCTGCAGGTACATCGCAATGCGCTCGAGGCCGTACGCGATCTCGCCGGAGACCGCGTCCACATCGAGCCCGCCCACCTGCTGGAAATAGGTGAACTGGGTGATCTCCATGCCGTTGAGCCAGACCTCCCAGCCGAGGCCCCAGGCCCCGAGCGTGGGCGACTCCCAGTCGTCCTCGACGAAGCGGACGTCGTGCACCAGCGGGTCGATCCCGAGCGCCTTCAGCGACCCCAGGTAGACCTCCTGGATGTCGATCGGCGCCGGCTTCAGCAATACCTGGAACTGGTAGTAGTGCTGCAGCCGGTTCGGGTTGTCACCGTAGCGCCCGTCGGTCGGCCGGCGCGAGGCCTGCACGTGCGCCGCGCGCCAGGGCTCCGGCCCGACCGCACGCAGGAAGGTGGACGGGTGGAAGGTCCCTGCTCCCACCTCCATGTCGTAGGGCTGCATCAGGACGCACCCCTGCCCGATCCAGTACTGCTGGAGGGTCAGGATCAGGTCCTGGAAGGTGAGCACGCTGGAGTTGTGCTGCGCGGACACGGCGGCGTCCCGGGACAATGCGCGAAAGCGCGCCAGTATAGCCACGCGCCGCGCTGCATGCAGCCCCGCGACGGATTCGGGCGGCGTTTCGCGCCGATCGTGCCGCGCGCGATCCTGCGCGCTGGCGCGGCTTATGCTTGAATGTCGGTACGGGCACGTCGCGGGCGTGCGCGCCAGCGCGCCGGCGGCCGTACCCGTAAAGGGGATGTCGTCATGCCGAAGCTTCATGTCGAGCCCACCGCCACGGCCCAGTGGCAATCGCTCGTCAGGACCGCGGGCCGCACCTGCGGTGCACGCCTCGCCGAGTCGGTCGAGGCCTATCTCGTGTTCATGCTGATGCGCTTCACCGGCCGGTCGGAGGTCGGCCGCCGGGCGCTCGCGCTCGATTTCCTCGAGGCCCTCCAGGAACCCGACCGCAAGGCGGAGCAGTTGCGCGATACCGGGGACGAGTGCCTGCTGGTGTGCGGGCTGTTCCCGCAACGCGCACGACGCCGGCGTCTGCCGGTGCGGTACTACGTGGACCTCGGCCGCGGTGCCTACGGGACGCTCGCGCGCAGTGGCGCAGCCAGCGAGGTCGAGCCGTTCGATGCGCTGGAGCACGGATTCGTGCGCCTGATGGAGGTCCTCCAGGCGATGCGCAGCCACGATCCGCAGCAGTGGCTGTCGCCGCTGGAGGCGGCCGAGCTGGCCGTCGACACCGGGAGCACGGCGGCGTGGGAGCGGGTGCGGCCCGACAACGCGACGTTGATGCGTTCCGGGGGTGGCAAGCGGCGGCATTAGGTGCGGGGGCGTCGGCGGTCGATAGCGCTCGCGCCGCAAGAACCGCCCCTCACGGCATCCCTCTTCCCCCGAAGAGGTGCCCTGCCCGACCGCGGGGTGGTCAACGGCGGCCGCCGGAGCCCCGCTCTCACGAGGGAGCGGGGCTGCGTGAGGGGCGCGGCCGAGCCACCCGGGAAGGCGGAGCCGCGCCTGACACGCGAGACGGCCTGGCGTAAAATGATTCGCTTGCCCGTGGAGCGTAGTCGAGCGGATCGTCATGACCGAGAAACGCAAGGCGCTCGCCCTGATCTCGGGCGGCCTGGACTCGATGCTGGCGGCGAAGGCCGTGCTCGAGCAGGGCGTCCGGGTCGAGGGCATCAACTTCTTCACCGGCTTCTGCGTCGAGGGCCACACGCAGGCCATTCGCAAGGCCGACCGCGACAAGCCCAAGCGCAACAATGCGCTGTGGGTCGCCGAGCAGCTGGGCATTCCGCTGCACATCGAGGACGTGGTCGAGGAGTACAAGCGGGTCGTGACCAACCCGCAGTACGGCTACGGCGCCAACCTGAATCCGTGTCTCGACTGCAAGGTGTTCATGGTCGGCAAGGCGCGCGAATGGATCGAGCAGCACGGTTTCGATTTCATCCTCACCGGCGAGGTGATCGGCCAGCGTCCGAAGTCGCAGCGCAAGGCCACGATGCCCGTGGTGGCCGAGGACTCCGGCGCGAGTGACCGGCTGCTGCGCCCGCTGTGCGCGCGCAACCTGGAGCCGACCCTGCCCGAGCGCGAGGGCTGGGTGGACCGCGAGCAGCTGTTCGGCTTTCACGGGCGCTCGCGCAAGCCGCAGATGGAGCTGGCGCGGCGCTGGGGCATCGAGGACTACTCGCAGCCCGCGGGCGGCTGCTGCTTCCTGACGAACCCGCAATACAGTGCGAAGCTGCAGGACCTCTGGAGCCACCGCGGCACGCGCGAATACGAGCTCGACGACATCATGCTGCTCAAGATCGGGCGCCACATCCGCCCGCGTGAGCACTACAAGCTGATCGTGTCGCGCGAGGAGGGCGAGACGCGCTTCCTCGAGGGCTACCGCAAGGCGTTCCCGCACATCCGCACGATCAGCCACTCGGGGCCGCTGACGCTGGTCGACGGCCAGCCCGATGACTCGGACCTGGAATTCGCCGCGCGCGTGAGCGCCCGCTTCGGCCAGGGGCGGCACGCGGAGCGCGTCGAGGTGGAGATCGTTCCACCGCACGGCGGCCGGGCGCGGCGTACGGAGGTCGAGCCGCTGGCCGAGGGCGAAGTGCCGCAGGAGTGGTACGTGTGAGCGACGCCACGGGTGCCCACGAACTCGATGCCAGCGGGCTGCTGTGCCCGCTGCCCGTGATCCGTACGGCCAGGCGCGTCGAGACACTGGCTGCCGGCGAGACGCTGGTCGTGCATGCCAGCGATCCCGGCGCGGCGCACGACATCCCCGCGTGGTGCCGCGTGCACGGCCACCAGGTGCTGGCCTGCGACACGGATGCGGAGGACCGGGTCACCGTCCGAATCCGCGTCGGCGGGAGCGAATGAGCAGCGGGACCCACTTGGCCGCACTTGAACTCGACGATGCGCATGCGCGCTACCTGGCCACGCGCCGCGTCACCTGGGTCGGCATCGGGGTCAACGTCCTGCTCGCGGGAGTGAAGATCCTCGGCGGCGTGCTGGGACACTCGCAGGCGCTGGTGGCTGACGGCGTCCACTCCGTGTCCGACCTCGTCACGGACGCCGTCGTGCTGCTCGCCGCCCGGCATGCCGCCCAGGAAGCCGATCACGACCATCCCTACGGTCATGGCCGCATCGAGACCGCGGCCACCATCTTTGTCGGCATCCTGCTGCTCGCAACCGCGGCCTTCGTGGGCGAGCGTGCCGTGCGTGCGCTGGGCGGCGACCGGCTGATCGTGCCCGGCGTGCTCACGCTGCTCGTCGCGCTCGCCTCGGTCGCCTCCAAGGAGGCGCTGTTCCGCTATACGCGGCGCACGGCGCGGCGCATCGGCTCGCGCCTGCTCGAGGCGAACGGCTGGCACCATCGCTCCGACGCACTATCCTCCGTGGTGGTATCGATCGGCATCGCGGGGGCACTCGCGGGAATCGCCACGCTCGACGCGGTCGCCGCGATCGTCGTCGCGGTGATGGTCGCGAAGGTCGGCGTCGACCTGATCCGCCAGAGTCTGCGCGAGCTGGTGGATACGGGCCTCGACGACCAGTCGCTGCGCGATCTGCGCGCCGCGGCTGCAGCCGTCGACGGCGTGCGGCACGTGCACACGCTGCGCTCGCGCTGGATGGGCCATAACGCGCTGCTCGATCTGCACATCCAGGTGGGTCCGCGCATCAGCGTGTCCGAGGGGCACCGCATCGCGGAAGCGGTGCGCCTGCGCCTGCTCGAGCGCCTGCCGCGCCTGACCGACGTGATGGTGCACGTGGACCCGGAGGACGACACCGACGGCGGGCCGTCGAACACGCTGCCCATGCGCACGGAGGTCGTGGCGCGGCTGTGGCGGCGCTGGACCGGGCTGGCCGGTATGACGCGCATCGAGAACCTCACGCTCCACTACCTCGGCGGCCGCGTGCACGTGCGCCTCACGCTGGCGCCGGCACCGCCGGGAGTGAACGGCGCCGCCGAGGCCGAGGCCCTGCGCGCCGCCGCGACGAGCGACCCGCAGATCGGCGCCGTGACGATTCTCGAACGCGTCGCACCATGATGGTGCGAAGCGCTAGACAGCCGCACCATGATGGTGCGTTCTCCATTGCGGAGGAAACGTAAGTCATTGAATGTTCGGAGAAATGGCGCGCGCTGCGGCGTGGCACGGAACCTGCCTTGCAGAGCGTCGTCGATTCTCGACCCACAGCAACACCCGAATCAGGAGCCAACCGATGTCCGTCAGCGACGTAATGAACACCATCAAGCAGGAAGGCGTGCGCTTCGTCGACCTGCGTTTCACCGACACGCGCGGCAAGGAAATGCACATGACCCTCCCCGCGGGCGCCGTCGACGAAGAGGCGCTCGAGCGCGGCAAGATGTTCGATGGCTCGTCCATCAACGGCTGGAAGGGCATCCAGGACTCGGACATGATCCTGAAGCCGGACCCGGAGAGCGCGGTCATGGACCCGTTCGCCGACGAGCCGACCGTCAACATCCGCTGTGACATCGTCGAGCCGACCACGCTACAGGGCTACGAGCGCGACCCGCGCTCCATCGCCACCCGCGCGCAGACCTATCTGCAGTCGACCGGCATCGCCGACACGGCCTTCTTCGGTCCCGAACCCGAGTTCTTCGTGCTGGACGACGTGCGCTGGGGTGCCGACATCAGCGGCGCGTTCTACAAGGTGGACTCCGAGGAATCGTCCTGGAACGCCGAGCGCATCTACGAGGACGGCAACATCGGCCACCGCCCCAACGTGAAGGGCGGCTATTTCCCGGTGCCGCCGGTCGACTCGCTCGCGGACCTGCGCGCCCAGATGTGCCTCACGCTCGAGGAGATGGGCGTCACGCCGGAGGTGCACCACCACGAGGTGGCCACCGCCGGCCAGTGCGAGATCGGCACCGAGTTCAACACGCTCGTGCGCAAGGCCGACGAACTGCAGATCCTCAAGTACGTCGTGATGAACGTCGCCCACGCCTTCGGCAAGACCGCGACATTCATGCCGAAGCCGCTGGTCGGCGACAACGGCAGCGGCATGCACGTGCACATGTCGCTGTCCAAGGACGGCCAGAACCTGTTCTCGGGCGACGAGTACGGCGGGCTGTCCGAGGAAGCGCTCTACTATATCGGGGGCGTCATCAAGCACGCCAAGGCACTCAACGCCTTCACCAACGGCTCTACCAACAGCTACAAGCGCCTGGTCCCGGGCTTCGAGGCGCCGGTGCTGCTCGCCTACTCGGCGCGCAACCGCTCGGCGGCGATCCGCGTGCCCTATGACGCGAGCCCGAAGTCGATGCGCATCGAGGTCCGCTTTCCGGATCCGACCGGCAACCCGTACCTGTCGTTCGCAGCGCTGATGATGGCCGGCCTCGACGGCATCCAGAACAGGATCCACCCCGGCGACGCGATGGACAAGGACCTCTACGACCTGCCGCCGGAAGAGGAGAAGGAAATCCCGCACGTCGCCGCATCGCTCGAGGAAGCGCTGGACGCCCTGGACAAGGACCGCGAGTTCCTCAAGCAGGGCGGGGTGTTCACCGACGACGCCATCGACGCGTACATCGAGCTCAAGATGGAGGAGGTCACCCGCCTGCGGATGACCACCCATCCGGTCGAGTTCGACATGTACTACAGCGTCTGAAGAGGCCGACGCACCGGTGCCCCGCCATCCCGCGGGGCGCCGGTGGCCCCTGTATCCATGGCGGGCCCGATCCGGCAAGGGCTGTTACGATGGAGCCATGCGCGCGCTGATTCTCCTCCTGGTCCTGGTGCCCCCACTCGTCCTCGGGGATGCGATCTATCGCTCGACGGACGAGAACGGCAATCCCGTGTTCACCAACACGCCGCCGTCCGACGACGCGAAGCCGATGAAGCTCGATCCGCTGACGACCGTGCCACCGGCGGACACGTCGACGGAGAACGCCGCGAGCGACACGGGGCAGGCGGCGGACAACGAGCCGCAGGCACCACCGTACGCCGGCGTCGAGGTGGTCTACCCCCCGGCGGATCAGGCCGTGCGGCACAACGGCGGACTGGTCCCGTTCCGCGTGAAGCTCGCGCCCGACGGCCGGGCGCTGGCCACGAAGGATCGCGTGGAGATCATCCTCGACGGCAAGGTCCGTGGCTCGGGCCACAGCCTGCAGGTGAGCGTGAGCCCGGTGAACCGGGGGCCGCACACGGTGCGCGCTCGCGTGGTGGATTCGAAGGGCAACACGGTCGTCGAATCCGCGCCCGTGAAATTCTTCCTGTTGCGGGCCTCGGTGGGCAACTGAACCGAGCAGGAACCCCGGTTGCACTACAATGGTGCACATGACCGGCGCGCCGCGGCACGAACACCCGATGACCCCCTCCGGCGATCTCGCCGAGGCGCTCGCCGTTGCGGTCGTCGTGCTCGACCCGGCCGGTGTCGTGCGCTACGTCAATGCCTCCGCCGAAGAGCTGCTCGGCCTCAGCCGCCGCCGTGCGGTCGGAGTCGCTTTGCGCGAGCTCGTCACGGTGGCGCCCGAATGGCTCGACCGGGTGGCAGCCGCGACGCACTCGGACCACGCCTTCACGGAACGCGAGATCGCGATCACGCCCGCGCACGCACGCGGCGCGCACCACGTCGACGCGACCGTGACCCCCTGGCACCTCGCCGGGGAGGGCCGCGTGGCGATCGTCGAGCTCACACCACTGGACCGGCACCGCCGCATCGCGCGCGAGGAGGCGCTGCGCGCCCAGGAGCAGGCCAACCGCAGCCTGTTGCGCGGCGTGGCGCACGAGATCCGCAATCCGCTGGCGGGCCTGCGCGGCGCGGCCCAGCTGCTCGAGCGCGAGCTCGAGGGCGCGGAGCTGGCCGAGTACACGCGCATCATCGTGCGCGAGGCCGACCGGCTGCGTGGCCTGGTCGACCGCATGGTCGGACCCGTGCGGCCACCGGCACCGGCAGCCGTGAACATCCACGAGGTCACCGAGCACGTCGTGCAGCTGCTGCGCGCGGAGGCCGGAGCCGGCGTGCGCATCACGACCGAGTACGACCCGAGCATCCCGGAGCTGACGGCGGACCGCGACCAGCTCATCCAGGCATTGCTCAACCTGGGCCGGAACGCGCTGCAGGCGGTGGGCGAGGCCGGTTCGCTCACCGTGCGGACGCGGACGCTGCGGCAGTTCACGATCGGCCACGCGCTGCATCGCCTGGTCGCGTGCGTCGAGGTGGCCGACGACGGTCCCGGCGTCCCGCAGGAACTGCTCGACACACTGTTCCAGCCCATGGTCAGCGGACGCGCCGAGGGCAGCGGGCTGGGGCTGACGATCGCGCAGTCGCTGGCCAGCCGGCACGGCGGGCTGATCGAGTGCGACAGCGAGCCGGGGGCGACGGTATTCCGGGTCTATCTCCCGCTGGAGCCCGCCAATGGCTGACGCGGCGCGCGTGTGGGTGATCGATGACGATGCCTCGATGCTGTGGGTGCTCGAGCGGGCGCTGGCGCGCGCGGGCTTCGCGGTCGAGACCTTCACCACCGGCGACGCGGCGCTCGATGCTCTGGGGCGCGGCGCGCCGGACGCCGTGATCACCGACGTCCGCATGCCCGGCACCGACGGTCTGTCGATTGCCGAGCGCATGCGCGCTGAGCAGCCAGCCCTGCCGGTGCTGGTGATGACGGCGCACTCGGATCTGGACACCACGGTGGCTGCGTTCGAAGGCGGGGCATTCGAATACCTCGCCAAGCCGTTCGACATCGATGAGGCGGTCGAGCTGGTCCGCCGGGCGTGCGAGACGGCGCCGGCCGCGGACGACGCCGACGCGCAGGTCGGCGCGGGGCGCGCGGGCGAGGAGCCGAACCTGATCGGCCAGTCACCGGCCATGCAGGCGCTGTTCCGCGCCATCGGGCGCCTCGCCCGCGCGCCCATCACGGTGCTTGTCACCGGCGAGTCCGGCACGGGCAAGGAGCTCGTCGCCCAGGCGCTGCACCGGCACAGCCCGCGCGCGGACGGGCCGTTCGTGGCACTGAACATGGCGGCCATCCCGCGGGATCTGCTCGAGTCCGAGCTGTTCGGGCACGAGAAGGGTGCGTTCACGGGCGCGGAGGTGCGGCGGCACGGGCGTTTCGAGCAGGCGCACGGCGGCACGCTGTTTCTCGACGAGATCGGGGACATGCCGGCCGAGCTGCAGACGCGGCTGCTGCGGGTGCTGTCCGAGGGCGTGTTCTACCGTGTCGGCGGCGCCACGCCGATCCGCGTGGACGTGCGCGTGATCGCGGCGACGCACCAGGATCTCGAGGCACGCGTCGCACGTGGCGAGTTCCGCGAGGACTTGTTCCATCGGCTCAACGTGGTCCGGCTTCCCGTGCCCCCGCTGCGCGATCGGGCCGAAGACATCCCGTTGCTCGCACGCCACTTCCTGGCGCATGCGGCGCAGGAGCTCGGCATCGAGCACAAGCGCTTGGCGCCGTCGGTCGAGCAGCGACTTGCACAACTCGCCTGGCCCGGCAACGTGCGCCAGCTCGAGAACGTCTGCCGTTGGCTCACCGTGATGGCGGCGAGCCACGAGGTGCGCATGGAGGACCTGCCGCCGGAGCTGCACGGCGGTCCAGCAGGACCGCAAAGCGAGCGTGCCGATTGGGAGGCGGCGTTGCGGCGCTGGGCCGGCACCCGGCTGGCCGATGGCGCCGAGGGCATCGCCACGGATGCGGGCGAGCGCGTAGAGCGCACCCTCATCGAGCTGGCGCTGAACCGCACCGGCGGCCGGCGCCAGGAAGCGGCGCGACTGCTCGGCTGGGGCCGCAACACGCTGACGCGGAAGATCAGGGAACTGGGGATCGAGGGGTAGCGGCAAACGGCAAACGGCAAACGGCAAACGGCAAACCAGAGCATGGGGCGGTCGGCGCCATGTCGCAAGCAGGCGGGAACCGATGTTGCGCGCCGATGGCCTTGCGCACCGGCCGCCTGACCGCGGCTTGCAGGATGGCGCCCTTCGGTCGCAATCCGGCCTACATGCTTCGTTTTGGCGAAGAGATGGAACGAAGGATGTAGGCCAACTTTCGCCCGGAGAGAACCGGGGCCGACATCCGGTCGGTACAGACGCAACGCACCACCGTCGCCAATGACCGCACAGGCGTCAGCCGGCAATGGCGGCTGTGCGCCCGCGTCACGGAGTCCGGCACGACCCGCAAGGTCGTGCCAGGGGAATTCGCAACCCGGCTTCTGACCCTGGCATGGTAACGTGGCCGAACGCGGAGAGGCCGACGGGCGGGTTCAGTGCACCTGGCGCGCGTCGGCGCCGATGCAGCGCACGAAGGCGGCCTCGAGCGTGCCGGTGCGGTATTGCTGCGTGAGCGACTCCGGGGTGCCGTAGGCGACGATGCGGCCGCCGTGGAGGACGGCAATGCGGTCGGCGAGCGCCTCGGCGTCCTGCAGCAGGTGGGTGGTGAACAGCACGGTGGTGCCGCCGTCGCGTTGTTCGGTAAGCACTTCCTGCAGGCGCACGCGCGCCGTCGGGTCGAGCCCGCTCATGGGCTCGTCGAGCACGAGGATGGGCCGCTTCGACAGCAGGCAGGCCGCGAGGCCGAGCATCTGCGCCATGCCCTTCGAAAACGTCTGGACCGACTGATCGAGCGCTTCCCGGCCCAGTCCGAGACGGGCACACACGTCCTCGAGCGAGACGTCCCCCGGACGCACGCCGTAGAGCGCGAGCATGTACTCGAGGAAGCCGCGGCCGCGCAGGTAGTACGGCGGCTGGAAGCGTTCCGGGAGGTAGGCGACGCGGGCCCGGGCGCTGCGCTCGGTGTGCGGACGGCCGTCGAGGCGAATGCTGCCGGCGTCGATGCCGCGCAGGTCGAGCAGGGCGCGGATCAGGGTCGACTTGCCGGCGCCGTTGGCGCCCACCAGGGCGAGCGTTTCACCCGGCTCCACCGCGAGGTCGACGCCGGCGAGGACGGCGTGATCGGCCAGGTTGCGCTGCACGCTCCGGAACTCGATGGCTGGGGTCGTCATGCCCCCGGAACGAGCAATTACCGGGCCGATCGATCAGAACAAGTAGGTCGGATTGCAGTTCTGCGCGTCTGCGCCAATGTCCCACTCGTTGTTGCCGGAGGCTACGCACGCAACGCCGCCGTCGACCGATTCCCATTCGTTGCTGCCGTTCGTGGCGTTGCGCAACGTCCCGGTCAATGGACGACCATCGTCCAGCTTCACATCCAGTTCGCGGGCAATGTCGACGGGCACGTTGCGCCCCATATAGAGCACCAGCCGGTTGGCCTGGCTTGCACCGGATTCGATCTGGTAGCCGTCGTCCCGAGCGAGGATCAGGACACCGTTGAAGACATTGATTGGTGCGTGGTCACTCGTCGGCGGATTACTTGCCGGATCGGGCGTACCGGTGCCCGGATAGCTGCCCTTGATGAACCCTGCCTTCGACATCTGCTCCCAGACACCGTTCAACTCCGCCCAGGGGGACGAATCGTCCGGGGCGCCGAGTTGGCCGTCGCTCGTGGAAGCACCAAGATTGACGGTCTGACCGATGGCGCTCGTCGCATCGGCCGCCGTCATGTCTCCCGGCACCGCCCGGTAACGGTCATTGAAGCCATAGTAGGCCGCCTGAATACCCGCCTGCTGATCCGCGAGATTCCGCACGCGCGCGCTGGCGATCAGTTCCTGTCCCTTGAGCACGCCACCCAGCAGCAGGCCGATGATCACCAGCACCACGGCAATCTCGACCAGGGTGAATCCGCTCTGCACTCGCTTCATCATGGTGTCTCCCGACTTCCGCCGGCACTCGCGGCAGGTGGTCGTCCCGTCCCCGGCCGCGTCGAAAGCTCGACATGGCGCCGGATTTCGGACGGTCGCGGCGTGCCCGCGGGGCACGCTCAGTCCCGTTCTTCTGGTTTGTTTTCGGTCCCGGTCCGCTCTTTCAGCGCCTCGAGCCGTTGCTCCAGGTAGCGAATCTCGTTGGGATCGCGGATCTCGCCGTTGGCCAGCAGGCCGCCGATGAGCACCTTCGCCGCCTCGAGCTCGCCGATGTCCTCAAGCAGAAGGATCTGCAAGTCACGTGCCCAGTGGGGCACCTCGCCTGGCCGCGTGTGCTCCGCCAGCAGGCGGGCGTAGCGCAGGGCGAGACGATCATCGTGCAGGCGATGCCGCGCGAGGATAGCGGCTTCGGCCAGCCAGCGCCAACGCGCGCCGGGCCGTTCGAGGAAGCGATCGAGCACGAACTCGAGCATGATCCGCTGGCGCGCGGGATCCGACACCTGAGCATAGATGCGCACCGCGAGCAGCAAGGGATAGCCGCTGTCCGGGTCCAGCGCGCTCCAGCGCGCGAGCCAGTCGCGGACACGGTGGTAGTCCAGCTCGCGGAACGGAATGCTCTCGCCGGGCTGCTCGTCGAAGTACTGCAGCCACAGCGTACCCGCGGTCGCGAGCGTCGCGGGCTCGCCCAGCGCCGCAAGGCGCAGGACGGGCAACGGGAGCGCCTCCGGCACCGGCCGGGCGCGGGCCTCCGGCGCGGGCTCGAGCGCGTGCCAGCCCAGTTGCGCGAGAAAGGCCGCGAGGAGCAACCCGCGCCAGCGGGGCGGTACCGCGTGCAGCGGGCGCGTCGGCGTCAGCGGGAGGCGCCAACGCACGGCCTCAGAACTCGCGCCGATAGAGATCGAAGGCGGCGGCGGCTGCCAGCAGCACCGCGTAGACGGCGGTCTGGCCAAGGACCAAGCCGACGCCGGCCCAGTCGCCGGCGTGGTGCGCGAGCCAGGACGCATCGGTGAAGCGATGCAGCGACGGCAGGATCCACGCCAGCGCGGTCACGCCGTAATCGACGATCGCGTGGCCCCAGCCGGTGTGCCGGAACGGAGAACCCTGCACGATCAGCACGAGGGCGGCGGTCGAGCGGCTCAGCAGGTACACGGCACCGAGCCCCGCCAGCGCCGCCACGGGCTGGCGGAAGGTGAATGCCAGCAGGAGCCCGAAGGCGGCGACCAGCCAGAGCTCGCAGGCGAGCGACACCGCCCAGCGGGCGAGGGCGTCGGGCGGGGCGTAGAGGCCTGCCGGCAGGGCGCACGCGGCCGCCAGCGCCACGGCGAGCAGGAAATAGGTCGCCAGCTTGCCCAGCACGTAGTGCGAACGCGGTTGCGACAGGGCGAGGACGAGGTCGAGCGTGCGGTCCTGCTGCTCGCGCAGCAGCGTGGTCACCACGAACAGCGCCATGAGGAACACGGCGCCGAGCCGCAGCAGCGTGCCGGCCAGCGCGGCCTGAACGGACCGGTGCTCGGTGAGCGCCACGGCGCCGACGAACTCCGCCAGCAGGAAGGTGCCGAGCAACAGCACGGCGACGAGCCATAGCAGGCGGTTCTGCCCTGCCTCGCGCAGGCCGTCGCGGGCGATGGTGCGGATCATTCCCATGTCGGCGCGACCATAGCACGGCCGGCGCTGCACAGCGTCGACGCGTGCGGGCGCGCCGTCGTTGTGCCGGAATGCGCCATTGTCTACGCTTGGCCGAGTTTCGCGCGAGGATCGCCGTGCTCCGCTGGATCGACCAAAGCCATCACCGGCATCGCCTCCTCGCACTCGCCCTGCTCGCCCTGCAGGGAGCGCTGCTGTTCGCGGCCGACCCGTCCCTGCGGACCCCGCTGATCCTCACGCACTTCGCACTGGTCCTGCTGTGGCAGCCGTTCTGGCAGGGCTCCGCCCAGCTCCTCAGCTACCGCGGCGGGCTGGCGACCATGGCCGTCGGCAGCGCGATCGTGCTGTTCACGAGCTGGTTGCTGCTGGCCGCCTGGCTGCTGGTGCTGATCGGCCTCATCGGCGGCGAGCAGACGATCCATCGTCGCGACCAGGCCGTGCAGTGGCTGGTGATCCTGTACCTGCTGATCGCGCTGCTCGCGGGCGTGACGCCGCCGCTGTTCGAGTTCGAGGTCAGCGGCAACGGCGTGCTTCGCACATTCGTGGCCGCCGCGAGCGTGATCCCCGCCGGCCTGCTGTTCGTGCGCGCCGGCGCGCTGCCCCAGAGCGGCCAGCGCTTCGACTACCTGCGCAGCCTCACCATCACGCTGCTGGCGCTCACGCTGTCCGCCGGTGCGGTGCTGTGGACCTACCGCAGCGGCACGCCCTACCCCACAGCGCTCATCCAGTCGCTGCTGTTCGTGGGCGCGCTCATCCTCGCGGTCAACTGGATCTGGCGGCGCAAGGCCAGCCACACGATGTTCCAGATCCTCTGGAACCGCTACCTGCTGAACCTGGGCACGCCGTTCGAGCACTACCTGATCAGCCTGTCCGGCCCCGGGGCGCGCGGACTCGATCCCGACGCCTACCTGAACCAGGCGCTGCGCTCGATGAGCGAGCTGGACTGGGTGGCCGGCGTCGAGGCGCGCGGGCCCGTCGGGCATCGCCTCATGGGCGCGCAGACCGCGCACGTCACCGAGGCGCACGACGACACGGCACCCCTGATCGTGTATACGCAACGCGACCCCGGCCCGGCGCTGCGCGTGCACATCCAGCTGCTTGCGCGCCTCATCCAGCAGCTCTACCTGTCGCGCCTGCACGAGGTGGAGCTGCGCAATCAGGAAAAGGCGCGCGCGGTGCACGAGACCGGGGCGCGCCTGACGCACGACATTAAGAACCTGCTGCAGTCGCTGCAGTCGCTGGCCGCAGCCGTCGAGGCAAGCGGCACCGAGCGCTCGCGCGAAGCGATCGAGCTGGTCCAGCGCCAGCTGCCGCATATCAACCAGCGCCTGCAGTCGACGCTAGAGAAGCTGCGCGAGCCGGCCGGCACCTCGGCGCACGAGGTGATGGACGCACAGGAATGGTGGCAGGGGCTGCAGGCCCGCTACGCGGACGGCTCGGTCGAGTTTCACGGCGTCCCGGACGAGGGCGCCGTGGTGCCGCGCGAGCTGTTCGACACGGTGGCCGAGAACCTGCTGGAGAACGCGCGGCACAAGCAGTCGACACATCCCGGGACGCGCATCCGCGCGTGGCTGAATGCCGGACCCGAGCGGGCATCACTGCGCATCGGCGACACGGGCGAGCCCATGCCGGACAGCATAGCCCGCAGCCTGTTCGCCGGTGCGGTCCATTCGAGCCGGGGGTTGGGCGTGGGCCTGTATCAGTGCGCACGCCTCGCCGAGCACCTGGGCTTCGATCTGATGATCGAGTCGAATGAACCGGGCGACGTGCGCTTCCTTCTCAGCGGCCGCGCACCCGCTCAGAGCGCGTAGATGATCGAGAGCTGGTTCTTGCCGGAGGGCCATGCAACCGGGGGACCGCTGTCGCAGTCGGACTTGGGCTGCGCGGCGATCCTACCGTCATCGCATTGCTCATCGTCGATGTCCTGGTCGAGTTGCTCGGCGATGTCTGTCGGCAAGTTGACGATCTCGATCTTGTGCCCCCACTGACCGTTCCCGTCCGAGCCGGTAAAGAAGCCCGAGACGACCCCGCCATAGGGGTGCTGCGGGGAGGCGCTGCTTCCCGTGTCGTTCGGGTTCCCCGAGATGAGGTCGGCAGCGCGCAGGTGCTGCCACGCGAGGCATGCTTCCTCGCTGGCGCCGTCACATGTCGGGCCGCCTTCGATCACACCATCGCCGTCACCGTTGGCTCCGCTAAGGTCCAACCGGTCGTCGGCATCGTCGAAGTCTCCCGGCAGCGCATTATAGCGGTCGCGGAACGCGTAAAAGGCTGTCGCGTACCCCCGCAGCTGGCTCTTGAACGACTTGTACTGGGCCCCGGCGATCAGTTGGCGCCCCTGCAGCACCGCCGCGAGGATCAGGCCGATGATGACGAGCACCACGGCGATCTCGACGAGCGAGAATCCGTGCGCGCGAAGAGCCGAATAACGAGGGTGGTGCATCGGGCGGTACAGCTCCCTGCCGAACACGCGTCGCGCAGCTCGCGGTGACACCAGACGGGAGCGACACTATAGCCCGAGCGCCGCGTCGCTGGCGAACCCCGCGCGCGACCGGCCGCGTCAGGGGAGCCGGCCCGCGTCGACCATGCGGGCCTTGAGGACGTGGTCGGGCACCCAGATGAGCATGTCGTCGAA
>Ga0102944_1001245_pt1 | contig 17383 bp, 12 predicted proteins | sample SalPonD_shore_MG_FD_78172 | JGI IMG/M metagenome (GOLD analysis project Ga0102944, IMG submission 78172) | Salt pond soil microbial communities from South San Francisco under conditions of wetland restoration - Salt Pond MetaG... | ecosystem: Environmental > Aquatic > Marine > Intertidal zone >...
AGAACTGATAAATTTCCTAAGTCCGGCAGACTCCCAGGTTGGGTTAAAAAAGTTGAATTAAATGAAGAATTAGAGCATTTTATTAAACACGTCAATACTTTTAATGTTTCTAATTTTTTGAACTCAGTTCTGAAAGAAATACCGATTTCGTGGGGTATCAAAGATGAAACAATCAGTTATATTGAACGTTTTTTAACTTCAGAAAATAGAATTGAACGTATTCAAAAACAAGTAACTGATTACATTCAATATTTACCATTCAAACGATGAAATCATTTTATAGCATATTATATATCAAACCTGAACCTGCTTCGGATGAGAAAGTGGCTGTAGGATTGCTTCTTAATGCCAATAAAAAACCTGTTTTTGATTATTCAAATGAGAAATTGAAGATTGCCGCAAATCTGGTGGGAGCAGAAACGACGGATTCTCTTGAGCGAAAGCTGAAAAATATTAAAAAGAAAATTACTTTAATTTCTGAGACTGAAAATCAAATTGAAGCTTTTGATATAAATCCGTTTTCGGAGTCGTATTTTAAATATTTGAATAATTATAGTAATAACCTCCTGGTATATTCTAATCCATCAGAAAATCATGGTGATTTTAGTGTAGATGATTTTATAGATTTATTTAGACTTCTCATTGATAAAAACTTTGAAATTGAGGATAAGGAAGAAGAGTCATTCAAATCAATTGTCAAAAATAGAATTAACTCATCTGTTGTTAAAGAGAAGATGGATATTTTTTATAAAGTCCCAAAAAAATCGGTGAAATCTATATATAGGGACCATACTGTAGATTATATAGGGGTTAATGGAAGTATCATTTCTGGTAATAGCATTGATATGAAGGGAGATCCGTATAGTCTTGAAAATAAGTTTTATCTTTTGAGAGTATTAGTTAATGGCTTAACCGATCTTGCCAAGAGACTTGAAATAGAAAATAGCGGCAAGCACATTGTATATTATAATGAACCTGAAGGAAAAAAGAATAACGATTTATTACGAGATGCCTTAGATGATAAATCCAGTCCTCTTGAATTGAAACCTTGGGAAGAGTTTGAGTATGATGAGGAATGGATTGCTAACACACCTATTAAGAAATTTAGCGAAATGATTTAGTAAAAATTGAAGAAATTATATAGTAATCCTTTTTTTGTAGTTATCGATATGGTTAACTCAATAAAAAATTAAATTTTTAATTTAAGAAACCATCTTGAATTATTTTTAGATTTACTCCATGAAAATTTATAATTGGATTTGAAAACAAACTCACCATTCTTTTTAAAATAATCTTTTCCAGTCTTTGACTGGAGATATTTATATTCATAGTCTTTTTGAATTGTAGCCCCATCATAAGTTTTAAATATAGTTCTTAAACCAGATCTCGGTTTATTTACATAGAGATGGTCATCAGTAATAAAAAAGAAATAAGAAAAGGGGATTTCTTTTTTATCCTTATATTTACCTGATTTAATTTGTTCAAGTCTGTATAGGTCCTTATAAACGTCCATTGCACCGACGTCTTCGGCACTTTGTTTCCTCGTTTTATATTTGAGCTCAATGGGAACTAAAAATTCCATATCTGATTCTTTATCGTAAAGAGAAGTTACAATATCGACATAATTTTTAGTTTGATCATCTAAGGTTACCTCGAGATCTACGATAAATAGTTCATATTTCTTGATGCAGTATATTTCGCCAATCCGTTTTAAAATCGAGGCAAAATGCAGTTGAAAGGGAGCTTCAAGATTTATATCGTACTTGTAATTTATGTACTGATTAAGGAATACTTTCCAAGATAAATTGAGGATTTGTTCTAATCTTTCACTTATATCGGTAGGGATTTCTGGAAAGTGTACCATTGGATATCATTGTGAAGGTCCGCAAAAATTTATTAACTATATAAAACAATTATTAACTAGTCAACTTAATAAAAAAGATGTATAAAATTTACACGGGATTCTGAGTGTTTTTAGGTTAACCAATGTTCGATAAGTCAAATTTTCCAAATCCTTATTTTGTGTTGGATAAATTGTACTTATCAAAAATCCCACAATCACTTAAACCGGAATACCAATCAGTGGGTAAATATAAAATTGTATGGGTGTATGGAATTTTACAGCATACTATACAACCAGGCTGACGATCGTCCCGATTTGTGCTCCTTTGGTATGAGCTTGGCGGGTGAAGATACCCAAAATGAAGATTCCAGCTTAGTTGGAATTTATGAGTAGGATATTTTAATAGTAGACGAGTTAGTCATCACATCGGTTATTTTGGATCTGTAAATATAAAATAATTACCTTGCTTTTAAACGAATAGAAGTGAATATACTAAGCAATAAAGAATGTACTATCGACGCAAAGTCATATTAGCCTTACTAGAACAATTCGGGGGAAAGCTAAAGTCCACACGCTTTCAAAAATTGCTACTGATTTTTACTCGTCAACAGAAGAAGCCCAACTATGAATTCATTCCCTATAAATATGGAGCTTATTCCATGCAGGCTCGAGCGGATAAAGGAACTATGATAAAATATGGTTTATTGAAAGAGAGCAAAAAATGGATTGTCAATACTCGGGATGATTACATTATTCAATTAAATCAAACAGATCAACGAATATTGAAGGATCTTTTTAACCAGTTTAAGGATGTTGGTTATAAAGAATTAGTACAATATACGTATCGAAATTATCCTTTTTATGCGATTAATAGTGAGATTGCTCAAAAATATCTGGATAACGACTCCTTAAAGCTAATCGAATTTTCTAAGCCAAAGAATGAGACCAAAAAGCTGTATACCATCGGTTATGAGGGGATTAAGGCGGAATCATATATGAACAGGTTGGTTAGCAAAGATGTGCGTGTCTTGGTCGATGTGCGAAAAAATTCCATGAGCATGAAATACGGATTCAATAAAAGTCAGTTAAAAAGTATGTGCGATAAAGTGGGTATTAAGTTTTTGCACATGTCAGAATTAGGTATCGAATCGGATAAAAGGAAGAATCTCAATACCAAGGCAGACTATGAGAAACTTTTTCAAGAGTATGAAAGTGATGTTTTACCCCAAAGGTTAGAACAGTTGGAAGAGTTGTATCACTTGTTTATGAAAAATGAACGGGTTGCTATAACCTGTTTTGAAAAAGAGTATACCAGTTGCCATCGTCATAAAGTATCTGCATATTTGAACCAGGAGTACGGAGTGCCTATAGAACATTTATAGAAAATTTTTTTTATGGCTACAACGGGGAAAGAGAGAAAAAGGGTATTAATAACAGTAAAAGCTTATCCATTGCCCTCACGTTCGTATGATGAATTGGTATGTACGGCGGGTATAACTGAAGATGGTGAATGGTTACGTATCTATCCGGTTCCATTTCGTTTTTTAGATACCAGTGGTAAATACAAGAAATATCAATGGATAGAGCTTGACCTTAAAAAGCGAGAACAAGACTTCAGACCGGAGAGTTACTCTCCCGTAGATACAAGTCTGGAAGATATAGAGATTGTGGAAAGTCTGGATACACATAATCATTGGATGGAAAGAAAAGTTATAGTTTTAGAGGATGGCCCCAAAGTATATAAATCGAAGAAAAAGTTAATAGAAGATTCAAAAGATCCGGACAATATATCATTGGCGACTTTTAAACCCACCCAGTTTACTAATTTTTATTGGGAAGAAGATGAACGAGACTGGACGGGTAATTTTCAAAATAATATTCAACAAAAAGATCTATTTGATGAACGGGGTGGAAGAGGAGATAAGGATATTGTTAAAAAATTACCATACAAGTTCTATTATGAATTTTTGGATGGAGAAGGCATTTCTTCGAAACTAATGATCGAAGACTGGGAGATTGGAGCATTATATTGGAAATGTCTTATTAGGGCTGATGGGAATGAAAAAGTGGCCCTACAAAAAGTTCGGGAACAGTATTGGGATAATTTTACCCAAAATAAGGATCTATATCTATTTTTGGGAACGACCTTACAGTGGCATATGAGAAGATCTAGAAATCCCTTTGTTATTATTGGGGTGTTTTATCCCACAATAGATCCTAATGCTAATCAACAAGATCTTTTCAATTAAAAATTGATTAGGTACTTCGAAACTTAACGACTTCATTTCTAATCTAATCAATAACTTAAAAAATTTTTTAATCATTTATTGTCATAGCTTCCTTGACCAACGTCCGATATGTTAAATTTTCTAAGTCTTTCCTTGGAGCAGGATAAATCGTACTAATTAAGAACCCCACAATCACACAAACCGGAATCCCAATTAGAGGGTAAATATAAAATTGTATGGGCGTATGGAATTTTATGGCGTACAACACCATCAAGCTGGCAACGGCTCCAATTAAAGCTCCTTTAGCGTTGGCCCGGCGGGTAAAAATGCCCAGGATAAAGATTCCGGCCAATGCGCTGCTGATGAGCCCAATGATTTCCTGGAAGAAGAAAAACAGGGATTGAACGGGAAAAATGGCTAAAATACAGGCCATACCGGTCCCTAGGGATCCTACTAAGATGGTTGTCCAACGGGCAAAGCGCAGGCGTTTTTGTTCGGAAGCTTCCGGTAAGAATCGTTCATAATAATCCACGGTGATGACGGTGGCCATGCTGTGCATGCTGCTATCGAGGCTGGACATGGAAGCGGAGAATATACCGGCTATAAGAAAGCCCGTGAGCCCATCGGGGAGGTGTTGCCCGATAAATAGTGGAAATACCTGGTCATTTTGCATGCCAACCGAGATGAATTCAGGGTGCACTTTGTAAAACACATATAGTGCGGTGCCAAGCAGGAAGAATAAGAAACCGGTAGGAATGGAGATAATGCCATTGGTCCAAATGCTTTGGGCTGCCGATTTTTCATCCTTGGTGGTTAAATATCGTTGAATCACAGCCTGATCGGTGGTGTAGGGACCAAATTGCAGGGCAAAAGTGCCCAGGAACACAGACCAGGTGGCCAGCGTCGTGAAGCTCCAGTTAAAATTAAAAAGCTGGAATTTGTGATTAGCCAGAGCGGTGTGAAATAAGGGGAGTATGCCACCAAGATCTGCAAAAATGTACAGAATACTATAAATGATACCGCTGACCAGCACAATGACCTGCAACACATCGGTCCAAATAACAGCTTCAATACCCCCCATGGCGGTATAAATCATCGCAAGCAATCCCATAAGAATAATGGCCATGTAAATATTCATTCCAAAAATGGCGGTCAGAGCCAGGGCGGGTAGATATACCACTATACTCATCCGGCCGAGTTGAAAGAGAATGAACGAAATGCTACCGAAGATTCGGACGCTCAGGTTGAACCGTTTTTCAAGGTATTCGTATGCGGATGTTACGTTCAACCTGCGAAAGAAGGGCAGGTAAAAATAGATAACCACAGGGGCCATTAGGAATATGGCAAAATACCCAATGTACACTGTCCAGTTGGTGGCAAAGGCCACGGCCGGGACGGATAAAAAAGTGATCGCACTCAACTGGGTGGCGTAAATACTCAGTCCGGCGGCCCACCAGGGTACCCTCTTGCCGCCCAGAAAAAAATCTCCGGTGCCTTTTTCCCTTTTGGAGAAATAAAAACCCATGCCCAGCAGGATCAGCATATATAATCCCAGCGTGAGATAGTTGAGTGATCCGAACCGTGTTTTTTTCGGTTCCAAGCTTCCTTTCAGCACTTTGGGCGTTCGGATACCTGGACGTATTTCCCCGGAAGGAATAATAAAATCTCCCTGCCATTTGAAGGCTGTAGTGGTAGCCGGGCTGACCGAAGGCATGGTCCCTACTTTATCCCAGGTATCGGTGATGGTGTGATACGCCAGGATATCTTTGGAAAATGATGATGCATGGGCTGCCAGAGAATCCAATCGGTGTTGCAGGGATTGTATTTGATTGGTTACTGTAGACAGTTTGGATGGTGTTGTGGAATTATTCTGCATGTTTTTTAATGCATCGATCTTATTGGATAAATGAACGCGTTGTTTGAGTTCTTGTCCCATATCTCCCCCAAAAACCAGGATATGGGCATCTCCGAATGAAACGGACGGGGCGCCCATGATGCATCGCGTAGGTTGCTTCTTGTCATCCAGGGCAATCGGAGAAAGTTGAGTCCATTTATTTTGCAGTGGATCGTAGCGATAGGCATCCGAAAGTAGATTTACCGAACCATCTGTATTATAATTTCGACCACTAAACAGGAAGAAATTTAACCGGTTGCCAAAATGCTGGGCATCGGCTACGGCAAAACCTCGCTTGGGACCCGGCCAGGCTGGAAGCTGAGTCCAGGATGGATTGGGAGACAAAGTTAGTTTATAAAAGGCTTTGGTGAACTTGTTACCATTCATAGAGTTTTTCCCACCAGCCAGGTAAATATCCCCATTTAATTTGGCACCGGACATGAAAGCAAGGGGCTCGGGCAAATCAGGTAACTGTTCTATATGAACGGTTTGGTTCTGGGCATCCCAGTGAATTTTAAACACCAGTCCGGAGACCTTTTTGCCGTCGGTTCCCCCTATGATTATTAGTCCCTTATTGGTACTGGCAGATACCCCATAAGCCAGGGGGCGGGGCAGCTGCATGGTATTATTGGTATACCAGTAATATCCGGTTGAATCCTGTAAAAGTACATATATTTGTTTGTGGAAGACTTTGGGTCCATCCTTCCACGGGGGCGCTTCGGGAAAGTTGGCTCCGCCCGCAAACAGGATGGTTTCACCCTGCGTCCCGGCAAATCCACCGGCCCGACCGACCGAGTCGGGCAAATCGGGAAGATTACTCCAGTGGATAACCTGTTTGTTTTTGTATTGCTTTGACAGACTCTGTGCTGAGACGGGCGATAAATGGAAAACAATAAATAACAGTAGAAGCAGTGAAAGTATTTTTTTCATGGATAAGTCTTTTTGAAGTCGTAATACACTGAATTTAGGGTTCAGTGATTGTTTTTTTGTTTGTTTTCCAGCATCTCGAAATTTTGCCAGCATTCCCACAGGGCCCTGGGAAGATGAAAGCAGCCTTTCCATTTACCTCCCTTCAGTGACAAGTACGGTTCTCCCTGCCGGTTTAAATACCCAAACCATTCCCCATATTCCGGATCAGGAAAGTGTTCCCAGGTGTATGCATCCACTTTCTTATACCATTCTATGCATCGTTCATTTCCGGTTAACAGCCAGGCACGCGAAAGGGCAACCAGTGCTTCAAGATGAACCCACCAGAGCTTTTGATCCCATTCCAGCTTATCGGGTGGGTGATTTTTTACATCTCTAAAATAGAAAATACCTTCATACTGTCCATCCCAGCCATAATCCAGCTGGGCCAGGAGAATTTGCACAGCATTATGGATCAGGTCGGTATCGTTTCTGTATTTGGCTATATCCATGAGAAACCAAGTGGATTCAATGCCATGTCCCGGATTTATGAGCCGGCCGTCGAAGGAATCTGAAAAAGTATTGTCGGCTTTGACATGTTCGTGTATTACCTGTTCTTTTTCATTCCAAAACACATTGATTATCTCATCAATGGATTCATCAATCGTTTGAGTGACTTGCTCATCGGTAAGGACGTCCTGTAGTTCCATGGCCAAAAGGCTGAGCATCATGGGCAGGGCAAATGATTTCATGGGTCGAGTGCCTGAGACCGATTTTTCATATTGCCCTTTGGGATTGTCTTTTCGGAATAGAATATTCTTGTAGGTGTTAACGGCTATTTCCCTGGCTTCAGCGTTATCACTGATAAGGGCAAATTCGTGAAAAGCCAGGGCCGCAAAACAATCAGAGAAAATGTTATAGGGCTGAATCAGTGGTTGACCCTTTCTATTTAAAGAAAAATACCAGTTTCCATTTACATCTCTGCCGTGTTGTTTTAAAAACCGGTACCCGTGTTCTGCGATATTAAACCATTCCGGTCGGGATTCAACCTTTTGATATAACAATGAGAAAGTCCAAACTTGTCGGGCTTGTAGCCATATGAATTTGTCCCGGTCGTATACATTGCCTTCCCGGCCCAGGCAGGTAAAATATCCCCCGTATGCTTCATCGATAGAGTGTTTTTCCCAAAAGGGTATCACATCATCGATGAGGGCATCGCGATACTGTTTCTTTTTTTGATGAAAATATGAATTCATATTTTTCCCAATAACCTCGTGGTTTTGACAGGTTCAAATTCAAAAATGACATACTTTTTGATGGAAGCTTAGAGTAACTTCATCTTCAAAAAGCCTAAAAAAGGTTACTGTTATTGGGAATCAAAAATTTGTGGGCTTCTCAATGAGTATATATAAATCTTTTTATAGGAGCAAATGTGAGTTTGGTTTCGGTCGTGTAAGGTAGTAAAACGAAGTCCTGTAATGACGGATTTAGGGGGGGGGATCCACAGGTGGTTAATATTTATTTAGTTGGATGAATTATATTTTCTATAAGTCGCCATTTATTAACTGTAATATGTATAAATAACAGTAGATTTATCAATATAGTGGCAGTACGTGTTAATTTTTGAGTAGCAGGCGCAGGGTCTCTTGCCCATTATTAAAGCAGGTTACTTTTAGAGAACTTTGCAAAAGCCTTGGTTTTTCAAAGTCTTCTTTTATTGGGAATTAAAAAGTTTATAAAGTCAGGGCTTGAACCTAAAAATAGGAGGGTTGAAGATATGATTTAAAACGAAGTTATGATCTTATAAACATAGCTCAATCTCCAATTTTGGCTCTCTAAATGGGCCATAACAATAAATACATAATCACAAATATAAAGTCAGATGCCATGAAAAGGTTATTACGATATATATTGTTGTTTTTCATTACGGTGACCTTCATTCCCATAGCGCATGCCCAGGAAAGAACGATCCATGGAGTAGTGAAAGCAAAAGATACCGGGGAAACGCTTCCGGGGGTGAATATACTGGTTAAGGGTACAAACCAGGGAACTTCGACGAATACGGACGGGGAATTCCAAATTTCTGTTTCAAATGGAGAAACGTTGGTATTTAGTGCGGTAGGTTTTAAAAAGCATCAAGTTCAAATTACAGACCAGAAAACCCTAAATATCCAGATGGAACCTGCTGTTGGTCAGTTAGAGGAAATGGTGGTTATAGGATATGGTGAACAATCCCGTAACACTTTGACTACATCAGCTTCCAAACTGGATACCAAGGTTTTAGATAATGTAACATTGGCAAATCCAATGTCCGCTTTAGAAGGTAATATTTCTGGTTTGAGAGTGCAAACCACATCCGGTCAACCTGGAGAAGCCCCTAACATTGTATTAAGAGGGGGGAGTTCGATTACAAATCCGGAGGGCGCCAATCCGCTTTACATCGTGGATGGGGTTATTCGGCAAAATTTGAATGATTTAAATCCCGATAATATAGCTTCCATGCAGGTGCTTAAGGATGCCGCTGCTACGGCAATTTATGGTGCACGGGCATCCAACGGAGTTATAATTGTGACGACCAAAACCGGTCAACCCGGAGACACTAAGATTGAATACAAATATAGCCTGGGAGTCTCGCAACTGCAGCAGAAGATGGATATTGTATCGGCCCATGATTATGTCTACTATGGACGATTAGGTATGGCCGCTACCGCAGAACAGTATCCACAGTTTTCAAGTAGATTGGACATGCCCATTGGTTTCGGAATTGGTAATGATATGACAAAGAATACCTATTTCACCCCTCAATATTTAGGTTCCGGTGAAAGTGTGCCCGGTGGTTGGCAAAGTATGCCGGATCCGCTGGATTCTTCCAAAACGATTATTTACAAAAATACCGACTGGCAGGATGTGTTGTTCCGGCCTGCCATTACGCATAATAATTATATTTCGGTATCCGGCGGGGGGACTAAAGCCCGATTTGATGCCGGTATTGGATATTTGACGAACCAGGGGATTGCAATTTCCACGGGTTATGATCGATTAACCACTCATTTGAATGCTGATTTACAGGTGTTGGATAATTTAAGAGTTTTTGGTAAAGTGAATTTCAGCAACTCGTCGACAAACCGTGTTTATAGCACTTCGGAGATTTTCAGGCGTTCGCTGAGTCTTCCTCCTACGGCTAAATACAAATTTCAGGATGGAACATATGCACCTGGTCAAAATATCTCGATGGGTAATCCCAAATATTATCTTCCCAAACTTGACAGGGAGGACAGCCGGAATAAACTGACCCTGGCGTTTAATGCTGATTGGTCAATTCTTCCGAACAAACTGAGTTTTCAGCCTTCAGCCTCGCTGTATATGAATGATTATATCCGTAACAGCTTTAATGAAGCGTATCAAAGTGGATCTAATTTTGTGGATTCCAGGAATGCGGAAGGTTATCATTCACTTTACTGGCAGCGCCAAGCTGACGGGGTGTTTACCTATCACGATACGTATGGCCGTTATAACAATGTGCAGTTGAAAGTGGGCGGTTCGTATTACGACCGGCAGATATATAACCTGGATGCACAAGGCAAAGGAGCGGCCTCTGATAAGATTCCGACTCTGAATGCAGCGGCTGAACCTACAGATGTGAGTAGTTCCACCTCCAAAATGGTCATAGCCGGGTATTTCGGCCGGTTGACGTATGATTACAATAAAAAATATCTGTTGGCGGCCAGTCTTCGAATGGATGGCGCATCCAACTTTGGTCAGAATAATCACTGGGGATATTTCCCGGGTGTGTCAGCAGGCTGGAATATTCATAATGAACCTTTCTGGAAACCGATGCTTCCTGTGGTGGATAGGCTCAAGTTAAGAGCCAGTTACGGGGTCACCGGGAATAACAGTGGTATTTCAGACTACCATGCCCAGGGGGAATACCGTGTGGGTTACAAATATGAAGGTTCCAGTGCTATCTTGAATCAGCGGATGGCTAATCCCAATTTAAAATGGGAACGTACAGCAACCATGGATGCCGGGGTTGACCTGGGCTTGTTTGACAGCCGGTTGACCTTCCTATTCGATTATTATTACCGAGAGACCTCGAATATTCTCTGGGATTTACGGCTTCCCCATTCAACAGGGTTTAGTAGCATTAAAACGAATCTTGCCACCCTGGCTAACCGTGGATATGAGTTGGAAATGAAAACCGATCTGATCAGGAAGCGAAATTTAGTTTGGAACGCCAGCTTCAATGTCTCTTATAATCAAAATAAGATCATGAAGCTCCCGGAAAACGACAATAAGAACAATCGAATTGGTGGTATCTATATTTATGATCCCCGAAAAGGTGACTATGTTTGGGCCGGTGGATATCAGGAAGGTGGAACGATCGGTCAGATGTATGCCTATCAACAGAAATATATTTATCCCACGGACAAAGCGGCTCAGAAAGGTCCAACAGATATGCTTGTGAATAGTCCGTCTCACCAAAAAGGTGGAGGCGATGTGGCCTGGCTGGACGTGGATAACAATGGGGTCATCGATTCGCGCGACCAGGTCTATCAGGGTAACTCCATTCCCCCGTGGACCGGTGGTTTCAGAACCAATGTAACCTATAAAGGCGTGGGATTAACGGTAGCCATGGATTATGCGGTAGGTCATACCATTTATAACTGGACCCGGGCCAAACAAAATGGTCAGCTCCAGGGTGATATTGCACCTTCCAGTGATATATTGCGATCCTGGCAGCATCAGGGAGATAAAACAGATGTTGCCCGATACTATTGGGCCGATCAATTCTGGAAGCAGAATATCTGGCGCGGTAATTCATACTACTATGAAAAAGGAGATTACCTGGCCCTCCGGGAGATTAGTTTGAGTTATGTGCTCCCACAGCGATGGGTTGGAATGTTTGGTGTTCAGCAATTGAAAACCTATGTATCCGGAAGGAATCTGCATTATTTCACGGCTTATCGTGGTCTGCTTCCGGAACAAGGAGGTACCGATTCCGGCCGATACCCGAATCCCCGCACTTTTACTTTCGGGGTAAATATCTCCTTTTAAAAGTTTAATTCTCAAATAATCTTATTATGAAACGGTTAAACAGATTAATTTTATTTATTCCATTAATTTTACTCGTATCGTGTACCGATGTGCTTAATATTAAACCGGTCAGTGATATTTCCGTTAATTCTTTTTGGACTTCGGAAAATGATGCACGAGCCGGGTTAAATGGTATGTATGTACGATTCCGAGATCAGGCGGCCTACAACCTGTTCTGGTGGGGGGAAGGTCGGAGCGAAACGTTAACCTATGGACTGCAGGCACCGGAAGGCCGGGAACGGTATTTCAATAATAACCTGGATCCGACAAATGCCGGTCCCAACTGGAAAGGGCTCTACACGGTGGTTCATGATGCCAATCTCATCCTTAAATATGTACCGGATATCGAGTTTAAAAATGGAGATGAAAAAAACTCCATTATGGCCCAAGCTCATGCCATGAGAGCGTTTGTATATTTTATCATGGCCCGAACCTGGGGTGGCGTACCCTTGCGTACCGAACCTACAGAAGGGTATGATCCTCAAACAACTTTCAAGAAAAGAGCATCGGTCGAAGATGTATTTAAATTGATAAAAGACGATATCAAGCAGTCCCTGGATCTCTTTCCCGATAAATCCATTTCCGATCGATCTAAGTTTTCGGCCCCGGCGGTTAATGCGTTGAAAGCCAATGTGTACTTGTGGACCGGGAAAAGAATGGGCGGTGGACAAAGTGATTTCAATACGGCTTTGAATGCAATCAATGAAGTACAGAAAGCTGATGTGGCTTTACTTCCCACTTTTGCTGATGTATTTGATTTCAATAACAAGAAGAATAAGGAAATTCTGTTCTCGGTTCATTTCGAACGGTTTGAATCGGGCAGTAATTATGGGGATCAAATATATATAAGAGGCGATCAGATACCAAATGAAACCAACCAGGAAACCAAGGATGCCCTTGGACTGGGAGGGGGATTAAATCGTGTAAGCCCCTCGGAAACGGTTCGGGATCAGTACACGGATCAGGATAAGAGAAAAGATGTAACCTTTACTGAGATTTATAAATATAACACCAATCCACCTACTTATTATGCTTCGGTAGTCAATAAATTTGATGGTATGATTGAAGATGGAGCACGGCATTTTGTAAGTGATCTTATTCTTTATCGTTATGCAGATGTGTTGCTGATGAAGGCTGAAGCGGAAAATGCGCTGGGACAGGATCCGACTCCTGAACTGAACCAGGTTCGAAATCGGGCCGGTTTGAACGACTATTCAGGCCCAACTGATCAAGCTTCCCTGGATGATGCGATTCTGAAAGAACGGTTATTGGAACTGGCTTTTGAAGGAAAACGCTGGTGGGATCTGGTCCGATTTGGGAAAGCATTTGATTTAGTACCCTCATTGCAAAACCGTAAAGGGAAGGATTATCTGCTCTTGTGGCCGATCTCGGAAGAGACCATAAGCCTCAATTCTAAAATTGAACAAAATCCGGGGTATTAATGGTTCATGATATTTTCCCCTGAAGCGATTATGGCCCCGGTATTATTTTCCAGGACCGGGGCCTGATCGTTTTTTATCTTATCCGCAATTTCTGATATTAATAGCTATAAACATAAATGAGTACCATGATTTATACCAGGTTAATTTTAGGTCTGCTTCTTTTTTTAGGGGTTTCAAAATCTAATTTGCAATCATTTAAAAACTTCACTGAACCTAAGACGACGGAAATTGGTCAGCAGGATATTACTATTTCGAATTTCTTGACACATCAAGTAGTTAGCCCGATGCTGGCTGGTAAAGATGAAAATACCGTATTCCAATTTTCATTTAATGCAAATGGGAGCGGGACTACTCGCTTAGAGAGTATTAAAATTGATCTGGAGGGGACAACAAACATTCATGATATTAAACATGTAAATATATTCTATGATGGTTCTTCTAACGATCAAGTGGTTAAAAAGAAATTTGGCAATACTTTGTCTCCCGGGAAACAACTGATATTCAAAGGTGATTTACCGATAGCTGAGGGACAACATCAATTCAGCATTTCTGTGGCTTTAAATAAAAACATCAATCTTTTAGATAGGATAAAAGCTAATTGCCAATCCATTGTATTTAGTAATGGTCAGCAAATAAAACCGGAGGTTAAAAAATCTAAAGTAAGCTCCCAAAAAGTGAGTATTGCCCTCCGGCAACGTGGAGAAAACCATGTGGATACCTATCGCATACCTGGTTTGGCAACTACAAATGATGGCTCATTAATAGCCGTTTATGATGTACGATACGGCAATTCCGGAGATTTGCAGGGCAATATTGATATTGGAATGAGCCGGAGTACAAATGATGGACGAACCTGGGAACCCATGCAAGTTATTATGGACATGGGGCGCCGGGGTAACAAATCGGAAGATCAAAATGGGATTGGAGATCCATCGATATTGGTAGACCGAAATACCGGCACAATTTGGGTAGCGGCATTATGGGCGCATGGTATGAAGGGGAAAAAAGCCTGGTTTGCTTCGGGCCAGGGATTTACCCCGGATGAAACCGGACAATTCATGCTGGTTAAGAGTACCGACGATGGACAAACCTGGTCTGAACCTATTAATATTACAAGTCAAATAAAAAAGAAGGAATGGAAACTAATGTTCCAGGGACCGGGTAAGGGAATAACTATGCGCAATGGTACACTGGTTTTTCCAGCGCAATTTAAAGACGAAAATGATATACCACATTCCACGATCATTTACAGCAAAGATCATGGAAAATCATGGAATGTAGGGACGGGTGCTAAATCGAACACAACCGAGGCCCAGGTGGTTGAATTGAGTAATGGAGAACTCATGTTAAACATGCGTGATAACCGTGGCGGATCCCGTTCGGTTTACACAACCGATGATTTGGGGAAAACCTGGAGAAAACATCCTACGTCACGTTCTGCACTACAGGAACCGGTGTGTATGGCTAGTCTGATCCGGTGGCCGGTAGATAAAGACTGGAGTCAAAGGCGGTTACTTTTTTCTAATCCCAACAATACTAAATCACGGGTCAATATGACTATTAAAATGAGTACGGATGATGGGATGACCTGGCCCAAAAATCATCAAATTCTGTTAAACGCCAAACAAGGGTATGGTTACTCCTGTATGACGGTAATCAACAAAAAAACTGTTGGAATTTTGTATGAAGGGGTAGGGGAACTCTACTTTCAAAAAGTGAATATTTCTGAACTTCAATAAAATCTATTACCTAACTACTTTAACATTTTTAAAAATTATTATTTATGGAAAAGATTAAAGGTTTAATTACCGCTCCTTTTACCCCTATGCTGCAAGATGGTACTGTTAACCTGGATATGATTCAATCGTTATATGAAGTCTACCGTAAGAACAATGTTGTCGGTGTTTTTGTAAATGGATCAACAGGAGAAGGCCTTTCGTTAACGACGGGTGAACGCAAACGAATAGCGGAGGTCTGGAGTGAGGTGGTGGATGATGATTTTAAACTTATCATCCATGTGGGTCATTCCAGCATTTATGAGGCAAAAGAGATAACGCGTCATGCGTCTTCCTTAAATATATCCGGAGTGGCGACTGTTGGTCCCTTTTATTCCAAGCCATCTTCCCTCGATCAACTTGTTGAGTTTTGTGCTGAAATCAGTCAATGCTCACCTGAATTACCATTTTATTACTATCATATACCTGCCTTAACCGGAGTACATTTTTCAATGGCCGATTTCCTGTTAAAAGCTAGCCAACGCATTCCAAATTTGCAGGGCGTAAAATATACGGATACGAACCTGGTTGATTTTTACCGGTGCCGGCAGGTACAGGATGGTAGGTTCGATCTGCTCTATGGAAATGACGAATTATTGATTTGTGGATTATCACTGGGGGCTCAGGGTTTTGTAGGCAGCACCTATAATTACATGCCGCACTTGTATTATGAAATTATGGATGCCTTTCAACATGGAGATGTCCAACGTGCGAGAGAGTTACAGGGTTTATCCATGGAAGTTATACGAATTATTGGGTCTTATGAATATAATGGAGCAGCAAAACAGGTGATGAAATTGTTGGGACTTGATCTGGGCCCGGTAAGGCTGCCCCTTAAAAATCTTACGGGTGATGAGATCAGGGAATTAAAGGCGCGTTTGAAGGAGACTGATTTTTTTGATTATACCATTAATGTTGAAGGGGTAAAACAGTAAATTTATTAAGCGGATGTTTTAAAACGATTTCGATATCCAAGCGGATTGGTTTCCGTAATCTTTTTGAATTGTTTGTTAAAATTCGAAATGCTGTTAAATCCACTTTTAAAACAAATTTCGGTTACGTTCAGGTTGGTCTGCATTAATAACTTGCAGGCATAACCTACTCGATATTCATTGACATAAGTGAAGAAAGTTTTACCTGTAACCTTTTTGAAATGCCGGCAAAACGCTTCCCGGGTCATACTGGTTATATCGGCTATCGTATCCAGGCTGATTTCCTCGTTAAAGTTATTCATGACATATTTATAGACTTTGTTTATACGCTGGTAATCCTTTTTTCCCACAGTGGGTGTATATCCTGGACTGGCCAATAAGTAATAATCATCACTTTTCGCCAGCATATTTAACAGAAACAAAATTTCGAGAAAACATTCGAAATGATTCATGTCGAACATTTTCTGTATTCTCGATTTCACTACTTTACGATATTTGCCACTGAATTGTATGCCCGACTTGGATCTGTGAAATAGTTTTGAGATGGCTTGGAGCTCTGGGCAGGAGAAAAAATCTTCACTCAAAAATTTGTCATTTAGGTGAATAACTAGGGAGCCTGCTTCACTTTTGTTATAATAATCCTGTTCGCAACTAAAGGAATGAGGTAAGTCCGATCCGATGAATAATAAATCACCTTTATTTAATTCAGAAATATTATCACCGATAATCTTTTTCCCCTTTCCTTCCCAAATATAAATAAGTTCATATTCGTCATGGAAATGCCATAGCCCATCAAAAGATTGACCGATTGTATTCTTCAGTTTATAGGAGGTGCCGGAATCAATGTTTTTCTTGAAATGTGGGCGCATATCAAATTAATTCATCTACATGATTTACTTATTAAGATTTTATATTATTCGGATTATATTGATAAAAAACAAGTATTAATCGGGTACATATTTACGAACTGATATTAAATTCCAGGTTTGAAAATTTGAAAATAGGCCACTTAAAACGGCTTCCATATTTTCGATTTAACAGCCGATCTCGAATGAGTTGGATATCTTATATGCTTTAATAATGACTTAACAAATGCATCTCAAACTCTTTTAAAATTTTCTTTGGTATATAAATAAAGATGGAACCGAATGTCAGTGAATCAGTATCTAAATAACTGATAGCGAAGCTTATAAAACCAGAATTTAACTTATGTACTCCAGAAAAAATTTATCCACATTCAAAATATGGCCGGTAATAATATTGGCTTAT
>Ga0102944_1001246_pt1 | contig 17362 bp, 15 predicted proteins | sample SalPonD_shore_MG_FD_78172 | JGI IMG/M metagenome (GOLD analysis project Ga0102944, IMG submission 78172) | Salt pond soil microbial communities from South San Francisco under conditions of wetland restoration - Salt Pond MetaG... | ecosystem: Environmental > Aquatic > Marine > Intertidal zone >...
TCCCCGCGCTCCCGGGCAGCGGGGATGAAGACCTCCAGGTGCTCGCGGGGAGCCGGCTGGCCCTCGTAGTCGGCCAGGCGCTCGGGACGCATGGCGGGCTCCCCGCGGCCCTCCTCGGGGGCGGCGGCGGGGTCCACCATGCGGGCGGGTTCGGTTTCCTCGGGCTCCATGGGTTCTTACTTGGCCATGTTCTGGAGGCTGCGCTTGAGGAGCTCTTCCACCGTCAGGTCCTCCCCGCCTCCCTCGGCCACCCCGGTCACGGCCTGCTCGGCCTTGTCGGCGGGATACCCCAGCTCCTGGAGGGCGGCCACGGCCTCGCGCCGGGGGCCGCCGGCAGGCGCGGCCGATCCGGCAGCCCCGTCCGCGCCGGCGGGGGCCCCGGCAGGTGCCGACAGGGTGTCGCGGAGCTCCATGACCAGCCGCTGGGCCGTCTTCTTGCCGATGCCGGGGATGGCGCTCATGCGCTTGAGGTCGCCCTCCTGGACACAGCGCCACAGCTCCGCCGGGGGCAATCCGGAGAGAACCTGCAGGGCCAGTTTGGCGCCCACCCCGGTGACCCGCAGGAGGGCGACGAACAGCCGCTGCTCGTCGGCGGTAAGGAAGCCGTAGAGCTGGATGGCGTCCTCGCGCACCACCGTGTGGATGCGCAGGCTCACCTGCTCGCCCACGGCCGGCAGGTGGTAGATGGTGGACAGGGGGGCGTCGACGGTATAGCCCACCCCCCCGGCCTCCACGATCAGGGTGGGGGGCTCCTTCTCCAGGATGGGTCCGCGCAGCCGGCCGATCATCGGCGCCCTCCGGGGTTCATGCGGGCGGCGGCCTGCAGGTGGTGGAGGTGGCAGAGGGCCACCCCCAGGGCGTCTGCGGCGTCCTCGGGAGCGGCCTCGGCCAGGCCCAGCAGCCGCTGCACCATGTAGCCCACCTGGTCCTTGGTGGCGGATCCGCGGCCCACCACGGCCTCCTTGATCCGGGCCGGGGTGTATTCCCCCACCGGCAGGCCGGCCTCCACCAGGGCGGCGATGGCGGCGCCGCGGGCCTGTCCCAGTTTCAGGGCCGACTCCACGTTGCGCTTGACGTAGACCGTCTCCACCGCCGCGGCATCCACCGCGTAGCTGCCGGCCGCCGCGCGCACCTCGCGGAACAGGTGCCCGAGGCGCTCGGGGAAGGGACCGTCGCCCAGGCGCAGGGCGGCATAGTGGAGCACGCGCAGGCGGCTGCCCTCCCCCTCGACGATGCCGATCCCGGTTACCCGGGATCCCGGATCGATGCCCAGCGCCCGCATCCCTGGTGTCCTCTGGCCCCTCTTCCCGGGGAACCGGCCGCCTAGACGCCGACCTGTTCGAACACCTCGTCGGGAATGTCGTAATTGGCGTAGACGTTCTGGACGTCGTCGTGGTCCTCGAGGGCGTCTAGGAGCTTCAGAACCTTCTCCGCCTTGTCGCCCTCCACCCGCACCGTGTTGTCGGGCTTCATGGTGACCTCGGCCACCTGGGGCTCGAAGCCCCCCTCCGCGAGGGCCGCCTTTACCGCCTCGAACTCCTGGGGATCGGTATAGACCACCTGCTGGCCCTCCTCGGTCTGGATGTCCTCGGCTCCCGCCTCCATGGCCGCTTCCATGAGGGCGTCCTCGTCCACGGACTGGCCGTCGAAGATGAGCATGCCGGTCTTGTGGAAGATGTAGGCCGCCGAGCCGTCCTCGCCGAGGTTGCCGCCGCCCTTGGAGAAGGCGTGCCGGATCTCACCCACGGTGCGGTTCTTGTTGTCGGTCATGCACTCCACGAGCACCGCCACCCCGCCGGGGGCGTAGCCCTCGTAGGTGACCTCCTCGTAGCTGACCCCTTCGAGCTCGCCCGTGCCGCGCTTGATGGCGCGGTCGATGTTGTCCTTGGGCATGTTGCTGGCGAGGGCCTTGTCCACGGCCTGGCGCAGGCGCGGATTGGCCTCGGGGTCACCGCCGCCGAGGCGGGCCGCCACGGTGATCTCCTTGATCAGGCGGGTGAAGATCTTGCCGCGCTTGGCGTCCTGCGCCGCCTTGCGGTGCTTGATGTTGGCCCATTTGCTGTGCCCGGCCATGGCCGAACCTCCTGCTTGCTGCTGCCGGCCCCGCGGGCGGGACCGGGCGGAATTGGGATGCGCCGAACGCGGGGAATGCAGGCGACTCCGTGGATTCTAGCACAGGCCCCCGGCCGGCTCGCCATGACCGCCGAATCGCCCGTTCGCGAGGAAGTGAGCGGTCGCTTCGGCCACCGGGCGCCGGAACATGAGGCCCATGTGCCCCACCGGCAGGGTGACCACCTCGGCCCCCGGCAGGCAGGTCTCGGCCACCCGCACCAGGCCATCGTTGGGCCCGTCGAGCAGCCAGCGGGTCCACCAGCGGCGCCGGGTGCCGGCCACCACGCCCATCTCGCCCGGCGGCACCGGCAGCCGCAGCGGCGCCTCACCTGCCAGCTCGCGGCCGGCGACCCCCAGCCACCACCGCCCTTCCCACCACTGCATGAGGAAGGCGGCGCCCGCCGAGCCCTGGTTGGGCGTGCCCAGCATCACGGTGCGGGCGTCCTCGAACCAGTGCGGGCTGCGCGCGGCCAGGGCGCGCAGCACCACGCCGCCCAGGCTGTGGCCGACGAAGCGCAGCGGCTGCCCGGGGGCGAAGCGCTCGCCCAGCCAGGCGTCGAGCGCCTGCGCGTGCTCGGCGAGGGTGACGTGGCGGCTGCGATAGCCGAAGCGGTGGGGGGTGAAGCCGCGGCTGCGCAGACGGCGGGCCAGCGGGCGCATCATCAGCGGCCGCATCCACAGGCCGTGGAGCAGCACCACGGGCCGCTCGCCGGCGCTCGCCCCGCCGCCCTCAGCCACGGACTCGGCTCAGGAGCCGCCGCCGGCGGTCTTGCTGATGCGCAGGCCGAGCTCGCCGAGCTGGGCCGGGTCCACCTCGGCCGGGGCGCGGGTCAGCAGGCAGCTGGCGCGCTGCGTCTTGGGGAAGGCGATGACGTCGCGGATGGAGTCGGCGCCGGCCAGCAGCGCCACCAGGCGGTCCAGGCCGAAGGCCAGGCCGCCGTGGGGCGGCGCGCCGAAGCGGAAGGCGTCGAGCAGGAAGCCGAACTTCTCCTGGGCCGCCTCGGCGTCGATGCCGAGGGCGGAAAACACCCGCCGCTGGGTCTCGGGGTCATGGATACGGATGGAGCCGCCGCCCACCTCGGCGCCGTTGAGAACCAGGTCGTAGGCGCGCGACAGGCAGGCGCCGGGATCGGACTCCAGCTGCGCCACGTGCTCCGGGTAGGGCGCCGTGAACGGATGGTGCAGGGGCTCGTAGCGCCGGCTGTCCTCGTCCCACTCGAACATGGGGAAGTCGGTGACCCACAGCGGCGCCCAGCCCGGGCCGGTAAGGCCGCGGTCGGCGCCCAGGCGCTCGCGCAGGGCGCCGAGGGCCTCGTTGACCACGGCGCGCTTGTCGGCACCGAAGAAGATCATGTCGCCGGTCTCGGCCCCGGTGCGCTCGAGGATGGCGGCGACCACCGCCTCGGGCAGGAACTTGAGGATGGGCGACTGCAGCCCGTCGCTGCCGGCGGCGGCATCGTTGACCTTGATGTAGGCCAGGCCCTTGGCGCCGTAGCGGCCGACGAACTCGGTGTAGTCGTCGATCTCCTTGCGCGACAGCTCACCGCCGCCGGGCAGGCGCAGCGCGGCGACCCGGCCGCCGCTGGTGGCGGGCTCGCGGAAGACCTTGAAGTCCACCTCGGCCATGACGTCGGTGAGCTCGGTGAGCTCGAGCGGGTTGCGCAGGTCCGGACGGTCGCTGCCGAAGCGGCGGGTGGCCTCGGCGTAGGTCATGCGCGGGAAGGGCTCGGGCAGCGGGCCCTCGCCGACCGTCTCGAACACCTGGCGCACCATGGCCTCCATCAGGCCCATGATGGCCTCCTCGTCGAGGAAGGACATCTCCAGGTCGAGCTGGGTGAACTCGGGCTGGCGGTCGGCGCGCAGGTCCTCGTCGCGGAAGCACTTGGCCACCTGGTAGTAGCGCTCCATGCCGGCGGCCATGAGCAGCTGCTTGAACAGCTGCGGGCTCTGCGGCAGGGCGAAGAAGGAGCCCGGGTGGGTGCGCGAGGGCACCAGGTAGTCGCGCGCGCCCTCGGGGGTGGAGCGGGTCAGCACCGGGGTTTCCACCTCGATGAAGTCGCGCTCGTCGAGGAAGCGCCGCATGGTCTGGATGACCCGGTGGCGCAGGCGCAGCTTGGCCGCCTGCTCCGGCCGGCGCAGGTCGATGTAGCGGTAGCGCAGGCGGATGTCCTCGCCCACCTCCTCCGACTCGTCGAGCTGGAACGGCGGCGTCTCGGCGCGGTTGAGGACCTGCAGGTCGCTGCCGAGCAGCTCCACCTCGCCGGTGGGCAGGTCGGGATTGCGGGTGCCCTCGGGGCGCTCGCGCAGGGTGCCGGTGACCGTGATCACCCACTCGCTGCGCAGCTGGTGGGCGGTGGCGAAGATGGCCTCCTGGTCGGGGTCGAACACCACCTGCAGCAGCCCGGAGCGATCACGCAGGTCGATGAAGATCACCCCGCCGTGGTCGCGGCGGCGGTGGACCCAGCCGCTGACGGTGATCGCCTCGCCGATTTGCTCGCGCCGCAGGTCGCTGCAAAGGTGGCTGCGCATGGTCTTCCTTCCTGATTCGGTTCCGGTCCGCCCCCGGCCGGCCCCGGGCCGGCGCGCGCAAAGGCGGCAATGGTACGGCGCGGGCCGCCGCCAGGCAAGGCGCTGCGGTCGGTCAGGCTTCCCAGGCGCCCCCCGCCTTCGCTATAGTCTGTGTCCTCGGTCTCAAACCCAAATCTGTGGGGAATTCCCGGTGAGGGGGGGGAACCCCGGAAGGGAACAATCCGGCCATGAAACCGACCGAAACCGCCCCCGAGCCCCTCGGGGAGCGCCAGCCGTGGGACGAGCACAGCCTGCGCGGGCGCGTCCTGTTCGTGGAGGACAGCCAGACCTCGGCCGCCGTGACCGAGCACTACCTGGAGCAGTTCGGCCTCCAGGTGCGCCACGTCACCACGGTGGAGGAGGCCCTGGAGGAGCTGGGCTTCGAGTTCGACCTGGTGCTGTCCGACTTCTTCCTGGACGGCGAGCTCACCGGCCTGGACTTCGTCAAGCGCATCCGCGCCCGCGACGACGACCTGTCGCTGCTGCCGGTGCTCATGCTCACCAGCGCCGAGGAGGCCGACACCCGCATCGCCAGCCTGCGGGCGGGGGCCAACGACTTCATCTACAAGCCCTTCCATCCGGAAGAGCTGTACGCCCGCCTGAACAACCTGCTGGCCCTGCGCCACGCCTACAAGAAGCTCTACACCCAGAAGAAGGTGATGGAGCGGCTGTCGGTCACCGACGGCCTGACCAACCTCTACAACAAGCGGTTCCTCAACAACGAGGCCCCCGGCGCCCTGCAGACGGCCCAGCACCAGGACCAGCCGCTGGCCCTGCTGGTCGTCGACCTGGACCACTTCAAGGCCATCAACGACCACCACGGCCACGAGGTCGGCGACGACGTGCTGCGGGCGGTGGCCCAGGCCATCGAGGAGGAGTTCCAGGAGGTGGATCTGATCGCCCGCTACGGCGGCGAGGAGTTCGTGGTGGTGCTCGAGGAGACCGACCGCGACCAGGCCGCCGAGCGGGCCGAGGGGCTGCGCCGGCGCATCACCGAGCTCACCGGCGACGTGCCCGTGACCGCCAGCATCGGCATCAGCGCCCACGAGTCCGGCGAGCCGGCGCGCGACTACAACCGCCTGTTCCGCGAGGCCGATCAGGCCCTGTACCGGGCCAAGGACGAGGGCCGCAATCGGGTCGCCGTCTGGACCGCCCCCGACGGCCACGCCGAGGTGCGCTACAGCGCCTGAGACGGCCGCCCGGACCCGCCCCCCGATCCGGCCGGACCCTCCCCTCCCGGCCCGCGGCTAGAAGGGGATGTCGTCCTCGAAGTCCTGGTCGAAGTCAGGCTGTCCGCCGCCGGAGCCGCCGCCGGTGCCGCCGCTTTGCGCCGGGGCCGACTGGTCGAGCTCGGTGGGTGCCGACTGATCCCAGGAGCCGCCTCCCCCGCCGCGGCCGCCCCCGCCACCGCCGCCGCCGAGCATCTGCATCTCGTTGGCCACCACCTCGGTGGTGTAGCGGTCCTGGCCGTTGTTGTCCTGCCACTTGCGCGTCTGCAGCCGGCCCTCGATGTAGCACTGCGAGCCCTTGCGCAGGTACTCGCCGGCGATCTCCGCCAGGCGCGAGAACATCACCACGCGGTGCCACTCGGTCTCTTCCTGCTGCTGGCCATCCCGGCCGCGGTAGCGGCGGGTGGTGGCCAGGTTCAGGTTGGCCACCGCGTTGCCGCTGCCGGTGTAGCGGATCTCGGGATCGCGCCCCAGGTTGCCCACCAGGATGACCTTGTTTACGCCGCCGCTCGCCATGGCGCTCCCCTTCCCTCGTTGCGGGTTCGAATGCGGCGCTCAGCCCGCCGCCTGGGCCTCCGCCCATTCCAGGGCCTGGCCGAGGGAATCCTCGTCCAGGCGCTTGCTGTCGACCTTGCAGTAGGCCGTGCCCTCGTCCACGAACACCTGCGCCTCCACCACGCCTTCCACGCCCAGCAGCGAGCGCTCCAGCCGGCGCGCCTCGTCGGGGTCCAGCCGCCCCACGTGCAGCAGCTTGGTGGACAGGTAGTGCGGCGCCGGTCCGGTCAGGGCCACGCCCAGCCAGATCAGGGCCACCAGCGCGCCCACCTCGAACACCCGGTCGGCGCCGTAGGCGCCGGACAGGGCCCCGCCCAGGGTACCGCCCAGGAAGGCGCCGAGGAACTCCGCCACGTTGTAGACGCCCACCGCGGTGCCCTTGGCGGCCACCGGGGCGGCCTTGGAGATGAGCGACGGCAGGCTGGCCTCGAGCACGTTGAAGCCGGTGAAGAAGGCGATCAGCGAGCCGCCGATGCCCCACAGGTTGTGCGGCGTCCAGGCCAGCAGCAGCAGGGCCGCCACCAGCGCGCCGATGGAGGCCACGAACACCGGCTGCATCCGGCGCCGGGCCTCGGCCAGGAACACCAGCGGGAACATGAGCACGAACGACGCCAGCATCACCGGCAGGTAGAGCATCCATTGCTGACTGGTGGCCAGACCGGCCTGGTTCACCAGCATGGGCGGCACCACCACGAAGATGGCGGTCAGCACCAGGTGCAGGGCGAAGATGCCGACATCCAGCCGCAGCAGGCTGGGGCTGCGCAGCACGTTGCCGAGCATGGCCGGGGTCAGCTGGGCGTCGCGGTGGTGGCTGGTGGCCTCCGGCTCGGGCACCACCAGGTACAGCACCGCCACCGCCGCCACCGACAGCACCGCGGTCAGCCAGAAGATGCCGGGCACGCCGATCCAGTGCTCCAGGCCGGGGGCGGCCACCAGCGACACGGCGAAGGACACGCCGATGGTCATGCCGATCATGGCCATGGCGCGGGTGCGCGTCTCGTCGCGGGTGAGGTCGGCCACCAGGGCGATGACCGCGGCGGCGATGGCGCCGGCGCCCTGCAGGACTCGGCCGAGCAGCAGCAGGTAGATGCTGTCGGCGGTGGCCGCCACCACCGAGCCCACGGCGAACACCAGCAGGCCGAAGGCGATCACCGGCTTGCGCCCGAAGCGGTCGGAGGCGGCGCCGAAGGGGATCTGGAAGATGGCCTGGGTGAGGCCGTAGGCGCCCAGGGCCATGCCCACCAGCAGCGGCGTGGAGCCGGCCAGGTCGTGGGCGTACAGGCTGAGCACCGGCAGGATCATGAACAGGCCGAGCATGCGGAGGCCGAAGATCCCGGCCAGCGAGAAGGCCGAGCGGCGCTCCGCGGGGGACATGCGTACGCTCTCGCTCAATGGGGGCTCCTTGTCTGGGGTCGTTCACAGGGGGCGCGCGGCGGATCGCCGCTGCCGCCCCGGCGCCCGGCCCCGCCTCGCCCCTCCGGGAGCCCGCCGGGCGGGTCCGGAACGGCGCGAGTCCCCGCGGCGGGATGCCGGCTCCGGGGCGGTTTTGCGCCTTTTCCGAGAAAGGGGCTATGATACATGGTTTGTCTCCCGCCCGTATAACCCCGCCACTAAACCCCTACGGGCCGCCGGGATGGGCAACCGCCCTTCCCGGTTTGGTGGCGGGGCACGGGCCCGGCCTGGGAAGGGCGAGCATGGACTGGATCGAGGTCCGCGGGGCGCGCACCCACAACCTGCAGAACATCAGCGTGGACATCCCGCGCGACCGCTTGGTGGTGATCACCGGCGTGTCGGGCTCGGGCAAGTCCTCGCTCGCCTTCGACACCCTCTACGCCGACGGCCAGCGCCGCTACGTGGAGAGCCTGTCGGCCTACGCCCGGCAGTTCCTCAACATGATGAGCAAGCCCGAGGTGGAGTCCATCGAGGGCCTGTCGCCGGCCATCTCCATCGAGCAGAAGACCGCCAGCCACAACCCGCGCTCCACGGTGGGCACGGTCACCGAGATCTACGACTACCTGCGCCTGCTCTACGCGCGGGTGGGCGAGCCGGTGTGCTATTCCTGCGGCAAGCCCATCCGGGCGCAGACGGTCTCCCAGATGGTCGACCAGGTGCTGGCCATGGAGGAGGGCACGCGCATCCACGTGCTCGCCCCCATCGTGCGCGGCCGCAAGGGCGAGCACCGCGAGCTGCTGGAGAAGGTGCGCGCCCAGGGCTTCATCCGCGCCCGCGTGGACGGCGACATGGTGGAGCTCGACGGCGGCATCCCGGAGCTCGACGGCAAGCGCGTGCATACCGTGGAGCTGTTGGTGGACCGGCTGAAGGTGCGCCCGGACCAGGGCAACCGCCTGGCCGAGTCGCTGGAGACGGCGCTCGGCTGGGGCGACGGCCTGGCCCAGGTGCAGGTGATGGACGGCCCCGAGCTGCTGTTCTCGGAGCGCTTCGCCTGCCCCGACTGCAACGTCTCGTATCCGGACCTCGAGCCGCGGATGTTCTCCTTCAACAATCCGCACGGCGCCTGCCCCACCTGCGACGGCCTGGGCCACATCTCCAGCTTCGACCCGGAGCGGGTCATCCCGCACCCGGACTGGACCCTGCGCGAGGGCGTCATCCGCCCCTGGGACAAGCGCCACAGCCACTTCTACTTCCAGATGCTCGAGGCCCTGGCCGAGCACTACGGCTTCGACACCGAGACCCCCTTCGACCGCCTGCCGGAGCAGGTGCAGCGGGTCATCCTGCACGGCTCCGGCGGCGACAAGATCCGCTTCCGCTTCGAGACCGAGTCGGGCAACGCCCACTACCGCGACATGCCCTTCGAGGGCGTCATCCCCAACCTCGAGCGGCGCTACCGCGAGACCGAGTCGGCGGCGGTGCGCGAGGACCTGGCCAAGTACATCACCGAGGAGCCCTGCCCCGACTGCGGCGGCGCCCGGCTGCGCGTCGAGGCGCGCCACGTCCTGGTGGGCGGCCGCCCCATCCACGAGGTGGTGGCCGAGCCGGTGCACCGCTCGCTGGACTTCTTCCGCAACCTCGACCTGCACGGCAGCCGCGGCCAGATCGCCGAGCGCATCCTCAAGGAGATCGACGACCGCCTGCGCTTCCTGGTGGACGTGGGGCTCAACTACCTGACCCTGGACCGCTCGGCGGACACCCTGTCCGGCGGCGAGGCCCAGCGCATCCGCCTGGCCAGCCAGATCGGCGCCGGCCTGGTGGGGGTCATGTACGTCCTCGACGAGCCCAGTATCGGCCTGCACCCGCGCGACAACGACCGCCTCCTGGGCACGCTCAAGCACCTGCGCGACCTGGGCAACACGGTGATTGTGGTGGAGCACGACGAGGAGGCCATCCGCGCCGCCGACCACGTCATCGACATGGGCCCGGGCGCCGGCACCCACGGCGGCGAGGTGGTGGCGGTGGGCACCCCCGACGAGATCGCCCGCGACGAGCGCAGCCTCACCGGCGCCTACCTGTCCGGGCGCGAGGAGATCGCCATCCCCGGGGAGCGCACGCCGCCCGAGGCCGAGCACGCCCTGACCATCGAGGGCGCGCGCGGCAACAACCTGCGCGAGGTCAGCGTGGACCTGCCGCTGGGCCTGTTCATCGGGGTCACCGGCGTGTCCGGATCGGGCAAGTCGACCCTGATCAACGAGACCCTGGCCAAGGGCATCTCGCGCGCGCTGCACGGCTCGCGCGCGCAGCCGGCGCCGCACACCGCCATCCACGGCATCGAGCGCATCGACAAGATCGTCAACATCGACCAGTCGGCCATCGGCCGCACGCCGCGCTCCAACCCGGCCACCTACACCGGCGCCTTCACCCCCATCCGCGAGCTGTTCGCCGGCACCCAGGAGGCGCGCACCCGCGGCTACAAGCCCGGGCGCTTCTCGTTCAACGTCAAGGGCGGGCGCTGCGAGGCGTGCCAGGGCGAGGGCGTGATCAAGGTGGAGATGCACTTCCTGCCCGACGCCTTCGTCCCCTGCGACGAGTGCGAGGGCAAGCGCTACAACCGCGAGACGCTGGAGGTGCGCTACAAGGGCAGGAACATCCACGAGGTCCTGGAGATGACCATCGAGGAGGCGCGCGAGCTCTTCGACCCGGTGCCGGCCGTGGCCAACAAGATGCAGACCCTGATCGACGCCGGCCTGGCCTACCTCAAGCTGGGCCAGAGCGCCACGACGCTGAGCGGCGGCGAGGCGCAGCGGGTCAAGCTGGCGCGCGAGCTCTCCCGGCGCGACACCGGCCGCACCCTGTACATCCTGGACGAGCCCACCACCGGCCTGCACTTCGACGACATCCGCCAGCTGCTGGTCGTGCTGCACCGCCTGCGCGACCACGGCAACACGGTGGTGGTGATCGAGCACAACCTGGACGTGATCAAGACCGCCGACTGGCTCGTCGACCTCGGCCCGGAAGGCGGCGAGGGCGGCGGCGAGGTGGTCGCCGAGGGCACGCCCGAGGACGTGGCCCGGGTGCGCGCCAGCCACACCGGGCGCTACCTGGCGGAGGTGCTGGCGCACCGGCTGGCGCCGGAGGTTCGTTCAGGATGAGGCCTTCAGGAGCCCCCCTCACTGACTCTCCCCCGAGGGGGAAAGAACGGCCCTGGCTTTTAAGCGTTCGGGGTTATTGCGGGGGCGGGCTTTCCGCCCCCCTCAATGACTCTCCCCCCAGGGGGAGAGAACGGCCCTGCCTTCTGGGCGCCGGGGGAGGTTTTTGCCGGGCTTTCAGGATCCCCCCTCATGAATCTCTCCCCCCAGGGGGAGAGAACGGCCCTGCCTTTTGGCCGCTCGGGGTTGCTTTGGCGGTGCCTTTCGGGCGTCCCCAAAAGAACGCCCCGCTGCTTGGGCGGGGCGCTGGATTTCGGCAGGGGCCGTTTGCAGGAGCGGCGGGGACCGCCGCGACCCTTGCCGGCCCATCCGGGGCACGGCGATCGCGGCCGATGGCCGCTCCTACTTGGCGTCGGGGACCTCGTCCTCGGCGGGGAAGTGGCGCTCGGGATCGATGTGGCGGTGGCGGGTGCTGTCGGGATCGTCGTGGACGTCGGCCTCGGCGCCGCGCAGGGTGAGCACCGCCCAGGTGGTGGCGGCCAGCCAGAAGAAGGCGGCCAGACCCAGCCACACCGGGGTCCAGGCCGGCGCCAGGTAGAGGGTGGACAGCGACGCCAGCCAGAACACCGCGATGGGCGGAGCGGTGTGGCACCCGGTGCGGCACACCGAGGCCGGCGGCACGAGTACGGCGAGAACGTAGCGGACCATAGGTTCCTCCTCCCGTTTCGGGGCCGGCTACCCGTCAGCCCCTGGCTGGCACTGTAGCCCCTTCCCATTCCTTTGACCATAGGCGGCGCCGGACTGCACCCACCCCTATGGACCAAATCGGACAAACCTGTTCTAATGGATGTGCCGTTTGGGGCAGCGGACGCCCCCGGGGGAAGCGGCCGGCAGCCGCCGAACCCCCCGAAACCCCGGTTTTGGCGGTCTTGCCCGTTTAGGCATGGGCCTTGCAGTTGTCCGGGCGAGGCCGTAGGACCCGCCTTCGGGCGGGATAGGGACTAACCCTCCCTTGCCCCGTAAGGGGCCGACAATTCGGTTGGTTTAGGGCCGCAAGGCCCGGTGGAGCGGACGCCGGTTTCCCCCCCCTTTTCCCGGCCCGCTCCATTTTTTTTGTCCGTTTCCCGGACCCCGCCCCCTGGCCGGCACCCCGCCGCTTCCGTATGCTTGCCCCATCCCGGCCTTCCCGGAGCACCTTCGCCTTGGAAATGGGCACCCTCACCATTCCCGCCGCCCTGATCATGGGCCTGCTGGGCGCACCGCACTGTGCCGCCATGTGCGGCGGCATCACCGCCACCCTCACCTTCGGGCTCGACGACCGCGTGCGCGCCTCGGTGCCGCGCCAGCTGCCCTTCCTGCTCGCCTACAACCTCGGCCGCATCGCCAGCTACACCGCCGCCGGGGCCATCGCCGGCGCCCTGGGCGCGGCCGCCGCCCTGGGCACGCCCCACGGCCTCGGCCCGGCGCTGCTGCGCGGCCTGGCCGGGGCGGTGATGATCGCCATCGGCCTGTACATCGGCGGCTGGTGGCCGGGCTTCAGCCGCGTGGAGCGCATCGGCGTGCCGCTGTGGCGGCGGCTGGAGCCGCTCGGCCAGCGCCTGCTGCCCGTGCGCAGCCTGGCCGCGGCGCTGGGCCTGGGCGCCGTCTGGGGCTGGCTGCCCTGCGGCATGGTCTACATGGTCCTGCTGCAGGCCCTCACCGCCGGCGGCGCCGTCAGCGGCGGCGCCCTGCTGCTGGCCTTCGGCCTCGGCACCCTGCCCAACCTGCTGGCCATGGGGGTGTTCGCCGCCGCCCTCGGGCGCTGGCTGGGCAATCCCTGGGTGCGCCGCGCCGCCGGCGCCCTGCTGGTGGCCCTGGGCGGCATCGCCCTGGGCCTGGCCCTGGGGGGGATCGGCCCCGGGCACGGCTGAAGGGCCGGGGCCGTCTCCTCTCAGGGTTAACCCTGACCCCGGCCAATGGGGTAAGGTATTTTCAGCCACCCCCGTCCCTCTGGGAGATCCATGGGCGCCGTACTGGTCATCTCCATCGCCGTCCGCCTGCTCGGCCTGGGCTTGAGCCTATTCTTCTTCGCCCGCGACCGGCGCTGGCCCATCCTGTTCCTGGCCGCCCTCACCGGCCTGATGGCCGCGCGCCAGATCCTGACCCTCGACGAGCTGCCGGTACCTTGGCTGGCCGGGGCCTGGCCCAGCGAGCTGCCGGGGCTGGCCGTGTCCCTCCTGGTCCTGGCCATAGTGGTGGTGTACGCCCGCATCCTGCGCGAGGACGTTCGCCAGTACTTCTTCTGGAACAACGTGCCGCGCGAGACCGGCTTCATCTTCGCCGATCTGGAGCCGGACCAGACCATCCGCCGCGTCACCGCCAACGCCGCCGGCATGCTCGGCTACGACAGCGCCGAGCTCGTCGGCCGCCCCTTCCGCGCCCTGACCGCGCCCGACTCCCCCCTGACCGACCTGCCCGCGCCGGATGAGCTGGAGGGCCTGGCCGAGGGCCTGACGTTGGAGGCCACCCTGGCCGCCAGGGACGGGCGGCGCATCCCGGTGCGGGTATACGCCCGCTACCTGCGCAACCCCCTGCGCGGACGCCGCCACTACAGCCTGGTGCTGGCCGACCGCAGCGACGAGGTGAAATCCCGCCAGCTGCAGGAGACCATCGCCGACCTGGCGCGCGAGGCCGAGGACATCATCGCCAACGAGGGCTGGGGGCTGGTGCATATCGCCGAGCGCGCCGCCGAGTCCCTGGGCGTGGCGCGCATCAACATCTGGTGGTTCTCGCCCGACCGGCGGTTCCTGCGCTGCGCCGAGAACTTCGACCGGCAAAGCGGCCAGCACACCGCCGGCGAGGTCCTGGAGGCGGCCAACTTCCCGCGGTACATCGAGGCCCTGGAGAGCGAGCGCACGCTGGCCATCCACGACCCGGACAGCGATCCCCGGGCCGCCGAGCTCAACCGCGAATACCTGCCCGCCCATGACGTCACCGCCCTGCTCGACGCCCCCCTGCTGGTGGAGGGCAAGGTCGCGGGGGTGGTGTGCTTCGAGCACACCGGCACGCGACGGCGCTGGACCGAGGTGGAGACCGCCTTCGCCGGCTCCATCGCCGACCTGGTGGCGCTGGCCCGCACTGCCGGCATGCACCGGGCCCACGCCGAGCACCTGGCGCACCAGGCCTACCTGGACCCGCTCACCGGCCTGCTCAACTGGCAGTATCTGCAGGACCGCCTGCACGAGGCGGTGGCGGAGGAGTGCCGGGGCGGCGACCCGCGGCTGGTGCTCATGTATATCGACCTCGACCAGTTCCGCTACGTCAACGACACCCTCGGCCACTCCGCCGGCGACCGCTTGCTGTCGGAGGTGGCCAAGGAGCTGGCGCGGATCCAGCCGGCCGAGGGGCTGCTGGGCCGGGTGGGCGGCGACGAGTTCCTGCTCCTGGGGCGCGGCCTGGAGCTGGAGGCCGCCCGCCAGCTGGCCGAGGACATCCGCGGACGGCTGGCCCGCCTGACCTTCGAGGAGGCCGGCCACCAGGTGGCCCCGTCCGCCAGCATCGGGCTGGCCTCCCTGGGCGGCGCAACGGCCAGCGCCGGCGACCTGCTGGCCGGCGCCGACCTGGCCTGCAGCCAGGCCAAGGAGGCCGGCCGCAACCAGGTGGCCGTCTACCAGCCCCAGGAAGCCCCCGAAGCGCTCATGAGCGAGCGCATGGCCATGTTCCACCGCATCCGGCAGGCGCTGGACCAGGACCGCTTCCGCCTCCTGTTCCAGCCCATCACCGGCCTGGCCGCGGAGGACAGCGACCTGCACGAGGTGCTGCTGCGCATGGAGGAGGGCGACGGCCTGCTCTCCCCCGGCGAGTTCCTGCCCACCGCCGAGCGCTTCAGCCTCATGGGGGAGATCGACCGCTGGGTGGTGCGCGCCGCCGTCAACGAGCTCGCCCGGCGGCGGCCGGAGCGCCCGAGCCTGACCCTGTCGGTCAACCTGTCGCCGCGCTCCTTCGACGACCAGGTCCTGTTCGCGGACATCCGGGAATGCATCGCCGAGCACGGCGTGGACCCGGCCGCCCTGGTGTTCGAGATCACCGAGACCGAGGCCATCGCCAACTTCGACGAGGCCAAATCCATGATCTGGACCCTGCGCGAGCTCGGCTGCCGCTTCTCCCTGGACGATTTCGGCAGCGGCTTCGCCAGCTTCGCCTACCTGCGCGAGCTGCCGGTGGACATGGTCAAGATCGACGGCAAGTTCGTGCGCGATCTGACCACCTCCACCCTCGACCAGGCCATCGTGCGGGCCCTGCTGGACATCGCCCGCTCCCTGGGCAAGGAGGTGGTGGCCGAATACGTGGAGGACGGCGCCACCGCCGATCTGCTGCGGGACCTGGGGGTGCATCGCGGACAGGGATTCCATCTGGGCCGGCCCTCCGCCGAGCCGCTGCCGCTCCATCCCGCTGGACAGGGATCCGTAGGCACCGGCTGACCGCGGCCCGGCGCCGCCACGAGGAGCTCCATGGCCGTCTACGCCATCGGCGACATCCAGGGCTGCGGTGAGGAACTGGACGCCCTGCTGGCACGCATCGGGTTCGCCCCGGAGCGGGACTGCCTGTGGCTGGCGGGGGACCTGGTCAACCGGGGACCGCGTTCGCTGCAGGTGCTGCGGCGGGTGCGGGAGCTGGGGAACGCGGCGCGGGTGGTGCTGGGCAACCACGACCTGCACCTGATCGCCCTGGCCCACGGACGGGTGGCGCCGCGGGCCAAGGACACGGTGTCCGAGCTCCTGGAGGCCGCGGACGGCCCGGAGCTGGTGGAGTGGCTGCGGAACCGGCCGCTGCTGCACCGCGACCCGGCACCGGGCTGGACCATGGTGCACGCCGCGCTGCACCCCGACTGGGACGTGGCCGAGGCGGAGCGGCGGGCGCGGGCGGTGGAGACGGCCCTGCGCGGGCCGGAGGGGGTGGAGCTGGCCGCCAGCCTGTCAGCCGGCGACCTGCCCACGGCCGAGCCGGACCCGGCCGACGAATGGGCGTGGCTGCGCTTCAACGCCGCGGTGCTGACGCGCACTCGCTTCTGCAGCGCCGACGGCGAATTCGCCTGGGGCGGCAGCACACCGTCGGCGGAGCGCTTCCGGGCCTGGTACGCCCATCCGGGGCGGCGCTCCCGGGGCCAGCCCATCGTCTACGGCCACTGGGCGGCCGACGGCCTCACCCGCACCGAGGACACGCTGGGGCTGGACTCGGGATGCGTCTGGGGCGGCGCGCTCACCGCCGCGCGCCTGGACGACGGCGAGCCCCGCCTGTGGCAGCAGGACTGCGCCGGCTACCTCACTCCCGGCGGCTGAGGCCGGCGCGGGCGTTCACATCCCGCGCCGGTGGCGCATGCGCATCCACAGCACGCCCACCCCGGCAGCGCCGAACAGGGCGCTGGACAGGAAGATCAGCGGCGAATCCACCATCAGCACCAGGGCGATGGCCATGCCCAGGTAGACGATGGGGAGGGCCTCGTAGACGGGCCTGGGCAGGCCGCCCTCCGCGGAAGCGCTGCTGACCATCGGTGTACCGCTGCCTCGCCGAGCCATGGCGATCTCCTTTCCCGGGCGCGGACTGAGCCGCCCCCCTGTCCCCAGGCGGCGAGCAGGCCCCGGGCCGGGGCCGGTCGCCGTTCCACCACGTTCCGTCCCCGACACTACCCGCAACCGTTGCCGGGCGCTACCCCTGCAGCAGCCCCTCCAGCTCCGCCACCATGGCTGCAGCGTCCAGGGGCGTGTCCAGGGCCGGGGTCAGCCGCACCCGGAAGCCGTTGTCCATGGCCACCAGCTCGTCGCGCCCGGTGTCCCCGGTGGCCGCCTCCCAGTCCCGGCCGGAGCCGTGGATGAAGCGCCGCACCTCGGCCGCGTCCATCCCCTGCTGGTGATAGTCCTGGAAGGGCGGATAGGGGCCGCCGTCGGCGGTCTCGATGGTGAGGGTCCAGCGGTGGCCGCGGGCGCTCAGGGTCAACGCGCTCCCCAGGGGATGGGCGAACCCCTTGAAGGGGTGGGCATCAGAGGCGATCACTTGGGCAAACCTCCCGGTCGGCGGAAACGGACCGATGCATTTTATCGCCCAAAGGGGTTGCAGGGATCCCCCCCTTATTGGTTATCCTCTCTCGCTGCTCGGGGGGAGTCGGACCTCGGTCCTCCCCCCGCCGCCGATCGGGATCGGCACAACCGGGCGCGGGTCGACGCTAAAGCGCCGCCCGCAACCAAACCTGATCGACGAAACTTTGCGCGGGTGGCGGAATTCGGTAGACGCGCTAGATTCAGGATCTAGTGGCCGCGAGGCCGTGTGGGTTCAAGTCCCACCCCGCGCACCATATTCGCTGTTGCAGCCCACGGGCTGCCA
>Ga0102944_1001247_pt1 | contig 17360 bp, 18 predicted proteins | sample SalPonD_shore_MG_FD_78172 | JGI IMG/M metagenome (GOLD analysis project Ga0102944, IMG submission 78172) | Salt pond soil microbial communities from South San Francisco under conditions of wetland restoration - Salt Pond MetaG... | ecosystem: Environmental > Aquatic > Marine > Intertidal zone >...
CACGAACAATGATCAACCAATCTTCAGGTTGTAGATTTGAAGAATCAACATTCATCAATTCTTGACACTCGAGCTCACAGAATTCAGCCAATTCAGGAATCTGAGTCAGGAGATGTTCAGGACTGAGATTAGGAGTAAGACCGTCATCAGTTTCCACTGATGCAATTGTCCCACCAATACCAATAATAACCACCAAAGGTCGGTCAGTCATACTTAAATGGAAAAAGACTGGATTTTAAGCTTGGTCGATGTTTTATAGTTCCCCGCTAGATCACCGAGAATTTCTTATCCTGTAACTAGAATAATAAGAAAATTACAGGAAAAAAATTATAAACAAAATTCATGAATTAGACAAGATTTTGCATTAATTGTACAGATTTTACTAAAATTAATGAATTTTATTACAAAAAATCGCCTGAAATTGAATATATACATCATAATTAATAATCTCCATGTAAACACCTTCGATATGGCAGAACCTGTTGTAGTAATAGATAAAATACAAAAAATCTACGATAATGGTCTTGAAGCGCTGAAATCAATCTCATTCTCAGTCAATGAGGGAGAGATATTTGGATTAATAGGAGTAAATGGTGCAGGAAAAACAACCCTGATTCGGATTATCACTACAATGTTAAATGCAACTTCAGGATCTGCTTCAATTTGGGGACTTGATCCCGCAAAAGAACCTGAACGGGTACGTAGCATCATTGGCGTATTACCCCAGGAAACCGGATTATACGAGGAATTTAGTATCCGTGAGAATCTCCAATTCATTGCTGAAATGCAAGGTGTGCCCAAGGAAGATATCCCTAATCGAGTTAAAGATGTATGTCATATTATGGACATAACCGATCGCTTAGATGATCGAACGGATCAGCTAAGTGGTGGATTAAAACAACGAGCAATGATTGCAAGAACGCTGTTGGGGCTTCCCAGAATATTAATTCTAGATGAACCAACAACTGGACTTGATGTTTTAGTTGCCAGACGAGTTCGTCAAACAATCAAAAAACTATCTAAGGCGATGACGATCTTTATTGCAACACACAATATGGCAGAGGCATTTGATCTCTGTGATCGGGTTGCTATTATCAAAGATGGAACAATACTACGAGTGGATACTCCTCAAGCACTGATGGATGAATATGCCACAGGGGATATGGTATTTGAGGATGTTATCGCTGATCTGCTTGGAATTGATCAGGATCGTGAGATCAATATCTCAGCAATGATGGAGGGATTGCAATGAGTAGGAATGCGGAAAAAACCAAAAATTCCAGCTGGATATTGGCTAAAAAGGAACTCAAACTTCTGTTCAAAAGTAAACGCAGGATCTTCATCTTAGGCATAACTCCCCTAATGATCCTCCTTATCGGAGTTATTGCTGTGGTCTCAGCCGGTAGTTTTGCAAATAACCAAACTCAACCGGTAAATGTATGGGTCATCAATGACTCACCGTCCAATTATACCTCATCATTGCTCACACTCTATGACAGTGTTGAGGGTACACATCTGATGAATGCCTCACAGAGTTATGATCAACTGATCAATAGCTCTAATTTCCAGATTATCGTCTATTTTCCCAGTAATTTTACCACCGAGGTGCAAAATAAGACTGCTGCAGTGGTGGAAATCACGTATAATACCAATAGTAGTAGATATTACAACACTGCAATTCAGTTCAGACAATTGACTGCCTATTTTGAACAGCAACTGGTTCAAGCAGACAATCCCGGAGTGGTCTTCAATCGGGTAAATACGAATCTTACGCGATATGAGAAGCCTAACTCAGGTATATCTGAAGAGTTGGCAAATACCATCCTGATTATTCCTGTCTATATTGTCTTCTTCATTGTCATACCACCGATCTCACTGATCATGATCTCAGTCACGATTGAACGGGAGGAAAAGACATTGGAGACATTATTCCTTCAACCTGTAAGTAGGAACTCCATAATCATGGGTAAAATCCTGTACGGAATGCTACTTATCCTGGGCATTCTTGTCATGGATATTATCGCAGGTGTTGCTGATTACCTCCTAATCAATCGGTTTATCATTCAACAATCAAATGGAGGACAGAGTCTCGATATTAATGCATTAATGGATACGTTCTTTGATCTGATTGGCGTGGATCTGGTGGTTTATTTCCTCCTCAGTGTAGCCATCATTGCTACCATGGTAGTTTCATTATCAGTCCTACTCTCCTTGTTAGCTAAGGATGAACGGGAGGCTAACCTTATTTCCAGTATCCTACCACTCCTGATATTTTCAATCATTTTTGTGGTGCAGTTTGTCGATATCAATGCGTTCAGTAACGTGGTACAGACTATTTTAACAATTCTACCAGTAATCGGGATCCTCGTTGCGTTCTATCTATCACTGATCAGTGGTGGATTGGGGACAATTGCAATAATAAGTGGTGTAGCGCAGGTAGTTTGGACTATCTTGATTATATTTTTCGCAGCTCGACTATCAGAATCCGAGAGTATCCTGGAATTGACGATGGAAAAAGTCTGGCGAGAATTTATTGGAAGTATCTTTCGAAGATAAGATCTAATTTATCTAAAACGACAAGAAGACCCCCGTCCTTCAGGGTGGGGTAGTTCACTTCAACCATAATCCAATTACATAGTCTCTAAAGAAGGAGCTAAGGTTTGATAGGTAAGCATTGCCTGTTGTAACGTTGCATTGAATGGAACCATAATTAATGGACAGGTAGCACCTGCATCATAGAATGCTTTTAGTTTTTCCTGAGCACTATCTGCATTGCCATGGATGGCGATTGCATCCAGTAATTCTTCTGTAATTGCATTCCGAGCACCAGCAATATCACCCTTTGACCATCTGTTCTTGATCTCAGCAGCTTCCTGTTCAAACCCAAAGCGCTGTAACATATTATTGTAAAAATCACCCATACCACCGAAATAATAAGCCATATGACCACGCAAGGTCTTCTGACTCTCCTCATCCGTTCCAACGAGAGCGGGGATAAATGGAGTGATAGCAAAATCATCAGGTTTTTTGTCATAACCCTTAAGATGCTCATGCATTTGATCAACTTCCTGACTGAATTGATCCAGTGGCATAATAACTGGGATCCACCCATCTGCAATTTCAGCGGCCAATTCCATATTTTTTGGACCTAGAGCAGCGATATGTATTGGAAGATCAGACCGGATATCTTTGATTGAGATCCGAAAATCCTTGATATGACCTAGTTGCGTGGTATCCTGATCAAGTCGATCCCGATTGAATATCGAGCGTAGGACAGAGACATATTCTCGGGTACGGGTCAATGGTTTTTCAAATGCCATACCATGCCAATCATTGATCACCTTGGGACCAGAGACACCGAGACCCAGGACAAATCGCTGGTGAGATAATTCATCAATTGATGCTGCTGTCATGGCCATTGTGGCAGGAGTCCGGGAAAACATATTTACAATGCCGGAAGCGATACGAGGATTTTTAGTACGATAGGCAAGGACGGAAGCCAGAGAAAAGGCATCATGACCCCAAATTTCTGGGACACTGATCTGAGAATATCCCAAATTATCGATCATTGGTGCCAGTTCAAGCATCTTTTCCATTGGAAAATAATCAGCAGACAAAACCATGCCAACTTCTTGTGTCATAAGCGGAAATTAAGTTCTGATCATATAAATTATTAGAGCGTGCGAGGGATTAGTGATATATCAACTCAATTGAATTACCCGAGAACTAAACTGATTGCCATTAGAATTGCGGATCAAAATAAGGCGGAACAAATTGCCGAGATTTCCCAAACCTGAGTACTGACTCATCGGATATAACAAACATCACCATATTCGTGCCAAAGATAATCCAAAGCCTCAGCTTCCCGATAGGCTTGGGACAATTGTGGTGGCTCAATAAAATTATGGAGTAACTGGATATGCGATTCTCCAGCAAGATGTAACCCGGTGAATAATTCGGTAACTATTTTTCGATCATATTCCGGTTCAATCCTTAAATCAGCTTGAAATACTCCGGACCTGATTTGCCGAAATTTGGTCATATTATGTTCCAAGGCACGAGTGACACTGGTACCAATAGCTAAAATAGGTCTTCCCTCATTGGTAGCAGAATTGATCTCTGTAGCTACCTCAGTATCTATCCAATAATATTCGGGAAATGGAAGCTTCTCATCCAGTGATGCGATTCCCGTGCTGGATACACTGGTGGCATGAGTCAGTGCCACAAGATCTGCACCACGTTGTCGCAACTGGTTGATCAAACTCCAACTAAATTGGTACGAGGCGGATGGTGGTTCAACAGCCACGGGAATACTTGAGAATATCGTCTGAACATCCCAGAGATGAAGATCATTTTGGAGATGGGAATACTGAATGGGATTACCGGATTGGTACAGTTCCTGCCAGATCTCTGATAATGAACCCTGAAATGCAATTGAGATCCAACGGTTACTAGATGCGGAGATATCTGTAATCTTGGCAGTAATCTGGTCAAACTGGATAATATCACCGATTTCGAGGGATGCAGGTGTCTGACGATCCTCAGTCCGTTGTCGCCAACTGCCACCCTCGAAGATTAGAGCCTGCCAATAACGAATATTTCGAATGGAAGGCTTTTCATTGGCAACTAATCTGATTTCCACGGAGATTGAATTGATCCTACCCCACAAACAGGCAGGAAGAGTTGCTGCGTTATTCACCACAATCAGACTGTTGGCTGCAATTAGCTCAGGAAGAGCGTCTAGTGTCATATGACTGATCTTTTGTTCATTAATAACCAGCATCTTACTGTCAGTACGGGATAGACGAGCTCTAGTTGCGGTAAGTTGAGTCATTGAATAACCGCTCTCCATTCTTCTGCACTGTATCTAGTCTGATCATAGGTGGGTACAGAGAGAAAACTGAGCATGGCTTTGGCGACATCTACTGGCAAGGATAAATCTGCAGGATCTGCATCAGGAATGGCATCAAAATGCATCTTGGTCTGCATATCTCCGGGATCAATGGAGACAAAGCTGATATTTGGTTCGGATTCAACCTGCCAAATACTCGTAAGATGATCCAGTCCTGATTTGGATACGGAATACGCACCCCAAGTGGGATATGCAGAAACCGCAGCATCCGAGGAGATGTTGACAATCAATCCTGAGTGATGGAATTTCATATATGGTAATACAGCTTTGGTCAACCGAAATGGTCCCAGAAGATTGGTCTGCAGAACCTCCTCAAAATCCTCACAGGTAAGATCTGACAGACCAACCAGGGGGACTGGACCCAGGCTACTGGCATTATTGATTAGGACATCAATCCCCTCCATCATTCCAATCGCCTGCCCAACTATTTTGTGAATATCTTCCTTCGCTGATAGATCAGCCTCTATCATGTAAATCTGATCTGAGGTATCAGCAATTTTGATGAGATCTTCTTTCGTACGAGAGACAATTGTTACAATTGCCCCATGATCAACAAATTCCTGAGTTAGATGGAGACCGAGTCCTCGGGTTCCTCCGGTGATAAGAATCCGTTTGCCCTCCCAAGTATGATTGGTGTTATTGGTACTCATAGCGTATTATTATAGGATCGAGAATTAATATAGTTTATAATTTACAAATTATACAAATTATTTCTGCACTAATTAGAGTTGAGTAGAATCAGGGGCGAAATCAATCAGATTCAAGCTATAAGATCTGAACATTGATTAATTACGTGAGCGGGTTGACATCTATGACAGAATTATTTGGCGTGGTACATCTTCCCTCTCTTCGAGCTCATTCACGACATCGATTGGGACAAATTGTGGAATTTGCGGTAAGCCAAGCGGTACTCCTCGATGAATTGAATTTCGATGGAGTTATTATTGAAAATTTTGGCGATACACCATTTGCCAAAAATCGGGTAGATGATACAATTGTGACAAAATTAGCTGTGATCTGTCATGAAGTCAGACAAGAGATAGGTGGAAGAATCGGGTTGAATATTCTCCGCAATGCGACGGTGCAGGCGATGAAAGTTGCCAGTGTGTTGAACCTGGATTTTGTACGGTCGAATGTCTGGGAAGGAGCTTATGTCACAGACCAGGGGATAATTGAAGGCGTGGCCCACGAGGTCATCGCAACCCGGGATAGACTCCATAGCAGTGTAGAGATCTATGCCGATATTGGAGTCAAACATGCCACACCATTATCTGATTTCTCATTGGTGGAAATGGCTCAGCAGGCTATTGAGCGGGGAGGAGCTGATCGCGTGATCATCTCAGGACGAGCCACAGGCAGTCAGATTGATCTAGCCATCCTCGATGAACTCAATGAACAGGGGATTAAACCGATGATTGGTAGTGGCTTAACCCAAGAAACGCTTAGTAGCTATGTTGGAAAAATATCAGCCGGAATTGTGGGAACTGCACTCAAGGAAAATGAGGTTACCTCACCCATCAGTATTCAAAATGCCAGGCAGTTTCAGGAGAAATGGGCCGAACAATTTGTTAGATAAGAAAGATAGTCAGCATCATTATAAATCCACCTAGGGTAGCTACCAATAATTTATTGGCTGCTTCTGGTCTTCGATGGCGATGAAATGCCCAAAAATAAACGCCTACTGGCCAGAAGAAAAAGGCAATCAAATAATACATGGATGATACCTGATCGGCATAATCACTGGATCCTGCATCAGGGAGACCATCAAGAATAGAAGAATGTGGCTGGTCAGTGGGTAGGGGTTGCTCATATTCTGGACGGTAACTTTGCTCCGGTCGAGGAGAAGTAACAGATTTCGCGGGTTGCTCAAATGATAGGCCACAATTCTGACAGAATCTCGCGTCATCTATATTTTTCGTACCACAATCAGGGCAATACATACTTGTTAGTACCTCTTACTCTTCTTAAAAATAGCATTATGGTCTATTTTGGTAGCTAATTGTTCTTATCATAATAGAACATTGCTTTGATTTCTTGTTTGAACTGGGAGAAATCTCGGGTTTTGAGAGCTTTTAATCCAATAATCACACCCAAAATCCAAAAGCCAAATGGTACAAATAACAAGGTGGTATAAAGAGCATTTCCAACCACCTGTTTACGGCTCATAGTTTAACTTTCTCACAAGTTATAAAAAATATTTTGGCTAACTGATGAAATCAGGAGATCGGATCAAATACGGGATTTTCACTATTTCAGGAGGATTGAAATTTACCGAAAAATATACAGAGATCTTACCCGGAACAAATCCAATAGCAGACTATTCTAGTTTTTCAAAAAATTGACTGATCAGAAATTGATATAATGTTCTTGATCTAAAATTTATATATCAATTTATAATCTGCAAATATTTAGCCTATATTAGTGATCAATCCTTACCTCCATACTAGAAAGGAAATTAAGATTAACTTATATGCGATCATAATCGGATTAGTTGCCTCGTTGACAGGTTACCTGTTCCGGACTTTAGTAGACGATTTGGATGAGGTATTTTACTCGGAAAATAGTTTCATCAATGATGTCTTTCCAAATAATATCGCACTACACACATTAGTGATTATTTTAGTACCTACAATTGGTGGTTTGATAGTAGGTTTTGGGGTGTATTATATCTCAGAAGAAGCTAAGGGACATGGAATCCCAAATGTGATGAAATCCATGCATACCGAAGGAGGTAAGATGGAACCCAAAGTACCTATTGCCAAATTTATCCTATCAATAATCACGATCGGTTCTGGTAATTCAGCCGGTTCTGAGGGACCAATTGCACAGATCGGTGCAGGATTAGGTTCTACCCTGGGACAGAGATACAAGCTCAGTAAAGGTGAGATCAATATCCTAGTCGCCACTGGTGCCTCTGCAGGTATTGCTGCTGTATTCAATGCACCATTGGGTGGAGCGCTCTTTGGAATTGAGATCCTGCTGGCATCTATTACCCTAAGATCGGTAATCCCTGTTATTGTAGGATGTGCTACAGCAATTGCAACAAATGACTTGGTTTTGAATAATTATCAATCAGTCTTTCAAGTTCCTAAGTACAATATTCATTATCCCATCGAATATGGATTTATCCTAATCCTTGGTGGAATTATCGCCATCGTAGGCATGATCTGGCAGAAATCACTTGAGATTGCTGAGGAAAAATTTGATGGATGGAATATCAAACTCTGGTATAAAACTGCACTTGGTGGTTTGCTATCTGGAATACTGCTAAAAATATCCATCTCCGATCTTAGAGGATCTAGTTATAATCTCATTCAAGATGCACTCGAGGGTGAAAATTATACTGATTTAACACAGAATGCGGCAATGATTTTGATTATTACTTTAATGTTCTTCGTCTTTGTCAAAATCGCACTTACCTCATTATCACTCGGTTCAGGTCAAAGTGGTGGTGTATTCTCACCTTCATTGTTGATGGGAGCCATGACCGGGGTTTCATTTGGTATTGTACTTCATTTCATCTTTCCTTCTATGAATATCAACCCAGGTCTGTATGCTGTACTTGGTATGGCAAGTCTATTTGGAGGGGTTGCTAGAGCTCCATTGACCATGGTAATTATCACTACAGAGATGTCAGGAGAATATGGATTATTCACTCCACTCATGCTCATTATAGCTGTTAGTTATCTGAGTCATAATTACCTGCTCAAGGAATCTATTTATACCTCACCACTGGTCAAATATGGAGTATCTACCCATACCAGAACAATTGATGATGTCCTCAATTTCATCCCAGTCCGAGAAGCAATGGCATCTTCCGTTGTATGTGTATATGAGGATACACCAGTCAGTATGCTTTCAGATATATTCATCTGCTACCATCATCTTGGCTATCTTGTGGTCGATAAGGATTATCATATCAAAGGGATTGTTACTCTGACCGATCTGAGATTAGCGAAGATCAAGGACAAAGAGAAGCTCTTTGTAAGGGATATTATGACCAAAGATGTGATTACCACCAATCCCAATAGTACCATCAAGGAAACCATTGATCTGATGTACAGAAATGGAATTGGCCGTGTACCCATCGCCATTAATTCCGGAAAAGCCAATAAAGAACTGATACCAGTCGGGATATTCACCCGTTCAGACATCATGAAAACTTTGGAATCAATTCACAAATTGCATGTCCAAGAGCACAATAAGAGTATCAAGAATTTCAAGAAAAAGATCACAGAACCTTTCATCACAGTTATTCCATCATCATTTCCTGATCTTCAGGACAAGGTTGTGAAAATCGAGTACGACTGGATACAAGCCTATCAGAAAGTGGTGGAAAATAATCAACTTGACAGTGATGAATGATGTATAGATCGGTAGCAAGTAAATAGATCCTAATCTCATCTCACACCTATTTAATAATCAAGATTGTAACCATTCAACTTCTTTTCTACTCAATTCGATCGAAATAATGTGAAAGGTGGGAGAAAGCTGATTTCTTGAATTCTAAGGAAAAATTAGTCAACTGTTAATTCTCGGCTACGATAATTAATAAGTTGGATTGTTCATTTCTAAGATATGGGAGCAGGTAAAGTATTAGCCGCCATCTTCATCATTATTATTCTAGTAATTGGAGTGGTTGGATTTGATCTCTATCAGACGGGCCAACAGATTCAAGAAACCGATTTTTCATCTGTTGTATCATCACCAACATTCTCAGTTTCTGATGACAATGGTACAGTAACCGCTAGCGTATCAGTTAATCTTCCCAAGGCAGGATTTATCCCCAAGGGAGTGATTTTCAAAGTTACAGTTAATTTTGAGGGTAGTCCACAAACAGTGAGTAAATCACTGAATTTTGGAGATTCTAAAACAATCACCATGGATTTTGTTCTATCACAGGCAGATAAACAGACTATAACTAATGGTGGAACTTTGACTGTTACTGCCATGGCAAAAATCACGCCGACCTATCTTGGAATTGCAATCACACAGTTCACCCAGGATGTTGATCTGGGTACGCAGACCATATCAAAATAGATCAGGTAAATTATATCAGAAGAATAATTGTCAGAATACATTTTCATTGATTGAATTCATAAGATTTGCAGTGAATACATTTGGTCATGATACTCAACTTAGAGAGTGTGGATGGAATGCTAATCGTACCACAGTGCTGGATATGACGGATTGTCTGCGAAAATAATAGCTGATCAATGTCTGGAGAGATTATTACCTGATCAATATGGGCCAGCACCAGTTCATGATTGCCTTGTAACTCCTTCAGCATTTCTGCAGTAATTATCAGTTCTCGGTGATGCTGGATATGAACTGTGGGTTTATTCATTAGCTCCTGAAGATCCTCAGCAGAAAGGTCCACTGATCCTCTGGAGAGAACAATCTTCATCAGGTGATTCAATAATCGTCCGGGAGAAAGATGTACCTTGTCGGCAATTCTCTGGAATCGATTATACCTTTCCTCAGAAATTGAAGCCAGTCGTAAGGTAAAATCATGCCACTGGTAACCTGGATAAGATTGATTCTGATGTAATTCAATAAATCCATCAATCAGGTCATTGAGTTGTTTTGCTGCTAGTTCAGGCAGATCAAGGTTTCTTATCTCTTCCTTGGCTTGTTGGGCAAGTTGAGCATAGTTGATCAGTTCAACGGTCATCCGTCCACCTCGTAGAATTCCACATCATCACAGTGTTGGATTGTAGCAAGGGCACGTAATTTACTCATAGTCGATGGAAGCCGTACTAAATGGCAATGCTGGATCTGAAGTACATATTTTTCGAAGGTATCCTGATCAATATCGGGACCAAAGGTCAGGGTATCGATATGCTGGAAATAAAATCGCATCTCAGTCTCTACCAAATCTGTCCGGCTTATATCGAGCTGTCTTTGATGCTGGATAGAACCTTTATTCATTGCAGCGATGGCCTTGAGATTTGCTGCAGAGACCTGCGGAAAGGTCTCATCAAAATCATTGATGACACCTTCCATGATTTTGGTAATAGCTTCACCAATGTTGAGTTCAAGGGTTTTGATCTTGTTACTAAATGCCTCGTAGACATCGGCATTCACACCTCGTATTGAAATATTCTTGAGTTCTTCTTCAGTCATGGTTATCATGTTATACATGATATACTGTATAACATATTATGAAAAATTTGGTTTAATTAAAAGATATCGTCGCGATTTGATTGATGATGTGTCATTATAACCTAATTATTCATCAATGTTTACTAGTTATACGGTATAACAATTTTTCCAGCACAAAAATATAGTTGATTTGCAAAGAAGAGGGTAATAAAGTTCTATTGATAGTCAACCATATGATCTAGCAACCACTGGTTCAATCGCATGGGATCCTCATCAAATTCCTGTTGCCGTGTAGCAGGAAAGATCACAAATACAGACCCATATTTTGCTACAATATCCTCAACACTCTGATCGAGGTCTTCCAAAATAACGCCATATTTGTGCAATGGCGCAACAATTACCTCTTGGGGACGATAACCACAGGTAATAGCAACTTTTGCGATCAATTCTTTGATTGCCCGGGCTACTTTGAATTCTACTCGTAATTGCGTGATGTAACTTTTGAGTTGGGGAAGAAAGATGATCTCTCCCCGTCCTTTTTTGTCCACTGTCCATTCTGCCTGCCTGATATTCAATAGCTCATCAATGGTATCCTCAATTAGTTGACTCTGGTCTGGATAGGGAAGGGGCTCTGCAGGTTGCCAAGTATGATCCACACTGGGCTCCGGTGAATCATCTGGTGGGGTGATAACTAATTTAAATCGGTCACCATACAGATCGGCGATTTCTGCAACACTGGCATCTATATCTTCGATTTCTTCCTCATTCTCACTTCGGATTGAATCAAAATTAGTGAAACCAAAACTGTTACAAATATGGACAATTACATCCTCAAGACAAAACGAAGGCTCCACCTCATAGGAGATGGTATCCTGAAATTCTTCATCAATAATAAGGAATGTAAATGTGAGTTTTGCCATTATACAGCTCTATTTCGAGTGTATTCTTAAATACATTAGCATTTGTTTGATCCGCTGTCATGATTTTTGACTGGAATAGACACTTCTCCTACCATTCTATCAGATACAATCCTATTAGTGAAGCAACCTACCTGTTTTCTCCGGTTTTTTACCCGTTTCTTTGAATTCGATTATGGTATAGAACAGAAATCCAAGAAAAAGTCCATAAAAATAGTACCCAATTGCAAACTGATAGACCATATCATAATTGAATGGACCACCCAGCACGCCTAACACAGATAAATCTACAAAAGGAATGCCCAACAATACCAGGGAGAGGACAAGACCTAATCGTTCATCAAAGGGAAGAAAACCCGATTCTTGCCACATATTAATTGCAATCAGGACAGTTAGGCCTAAACCAAGAAAGAAAAGCAGGACCTCAATTGGGTGTAGAACACAGAAGAGATCAGCTACCTGACCAGTAACTACCACGTCTAATCGAATATCTGAGAAGCGACAACCCAGAGATGGAGCACTGAACCGCATAATTGGAAGAAAAATGGTCATTAGTAATCCTAAAATGATAATCATCAGGTTCTGATCTGCACTGCTCTCAGCGTTACTCATAGCAAAAGTCGACCTGTTCCAATTTTAATAGCTATTGATCCTCCTCTGAATTTGTCTTACGTTGTATTAAATTCTCCTCTCACTGCAGTGAACTACCCCGCCCTGAAGGATGGGATCTTCTTGTCGTTTTAGATAAAGTAAATCTTCGCAGATCATAGGTCTTTAGAATTATAAGCGCTGAAACAGTATGAGATCAATGGTTAGAAGTCGTATCTATAAGATGGTTTTACTTGGAGAAGGAGGGGTTGGTAAAACTGCCTTGAGACACAGATATCTGGGACAGGGATTCAAGCAGAATTATCAGATGACCATCGGAGCTGATTTTGCAGCAAAGAAAGATACTGTCGATGGGATGGATGTCACAGCTCAAATTTGGGATTTAGCTGGTCAAACTCGCTATTCAAGTGTTCGTCAGGGCTATTACCGAGGCAGTGTCGGAGCATTACTCGTCTATGATATCGTTCGTCGAGCTACCTTTGAAGCCATTCCAAATTGGTTGAATGAATTGATTTCCAACAATAATGAGACCATGGTACCTGTCGTCCTGATTGGTAATAAGGGAGATCTACGGGGAATGGATCCCGATGAGGTCACTCGCGAAGAGGGAGAAAGTTATGCACAGGTGCTTTCTGATTGGTGCGGATTTGACGTACCGTATGTAGAATCCTCGGCGCTAACAGGGGAACTGGTTGATGAAGCATTTCAATCCCTGATTCGTAATGTCAATACTTACCTCGATCAAGTCCGTGCAGAATATATGAAAAATAAAAACAGTCAAAATCAATAATACTTACGCTACCAGTTGCATCTCAACCTTGCTAATCAACACATCCATAATCTTGAAAATTTCAAGTTGGGTTGCAGTTTCCTCTAACTGCTGCCGGATGACATCTAATCGAATACTGGGAAATCTAGCTACTTGATGCTGGAGATACCGAGTAAACAAATAGTTGATATCACCTCCAAATCGATCTTCAATCATCGCTTTTAGCACCCGGAGCATACCTCGTCGGTTACGATAATGCTGAATGGAGACTTCACAGGGCCATTGATTTTGTCGGTTTAAGAATTCATGGTAGGGATAGTAGGTATGGTACTGTTCATGCAGATGTTCAAATAACCGATCTTCACCCTCTTGGTAGGATGAATTCCGGATGATATTGATTACATCATTGGCATATTTTTTCATATTATTATAATAGAGATTGTAATGCTTCAATTTTCGAATCGAAGTAGGACGATACATGACCAATTTTTTCAACATCGATTTTGAGAGGATGTAACCACTGGATTGATTGGTCATCTCAGCAATCTGCTCTCTGAATTGAACCAATTCATACATTAAATAGCGGTCCTGTATTGCTCTGATGTTATACCGACCGCATAAATCAAAGCCATACATCAGCGTATTTTCTACCATCGGTTCAATAAAGGGAAGTTGTCTGAAGTAGAGTTCTAATAATTGCTGTTCAGGTGTGCTCAGATGATGTTGTAATTCTACTAATGCCCGGTGAAGATATATGACATCACGAGCTGCATACATTCGCATGGCTTGCGGAATTGGGCGTTGTTTCCAATCCTCTCGTTTTTGTATCCGCTTATTCTTGGGAACAGTGATATGTAATACATCTTCAATCACATCATTCAGTGAGGTCTGATTATTATCATCATTGAGCAATTGGTAAATCGCAGAAAGATCGACAATTGATCTAATCTGCCAACCAAACTGTGATTGGAGCAACTGAATATCCTGAATCCCTGCAAAGAAGATCTTGATTACCTCAGGATCCTCAAAAATGGATTGAATGATCGACATATCAACTGCAAAGGGATCAATCAGAAAAGTATGTTGCGAGCTGGCAACTTGAACAAGACAGATTACCGTCTGGTAGTTGTACTTATTATCAAATTCAACATCAATTGCCAAACTACTAGCCTCACGTAATTCCTCCATGACCTCAGCCATCTGCTGGGTCGTATTGATCAACGCATACTGCTCCTTCATGGCTATATTTTGTGTTGAGTAGTGAACTATATATCCTTCTCAATTGGATCATTGAAGCAGGTGAACTACCCCGCCCTGAAGGTCGGGGGTCTTCTTGTCGTTTTAGATAAAATGAAGATAATCTGGATGGATAAGGCAATGTGAAAGTCAGTGTATATGTCACAGGGTATATCAGCAACAATAGAAAATACATCATGTTGACAGTAGAAAACTACTCGCTGATCACATCAGTTGATCAGTACCAGAGCATTGAAACTGAACTCAGTCAGGCGGCTACTTTGGCCATCTCATTGGAATATGATGCTCTCCATAGCTATGACGACCGCTTGAGCATGCTGGCACTTAGTACCGGAAAATCAGCCTACCTGATTGATTTACATGAAGTTGAAACCAAATATTTGACGCCAATTATGGCAAATCGTCAGATTATCAAGATATTTTATGATGGACATGATAATATTCAACTGATGCAGACTGAATTAGGATGGACGTTCCGATCTGTGGTTGATTTGTATTATATCTATGAACTGATTAGACCTGAGAATACTGAGAATAGCTTGAATAATCTGATTGATGATCTACTTGATCATGACAGTATAAATTTATCACTCGATCAACCAAAATGGAGTAACCGACCACTCACAAAGGAGGTGCTGGATGTGGTATTCAACCGGGTTCGTTATTTACAACGATTATTAGTGATTATGCAAAAACAGCTCGAACCTGAACAAAAGAAATTACTGGAGGTCTTCTTCCTGCAGATACCCCTGATACGTAATCGTACAGATACGCCATTGATGAAGGCATTTCAGATATGTCACGATAAGAAAGTTACAAACCCAGTTGATCGATTGCTTATCTACCGCCTGGTAGTATTCAGAGAGGAAATTGGAAAGAAAAAGGATGTCGCCGGTGAGTCAGTAATCAACCAGGAACAGCTCAAACGGATTATTTCAAGAAAACCTCGGAATGCATCAGAATTACAGAATTATGGGCTATTTGAGGAGTATCTTAAAGATTATCATCAGCAAATTCTCGATCTGATTAAGCAGACCATATCGAAATCTCCCAAGGAAATTGACAGTGATAGCCGATATCTTGAACTTGATGAGAAATTCAGACACTACTATCCCTACCAAAATCATCTTGATGAGAATTATGAATGGCCCTATGAGATATCAATATCCTCCTATCGCAATAGAAGAGGAATTATCAGGATTATCTATGATATGATTGAATGGAAAGTAGGAGCAGATAAGATGCAGTTTCTATTCACGGAGAATTTACAACATCAGCTCACCGTAAATGAATCAATTCGACTTGATCTGCTTCGACCGAAAATCGATCAATGTGAGACAATCGATGATTTTGCAACATTCATTACTGAGACAGTAGAACTTGTATATTCACTTGATAACTGAAATGTCGTCTACGGATTTAATCTAGTCTTGGTCATCTAATTTCTGTCGAGCTTTATAGAGTGCCTTGATCGATTGATTCTCTTTCAGGGCGGCATCACCTTCATCAATTCTACTCTCAACGAGGTTTTCAACAATATTGGTCAGCAGATTGACCTGTTTTTCAATCATTCCCAATTCAGATGAGGTCACAGCTTTGTCCTGAAGATCACTTACACGATCCATAAGGGGTTGAATCATTTCTTGGCTATTGGCAAGGACCTCGATTGTGGTCTGAAGTTGATCAAACTGTGAGGTAGTTACCATATTATCCTCGAGATTTTGAACATGGCTCTGGAGGATGTCCAATCGTTCTCCAACATCTTTTTCCTGCTCTTCCAGTTCTTTTATGGTCTCATAATTATCCTGATAAAATCTCAGAAGATAGAGAAAAGTCTGTGTAAAGCTCTTCATGTTCTTTTCTGTTTTCATCTGATCGAGGTAGTCATAATCCTCAATATCAAATGCTATGGTTATATTTTTCTTGTTGGAGATACAAAGTCACCTTTACATATACACCTATACATTATTTCCTTAATAATCTAATTATCAGAGGTCATATTTTGTTCTTCAAATACTATTTCTTCTTAGGATTACCCAAACATGGTATGATTGAAAAATAAGTAGTGTTCTGCTAATATTGGTGGAATTAAATAGGTCTCAGGACTATCAGCATTATTGGATGACTGGACAATACCAGTCGATCCTCGATGATAGTTCAATTGAACTCAGTTTAATTAATCGTCTTGAGATCTACCTTAAACAGAGCAGGTACGATTATGTCCTTCATACCCTTCAGGAAATTGATTATAATGAGGTTGATCAACTTGATCGACTTGAGATCATGTTGATCGATCTTGAATTACACTATGCTCTTGACCCTCATGTGTTTGTCACCAAGTTAGAAGATTTCAAATCTGAATTTGATACGTTATCTTTTAATCTCGATCCTTCAACCAAAGCCAAATTGATGATCAAACGAACATTGATTGAGGCAAAATACCTGATCCAACACCGACAGCTATCCAAACTGATACGGATGCTCGATCAGGCTATCAATATCTTTGAAATGAGTGGCTTATATCAGACTGAATTGGCATTGCTCTACAATTATCAATCAATTGCCTACCGGTTACAAGATCAGATTGAGAAAAGTATTGAACTGGCAGAACAGGCAAGGGACATTATCTCACGTTATGATAATATCAGATATCTTGCCAGTATTTACAATAATCTAGGTAATGCCTATCTTTACAAGGGTGACCTACCTATGGCATTACGTTACCACATTGAAGCGTTGGGATATCGATCACAATTGCAAAATCCCATCGATATAGCCACCAGCCATTCTA
>Ga0102944_1001248_pt1 | contig 17341 bp, 15 predicted proteins | sample SalPonD_shore_MG_FD_78172 | JGI IMG/M metagenome (GOLD analysis project Ga0102944, IMG submission 78172) | Salt pond soil microbial communities from South San Francisco under conditions of wetland restoration - Salt Pond MetaG... | ecosystem: Environmental > Aquatic > Marine > Intertidal zone >...
CACAACGTAGTTCAAAAGCTGATTCTGAGTAATACCGGAAACCGTGGTGCCCGTTCCGGTAATTTCCAAAGCCGAAAACGCTAAAAGGAAAAACCTTTCTGAAAGCTCAGATGATATTTTTATAGCTTTTAAATCTTGATTGAAGGCAAGAGGACGCCTGCAAATTGCGACCTTTCCCAACCCCATACGAGTACAGATTAAAATATCCCCTTCGTCCGCAAGCTTGCTTCCTACCTGAAGACCCTCCTGGGTAATATAATCCTGAGTTTCGGATAACTCCGAAAGCGCCCCCAAGTCTTTAACGCTTGCCCATGGCACATCGCCATCCCAAAAGGCAGGGTTGCTTTTGCTCGGGGTTCCCCCACTTTTAACCGAATTAAATAAAGTTCCCAGGCGGACCCACTCCCATCCAGGCGGCAATTCAAAAAGTTTTTCCGCTTCTTCAATCTCCGGAAGCTTCTTCGGCTTCTTGATCTTACCTTCCTGGTAAAGCCGCGCCTTTTCGCCCTCGATGCACTCCAGCAGCACGGAGGCCGGCTCGTCCTCCGGATCCTGCGACACCAGCTTGCCACGCACGGCCAGCTCCAAAATCAGCTCGCGCAGCTTGTCGATGCCGGTGAGCTTCGGCTCGCCGTTGTTGCCGCGCGCCCTGCCGTTGTTGTGGGTGACGGCGCTGGTCCAGAGGTCCAGGTGCTCGGTGATGAGGTCGGTACTCATGGGGTCTCTTCGGTCAGCATGTTCATGATGAGGTGGATCAGGGTCGCCTTCTGGTCGGCGGCGGACTCGGCCACCAGCAGCGTCAGCGCGGCGAGGCCCGCGTCGTTGACCACGGGACGGCCGGCCTGGTCCAGCAGGCGGCCGTTGCGGTGGAGGAAGTCCACGAACAGGAAGGCGCCGCTGCGCTTGTTGCCATCACTGAAGGGATGATCCTTGACCACGAAATAGAGCAGGTGGGCCGCCTTGGCCTCGACGCTCGGGTAGGCGGGCTCGCCGAAGGCGCTCTGGTCGAGGTTGCCGAGGATGGCGGCCAGACCGTCGCCCCGGGGCTGGGCGAACAGCGCCGTGGCCTCCTCCCGCGCCATCAGCTCGGCCTTGAGGCCTTCCAGGGCGGCCATGGCCTCCTCGGGTGTGGGGAGGTCGCCGCCGGCCTGGCCGGCGGGCTCCTGGAGGAGGCCTTCGTCGTAGCGCTGCAGCCAGAGGAAGGTGCGGGTGTAGTGGGTCAGGATCTCCACCAGTCCCTGGCCGGCCTGGGCGTCCAGGGCGGGCGCGGCGGCGGCCTTGCGAAGGAGCTGGAGGGCGGCTTCCAGCTCCCGGGCGTTGTCCTCGAAGCGCTGGCGGTTGATGGTGTAGCCGCGGGTCAGGTGCTCCTTGAGGACGCGATTGGCCCACTGCCGGAACCGGACGCCCTGCTGGGATTTCACGCGGTAGCCGACGGAGATGATGACGTCCAGGGAGAACTCGGTGACCGGCTTGTCCGAGGAACCAATTTGCACTTTTTGCATATTGGTCTCCTCTTCCAATTCCCCTTCCTTGAACACGTTATTGACGTGTCGGGAGATCACGGACTGATCCCGCTGGAACAGCTCGCTCATCTGGGCCTGCGTCAGCCAGACCGTTTCCGCCTCGACCCGGACCTCGAAGGCGCCGGAGTCGGTCTCGTAGATGGCGACCTCGCCGTTGCCGCTCCCCTCTTCCATCGTTTCAGTCCTCGTGGCCGGCCAGGGCCTCGCCCAGGATGCCCTTGAGCTGGTTGCGCAGCTCCTGGATCTCCGCCTGCTGGCGCTCGTACCTGGCCAGCAGCTCCTCGGGGTCGTGGTCGGCTTCCTCCTCGGCATAGGGGTTCTTGCGGTCCAGGTTGTAGTTGTCGGCCTGGATCTCCTCCACCGGCACCCGCCAGGCGTGCTCGGTTTCCTCGCGGGCGGCGAAGCTGTCGGCCTCGCTGCCCCACCAGGCGATCTCCCGCTCGAACTCCGCGAAGCGCATGGGCTTGGTCTTGCTGTAGTTCTTGTAGCCCTCGGGGTAGGGGTGCTCGTAGTACCACACCTCCTTGGTGGGCCGGCCCTTGGTGAAGAACAGCAGGTTGGTCTTGATGTTGGTGTAGGGGTTAAACACGCCATTGGGCAGGCGGACGATGGTGTGCAGGTCGCACTCGGTGAGCAGCTTCTCCTTGATCCGGGTCTTGATGCCCTCGCCGAACAGGAAGCCGTCCGGCAGGACCACGCCGGCCCGGCCACCGTCCTTGAGCAGGTGGATGAACAGGGCCATGAACAGGTCGGCGGTCTCCCGAGTGCGGAAGGTCTGGGGGAAGTTGGTCTCGATCCCAGGCTCTTCCATGCCGCCGAAGGGCGGGTTGGCGACGATGGCGTCCACCCGGTCGCGCGGGCCCCAGTCCGTCCAGGGCCGGGCCAGGGTGTTGTCGTGGCGGATCTGGCTGGGCACCTCGATGCCGTGGAGGATCAGGTTGGTGCTGGCGAGCAGGTGCGGCAGGGGCTTTTTCTCGATGCCCCGGATGGTGCCCTGGAGGGTTTCCCAGTCCTGGGGGGTTTCGACGTAGTGCGCGCGCTTGTGCTCGATGGTGCTGGTGAGGAAGCCGCCGGTGCCGCAGGCGGGGTCCATCACCCGCTCCTCCAACTTGGGGTCCACCCGGTTGACGATGAGCTCGGTGACGGCGCGGGGGGTGTAGAACTCGCCGGCGTTGCCGGCGCTCTGCAGATCCTTGAGGATCTGCTCGTAGACGTCGCCCAGCTCGTGGCGCTCGCTGGAGACGTTGAAGTCCAGCTCCTGCAGCTTGTTGATGACCTGCCGCATGAGGTGGCCGGACTTCATGTAGTTGTAGGCGTCCTCGAAGACCCCCCGGATCACCAGGGGACGGAGGTCCTCGCCACGGGCCTCCAGGGACTGCAGGCCGGGGAACAGCTGGTCGTCCACGAAGTCCTTCAGCTCGTCGCCGGTCATGCCCTCCGGGTCGGCGGCCCAGTTGCGCCAGCGCAGCTTCTCGGGGAGGGGCGAGACGTAGCTGTCCTCCAGCACCTCCCATTCCTGCTCGCGGTCATCGTAGATCTTGAGGAAGAGCATCCAGACGAGCTGGCCGATGCGCTGGGCGTCGCCGTCCACGCCCACGTCCGTGCGCATGATGTCCTGGATGGATTTGATGGTGGTGCTGATGGCCATGGGTTTAGTCCCGGAATACGTGTTCGCGGTGGTAGTTCAAAAACCCCTTCTGCGCACTGGAAGGGGTGCGCATCAGGCGCAGGGAGGGTTCAATACCCGCGCCCGTGGCGTCGGCGGCGGCCAGCTCTTCGCTGATCAGGATCCGGCCTGCGTCGTCAAAGCTGATAAAGCCGGTATCGAAAGCGGCGTCCAGAGTGGCCAGGAGCAACAACCCGTTATCGGGGTCAAGCCGTTCGCGGTTATCGGCGTCCCGCCACGGCTTGATGTGCGAGGCGCGCAGCAGTGAGGAGTTGGCCGTCCGGGTGATGGCACAGCCGCCGCCCCAGGCCTTTTCGAGCGCAATCCGAAAGGCCCCCTGGCCCCGTCGCGCATCGACCACCTGTTGCTTGGTGGTGGCATCCAATTCAGCGAGTTCGGGTTTGGCCTGCTCGAGGTCGCTGATGACATCCCCGGAACTCTCACCCCCTTTCACATAGGGAATCAACTGCCGCAGGGAGGCCTCCGACGGGATCGAGAGGGCAAGGCCTGTGCGTTCCCACTTCCCATTCCCATTCTCCGTTTTGGGGAATTCGTTCATGTTGCTATTGCGATAAGCCCCACCCACGCCAAGCCCCAGGCCTTCAAGCCGTTCACGGTTTCCTCCGTAATCTGGGTGAATGACCAAAGGATTTTTGGTCATTGGGCTGCCACTTTCGGTGGTCTTCACATAAACCCGGATACGGCCATCCTCGGAGATAAGGCCATGAACCCTTTTGTTGGCCTGATCCAGTTCAAGCCCAAGGTCCTCCAGAACCTCTTCTATCTGCGAAGAATCGAGCATTTGCTACCTATGTAAAGGTGGAGCCAACCCATGGACACAACACCTGTGGCCCCTCGCCAGATACGAGGGGTGGTTTGCCAAACCCTAATCAGGTGCTGGATTGCTGGTGATATAGGGCGTCTTCCAGCTCGCTCACGGCCTGCTCGTAGGCTTCCTTGCCGCCAAAGGCCTTGATCAGCTCCATGGGGGAGCCCAGGCGATTGAAGGGGTCCAGGTTGAGGACCTTGCGGTCCTCGATGGGCTGGATGCCGGCGTCCGTGTACTTTTCCAGCAGTCCGTCCAGGACCTGGCGGGCGGTTTCGCCGTACTGGCTGAAATAGTCCTGCTTGCGGACGTTGTCGGCGCGCTCCTTGCGGCTGCGCGGCGGCTGGTCGTAGACGATGTGGCAGATGACGTCGAAGGGATCCGGCTCCGCGCCGAGGGAGTCCCCCACCTCCTGCATCAGGTCGTCCCAGAACACCCCCTGCTCGGCCAGCTCCTCGATGATGGCCTGCTTGCGGTCCGCCCGCTCCCAGCGCTTCAGGAATTCGTCGAGGGAGGCATACTGCTCCTTCACCCGCTTGCGGGTGTAGTCCTTGAGGCTCTCGGTGATGAGATCGCCGTTGGCGTCCAGGTACTGCACCCGCTCGGCGATGACCGCCACCTCCACATCGTCGACCACATAGCGCTTGGGCTCCGGCTCTCCCTCGCCCGGGCCACCGGTATCCTCGCCGCCCCCCACACCAGTGGGGTCATCTGTTCCCCAGGGGGTCTCAGGCTCTTCGCCCTCCTCTCCTTCATTTTCGTACTCGCCATGCCCCTCTCCTACACCGGGCTCCGATTCACCCTCTCCGCCCCCCTCTCCTTCCGGGGCCGTCGGACCGCCCGGCTTGGGCTGATAAACCTGCACCGGCTCGCCGTCGAAGTTGGGATCCGCGAACAGCTCGGTGGCCTTCTTGAAGTCGAGGATGGTGAACCAGTGCTTGTTGTAGTCCTCGTTGATCCGCGACCCGCGACCGATGATCTGCTTGAACTCGGTCATGGAGTTGATGCGGCGGTCGAGGGCGATGAGCTTGCAGGTCTGGGCGTCCACCCCGGTGGTCATCAGCTTGCTGGTGGTGGCGATGACCGGGTAGCGCTCCTCGGGGTTGATGAAGTTGTCCAGCTCCGCCTTGCCCTCCGCCTCGTCCCCGGTGATGCGCATGACGTACTTGCGGTTCTCCGCCACCCGCTTCGGATTGAGGTTGACCAGGGCCTGGCGCATGCGCTCGGCGTGGTCGATGTCCTCGCAGAAGACGATGGTCTTCTGAAAGGGGTCGGTACTCTCCAGGTAGTCGGTGATACGGGCAGCCACCGCCAGGGTGCGCTGGTCCAGGACCAGCTTGCGGTCGAAGTCCTTCTGGTTGTAGATGCGGTCCTCGATGAGATGGCCGTACTTGTCCGTCTGCCCCTTGGAGGGCCGAAACCCCTGGACGTCCTTGTCCAGGTCCACGCGGATCACCTTGTAGGGGGCGAGGAAGCCGTCCTGGATGCCCTGCTTGAGGGAATAGGTATAGATGGGATCCCCGAAGTAATCGATGTTGGAGACCTCCTTGGTCTCCTTGGGCGTGGCCGTCAAACCGAGGTGGGTGGCGTCGCTGAAGTAGTCCAGGATGCGGCGCCAGGCGGATTCCTCCGCCGCGCTCCCGCGGTGGCACTCGTCGATGACCACCAGATCGAAGAAGTCCGGGGAGAACACCTTGTAGATGTTCTGCTCTTCCTCGTTGCCGCTGACCGCCTGGTAGAGGGCGATGTAGACCTCGTAGGATTTGTCGATGGTCCGGTTGGTGACCTTGGTCATGGCCTGGCCGAAGGGCCGGAAATCGTTGTTCTTGGCCTGGTCGGCGAGGACGTTGCGGTCCACCAGGAACAGGATCCGTCGCTTCTGCCTCGCCTTCCACAGCCGCCAGATGATCTGGAAGGCGGTGAAGGTCTTGCCCGTGCCGGTGGCCATGACCAGGAGAAGCCGGTTCCGGCCCTTGGCGATGGCCTCCACGGCCCGGTTGATCGCCACCATCTGGTAGTAGCGCGGGACACGGCCACTGCCGTCGTCGTAAAAGGGCTGCTCAACCACCGGCCGCGCCGGGCCATCGATACCCTTCCACTGGCAGTAGCGCTCCCATAGATCTTCCGGGGAGGGGAACTGGTCCAGCGAGAGCTGGGCCTCGGTCTGCGGGCCGAGTCCGGTCCGGTCATGGAACAGGAAGCCGTCGCCGTTGCTGGAGAAGACGAAGGGAACATCCAGGTGGTCGCTGTAGGCAAGGGCCTGCTGCATGCCGTCGCCGAGGCTGTGCTTGTTGTCCTTGGCCTCGATGACAGCGAGGGGCTGGTTCCGGCGGTAACTCAGCAGGTAGTCCGCGCGCTTCTTCTTCCCCCGGGCGTGGAGCCGGCCGCGGACGATGACCCGCCCGGCGGTAAAGGACACCTCCTCGCGCACCTGGGACTGAATGTCCCAGCCGGCCTTTTCCAGGGCAGGAGTGATGTACTTGGTGCAGATGTCCCGCTCGGAAAGCTGACTCTTGTCCAAATTGCCGGAAGGAGCCATGCAAGACCTATCTGATCGGACGAATTGATTTACTTTTCGGGAGCACGCGCGGGCCCATTAAGGCAGCTTTTTGGTCTAACGCCAATCCGGCTTTTCCCTACCCGAGAATTCCATGCAACGCAAAACCGCGCACCGGCTCATCAATGACACCCGCCACCTGGTCGGCCGGGAGCTGACCCTGCAGGTCCTGGATCCCGCCACCGACGAGCTGGCGGACCGCCGCGTGCGGATCCTGGCCAACGACGTGGTGGTCAATCTGAAGGATCCGGCCGCCTCCCGGGTCTGTCTGGACGTCTACGCCCGCTGCGAGGAGGTCGGGTCGGGGGAGGTGTTTCACCTTTCGCTGGAGAAGCTGAACAGGCAGCGGGGGTAGGGGGCGAGTTTGCCGGGAGGGCTGGATGGAGATTGCTTCGGCCTGACGGCCTCGCAATGACGAGGCGGGCGGGCAGCGGGAGAGGGGCTGGGTGGGGATTGCTTCGGCCTGGCGGTCTCGCAATGACGAGGCGGGCGGGCGTCGGGGAGGGGGCGGCTGGAGATTGCTTCGGCCCGTTGGTTGGACCTCGCAATGACGAGGCGGTGGGCACCGGGAGAGGGGCTGGGTGGGGATTGCTTCGGCCTGGCGGCCTCGCAATGACGGCGGGGGCCGGGGTTAAGCGGGGTGCGGAGGGTTGGGGGGAGTGGCTTGGGTTGGGAGGTTGCTGCGTCCCGCCACTACGCCCCTCGGGCCCGAGCCCTAGGTTCGCCGGCAGGCTTGGTGGCGGGCCTCGCAAGGGCGGCCCGGTACGGCCCCGGCCTACTCCTTGTCCTGCTCCAGCGGCTCGAAGATGACGTGGAAGCCCTTGACCTTGTAGCTCTGGGTGACCACCACCAGGCGCACGCGCTTTTGGTCCTGGTGCCATTCGGCGAGGTAGCCGTCGCCGCCGGTCTGGCGCTTGACCGGCTCGCCGTAGTGCTGGGACAGCGCGTCGCGGACGTTGCCGGCGGCCTTGAGGCCCTGGCTGAAGGACATGCCGCCTTCGAGGATGCGGTCGAGGACGACGCGCTCGAGGCCGGCGTCGTGGAAGTAGAAGCGGCCGCGGTAGGGGGCGCCGGCGACCTCGACGCGGTCGATCTTGACGCGCAGGTCGCCGCGCTCGGGGCCGCGCTTGCCGATGCGCTCCTGGCGCGGCACGGCGTGGGCCTCGGGGAAGGCGGCGAGCACCTGCTCGGCGCTCATGCCGGTCTTGGCGCCTTCCCACAGGGGGATGCCGGGGGTGACGGCGGCGGCCGTCGCCGGCAGGACCAGGGCCAGGAGGAGGGCGGTCAGGGGCAGGAGGGCTCGGTTCACGCGTGGTCTCCGCTGGGTGGGAGTGGGACGGGCCGGGGGCGGTTGCGTATCCTGGCGGGGACGGTCCCTTGTGGCAAGCGGGAGCTCCCCATGGACGACGACGAGCAGGCCCTGCGCCGGCGGCTGTACGGCATCGCCGCGGAGCTGGGCGGCGGCAAGACCATCGACCACCTGCGCGACGGCTACGCGGCCCTGCTCGAGGAGCTGCTGGAGGCGGCCCAGGACGACATCGGGCGCCGCGCCACGGCATCGGCGGTGCGCTCGGCACTGATCCGGGCCGGGCTGGAGGAGTGAGCCGGGCCGGTGCGCCTGCCGGACGGCAACGGCGTCACGCTCTGGTGACCGCTCCTGCCGCGCCGTCGTTGCGAGGCCCCGGAAGGGGCCGCGGCAACCTCACGGAGCGCGGTTCGGCCGCTCGGGCCTGCTGGGAGGTTGCTTCGTCGCTTCGCTCCTCGCAATGACGGGGGGCTGGGCGGGATCGTGCCCTCCCGCCGTCGTTGCGGGGGCCGCGGCAACCTCACAGAGCGCGGTTCGGCGGCTCGGGCCTCCTGGGAGGTTGCTTCGTCGCTGCGCTCCTCGCAATGACGGGGGGCTGGGCGGGGTTGTGCCCTCCCGCCGTCGTTGCGGGGGGCGCGGCAACCTCACGGAGCGCGGTTCCGGGGCTCGGCCTCCTGGGAGGTTGCTTCGTCGCTGCGCTCCTCGCAATGACGGGGGGCTGGGCGGGGCCGGGCCCTCCTGCCGTCATTGCGAGGGTCCGGAAGGGCCCGCGGCAATCTCCCGGAGCGGAGCCTGCGTTCGGGAGATTGCTTCGCTTCCCTCGCAATGACGGCGGGTGCGGGGCTCGCGATGACGGGGTCTTCCCGACCCTAGCCGTCGATGGCGTACTGCTTGAGGTCGGCCAGGCGCACCACCTCGAGGGCGTTCTCCTCGGTGGAGGCGAGGCGCACGTTGGGGGCGCAGCCGGCCTCGAAGGCCTCCTGCCAGCGGGCGGCACACAGGCACCAGCGGTCGCCGGGCTCGAGGCCGGGGAAGTGGAACTCGGGCACCGGGCTGGTGAGGTCGTTGCCCTGGGCGGCGGAGTACTCCAGGAAGGCCTCGGTGACCTCGGCGCACACGGAGTGGTTGCCCAGGTCCTGGACGCCGGTCTCGCACTTGCCGGTGCGGTAGAAGCCGGCGGGCGGGTCGATGCCGCAGGGCTCGAGCTCCTCGCCCAGGACGTTGCGGAAGCGGATCTCGGACATATCGGCCTTGTTTGTCTGGCGCCCCGGGGCCGGGGCGGTTCGGGTCGCGTTTAGGCAATCCCCGAGTCTAGTCAGGCCGGCGGCGGTCGTCCAACCGTGCAGCCCAACCAAAAAGGCCGCCCCGGTGGGCGGCCGGCGTCGCGGGGAGGGGAGCCCCGGTTCAGCGGTCTGCGGCGCTGCCGCGCACGTCATCGGCCATCTGCCCGGCCTCCTCGCGCGCCTCGGCGGCGGCCTCGGCCATGCCGGAGCGGATGGACTCCATGTCGTCGAACTGCTCGACCATGTCGGCGCGCATCTCGGCCCCGTCGGCGGTGGCGTCGGCGCGCAGCTCGTCGGTCACCCGCTCCACGGCGTCGTCGTGGGCGTCGTTGGGCATCTGCGCCCAGCCCTCGCCGAACGGGCTGTTGTGGTCGGCGTGGGCGGCGCCGGCGGCCAGGGCGGCGGTCAGGGTCACGACGGCAAGCGGAATACGGTGCATGAAAATCCCCCACTTTGTGTTGGGTCTATAAGGATTCCCCAATACACGGCCGGGGGCGGCAAAGGGTTCCCTCGCCCGCCGCTCAGCTCTCGAACAGCATCAGGTCGGCGCTGGCGCCCAGGTCGTCGAGGGCTGCGGTGACGTCGCGCACGAAGGCGGGCGGGCCGCAGACGTAGAAGTGCTGGTCTTGGGTGTCCAGGGCGCGCGCCAGGTAGTCGCGGTCGACCCGGCCGGGCTCGCAGCCGGTGCCGCCCTCGCGGGTGCACACCAAGCGGCAGCGCTCGCCGAGGTAGTGGCGCAGCTCCTGCGGGCAGATGAGGTCGTCGGGGGTGCGGGCGGCGTAGATCAGGCCGTGGTCGCCGGCGGCGCCGTCGCCGGCCAGGGAGCGGATCATGGCCAGGAAGGGGGTGATGCCGGCGCCGCCGGCGATGAAGGTGCCCGGGCCGCGGTAGGTGAGGGTGCCGAAGGGGCGCGACATGCGCAGCTCCGTGCCCGGGCCGAGGCCGTGCAGGGCGCGGGTCAGGCCGGGGTGGTCGGGGTAGGCCTTGATGGTGAATTCCAGCACCCGGTCCGCCGGCAGCGAGGTGGGCGTGAACGAGCGCCGCACCTTCTCCCAGCCGGCCGCGTTGAGGGCCAGCATCACCGCCTGGCCCGGCTCGAGCTCGAAGCCGGCGGGGCGCTCCACGATGTAGCGGCGCACGTCGTGGGTGACGAGCTCGGTCATCAGGACCGTTACGCTGTAGTCCATGGCGGCCTCCGGGGGGACGGGGAGACACCGTCCATGCATAGGCCCCCGCGGGCCGGAATGCAAGGGCCGCGCAACGGCGGGAGGGGATCGTGGCGGGCATCATCCAGGTGGCCGGGGTCATGGACCGGGCCGAGGCGGCGCTGCTGGTGGACGCCGGCGTGGACTGGCTGGGCTTCCCCTTCCGCCTGGCCTACCACGCCGAGGACCTGGCGGAGGCGGAGGCCGGCGCCATCGCCGCGCTGTGCGACCGCCTGGGGGTGTGGGGGGTGCAGCTGCACGGCGCGGTGGCGGCGGCGGAGCTGGCGCGGCTGCGCCGGCTGCGGCCGGGGCTGCACGTGCTCAAGAGCCTGATCGTGCGCCCGGGGACCCCGGCCGGCGAGCTGGAAGCGGCGGTGGCGGCGAGCGCGCCGTGGGTGGACGGCTACCTCACCGACACCCTGGACCCGGCCACCGGCGCCACCGGGGCCACCGGCCTGGCCCACGACTGGGCGGTGGACCGGCGGCTGGTGACGGCGGCGCCGCATCCGGTGATCCTGGCCGGCGGCCTGCGCCCGGACAACGTGCGCGCCGCCATCGCCGCGGTAGGCCCGGCGGGGGTGGACGTGCACACCGGCATCGAGGGCCCGGACGGGCGCAAGGATCCGGAGCGGACCCGGCGCTTCGTGGCCGAGGCGCGCGCCGGGTTCGCGCTAGCGACAGGACCCTAGGCCCGCCCCCGGGCCGCGGGCAGGCTGATTCGGAAGGTGACCCCGGGGCCGGGGTCGTTGTGCTCCAGCCACACGCGGCCGCCGTGCTCCTCGGCCACGAACAGGCACACCGGCAGGCCCAGGCCGGTGCCGGCGCCCTTGGTGGTGAACAGCGGCTGGAAGATCTTGTCCTCCAGACCGTCGGCCACCCCGGGGCCGTTGTCGCGGATGCGCACCTCCACCGCACCGTCGCCGGGGCGGGTGGTGATGCGGATGCGCACCGGGCCGCCGGCCTCCGCCGGGCCCGCCTCGATGGCGTTGGTGATCAGGTTGATCAGGCACTCCTGCACCTGCAGCGGGTCGGCCACCGCCTCCGGCAGGTCCTCGGCCAGGTCCAGGTCGATCTGGTAGGAATGGCCGTTGCCCTCGGGCAGGGTCGGCAGGATGGAGTGCAGCAGGGTGTTGATGCCGACGCGCTGGGCCTCGGGCGGCTCGCCGCGGAAGTAGCGCCGCATGTCCGCCACCACGTCGGCGGCGCGGCGGGCCTGCTCGGCGATGCGGCGGAGGATGCCGAGGATGTCCTCCTCCTCCACCTCGTTGTTCTCCAGGCGCAGGCGGGCGCCCTCGGCGTAGCCGCCGATGGCGGCCAGCGGCTGGTTGATCTGGTGGGCCAGCAGCCGCCCCAGCTCGCCAATGGCGGAGGAGCGGCGCTTGCGCTCGCTGGCCAGCATCTTGCGCTCGGTGAGGCTGGTGAGCACCGACACGTAGCGCACCACCCGCCGCGAGTCGTCGCGCACGGCGGTGATGGTCTCCCACATGGGGTAGACGCTGCCGTCCTTGCGCCGGCCCTGGACCTCGCCCTCCCAGGTGCCCTGCCACTCCAGGGCCGCCTTCATATCGCGGTAGAAGTCGGGGTCCGGCTGCCGGGCGTCCAGGAACTTGGCCGGGCGGCCGATGAGCTCGTCGGCGGTGTAGCCGGTGAGCCGCGTCAGCCCCTCGTTGACGCGCAGGATGCGGCCGGCGGGACTGGTGATCATGACGCCGTTGGCCGAGCGCAGGACCTCGGCCAGCAGGCGCAGGCCCTCCTCCAGGGCGGTGTGCTCGGTGACGTCCTCCACCATGGCCAGGAACAGCGGCCCGCCCTCCTCCTCCGGCCCCAGCAGCACTGACGCCGACAACCGACCGTGGAGCACGCGCCCGTCGCCGGTGAGGAAGCGCTTATCCAGCTGGTAGCTGCTGCGCTTGCCGGCCACCAGCTCGCGGTAGCGGCGCAGATCCTCGACGACATCGGCATCGTGGGTGAAGGCGGCGAAGTGGCGATGGCGCAGCTGGGCCTCGGTGCGCCCCAGCATGCGCTGCAGCGCCGGGTTGACCATCACCGGATAGCCGTCGGCGCCGACCACGGCGATGCCGATGGCGGCGCGCTCGTAGATGGCCCGGAAGCGGGTCTCGCTGGCGCGCAGGGCCTCCTCGGCGCGGCGGCGGTGGGTGATGTCGCGGTAGTACCACGCCCGCCCCCAGTACAGCCCGCGGTCGTCGCGCACCCCGCGCGAGTGGCGCTCCAGGATGCGGCCGTCGCGCAGGCGCAGCTCGGCCCCTTCCTCGGGCTCGTCCAGGTGGTGGTAGAGGCGCATGGCCTCGGTGCGGAAGGCCTCCGGATCCTCCAGCTGGTCGGCCACCAGGTCCAGGGCCTCCCCCGGCGCCCTTTCGGCCAGCTCTTCCCGCGACAGGCCCCACAGGGTCAGGAAGCGCTCGTTCCAGGCCAGCACGCGGTGGTCCCAGTCGGCCACCACGATGGCCTCGGGCGCGGTCTCCAGCTGGGCGCGGAGCAGGGCCTCGGTGTAGAGCAGGTCGCGGCCGTGGGGGGTGACCACTGCACCGCCGCCGCCCGGGCGCAGGTCCTCGGCGTAGGAATGCAGCTGCAGCAGCAGGCTGCCGGGCTCGCCCCCGGGCAGCTCGTAGACCGCCAGCTCCGCCCGGAACTCCTCGCCGCCGCGGCAGCGGCAGGTCACCCGCGCCCCCTCCGGATCGGCGGGCAGCTCCTCGGGGAACAGCACCGAGCTGGGCCGGCCCAGGACCTCCGCCGGATCGTGGCCGCACACCACCTGGGCCTGGTCGTTGATGAGGGCGATGCGCCGCCCCGCATCCAGCCCCACCAGGGGGTAGGGCAGCTCATCCAGAAGGCTCTGGAAGGCGCGGGGCTCCAGGGCGGGGGAAGGCGGTTGCCCGGGCATGGCGCAGGCCTACTCCGTTCACGGGTAGCTCGGGACGCCCAGAATGGGCCCTACGCCCCCCCTTGAGAAGGTAGGGATTTCCCCAACCCTTGCGGGTTTTCACGGGGCGCTCCCGATCCTCCCCGTCAGCCGGGGAATTACCGACACTTAATTGTTTTTGAAAGGTTTTTTAAAGTGCCCAGGCGGTGGGCATGCGGGCCTAAGACCCTGAGCCGGCCCCGATTGGGCGCCCCCCTTCCACAGGGTTTTCCACAAGCTCGGGGGAAAACTCCCGCCCCCTCCCTGACCCCCTTGCCTCCCCAATCCGGCCCCCTTTGCGCGCGGAGGGCAGGCCGGGCGAGCCCGGAGGCGGTTCCCAAACCCCGCCGAGCGCGCCATTCTAGGTCTCGGGGGGTTGGAGCCAACCTGGGAGCAGTGGGGAGACAGGAGGGAGCCGCCCAATGGATGCGTACACGGCCGTCGAGGCGGTCGCCCAGATCAGCGGGGCCCGGTGGGTGGGCCTGTCCCTGGCCGGGCGGCCCGCCCATCCGCTGGCGCTCGCCGGCGACTCGACCATGGTGGAGCGGCTGGCCGCCTCGCCCCTGGTGGCGACCACCCTGGAGCGCAGCGAGCCCCTGCTGGTCCCCGGCCTCGGCGAGTGGGCGGAGCCGGATGACGGCGGCCTCGGCGACGAGGGGGTGGTGGCCTTCGGCGGGTGGCCCCTGACCTGGGGCGAGGAGGCCTCGGCGGGCGCCCTGTTCCTCGGCCACGACCGGTCGCTGGATCTGGAGGCCCTGAGCCCCCTGCTGGCCAGCTTCGCCCGGGCCGTCTCCGGCCTCCACAGCATGCCCTGGTACGATCTGTACCGCGAGGCGCTGGCCCATGCCACGGCGGGCGTCACCATCGCCGACCCCAAGCTCCCCGACAGCCCCCTGATCTACGTCAACCAGGGCTTCCAGGCCCTGACCGGCTATCCCGCCGACGAGCTCATCGGCCGCAACTGCCGCTTCCTGCAGGGGGCGGACCGGGACCAGCCGGGGGTGGCGGCCCTGCGCCGCGCCGTCACCGAAGGCACCTCCTGCGCCGTGGAGCTACGCAACTACCGCCGGGACGGCAGCCAGTTCTGGAACTACGTGCGCCTCGCCCCCATCGAGGATAGCGCCGGCGAGGTGGCCTTCTTCGTGGGGGTCCAGCTGGACGTCACCGAGCTGCGCCAGTTCCAGGAGGAGAACCTGGTCCCCCAGCGCGACCCCAGTACCGGCCTGCCCAACCAGGCCGCCCTGCGCGCCCGGCTGGAGGGGGATCTGGCGGCCTTCCGCGAGGGCGGAACGCCCCCGGCCATGCTCCTGCTGCGGGCCATGGACCTGGACGAGGTCCTGGAGCTACTCGGGGTGGAGGCCGGCGACGCCCTGATCCGGGAGATCGGCCAGCGGGTGGCGGCGGCGCACCCGGAGCTGTTCGGCCCCTTCCGCTTCAGCAACTCCGAGCTGGCGTTCGTGGCCCCGGCGTCCCCGCCGGATCCGGACCGGCTGGCCCGGGAGGTGGGCAACAGCGCCTCCGAGCCGGTGACGGTCAACGATGTCCCCCTGCGCATCGAGCCGGCGGTGGGCACGTGCGCCGCGCCGCCATCGCCAGAGGCCTCCCCGGAGGAGATGATCCGCCGCGCCCGGGTGGCGCTGGGCAGCGCCATCGACGCCCGCAGCGAGTGGCGCCACTACCACCCGGGGCAGGAGCGGGCCGCCATCCGGGCCGGCCAGTTCCTGGCCCGCATCAAGCAGGCCCTGACCGACCACGAGCTGGAGCTGCACTACCAGCCCAAGATCCGGCTGCGCGACGGCGGCCTGGCCGGGGTCGAGGCCCTCGTCCGCTGGCGCCAGCCGGGCAAGGGACTGGTGCCACCGGGCCACTTCCTGCCCAAGCTCGAGGAGACCCGGCTGATCAACACCCTCACCCGCTTCGTGGTGCGCGAGGCCGTGGCTGCGGCCGAGGCCGGGGTGCCCACCCCCATCGCGGTGAACCTGAGCACCCGCAACCTCCAGGATCCGGAGCTCATCGACGAGATCATCGATCAGGTCACCGCCTGGTCCGGGGAGCCCGACGCTTTCGAGATCGAGATCACCGAGGGCGCCCTGCTGGTGGATCCGGAAACGGCCATCCACCAGATGCAGCGCATGCGCGAGGCCGGCCTGGGCATCGCCATCGACGACTTCGGCACCGGCGAGGCCTCCTATCGCTATCTCCGCCGGATTCCCGCCTCGGGGCTCAAGATCGATCGCGCCTTCGTCCGCGATCTGGACCGGGAGCCCCGGGCGGCGGCGCTGTTCGCCTCCATGGTCCAGGCCGGGCATGCGCTGGGGCTGGCGGTCACCGCCGAGGGCATCGAGTCGGAATCGCAGGCGCGAGCCGTGGGCGAGGCGGGGGCCGACCTGGGCCAGGGCTTCCTGTGGCAGGCAGCGGTGCCGGCCGCCGAGCTCGGCCCCTGGGTGCGGAGCCGGTCCGCGAAGTGAGCCGGCGCCGGGCCGCCCAGCCGCCCTGCGCCTGTCCACAAGCCCCCCATGGCTGCAACATTCTTGCAACCGGGAAACGGCTCAAGGACTTACAAAAATCCCGTTGATTTTGCGGGATTTTTGTTGCCCACCCTGTAGGCAGAGGTGGCTAACTGCCCGTGCACGGGGCCACTTGGCAGACCCGCTCCACAGGGTTTTCCACAGGAAGGGTGGAAAACCGCCCCTAGGGCAGGACATCGAGGCCGGCGCCGGCGGTGCCCTCGGCGAAGAAGGCCTCGAGCACGGCGATCAGGGCGCCCTGGTCGAAGGCCCCGGCGCTCTCGCGGGCGGAGTGCATGGCCCACATGGGGGTGCCCACATCCACCGTGCGCAGGCCCAGGCGGGCGGCCATCATGGGGCCGATGGTGGAGCCGCAGGGCAGGTCGTTGCGGTGGATGTATTTCTGGCTGGGGACGCCGGCGCGCTCGCACAGGCGGGCGAAGTAGGCCTCGCCCAGCTCGTCGGTGGCGTAGCGCTGGGCGGCGTTGATCTTGATGGCCGGGCCGCCGTTGACCCGCAGCTGGTGCTGGTCGTCGTGGTGGCGGGGCCAGCTGGGGTGGTAGGCGTGGGCCATGTCGGCCGACAGCAGCCAGCTGGCGGCCAGGGCCGAGCGGTACTGGCCGGCGTCCAGGCCCAGCCCGAAGGCGATGCGCTCGAGCACGCTCTCCAGGAAGTTGCCCGCCGCTCCCTTGTAGGACTCCGAGCCCACCTCCTCGTGGTCGAAAAGGGCCGCCATGGCGACGCCGGCGTCGGCGGTCTCCTCCGGCAGGGCGGCCAGCGCCGCGTGGCAGGAGGCCAGGTTGTCCAGCTGGCCGTCGGCGATGAACTCGTCGTCGGCGCCCCAGAAGTCGCCGGGCTGGGTGTCGGCCACCGCCAGGCCCCAGGCGCGCAGGTCGGCCGGGTCCACCCCGGCGCGCTCGGCCAGCAGGGCGCGGAAGCGCTCCTCGGGCGGCAGCTCCGCCGACAGGGCGCCCAGGAACAGCGGCAGCTGCTCCTGCAGGTCGAACTTCAGCCCCTCGCGGTTGACCTCGCGGTTCATGTGGATGGCCAAGTTGGGCAGGCGCACCAGCGGCCGCTCGAAGTTCACCAGCTGCGGGCGCAGGCCGTTGGGGCGGGCGTCGTCGCGCACCAGCAGGCGGCCGGCCAGGGTCAGGTCGCGGTCGGCGAAGGTGGCCAGGATGGGGCCGCCGTAGACCTCCACCCCGAGGGCGGCCAGCGGCCCCTTGGCGTGGGCGGCGTTGGGCTTGATCCGGAAGCCCGGCGAGTCGGTGTGGGCGCCGACGATGCGGAAGCCGGCGTCGCTCACGGCGCCGTCGCCGATGCGGAAGGCGATCAGGCTGGAGTCGTCGCGCACCACGTAGTAGGCCTCGCCCGGCTGCAGCTCCCAGTCCCCGGACTCCTCCAGCCGCCGGTAGCCGCGCCGTTCCAGGTCGGCCACGGCGGTGGCCACCGCGTGCCACGGGCTGGGGCTGGCATCGATGAAGTCGAGGAGGTCCTGGGCGGTCTGGCGGCGATCCTGCTCGTTCATGGGTCTGCCTGTCGGATGGG
>Ga0102944_1001249_pt1 | contig 17338 bp, 14 predicted proteins | sample SalPonD_shore_MG_FD_78172 | JGI IMG/M metagenome (GOLD analysis project Ga0102944, IMG submission 78172) | Salt pond soil microbial communities from South San Francisco under conditions of wetland restoration - Salt Pond MetaG... | ecosystem: Environmental > Aquatic > Marine > Intertidal zone >...
ATCTGCATAGTAAAATATATTTTGAAGGAGATAACGGTAATAGATTTGTCATGAGTGGCTATTATGGAGGAGATGATACTTTTCAGCAAGCAGAACGCTTATATCGTAGTTTTTCCTCCTCGAATGGCAGCAAACTTGCCCCCAGACCCGTTGCCTCATCCAACAATTGGAAGAATGGGGCGGGAAGTTTACAATATCAGCAGTGGATTGGTAACAATCTTTATTCAAATACGACCACAGGGCTTAGCATTTACCAAACGGCATTCTCAAAAGACGATTTCACTTACATTGATTATAATCAGCGCAACCGATCTTTTCAGACATTCATCTTTCCATTTGAGAATAAAAGTATTCTTAATGAAATAAAATTTGAAGAACAGCTGGAATATGATCAGGCTCCATGGTTATGGACCGGAGGGGTCGCCTACTACTATTTTATGGGGCAATATTATGAAGACTCATTTGATCGCCCCGGATTTTTCAGCTCTCAAAGAAGTCATAAACTGGATGCTTATTTGCAACTCGATTTTACCGGGCTGGATTTTCTAGATGTCTTTGCGGGTAGCCGAATATATTACTATTCCAACGGGACGTATTTGAAATGGTCTCCACGGGTTAAGCTTACTTTATTTCCAAAATCAATATTCTCCATTTCCGGAGGATACAGCCGAAATTATCAGTTTTTAAATCGAATTTCCCTGAGTAATACGGTTACCTCCGATGTGTGGATTCTTGCGGGAGCTGACCAACCGCCTACTTCCGACTCTTATTATTCAGCCGGGGTATATCTTTCGCCCTCAAAGCATTTTCATTTACAACTGGAGGGATATTATAAAGAGTTCGAAAACCTGAGACTCCACGAAATAAATGCCTATTCACTTAGCAGTACTTTCAACAATAATCCGTGGTATGTCAATAATAAAGGCACCGCCAAAGGCTTGGAATTTACGCTTCGCAATAAGATTCGATTCCTAACGCTGACGCAGACATTCACGATTTCAAAAATGACACTTTCCAACCCTCTTATAAAAGATGGTAAACCTTTTTACGCAGACTGGGATCGAACCTACCGTTATTCCGCTTCAATGACGGCAAAGCTCTTTTCAGGCTTTTCTCTTTATTTGTCCTGGATGTATGCAACCGGAACGCCCAACAAACTGGCCGTTTTTGGACCCCAAAATGAAAAAAGACTTGGGGATTATCGACGGGCCGATATTTCGGCTGAATACACTCATTCGCTCAAGAAAGGTAATATTAGTCTTTCAGCAACTCTTTTCAATGTCTTTAACAGACAAAATCCCTGGTATCGTGAACTGGCCTTTGTAATTAATCGAAACACCTCTCCCCGCCGCTTTTCGAGTGTGCCGGTTAATGTATACGATATAGGATTTCAGCCCTCATTCAATATTTCGGTTACCTTTTAATCTTTGAAACTCTATTCAGGCCAGGTCCCTACGGTAATGTCCAGTCTTTTGGAAACGCACCAACCAGGCAAATGAGCGGGGCATTTTTTGCAATCGATAAAGTCGCCAGGTAATCTCCGACCTGTTTGTAATAGTTCAGATAGGCCGAGGTGATGACCTTTGCAGAGGTACTGTTAGATACGGTATTCAGCAATTCAGCCTCAAACTTCTCAATATTACTTTTAATAGAATCCATATCGGCAGCTGAAATATTGAGTGTCACCTGCAATGCAATTGATACTTTAGCCTCGTAACTGTTTAGGGAAGCCTTCAAATCATCCTCTGTCTGGGCATTTGCAATAGCCGTATTCAGATTTGCAGCCGCTTCCGAAATAGCATTCATTTCCGATTGTCCGGCTTTCAATTCCGTAAATACCGAATCGGCAAGGTCTTCCAAAAACATTGACTGCAGTTCTATGCTGCGTCGTATGAGATGAAACTTCAAATCGGTACTCAACGCCGAATTATGAACGGCATTGACATAGCCATGATGAGAAATGGCAACCTTTTTTTCGATTTTTTCAACAATAAATTCAACTTCCTCAACGGCTTTCTGCTTTTTATCATAATCTGCATATAGTGCATTTACATCGGCAGCACCATATTGATGGTAAAGATCTTCTTCAAGATCTGCCTGCAACTGATCCAGCTTATCCAGGACGGAATCCCATTTTGCTTTCGTTATTCCGATTTCAATCGAATTTGCTACATAATTTTCCACATTGGACTGCACATAAATAGACTGAGCAATGGCGTCATCCTGACTGGATGTGGTTTGACGGCCGATCTTTCTCGCATACGACGCAACTTTTGAAAACCGCAAGTCCGTATATCCCTTTTCCAGGGCCTTTAAAAAAATATTACTCTCCACAGTCGTTTTGGTATTCAGCGGCTGACAGTAAACTGTCGCTCCCGGTTCCAGTCGGGAGGAAAGAACCGCCTTCCATGTTGTTGTACCATCCGTAGCTATTACAATATTTCTTGCTGCCAGATCCCTGTGAACTACCCCCTCGGTATGCAATTTAAATGTACCATCTGCACCTGTTACCGAAGGTTTACTTGAAACTGTTTGAATCGTCCCGTTATCAGAAATTTCGCCAAGGGTAACCGTGACTCCGGCAACACCGGAAGCCAATTTCGGTAGTTTACTAAATCCATCTTCGCTGGTGACAACTCCAGCAACCTCAATAATATCTTTCGAAGCCTGGGTAGTATTTTTTGTACATTCACTTAAGACGACAATAGATAAAGCCATCAAGGTAATTTGAAATATAGATATATTACTTGTATTCCCATTCATGATTTTATAACCCTTTCAATTTTAGGCAAGTTTTCTTTCAGCCGTCGAAGAAATACCCCTATATTCTGTATTAAATGGTATATACAAAATTATGTAAACAATTGAGTCCAAAATTTGACGATTCTAATTATTCTATAAGTATTGATCGATATTTCCCTGTAGGCCGAATTTTCCTGTTTTAGGAAAATGAATTTACTCAATTAAAAATTTTATCTATAATGCTATATAAAACTACTTCAACTCAAGAATATACACTATGGATGGTGAAACATTAACGACCATATTCTTTATCGGGGGAATCATTCTAATGATTGCCGAAGCCTTTTTGCCCGGGGGGGTCTCCTTTTTTCTGGGCTTGAGCAGCTTGGTTGTGGGAATACTTCGCTGGTTTGGGATTATGGAAGATCCCACCACCTCCATAATGACTTGGCTTTTCAGCTCGATAGGCTTACTGCTGATCATTCGCCCAATTTTTATGAAATACTGGGGTGGAGAAAGTTCCTACAAGTTGGCCGATGAGGATGTAGAAGCCATGGATCAAATTGTTGAAGTGATTGAACCGGTTAACGCCAGCGATCATTCGGGAAGAATTCGGTTTCAGGGGATTTCCTGGCAGGCGCAAACACTCGAAGGCAGTATACCTGCGGGATCAAAAGCTAAAATCCGGTATCGTGATAATGTTACCTGGATTGTTGAACCGGTAGATGAGCTTGAAGAAAATAATAGCGACGAAAAATGATAAGAGAGTTGACAACCGCCTTAATTTAATATCCTTATTCTAATTACAATTTAATATTAACGCTATGTGGACAACCTTACTGATAATCATAGCCCTTGGTGTCTTCATTTTCACTAAGGTATTTACCATCGTAGAGATGCGCGAGGAGGTAATCAAAGAGCGACTCGGAAAATACAATGCTACCCTTAAACCGGGCCTCCACTTCTTGATACCATTTATCGATCGGCCTGCTTACCGCCAGGAGATGCGGGAACAGGTGATTGATGTACCCAGCCAGACATGTATCACCAAAGATAATATTGAAGTTGAAGTAGATGGCTTGGTTTATGTAAAAGTAATGGATTCTTATAAAGCCAGCTATGGCATCGGCAATTACAAAATGGCCGCTATTAATCTGGCACAAACAACAATGCGAAGCGAAATCGGCAAGATTACGCTCGATGACACCTTTTCGGAGCGGGAACAGATGAATGAAAATATCGTCCGTGAAATTGACAAGGCTTCCGACCCCTGGGGTATCAAAGTCATGCGTTATGAAATCAGGAATATTCGCCCCTCAGACAACCTGATAAATACCCTGGAGAAACAGATGGAAGCCGAGCGCCAAAAACGAGCAGAAATTACCGAATCCACCGGAACCAGAGACTACCGAATTAATGAATCACAGGGTGAGCGACAGTCGGCCATACTCATTTCAGAAGCCCAGCGGCAAAAACGAATCAATGAAGCCAAAGGAAAAGCTAAAGAAATGGAACTGGTGGCTAAAGCAACTTCGAAAGGTATTAAACGGGTTGCAGGTGCCATTGCCAAGCCAAGCGGTCAGCTCGCCGTCAAAACCAAGCTCATCGAGCAGTTTATTGATCAGCTGGGTACTGTCATCGAACGATCTAATGTATCCGTACTGCCAACAGAAACCGCAAATTTAAAAACATTTTTTGAAGGGGTCAGTAAAGTAAGCGACCATACTCAATCCACTGCCAACTTTGCAGGAACCGAGGGAGGAAAATCATGATTGAAGCCATTAGCCAAATAGTACTCGGACTTTTATGTATCTACATTCTGTACAAATTCATCCAGTCTATTCAGTTGGTGCCCACTCAAAAAGCTTATGTGGTCGAACGATTGGGCAGTTACTCCAAAACCCTTGGTCCCGGATTTCATGCGTTGGTTCCTTTCCTTGACAAGGTTATGTATCGCCAGGATCTGCGTGAAGAGACCATAGAAGTTGAACCGCAGGAGTGCTTTACCAAAGACAATGTAAAAGTCGAAGTGGACGGTGTCATCTATCTCGCTGTGATTGATCCCGTGAATGCCAGTTACGGGGTAACCAATTACCGCTTTGCATCTGTACAACTAGCACAAACCACCACTCGATCGGTTATAGGTCGTATGGATCTTGATGATACGTTTGAAGATCGTGCCATAATCAATAAAGAGGTCGTTAACGTGTTGAGTGAAATGGAACAGGCTTGGGGCATTAGAGTGCTCAGATATGAGATAAAAAACATTTTCACTCCCAAGACTATCCAGAAGGCTATGGAACGGCAGATGACAGCCGAACGCGAACGGCGGGCTACCATTGCCAAATCAGAAGGGATTATGCAGTCGACGATAAATGACGCCGAAGGCAAGAAGAAGGAAATCATTAATGTTTCAGAAGGAGAAATGCAGCGACGTATCAACGAGGCGGAAGGTATAGCCAAGGAGATAGAATCGCTGGCTGAAGCAACGGCAGTATCTATTGAAGAAATTGCCCAAGCATTATCCGAGGATAAAGGGAAGGAAGCTATGCAGATGCGTCTTGCCGAGAAATATATAAGGCAGCTATCCAAGCTTGCAGATGAAAAAAATGACGTCATCATCCCGAAAGATGTTACCAACTATGATGCTATAATGAAGGGCTTATCACTCGATAAAATTTCGATTGTACCTGAAGAACAGCAAAAATAAGATCATTATCCCCGTTTTTTAAAAGGTTAAATATTAAACTTTGGCCGTTGCAGTTATTGCTCTTCAGTATTACCTTAGTTTAAAACAGGGATTAACTTAAAATATCATAAGTGGCTATTTTATGGATCAAACAGATATCGAAGTATTACCCAAAAAATCCGTAAAGGCATTCCGGTATCTTGGGATCGTTATTTTTATCATGGTCGGCTTCTTTATTATTTCGAATGGCCGGGAATTGGATATGCCCGCCTTACGGATCCTAACCACCATAGTAGGTTCATTAACCATTTTATCAAGTATCCTATGGATACCCCACACTTATAGGTTCAGGATTAGTTTTGGGCCCGACAGTGTGAAGCAAAGTGGGCTTTTATCTAAAGAGATACTTTACAGAAATATCGAAAAGCTGGTTGTAAGAAAAGGTTTTGTAGAAATATGTGGTGACGGGGTTTTCAAACGAATCTCTATCGGTGATCTTTACAATAATTTCAACTCGGCTACCGAAATATTGGCTACTAAAATCAAGGATGGAGATCATGTTACCTTTGCCGGGCAAAAAAAATATATCGATAAATATTTCGATACAACTGCATGATCTACGGCATTTATGATTTGCCGTATCTTTTAAGTTACAGGTAGTTCCAAAACCAAATAATAACTGCAAGGATCACCAGTAATACAAACCAGATAGCTATAGCAATACGGCTTGCCCGTTTTGCCTTTTCTGCCTCCCACCATGGCGGACGTACTCCCTGAACCAGAAATGTTACGATACCCGCCAGGTTGATACAAATAAGATTGGTAAGCGTCAATATTAAAGCTCCCATAGCCAAACCGGTATAGCCGGCCCCTATCAAAAGACCGACAGCAACCAACGGAGGTAGTAATGCAACGGCAACCATCACTCCTACGATTGTTGCCGGAACACCGCGCGTAAAAGCCAGAACACCGGCACTACCGGCAGCCAACGCAATAGTGATATCCCCCAGGTTTACCATCGTCCGATTCACTAGTTGACTCGATTGAGTATTCACATGCAAAACCAAACCCATAAGAAACGCAATAACCACCGACAACAGGAGCCCGGCTGCATTTGCTTTAAGTGACCGCCAAGCCAGTTTTAAGTCACCCAGTGTTACCGCCAAAGACATCGAAACATTGGGACCTAATAATGGTGCAATAACCATCGCTCCGATAATAACAGCAACATCATCACGAATGAGTCCGACACCCGCCACGATAGTCGATAAGATTACCATGCAGATATAAACCCAATCCAGATTGCTCCCATTGGTAACATCCGCATATAATTCTTCCCGGCTTATACGCCCCACATATTTGGTTTCGGTATCCCCCTGTTCTTCCTTTTTTTCCTCTTCAACTTCGGGTTGGGGCAGCGTGGCTTGAACCGAAAAAAGTACAACACGAAATCCATCCACATTCTTGAACTTTCCGGTAAGCGTGTCGGATAATGACTCGGTTCGATCCGCATCAATTAAAACGCGCAGAATAGCACTACCATCCTCAAGATTATCACTCCAAATCCCTAAAATTTCTTCATCTTCAATGAGCTCTCGGGCTTTCATCGCTGTTTCCGGCGGAGCCATCAGCTCAAGCATGCGATAGTCCATAAACAATCTATTTTATATAAATAATTATACCGCTGTAGCTTACAAAGCTGAATATTAAGAAAAAAATACCAGAAACATTTTCTTCTATTGGACACCTGATCCCATTTTGAAGCCTTTTATAGAATCCCTATCCTAATCACAATACATTATTAGTACTTAATTTATCCATAAACTTAAATTTTATAATCATGAATCGTCTTGCAGCATGTCTTTTTATGCTATTTTTATTTTGCTCGAATTTAAAGGCTCAGAACGTCTATAATCCCGATGAACCACTGGCACATACCTTTTCGATCGTTGCACGGGATAGTGTTACGGGTGATATCGGCGTTGCCGTACAATCTCATTGGTTTTCGGTGGGGACTTCGGTTACCTGGGCACGTGCCGGTGTAGGAGCCGTAGCTACCCAATCGCTTACCAACGTCAGTTTTGGCCCCCGGGCACTGGACATGCTTGAAAAAGGCATTACTCCGCAAAAGGCACTTGATTCACTAATTGCCGGAGATGATGGCCGTGCCTATCGACAGGTTGCTATCATAGACAGTAAGGGAAGAGTGGCTAATTATACGGGAAGTAAATGCATTGCCAATGCCGGTGATATAAAAGGCAAACAATACTCGGTACAAGCCAATATGATGCTCACAAGCCAAGTTTGGCCTTCGATGTCGAAAGCCTATAAAAATGCGGATGGTCCGCTTGCCGAGCGTATGGTTGCTGCTTTACAGGCCGCTCAAAAAGCAGGAGGCGACATACGAGGACAGCAATCTGCTGCAATCCTTGTAGTTAAAGGTAAATCAACCGGGAAAAAATGGGAGGATCGTAAAATTGACCTACGGGTCGAAGATAATGATCATGCTGTTGATGAGATTACTCGTCTTTTGAAAGTAAAACGAGCATATCAACATATGAATGCCGGAGATCAAGCTATTGAAGCAGGAAATGTAGATCAAGCTTTAAAAGAATACGGTGCGGCCCGAAATATGTTTCCTGATAATTTGGAGATGACCTATTGGACCGCTGTTTCTATGGCGAATGCCGGACGTATTGCGGAATCACTACCGCTTTTCAGGCAGGTATTCAATAAGAACGATCATTGGGTAATGCTTACGAAGCGAATAACAAAAAATGGTATGCTTTCGGTTTCCGATAAGAATTTAGAAAAGATTCTGTCAACCTATAAAAAGTAAAAATACCCCACTCCTGAACTTATCGAGTTTATTCCATAAAAAAAGCTCCCCTCTGTTGAGGGGAGCTTTTAATTTTATTATAAGCTAACAGCTAATCTTATTTATCCCACCACAGGTTCGTGGTCAGGTTATCATTGCCGCCCAACATATCAACGGCTTTATTGTAACTGTCACTGTTAAGCTCAGACTCTGATTCCGGGTAGCCCTGGCGAACCGGGATCTGACTGATTGCCCCGGCAGGAGCCGGCGTCAGTACCGGGTAGCCCAAGCGACGCCATTCCGACCAGGACTCGTATCCCTGCGGGAAGAGGGCCAGCCACTTCTGGAATCCAATCTTCTGTTTCCAGTTGGCCGGATCGTAGGCCACTTCCGACTGGCTCATGTAGTTGGCAAAAGTCGCTGCATCGTAGGTACCCCACTGCTGCATCGACGCCTTGATGCCCATCTGGTAATACTGGGCGGCCGTCGTGCCGGTGGAGATCCACCCGCGTTGGGTCGCCTCGGCCAGCATGAAATTAACTTCCGCCATTGTCATAACCGGCAGCGGACTCGTAGACGAGCGAATAGCGTGACCCGGGAAGGATACCGCCGTATAGCTAATTGCAGCCGCATCATCTTTGGACAGCCCGTACGGCATACCCACGATTTCGTTCATCTGGGTTACGCCGTCGCCATTGTCCAGGTCCTCGGCCGGGTCGGCATATTTCAGCACGCGCTGGTCGCCGAGCGACTTCATGGTGTCCGCCATGAACTTCGTGATGGCATAGTCGGTCCGCGTCTGGAAGCGATCCTGCCACGGGTTATCGTTATTGTCATCACTCAGGTATGGATACATGACGTCTTCGGTGATCAATCCATCGTTGTAGGCCGCCTTAAACTCAGTCTCGGCCGTACTCGGATCAACCTCTGACATACGCAGCGCAATACGGGCGCGCAGGGTGTTGGCAAACTTGGTCCACATTCCCATGTCGCCGTTAAAGATGTAATCGCCCGTCACACCCGGACCGGAGGCCATATTATTGACCGCCGCCTTCAACTTACTGATCAGGTCCATATAGATGGACTTCTGGGAATCATAAGCCGGCGTGTAGTTGTCCCCGCCTTTCAGGGCTTCCGAGTAAGGAATTGGTCCCCATCGGTCGGTCATGGTGTGGAAGTAATACGCCTTCAGGATATTAGCCACGGCCAGCTGGTTGGCATTGCTGCCGCCGGCCAGTACGTAGCTGGCGCTCTTGGTATCCGGGTTCGAATTAAGATCGATGATCGTTTGCAGATCTTCCAGCGGCCCGTCATACCAGCCCCCGAAATCATAATGCGAACTGCTATACCGGGAAGCATCCGTATAATAGGTCTCCGCGAAGTACTGCGTATAGAGAGTCCCATCTACATCGCCGGCATAAGTACCTACGGATCGTTCGGCCTGCGTCATCAGCAGGTCCGTCCGCGCTTGCGAAGGGCTGTTGGGATCCACATTGGTGGACCCGAACTTGCCGCACCCTGCCATCAGCAGGATGGCTGCGAGCGTTGTTGTGAGTAGATTTTTCATAGTTGATCGGTTTAAACTTTTATAAAAATTCATATCGTATATCCCCCGTCCTTAAAATGTGAGATTTACGGTGGCCCCGAAGGTGCGCGTGCCGGGAACCGTTCCGCCTTCCCACCAGCCAAAACCATTTCCGTGGTTTTGAATAATGGAGGGATCCAGATCCATCTTGGTTGCATAAATCAGCAGCGGATCATTGGCAAACAGCGACACATCAATGCCCGACAACGGCGTCTTGGCAATCAGGCTGGTCGGCAGGCTGTATGTCAGCTTGACCGTACGCAGCTTGATGTAGCTGGCGTCGTAGATATACTGCTCTTTGTTATAAAACTGAGCCAAGTAATAGACCTTTGGATTCGTCAGATACTCTACTGCATTGCCATTGGCATCCACACCTTTGACATATACACCACCGGAGTTGCTACCGGCATTTTGCATTTCTACACTAGAAACAACGTTGCCGTTGGCATCAACCACATCGTCGCGGATGGGATTGCCCAGTGGGTTGCTGCCCACCGTTTCGGCGCCCAGCCCGGAGTAGTTGTTCCAAAGCTTGGTGAGTGAGTAGAACTTGCCGCCTTTTTGGAAATCCAGGAAAGCGGTGAACGAGAAGTTCTTATAGGACAGATTCGCGCGGAATCCACCGTTCCAGTCCGGCAAAATTGTGCCGTGATCGACTGTAGGATCTTCAGCAAATGTTCCCTTAAAGTATCCAGAGGATGCAACTTCAGGCTGACCATTCACACGCTTATAGCCGGGAGCAATAATCTTACCCCATGTTTCGCCTTCGCGAGCATAGAGACCAATCACACTACCACCGATGAAATACGTGGGCTTCTCAAGCAAGCGAGAAGTCAGGCGTGGGTCCAGTGCATTCACTTTGTTTGAAAGCGTCTTTGACCAGTTAAGGGTCAGATCCAGGTTCCAATCTTTGTTCTGTACCGGAGTACCGTTAACCTGGAGTTCAACCCCCTTCTTGGTAAATTTACCAGCATTAATCAACGCTTGACTGTAACCGCTGGCCGGTGAAACCTGCAGGTTCAGGATCTCGTTTTTGGAGACCGACTGATACCAGGTACCGTCTACGCGGAATCGTCCTTTCAGGAATCGCAAGTCAAGGCCCAATTCGGTATCGGTCTTGATGGCCGCCTTCAGGTTCGGGTTCGGGCGCGTGTTGGGCACGGCAAGTGCAGGGTTGCTGCCTCGCGGCGTTTGCACGTTATAAGTGCTGGCAATCTGATAGGGACTTAAGTCGTTTCCGACCTGAGAATAAGAAGCCCGCAGCTTACCAAAGCTCAGGATATTTTGTTTTTGAAATATCGGGAGTTCGGTGAATACAAAACTGCCTGAGAAACCGTAATAAAGGTACGAATTATTGTTTTGAGGAAGCGCTGACGACCAGTCGTTACGCAAGGTAACATCGGCGTACACCATGTCCTGGTAACCCAGATTCACCGTACCGTACACACTTTCCACCTTCTTGTTTTGTGTATAGCCTGATACATTCGGACGATCACTGGAGGCCGAAATGTTATACAGGTTCGGTACCGACAGCCCACCAACCGTGGATTGAGATACTCGATTATACGTTTGGTCGCGGTAGTTGCCACCCAGGAATCCTTTCACCGACCAGTCGTTGAAGTCACGCTGGTATTGAATGGACCCTTCGTAGTTCATCTCGCGGCGATCGCGATTCGTCGTAGCATACCAGTCTTGGTTCAGCCCGCCCGAAGCCACGCGGTCGTCGGTTTTAAATTTGTACACGTCCCCGTGAATCTTACCGGCCACCTGCAAGTTCGGTGTCAGTTCGTACGTCAATGAATACGTGCCATAAAACCGGTCACGATCTTCATGCGGCACGTTCTGATACACGTCGAAATACGGGTTGTTCCAGTACAGCGGATTAGGATTAGATGGAGAAATAATATTCCATGTATCATAAGTCCCATCAGGCAACTGGTATTGACGCAACTTGCTCATATCCAGGTTTCGGTGGAACCACTGGTTAAACGACTGGGTCGGGTTCCCCGGCAGCGGCGAGTAGCCCTGCGCCGGCCGACCTTGCGACTGCGTGTTGACATAGTTGAAACTCAGTTTCGAAGTCAACTTGTCGGAGTGAGCCAGCGAGCCGTTGAAATCCAAATACCACTTGTCCAGCTTGGAATTCGGAATCACGCCCTGCTGGTTGGCATCTTTCACCGTCACGCGGTAGGAGGAATTCGAAGCCCCGCCGCTGATCGAAATACTGTTGGTCTCCTGCACGCCGTTATCGTAAAAGTTCTTCACGTTATTGGGATGTGGCTCCAAGGGGATACTGGTGCCATAATCATCTTTACCGTCGCCGGTAAAATCAGCGTGATACCACGACCACCAAGGACGGAACATCTGTCCCTTCATTTCCGGGCCCCAACTCTCGTCAGTAGCATAGTCTAACGCATTGTCAACCTGACCATTATATGGTTGGCCGGTCTTATCAATATAATACTGACCATTTTGCAGGTCGAGTAATTGACCATCAGGTGTATAAGGAATAAAAGATGACGTTCCACCGCCGGCATACTTGTTCTGGTAATTAGGCAGTGTACTTACCTGGCTTACACTGGTCGTATTGGAGTATTTAACCTCAAAGGGTCGTTCTCCAACGGAGCCGCCTTTGGTCTTAATCACAATAACCCCGCCCGCGGCACGGTTTCCGTACATAGCTGCCGCAGCAGCACCTTTCAGTACCGAGACCGACTCAATGTCGTCAAGGTTCAAGTCCTGGGCCAGGTTACCAAGGTCACGGCCCTGGCTACTGAAACTCTGGTTACTGATCGGCGTCCCGTCAACCACAATCAGGGGGCTGCTCTGGGATAACCCGGATTCGCCGCGGATGCGGATCTTGGAGGTACCACCGATAGCGGACCCCGGGGAACCGATAATCTGCACACCGGCAACTTTCCCGGCCAGTGAACTTACCAGGTCGCTGTTCCCGGCTTCGGCCAGCTGGTCTCCTTTGACTTCCTGCACCGAACTGGTCAGCGAGCGTTCCTGGCGGGTCAGCCCGTAAGCCGTCACCACCACGTCGTTCAGTTTTTCGGTCTGGGAGGTAATTTGAATGTTTAATGTAGTCGTCTGCTGGTTGATCGTAATTTTCTTCTTATACGTCTTATAACCAACATACGTGGCTCGAACGGTATACGTGCCGTAATCGATGTCATCAATCGTATATTTCCCTTGAGCATCGGTGGCAGCACCACGTTGTAGCCCCGGGATAAAGATATTGACACCGGGCAACGCTTCGCCCGAGCTTTTATCAGTAACCTTACCCGTTAATGACCCCGACTGCCCAAACGCAGCCCCAGCCATAAACAGGCATAAAGATAATAGAGATAGTAGTTTTTTAACCATAGCCCTGTTTTATTTTAGTTATTATTAAATATTAAAGAGAAAGCGAACGGAATAGAATGCTTCCTTCCCTAATAATCATATTTGATAATGAAATTCCAGGTGGAATTTCACTATTCAATCCTTCCCCGTTACGAAGAATCTAAATTCGAATTAATAAATTTGTGGGAAGTTTTAAATTTTCTAAGCATAGTTGTCTTTTTTGTACAAAATAAGTCCCGACTTATTTCGTTGCGCGTAATTTATTATCTAAGAGAAGTGATGCTAAGAAGTATGTTACAAAATGATATATACAGGTATAAGAAGACATATATGGATATATTACGATGTAATGTGCATTTACGACATTATTACTGTGAATAATATGCAGTTTGAGTTATCCAGCTGACATATTTGGGCACAACGTGTTACAAATTTATGATCAAGTACACTTGCTGCTTGAACTTCATAATTGTCTATTTTTACCCTAAAGATTAGATTTTAAACCTTTCCAGATTGTCTTTATAGTTTCTGCTCATCTTTAAATTTTTTCCGTCGTTCAAAATCACTTTTGAGTCTCCCGAAAACCATGGTTCTATTGCTTTAACATTATAAATGTTAACAATATAAGATCGATGAATGCGAACAAACTCCAGGGGATTGAGCTTTTCCTGTAATCTTTTTAAAGATCCCCGAATCATGTGAATGGTATCGGATAAATGAAGTTTCACATAATTACCCGATGATTCTACCCAATGTATATCATGAACATCAATAAAAATATTTCTCTCTTCATTTTTAATTAATATGCGTTGCAGATACTGCCCTGATAAGTTATTGGCTCGATTATGGTCCTTAGGTTTTTGCATAGTTGTTTACTTAAAAAGACAATTTTTATAACTGCGAAACCCATATCAATTCAAAAACAGTAACACCTCTAAAAATTAATCCCATTTTTGCATGGATTAATACAACCCCATTAGTTAATTCTGCAAAATCGCCGTTACTAGAAATAAATCTTCAATTTGAGCGACTACAGTATGTTTTAAAATGAAATATATTGATGTAAAGAGATATATAAAAATATAAGATGCTATTCTAAGAAATATCCGGTTCTACTACTTTTATTTCGGATCGGCTCTATCATTATGCTGAAAGGCGCTAATCACGGCTATTCTCAGTTTTTTTACCTTAAAAATTACCTGTATCCCACAAAAAGCCTAACCGACGGGTTTCCATATCAGCCGACTTCGTTTGATTTTCCTAACATTCCTAATTGAAAATATGAAACCCGACCAATACAGGCCGGGTTTCACAATAATAACAAAGATACAATCAGCCGTCTTTTATAAAGCAGATTGCTCCCGTTCGACTTCACTTCTGGAAATATCCTCTAAGGTTAAACCTTTTGTTTCGGTCACAAATATTTTTACAAAGAAATATGCTACCACACCGAATAATGCATAAATACCGTATGATACTCCAAGACCGAGCGCAGACAACAGAACAGGAAAACTAATTGTAATTAAAAAGTTAGCTCCCCATTGAGCCATTCCGCATACCGCAAGAGCTGCCCCACGATAATGATTCGGAAACATCTCACCAAGCATAACCCACATTACCGGACCCCATGAAAATGCAAAAAATGCGATATAAGCATTGGCCGCAACTAATGCCATTGTCCCCTGGGTTGGACCTAATGTCAGAGAATCAGCACTGCTTCCGGGGGCGGTACTAAATATATAAGCCATTACCCCCAGCATAACAGCCTGTCCTAAAGAACCTACCAGCAGAAGTGGCTTTCGCCCCACCCTGTCTATCAACATAATAGCAACAAATGTAAAAAATATATTTACACTTCCGCTTATGACATTTTGTAGTAAGGCATCGGCTTCATTAAATCCGGCAGCTTTCCAAAGTGTAGCTCCATAGTAGAAGATGACATTGATACCTGTAAATTGTTGTAATATGGCTAAGCCAAGTCCCACCCACACCAAGGGGTGAACCTTCCCGGTGTAATTGCTTATGATATTTTTGAGTTTGGGTTTCATCCCCTCCTGGAGAGTAGACTTGATATCTGCAACCTTTGCTTTGATATCAGGCAGCGGAGAAATGCTTTTAAGAACCTTGCCGGCTTCATCAACATCACCGGCCGCTACCAAATACCGGGGAGATTCGGGAATTGCCAACAAGGAAAAGAAAAAGATAGATGCAGGTAAAATCTCAGCCCAGAACATCCACTTCCAGGTTTCAAAACCACCCCAAAAAACTTCGGATGCTCCGCCTGACATACCGGCCAGCCAGTAGTTACTCATAAAAGCCATAAACAAGCCGATGACGATCATCAGCTGCTGAAGTGTTGCCAAGCGACCCCGTATATTAGAAGGGGCTATTTCACTGATATAGGCAGGAGCAATGATACTTGCAGCCCCCATAGCCACGCCGCCAATAATTCGATAAATAACGAACTCCAATGATCCGCCGGCCATACCCGAACCCCAGGCACTTATGATAAATGCTATTGCTGTACCGATCATTACAGGTTTGCGCCCAAATTTATCAGCCAGAGTTCCGGCAAAAAAGGCTCCTACCATGCTTCCAAGCAGTACCGATGCAACATTAAAACCGGTAACAGCGGCGGCAGAATTAAAAGCCAACTGTAAGGCATCAACAGTTCCATTGATCACCCCGCTATCGAAACCAAATAAAAAACCGCCGAGCGCAGCAGCGGTTGAAAGAAGAATAACCCTGCCTAGTCTATAATTATTTTCTGTATTACCGTTCTTTAATTCTGTCATTAGCCAATCCGTCTTATCTTAGTTTTAGTTTCTTCTACGTATTACAACCTTAAATTTTGAGCAAGTTCAGAAAGAATCCAGCTATAAATTCCTTTCAACAGCCATGGTACTATTCCAACAAGAGATAGTAAAACCGTAGTCTTGATCAAGGCTTCCTGTTGAAAAAGAAACGATGAGAAAAGACAAGATGCAATAATTTATATTTTTTGTGCAAAAAAATTGCACTCCCGGCAATATCCATCACAACCGTGGCCAAAAGTGGTAAAAAAAAGAGTAAAATAAAAAATCCCTTCATACAGGTTATATGAAGGGATTTGACAACATCTGAAGATTATTGAGTGGAGGTGCGGGGACCAACACCTTTCAAAAAATATGCCTTAGGAGTCCATACTGCCTGTTTTTCAACTACCTTTTCTATATGGTCACTATATAGTTCACTAATAGTAATCATTGATCATGATAAAAAGAAAACAAAAGCCGACCTAATTTTCATCACTTCTTACTTTTAATTCCAATAATACCCCAAATAACCATATATACGATAAAGTTAAAAAAGAATGTACTCTTAAAGGAACTACTAAAATGTCCTGATCCTGTTGCAGTCATGCAAGAGGTTACAATTGACAATAATATTATACCAAACAAAATTGCGATATTCTTTCCCATAACTTTAGTTAGCCATTTTTATAATCGGTCAGACCGGATTCTTATTGTATGGTATCTTACTCTCTTGTTACGAGACTTTAGATTTATATATCCGGGTCTATAAGTAATTTCAATACTATCTTGTGTAAAATAGTACTCATTAGCTGAATTGATAATCTTCTTAAAAGTGCCGAAATGCTTCTGTAAAGCCCCCAAAACATCATCATTGCCATAGATTCCTATTGCCATACCAGTCAAAGTCTTATTTTCATTGAATTCTAATGTGAAATCATCGAACCCTATTCCATTCAGTGTTAAAGAGGGATTGTTAACCTCACAAAAATACTCCCATTGATCTACTATCCTATCCGGGGTAATATCTGCACATTCACTAATTGTGCCCATTTTCTGACCTATAAAGAATCCAGCTATTTCAATCCTATTCTCTTGGGACTTACTTTCTGTAGACTTTTTTTGACACCCTATTCCAACTACTATACTAATTATAATTAATAAACATAACCTTATTCTAAATAAACTATAATTCATATTAATTATATATTATTTTATAAATTTTTTTGTTGTCTATAGACCGTAGTACTAAGATACGATTTCCCTTTACTTATTCAAGCAATGGTGAAGGGAATCAACATAAGGAAGGCTCTTGGTAAGACCGTACAGCAGTTACGGTTAGATCGTAATATGTCCCAAGAAAA
>Ga0102944_1001252_pt1 | contig 17330 bp, 15 predicted proteins | sample SalPonD_shore_MG_FD_78172 | JGI IMG/M metagenome (GOLD analysis project Ga0102944, IMG submission 78172) | Salt pond soil microbial communities from South San Francisco under conditions of wetland restoration - Salt Pond MetaG... | ecosystem: Environmental > Aquatic > Marine > Intertidal zone >...
ACCGACGGCATGGCCGGCGTGCTGGCAAGCGTTGATTGCGCCGCCACGTCCATCGGCTTCCCGATCCGGAACATGCACACGATCTCGGAAGCGGGGAACACGCGCGATGTCCTGGCCGCGATCCACGTGCTGGCCGGCACCATCCAGGCGCTGGACGCCCTGCCCGATCCGCAGCGCGCGTTCCTGGACGATCACCCGCGCCTCGACCAGGCCGAGCCGCTGGGCCACCAGGGCGCGCAGAAGTCCGAGGCGGACGCTGCCGAATAGCGCACGGGTCCTGTATTCGGGATCACGGCATGTGGGCGTTCTGCACCGAAGACCCGCGCTCGCCACGGCACTCCGCCGGCAACGGGGCGGATTCCGCTCCGTTGCCGATCAGTCGCCCGGGTGTCCGTTCAGCCTGCCGCCGCGCCGGAAACGGGCTCGCGGACAGCGCGTAGCGGGCGGGAGCTCCCGGACTCAGTCCGCAAGCGAGAAAACCACTGCGGCCAGGCCAATGGTGGTGGCCACCGCCCAATAGAGGCGCCGAACCCGTCGCGCGGACGGGCTGGCGGCACCGTAACGGTAGCGGAAGCGCTCACTGGCGATGTGCCGGTGGGAAACACCGAGCTCAGTGAGCTCCGTTTCCATCGCGTCGATCATGCCGGGTGGGGCACAGATTGCGCAGGCGATCCGCTCGGGCGCGACGGGTGGCAGGCTACGCTCGAGCAACTGGCGGTTCACCGGGCCCGCGTGCGCAGTTGCTGGCCGGTCGGCCTCGTCGACCACGGTCATCACCTCGAGGTTGAACTGCCGCGACAGCTCGGCGAGTTCGTCGGCGGCCACGAGATCACGGCGCCAGCGACAAGCATGGATCAAGCGCACGGGTCGCTGTTCCCCCGCATGCATGCGCTCGCGGAGCAGCGACAGGATCGGCGCCAGGCCGACCCCACCGGCGATGAACAGCAACGCATCGGCATCGGTATCGGCCGGCCGGAAGCGGCCATAGGGCCCGTCGACCCATGCGCGCGCACCGGGCTCAATTGTGCCGATACTGCCCGTATGGTCTCCGTTCGCCTTGATCAGGAAGCGCAGGGCGCGCCCGTCGCCGGGCGCGGAAGCGATTGAGAATGGATGCTCGCGCAGCCCCCAGGGACGGGGCGCGATACGCAGCCAGACGAATTGCCCGGCATGAAAGGCCAGGCCCTCGTGGCCGTCCGGCTCTATGACGAGTTCGTGGATGTCGGGGGCCAGGCGTTGCACCCGGGAGACGCGCCAGGGCCGGCGCCACCGAAGCCACGGCTTGACGCCGTAGACCTGGATCAGTGCCGCAAGCGCGAGCACGACGGCTGCGACCCAGAACGTGCGCATGAGGGGCGCGGTCGCGCCGGTTCCTGCTTCCAGAGTGTGCACCAGCCCGAGGGCGGCGACCACGGCGGCACCGCAACCGTGCGTGAGGCGCCAGGCCTCGTACGTGATCGACAACTCGTCACGCAGCACGGCCGTCAGCACCAGGCCGATCAGGAGAAACCAGGCCCCGAACCCTGCCACACCGGCGACCGCCCCGCCCCCGGTCGGCTCGACGACACGACCGTCCACCAGCCCCGTCTGGACCGGGAACGCAACGTAGAGTAGCGGGTGAGCCACGAGCAGGAAGAGCACCAGGTGACCGCTGAACTGATGGAAACGCATGAGCGCGTCCATGCCCACCGGGTCGGTCAGCAGACGGAAGCGCCCGGACAGCACGAACTCGAGCAATAACGCCGCGAAACCGACCATGGCAACGGCGGAGGCGAGCTCCTGCAGACCCGGACGGTGGCCGACACCCGTGACAGAGGCCAGCAGCAGCGGCGCGGTCGCAACAAGCAGGTACCCGACGATGAGCGCGGCCGCCGCCAGCGTGCCACCCCGGATCCATCGGGAAATCGAGCCCTTCATCTCCGTCCTCTCCCGCACGGGCATACGGCTCCAAAGCCTGATCGGTCGAGACCAGCCTTTGGAGCACACCATCTGCAACCTCTTTTGGCAAGCGGCACCATGGAAGGAACTCCCGAGCGCGACCGCTCGGGCGGGCGCATGGGCAGCCGCTCGGCCCCCCGGGGTGCAGCCCCGGCTCGCTACGGGCTCCTCCTGTGTCGGCGAGCAGCGCGGCGGAACTCCGGCGCCGCCAGGCTGTCTTCCACCCCGGGTCCGCGGTCTCTGCGCGAGATGCCACCGGGCAATCGGAGGCGAACAAGGGCATGAGGAACCGCCGTGCAGCAACTCGCACCGCACTGTGCCTCGGGTTCGTGTGCATGGCAGGTGTGCCCGCCGCTGCCGTCGCACAGCTGCGTGTCCAGCGCGCGGCCGCGAGCGGTGCCGTGGTCGCGACGCTCGACGCGCAGACGGCGCTGGACCTGCCCGGCAACGCCTCGGTGCCCGTCCGCCTCGAAGTGCAGTGCAGCGGCGATGGCGTGCACTACGTGCTGATCGACTTCGCCACGCCGCGGCTGTCCAACAAGACGGAAACCATCGATGTGGAGCTGCAGCAGCGCTTCGACGGTAGCGAGGGTAGCTCCAGCGAGCCATGGAGTGTCGAGTACGATGTGCTCGCCGGCAGAGAGGAACCGCCTACGGGCCCGTCGGAGCTGCGCAACCTGCAAGTGAACCGAATGGTGCACATCGGTGATCAGGATGCGTTCGTCGCACGCCTGGTGCGGGCCGACTACTTCACCAGCGAGCGCCCGGCATCGCCCGGTCACGCCTTCCTGTTCGAGCTGTCCCATCTCGACCAGGAAATCGCGGCCCTCCGACGACACTGCGGCCTTTGAGCGCGGCGACATCCCGGGAATCCCCTGCCCCGGCATGGTCGCCGCTGACGTGGCACCGCTGTTCGGCCTCCGGAGCCGGCTGCATCCTCAAGTTGCCAGCCGCACGATGCAGATGAGCATGCTCGCGTACAGCACGGCGTAGGTGAGCACGTTGCCCACCCGATCCGACACCGGACGGTTCAGTACAGCGGACACCAGGCGCGTCACGAAGAACTGCTCGTCGTCCGCGTCATCCGGGTCCGCCGCAGTGGCGGCACGCGCAAAGTGGCGTTCCAGCAGTGTCAGGGGACAGTTGCCGTCGAGAAGCATCCAGGACAACTGCATGCCGATGCCGCCGAGGATCACCGCCCAGTGAACGAGCTCCCAAGGGAGCAGCCACCCGAACACGAAAACCCCGACGAGACCGGTGTGCAGGTACGCGACAGCGCTCGCCAGGAGTTGGTAGCCCGCCTGCGAGCCGATAGCAGCGTTCGTCGTCAAGACGGGCTCCGGCCGGGGGACCACTGGGCGACCACGGGGACCGACGAGGCTGGTGGCTCACGATGCGGATCGGGCCCGAGACGCACGGTCTGTTCCAGTATCAGGCCGTCCACGCGCTGCAGATAGTCCCGCAGGGAGACCTCGGTGACGAAGGCGATGCGACCGCGCAGTCGATTCGACAGGGGATGGTCATCGAAGCGCGTGTTCGCCTTGAGCAGCGCGAACGCGGTCTGCGCCACGTAGCCGGGCGCCCGAAGCACGGACGGAACGAGTCCGCGGCGTTGCAGGTGCGCCTGCACCTGCGTCCGCGACCGGCCGCCGCCCTGGGCGGCGGCGACGATCTCGGCGACCCACTGGTTGGAATTCTGGTAACGCGTGCAGAACGGATACGCGAGGCGGTTGTAACGCGGCGTGTACAGCGAGCCGGCCAGCGGCGAGTCGAGTACCGCGGCAATCGCGTCCTGCAAACCGGGCGACGGCACGAGTACGCCGCAACGATAGTCGTACGGATCATCGCGGAAGAAATCCACCAGCGACTGGCGATAGAGATGGCCCTCGGGACCGCTCCCGGTGTTGAGCATCTGGTGCACATACCAGGCGCCGTCGCGCCGGACAGCGAATCCGGTGTGCGTATAGGTGGGAGGCTCGCCGTCGAACCGGAAGCGGCGCAGGTCGCAGCCGGCACGGCTCATGAGGGCGACGCGGGCGCTGGCGGCGTTGAGTGCGCATTCCAGCCGCGCGGTGATCCCCGCTTCGCGGGTCTGCAACTCCACCAGTTCGTCCCGCTCGAGCCGCGGGCGGCGGGCGGGATGAGTGCTCAGGCTGCGCGGCGACGAGGGAACGTGCCCTCGATTGGCCGGCGGTGCACCGCCCCGGTCCGCCATGGCTGGCGCCGACTCGCTCATGCACTGTCCCTCTGCGGAAAAACCCGACACGAAGGAGAAGGCTGCCTTGCGCGCATGACCTTGCCGTTGTGAGGCCGTTGCAATTCAGTGAATGACCAAGGGATATCGCCACGGAGAGCAGCGAACGCCGGCCGAGCCGGGATCATGAACCTGTTCCTGCCCGGCAGCGCCGGCTCGGGCCGCCGCGGGCTGCACAAGGGCGACTTCACCGGGCGGGCGGCGTTGCTCGGGGCCGATCGGCGGCCACGGACCTCGGGCCTGCAGTGCCCTGGCGGCGTCGCCCGCCACGGCGGCAAGCCGGCGGACCGGGTCTGCAGCAGCGCGTGGTCACCGCGCCTGCAGCGCTGCATCGCGATCGCGCGCCTGCCGGACCCCGATCCCGGCCCGGCACGACGCTGGATGTCGAGTGCGCCGACGGTCGGACGCATGCCGCGGAGATGTACGAACTACCGATGTACGGCCGCGCCGCCGACATTCCTCGTGTCCGGAGCACGGAGCTTCCCGTCATTGCCCCGGAACGACTGATCCGTCATCCCCTGGGCCCGTGTGCCACACGGGCCGGGACTCCTGCGGGGCCGCCTCACCAGCGTCGCGAGGCGTTGCCGTGCATCGCATTTTCTGATCCAAAAGGCAGAATAAATATATTTTCCGTAACAAAGTGCAGCTCATAGGATGGTTCCCATCAAGTCAGTCAGGAGAACCCCATGGCCACTGCTGCTCCCGGGATAACGGAGATCGATACGCTCGTCGTCGGCGCCGGCCAGGCCGGCGTGGCCATGAGCGAGCATTTGAGCAGCCTCGAGGTGCCGCACCTCGTGCTGGAGCGCGACCGCATCGCCGAACGCTGGCGCACGGAGCGGTGGGACTCGCTGGTCGCGAACGGACCGGCCTGGCACGACCGCTTCCCGAACCTCGACTTCGACGATATCGACCCTGACGGCTTCGCCCCGAAGGAGCGCGTCGCGGAATATCTCGAAGCCTATGCCCGGAAATTCAGCGCACCCGTCCGCACGGGCGTGGAAGTGAAGAAAGTCGAACGAACTCCCGGGCGCCCGGGCTTCACGATCGAGACCTCCGAGGGCGTGATCGAGGCCAACCGCGTGGTGGCCGCGACCGGGCCGTTCCAGCGCCCGGTCATTCCGGCGATTGCGCCCGGAGATGACGGCATCACGCAGATCCATTCCTCCGAGTATCGCAATCCCGGGCAACTGCCCGAGGGCGCTGTCCTGGTGGTCGGCTCCGGGTCGTCGGGCGTGCAGATCGCCGACGAACTGCAGCATGCCGGCAGGAAGGTGTACCTCTCGGTGGGGCCGCACGATCGCCCCCCGCGCAGCTATCGCGGCCGCGACTACTGCTGGTGGCTGGGCGTGCTCGGGCTGTGGGATATCGAGGCGGTCGAGCCCGGGACCGAGCACGTCACCATCGCGGTGAGCGGCGCTCACGGGGGCCGCACCGTCGACTTCCGCGAGTTCGCCGGCCGGGGCATGACGCTCGTCGGCCGCACGAAATCGTTCTCCGGCGGCGTGGCGACCTTCGAAGCGGACCTGGCGGGCAACCTGGCCCGAGGGGACGAGAACTATCTCTCGCTGCTGGATGCTGCGGACAATTACGTCGCCCGCAACGGTCTGGATCTGCCGGAAGAGCCCGAAGCCCGCGACATCCTCCCGGATCCGGAGTGCGTGACCCATCCCCTCCTCGAACTCGATCCGGCCGAGGCTGGCGTCACCTCGATCCTCTGGGCCACGGGCTTTTCAAACGATTTCAGCTGGCTGAAGGTCGATGCCTTCGACGAGAACGGCAAGCCGCGCCACCAGCGCGGCGTCTCGAGCGAGCCCGGCGTGTATTTCCTTGGCCTGCCCTGGCTGTCCCGGCGTGGCTCCAGCTTCATCTGGGGCGTGTGGCACGATGCGAAGCACATCGCCGACCACATCGCCACGCAGCGCAGCTATCTTGCCTATCACGACGCCGCGCGCCGCCAGGCAGAAGGCAAACGAAACGACGGGCCCGGTCGCGCGTACGCTGATTCGCGTATCAGGAAATCAGCACGATAAGGGGATGTCGATGCCGACTCATACTCGCATCCGCATGTTCAACACGAAGGACACGTATCCGAACCAGGACCTGGACAACGATCTCTGCCAGGCAGTGCGTGCCGGGAATACGGTCTACGTGCGCGGCCAGGTCGGTACGGATTTCGACGGCAACCTCGTCGGCCCCGGCGACCCGCGCACCCAGGCGGAGCAGGCGATGAGGAACGTCAGGCAGCTGCTCGAGGAGGCCGGCTCCGACCTCAGCCACATCGTCAAGACCACCACCTACATCACCGACCCGCGCTTCCGTGAGCCCGTCTATCGCGTGGTGGGCAAGTGGCTCAAGGGCGTCTTCCCGATCTCCACCGGCCTGGTCGTGGCGGGCCTCGCCCAGCCCGAGTGGCTCATGGAGATCGACGTGATCGCCGTGATCCCCGACGAAGAGGAGACCCCATGACCTTTTCCATCGCCGGCTTCTGTCGCGAGACCGGGCAGTTCGGTACCGCCATCAGCTCCTCGAGCATCTGCGTGGCAGCCCGCTGTCCCTTCGTCGCCCCGGGCGAGGGTGCGGTGCTGACCCAGAACGTCACCAATCCGGAGCTGGGACAGCTGGGCGTGAGATGGCTCCAGGACGGGCTGGACGCCGAGAGCGTGATGGCGCGGCTCCGCGAGCACGAGCGATACCCGGCATGGCGCCAGCTGCTGGTGCTCGACGGCGAGGGCCGCAGCGCCGTGCACAACGGCGCGGAGACGCTGGGCATCCACGCGGCGCGGCAGGGCCGGGACTGCGTCGCGGGTGGCAACCTGCTGGCCGACGAACAAGTCATCGATCCCATGGTCACGGCTTTCGAGTCCCATGACGGCGAGCTCGCCGAACGACTGCTCGCGGCGATGGACGCCGCCCTGGCTGCCGGCGGCGAGATGGGCCCGGTGTTCTCGGCGGGCCTCAAGGTCACCGACCGGGTCAGCTGGCCGGTGGTCGATCTGCGCGTCGACTGGCACATCGCGCCGCTCAGCGAGCTGCGCATGATCTGGGAGCACTACAAGCCCCAGCGCGATACCTACGTGCTCCGCGCGGACCGGCCCGACGAGTCGCCGTCGTACGGTGTGCCCGGAGACGATCGCTGATGCCTTCGGGAAGGATCGACGGGCGACGGGCTATCATGGCAGCAGCGCCATCATCCACGCCCTGAACCTTCAGGATTGCCAATGTCGCAAGAGACCGTCGCCGACCTGCTTGCCGAGCTGGTGGCCTTCGACACCACCAGCGATCGCTCCAACATGCCGCTGATCGAATTCGTCGAGGGCTGCCTGGAGCGCCACGGCGTGAGCTCGCGCCGCGTGCCCGACGCGTCCGGCGAGAAGGCCAACCTCTACGCCACCATCGGCCCGGCGGACCGGCCCGGCATCATGCTTTCAGGCCACACCGACACCGTCCCGGTCACCGGCCAGACATGGACCGTCGAGCCGTTCCGCATGACCGGCGAAGGCGAGCGCCTGTACGGCCGCGGGACGACCGACATGAAGGGCTTCCTGGCCGCGGTGCTCGCCGCCGTGCCGTCACTGGTCGACGCCGACCTTGCGGTCCCCGTGCACCTGGCCTTCTCCCACGACGAGGAAACGGGCTGCCTGGGCGTGCACACCCTCCTCGACGACCTCGCCCACCAGCCGGTGCACCCGGCCGCCTGCATCGTCGGCGAGCCGACCTCCATGCGCGTGGCCACCGCCCACAAGGGCAAGGTCGCCGTGCGCCTGCACGTGCGCGGCAAGGCGTGCCACTCCGGCATGGCACCCGAGGGCGTCAACGCCATCCACGCCGCCGCCCGTCTGGCCACCCGGGTCGCGGAGACCGCCGCCGGCAAGGCGAGCCACGGCCCCTTCGACGACCGCTTCGCCATTCCCCACACCACCCTGCAGGTGGGCACCATCGAGGGCGGGACGGTACTCAACATCGTGCCCCAGGATTGCCGGCTGGACGTCGAGATCCGCTGCGTCCCGGAGGAGGACCCGGAGACGCTGCTCGGCGAGCTCATGACCTTCGCTGCCTCACTGGAAACGGAGATGCGCGCGACGCACCCGGAAAGCGGCATTCGGCTGGAGCGGCTGCACGACTACCCGGGGCTGTCGATGCCCGACGATCACGCGCTGGTCGACTTCATCCTGTCGCTGCTCGACGACCGAGGCCGGGAGCGCATCGGCTACGGCACCGAGGGCGGACTGTTCCAGCGCGAGCTGGGCATCCCGACCGTGGTCTGCGGGCCCGGCAGCATGGCCCAGGGCCACCAGCCCGACGAGTTCGTGACGCGCGACCAGCTGGCACGCTGCGAGGCCTTCCTGGACCGGCTGATCGCCGCCCTGTCCGGGCCCGAGGCACAGCGCCGCCTCACCACGAGCGGCGTGCTCGCCGGCGATTCGGCGTGACCCGCATCGCCCTCCCCCTTCGAGACCGGACGACACGGTCGGGGACGACGCCTGATGCCTTTCGGGACGAGCGGCGGTAGCGACCCGATGCGCCAATTCACGCTCAAGCAGCTGCGCTACTTCGTGGTCGCCGGGGAGCTTTCCAGCGTGACCCGCGCCGCCCGCAAGCTGCACGTCTCGCAGCCCTCGATCTCCGCGGCCATCCAGCAGATCGAGGAAATCACCGGGCTGCAGCTGTTCGTGCGCCATCACGCCCAGGGGCTCTCGCTGACACCCCTGGGCAGACAGCTCATGGATCGCGCCCGCCAGCTCCTGCGCGATGCCGAGGGGCTGGAGAAATACGCCCGATCACTGGGCGAGGAGATCGGCGGCGAGCTGCGCCTGGTGGCCTTTCCCACCTTCGCACCGGCGTTCCTGCCCCGGCTGCTGCGCCGCTACGCCGATCGTCACCCCTCGGTGAGCCTCTACTGCGACGAGATGCACCAAGCGGACATCGTCCGCGGCCTGCGGCAAGGCGACTACGAGTTGGCCTTCACCTACGACCTCGAGATTCCCGAGGAGGTCGAGTTCACGCCGCTCTACCGCTTCCCGCCTTATGCCGTGGTCGCCGCGGATCATCCAATGGGCGAGCGCGACAGCATCGGCCTCGCCGAGCTGGTCAACCATCCCATGGTGCTGCTCGACTGGCCGCTGAGCCATGAGTACTTCCTGTCGATCTTCACCCACCACGGCCTCTCGCCGGCGGTGGCGCACCGCGCGAAGTCCATGGACATGGTGCGAGGCCTGGTGGCCCACGGTTTCGGCTTCTCGCTGTTCAACACGCCCCTGGCGGCCCTCGAGGGCCTCGACAGGGATCGCCTCAAGCCACTGCGCCTCGAGGACGACGCCCCGCCTCTCTCCATGGGCATCGCCTGCCTGCGGGGTCTCCGCCTCGGCCCCGCAGCCGACGCCATGCACCGACTGGCCCGGGACGCCGAGACCCGCAGCGACGTCTTCGCGCGGCTCGGCGCCGGCCTGGCCGAGGTTGCCACCGGCCCCTGATCGGGCCCGTGCACTGACGCATACCGGGTGTATACACTGTCCCGGCGTGCGCACTCGTGGCGATGCCGACCGGATGCGCGCCATGGCCAAGCCAGGCGGAGTCGACCATTGGCGGGACAGATGACGAAGGAAACGCTGTACCACGAGCTCCGCCGACGCATCGTGACCCTCGATCTCCCCCCGGGCTGCGACCTCGAGGAACTCGAGCTGAGCACGGCCTACGGGATGTCGCGCACGCCGGTACGGGAAACGCTGATCCGGCTGCAGAACGATGGCCTGGTGATCTCGCGGTACAACCGCGGCGTGATGGTCGCCCCCCTCGATGTCGGTACGCTGCAGTGCTGGTTCGAGGCCGGACCCATGATTCACAAGGCCGTGGTTCGACTTGCCGCCCACCGCAGACGACAGAGCGATGTCGACGCTATCCGCGGCGCGATGGAGGATCTCGAGCGGGCCATGGTGGCCGAAGACGGCCCCGCCATGGTCCTTTCCAACGAGCGCTTTCACGATTTCATCGGCCAGGCGGCACGCAATGCCTACCTGTATGCGTCCTACAGCCGGATCCTTGCGGATCACGCGCGCATCGCCGAGCTCTGCTACGGCTACGAATCCGGGGAAAGCGCCGAAAGCGACAAGGAGCTCACGCGCGTTCAGCATCGCGCACTGTTCGAGGCAATCGCATCGGGCGACGCGGCGACCGCCGAACGCATCATCGAGGAACACCTCACGCACAGCGCGGATGCCCTGCGCCAGATCCTTCAGCGTTCCGGCGAGGTGCTGGCCGACATATCGCTCGGTGCCTAAAAGGCCGCGACATCGCCCAACATCCTCTTTCGGGCCACCACGAACGACGCCGCGCTGCAAACCCGCCGTCCGGACTCGGTGGCTGCAGCAGCCCCGGGTCGCGTGAAAAAAGCGGACAGAACGGCCTGCGGGCGCGCATACTGGTGCGAGGCACGCCGAGTGGAGGCAGCCATGGACGAACAATGGGACGCGCGGGTCAAGCGGCTCGCGACGCCGAACGAGTGCTCGATCTTCGAGCGCAACGCGCGCGAGCGCGCCCGCGAAGACCTGGCGCAGCAGGCGCGGCATCGCTGGGTCGAGCTGGCCACCGAAGCACTGGTGGATGCGGCGGAAGACGCCGATCCGCTGCAGCGGAGTCTGTGGCGGGCGCTCGCCGCCAGCGAGTACATGCTGGGCCGCTCGGCCACCGGCACGCGCCAGGTCATCCGCCGGCGCGGGCTAGTGCGGGCCGCCGAGCAGCTCGTGTGCAATGGCGGCCTTTCGGGGGGATTCGTGGAGCTCGACGAGGCGGGCCTGTCCGCCTACGCCTGGGAGCACGTGGTGCTGCAGCATCCGGACGCATTCTCCGCGGCGGCGGCGAAGAGCGCGCGCGAAACGGTCGATGCCCACCAGCGGGTCCCTGACACGGACAGTGCGGAGGACGTCGCGGAGACCGGATCCTGACCCCCTGACCCGCAGCCGGCTCGGGAGTGCACACCCGGATGGGGCAGGCCGGCGGAACTCGTGTCGCTGTTCCGGGATCGGATGGCCGGTCGAGGGGCGCGCAGCCCACCGACATCGCTCCATTCTGATCCGTGACCATGGGCATCGCATTGCGGCGCGGACTGCGCCCCGACCCCGCTGCGGACGGGCACACTGCAATCCGCTTCCCCGCTGCACCGTCCCCAACACATGACGCCAGCCACATCTCGAGGCCCGGGCCCGGCGAGGTGCTGGACAGGTCGTCAGGTCCGGGCGGCCATCCGCACCGGCTGCCGGCGCCGGCCCCAGTGCCCGGGCCGGCCGGCGAACACGCCGGCGCAGCGCGTGCCGCAATTCAGGCAGTGCCCGTCGTCGGACAGGTTCCACTCGGAGAGCTCGTACCAGTCGCGGCCGATCAGTCGCTGGCCGCAGGCATGGCAGTAGGTACTCTGTCCGGCCTTGTCGAACGTGTTGCCCGTATAGGCGTAGCGGATGCCGCCATCGAGCGCGATGCGCCGCGCACGCGAGAGCGTCTCCGGCGGCGTGTGCGGATAGTCCGTCATCTTGAAGTCGGGGTGGAACGCGGTGAAGTGCAGCGGCACGTCCACGCCGAGGTTCTCGCGCACCCAGTCGACGAGCTCGCGGATCTCTTCGTCGCTGTCATTCTCGCCCGGAATCAGCAACGTCGTGATCTCGAACCAGACGTTCGTCTCGAAGCGCAGGTACTTGAGCGTGTCCAGCACGGGCGCCAGCGAAGACCCGGTCAGCTTCCTGTAGAACCGTTCCGTGAACGCCTTGAGGTCGATGTTGGCTGCATCCATGTGCGCGTAGAACTCCTCGCGGGGTTCCGGGCACACGTAGCCGGCCGAGACCGCGACCGCGTTGAGACCGCGCGCGTGGCAGGCGTCGGCGATGTCGAGGGCGTACTCGTGGAAGATCACCGGATCGTTGTAGGTGAACGCCACGCTCTTCGCGCCCAGGCGCTCGGCACCCGCGGCGATCTCCTCCGGCGAGGCGCTGTCGGCCAGCGTGTCCATCTGGCGCGACTTGCTCATGTCCCAGTTCTGGCAGAACTTGCAGGCCAGATTGCACCCGGCCGTGCCGAACGACAGCACCGAACTGCCGGGCAGGAAGTGGTTGAGCGGCTTCTTCTCGATCGGGTCGATGCAGAAGCCGGACGAGCGCCCGTAGGTGGTCAGCACGATCTGATCGTCCTGGCGGCCGCGGACGAAGCACAGGCCGCGCTGGCCCTCCTTGAGCTTGCAGTAGCGCGGGCACATGTCGCACTGGATGCGGCCGTCGTCCAGGGCATGCCAGTACTTCGTGGGGATGCCGTCGAGGTGTTCGCGTTCCAAGGCTGGTCGGGCCCGTTGGGGCCGGGTTTGCTGCCTGTCTCCCAGAATGGGGGAATGGCCGCGATTTTCAAGCGGTTACCACGAGCAATCGGGCCGGCCGGCGGCCGCGCGCATTGAAAGACAGAGGGACAGGCCCTACAAGCGGAGGTGTATCGATCACGGAGCACGGACCGGCACATGCGTTCCGACCCCAAGGTCCGCCCCGCCGCGGTGGCGGGGCAGTTCTACAGCGACGACCCTGGCGCGCTGCGCCGACAGGTCGACCATTTTCTGGCCGACGCGCCGGCGCCCGAGGGTGAGCCGCCGAAAGCGGTCATCGCGCCGCACGCCGGTTTCATGTTCTCCGGGGCCGTCGCGGCGAGGGCCTTCGCACGCCTCGCCCCGGGGCGCGGGCGAATCGAGCGGGTGGTCGTGCTCGGGCCGTCGCACTTCGTGCCGATCCGCGGCCTGGCGGCGAGCAGCGCGGAACGATTCGCGAGCCCGCTCGGCGAGATGCAGGTCGACCGGGAAGGCCTCGAGACGGCGCTCGCCCAACCCGGCGTCGCGGTCAACGACCGCGCCCACGCGCGCGAGCACAGCCTCGAGACGCACCTGCCGTTCATCCGGCAGGTGCTGGGCGAAGTCAGCATCGTGCCGCTTGTCGTGGGCGAAGCGACGCCCGAGGAGGTGGGCCGGGTGCTGGCCACGCTGTGGGGGGGCGCAGAGACGGCGATCGCGATCAGCTCGGATCTGTCGCACTTTTACGATGATGCGACGGCGCGCGATCTCGACCGTGCCACCGCGGCAATGATCGAGGCCCTGCGCGCCGACCAGCTGCGCTCCGACAACGCCTGCGGCTTCCTGCCGATCGGCGGCCTGCTCTGGAATGCCGTGCACCGCCACGCGCGCGTGCGCGCGCTGGCGCTGCACAACTCCTCCGACGCCGGTGCGCCGCCCGACAGCGTCGTGGGCTACGGCGCGTTCGAGATGCGCGAGGCCGAGGCGGCATGAACCTGCGAGCGGACACCCCACCCGAGGTTGCCCCGTCGCTGCGGGAATACCGCGACACGTTGCTCGGCATCGCCGAGGCCTCGATCGATCATGGCCTCGACCACGGGGAGCCGCTGGCCGTCGACGCGCGTGACTATCCTGTCGCGCTGCAGGCGGAGCACGCCACCTTTGTCACGCTGCTCGACGGCGCCGGCTGCCTGCGCGGCTGCGTCGGCACGCTCGAGGCACAGCAGCCCGTTGTCGGCGACGTGAGCATGAATGCCTACGCGGCGGCCTTCGAGGATCCGCGTTTCCCGCCGCTGTCGCGCCACGGGCGAGCCGGGCTGACATCCAAGTTGTCGGTGCTCACGCCCCCGGAGCCGATGGACTTCGACAGTGAAGCCGATCTGGTGTCCCGCCTGGAGCCACATGTCGACGGCCTGCTGATCGAGGCCGGCCGCCGGCGCGGCACCTTCCTGCCGGCGGTGTGGGAGCAGATCCCCGACCCGGGTGCCTTCTGGCTGGCGCTCAAGCACAAGGCCGGTCTGGCACGGGGCGATTTCCCGGAAGATCTCCGCGTGTACCACTACCGGGCCGCGCACATCAGCTGAAGACGGCTTCGCGAACCGCGGCAAGGCCCGCCGGGCCGGGCAAACTGTCATGACCTCCGCGAATTGCGCACCGGGTAATTTCAAGGTGAGGGGACGCCGCAAATTGACAAGAACGGGGCCCCTGCCTACGTTGACTGCTGGCGAAACCGTCAGGAACCGGGTGGCACGACACCGAAGAGGAACAGGCAAGGGAGAAGACCGATGCGCGACGGAATCCGCACCCTGTCCATCGGCGCGCTCGTTGCGCTGGGCGGCACAATGGCCACACCCGCGCATGCCGGACACGACGGCCATTTCACGGTAGCCGGTGCACGCGCCCCGATCGACCGAATGGCGCTCATCGAAGTGGGCGACCGGTACAACCCGGGCGTCTACCAGTTCAACCTGTACCTCGCCTCGTCCGAGGTGAGGGTCGGCCAATATGGTCCCTCGGGAACCGGCGACGCCGTGCTGCTCAAGGTCTACGCCGACGGACCGGAACTCGCGGCAGGCACCTATCGATTCGAACGGGCCGTCAAGCCCGACGCGGGGCGATTCAACGGCGGTACGGTGTTTCGGGACTACGACTTCGCCGAAGGCGGCGGGGAGAAGTTCCTGGTGCTCGGCGGCACCGTGGATATTGCCGTGTCGGGTGGTGCATATGACGTTTCGCTGGACCTGGAAGTGTCGCCCGTGACCTCCAACGGGACGAAGGCACTCAACGGCACCTATCGCGGGCCAGTGGACTCGACCCACTCGCTGTGACGCGCCATTCGCCGTCACAGCGAGACCCGAGCATTCAACTCATCGGGCCCGCCGCTCGGCCAGGAATCCCTTCAGGACCCGCGCCGTCTCGCTCTTGCGCCTCGTCTTGACCACTCGCTCCGGCGGGCCCTCTGCGACGACCCTGCCGCCGGCGTCACCGCCCTCGGGCCCGAGGTCGATCAGCCAGTCGGCCTCGGCGATGACATCGAGGTTGTGCTCGATGAGGACGACGCTGTGGCCCGCATCGACGAGCCGATGGAGCACGCGGATGAGGCGCTCGACGTCCGCCATGTGCAGCCCCACCGTGGGTTCGTCGAGGATGTAGAGCGTGTGCGGCTGCCTCGCCCGGCGCAGGTCCGGGCGGGCCTTGGCGAGCTCGGTGACGAGCTTGATGCGCTGCGCCTCGCCGCCTGAGAGCGTCGGACTCGGCTGGCCCAGGGTGAGATAGCCCAGGCCCACGGCGCGCATGAGCTCGAGCGCGTGGTGGATCTTCGGGTGCGCGCCGAAGAAGTCGACCGCCTCGTCCACGCTCATCTTGAGCACTTCGCCGATGTGTCTTTCGTTGTACGTCACCGCCAGCGTCTCCGGCGTGAAGCGATCGCCATTGCACACCTCGCAGGCGACGGAGACGTCCGGCAGGAAGTTCATCTCCAGGCGCTTGTAGCCCTGGCCCTCGCACGCGGGGCAGCGCCCATCCTTCGTGTTGAACGAGAACCGGCCCGCCTCGTAGCCGCGCAGGCGCGCCTCCTCCGTGCGGGCGAAGAGCTTGCGGATGTCGTCCCAGAAGCCGATGTAGGTGGCGGGGCACGAGCGAGGGGTCTTGCCGATGGGCGTCTGGTCGACCTCCAGCACGCGATCCAGGGCCTTCCAGCCTTCGATGGATGAACAACCGACGGGTTTCGGCTTTCTGCCCTTGCGCTGCAACGTGAGTCGCCGGAGATTGTCGTGCAGGACGCCGCGCACGAGCGAGCTCTTGCCGGAGCCGGAGACGCCGGTGACGCAGACGAGGCGTTCCAGCGGCACGGTCACGTCGACGCCCTGCAGGTTGTTCAGGTCGGCGCCGCGTACCGTGACCGCCTGCTCCGAGGCTTCGGTGCGTCGGCCTTCGAGCAGCGGGTGACGAATGGGCGCGGCGAGGCAGCGGCCTGTCGCGGAGTCGGGGTTGGCGACGAGATCGTCGACCGTGCCCTCGGCCACCACGCGACCGCCATTCACGCCGGCACCGGGCCCGAGGTCGATGACGTGTTCCGCGCGGCGGATAGTCTCTTCGTCGTGCTCGACCACCAGGATCGTGTTGCCCTTGCCGCGTAGCCGGTCCAGCGTGTCGAGCAGCATGCGGTTGTCGCGCGGATGCAGGCCGATCGTCGGCTCGTCGAGGACGTAGCACACGCCCTGGAGGTTGGATCCGAGCTGCGCGGCGATGCGGATCCGCTGGGCCTCGCCGCCGGAGAGCGTCGGCGCGGCCCGGTCCAGGGTCAGGTATTCGAGGCCCACCTCCTGCAGGAACGCCAGCCGCGCACGGATTTCGGGCAGGATGTCGCGGGCGATCTCTCCCTCGCGTCCGTTGAGTTTCAGTCGGCGAAACTCCTTCTCCGCGTCCTTGACGGAGCGCTCGGTGTAGTCCGCGATGGAGGCATCCTTGAAGCGGACGGCCAGCGCCTCGGGCCTGAGCCGCCGGCCGCGGCAGGCACGGCAGGCACGCGGCTCACCGCCCTCTTCCTCATCCTCCAGCCACGCGCTTTCCTCGCCGGTCTGTTCCTCGTCGAAGCCGGCCAGCTCGAGTCCCGTGCCATAGCAGCGCTCGCACCAGCCGTGCTTCGAGTTGTAGGAGAACAGGCGCGGATCGAGTTCCGGGAAGCTCCGCCCGCAACCCGGGCAGGCACGCTCGGTCGAGAAGATCGTCTCGTCCTTCGACGTGACGAGCTTCATCGTCCCCTGGCCGAACTCGAGGGCCCGGGCGATGAGCGCGTCGAGCTCGTCCTCGTTGCCCGTGCCGACCTTGAGGGTCCCCACGGGCAGATCGATGTCGTGCTCCTGGTGGCGGGCGAGGCGCGGCCAGTTGTCCGTGGGCCGGTACTCGCCGTCCACGCGCAGGGTCTCGTAGCCCTTCTTCGCCGCCCATTTCGCGAGATCGGTGTAGTAGCCCTTGCGCGCGACCACCATGGGTGCCAGCAGCGTGGCATTGCGGTTGCGCGCCGCTTTCATGATGCGCACGCGGATCGCTTCCGGGGTCTGCTCGCGGATGGGCAGGTCGCATTCGGGGCAGTACTGGGTGCCGAGCTTGACGAACAGCAGCCGCAGGAAGTGGTAGACCTCGGTCATCGTGGCCACGGTGGACTTGCGCCCGCCGCGGCTGGTGCGTTGCTCGATGGCGACCGTGGGCGGGATGCCGAACACGGCATCCAGGTCCGGGCGCGAGGCCAGCTGCATGAACTGGCGCGCATAGGCGTTGAGCGACTCCAGGTAACGGCGCTGGCCCTCGCCGAACAGGATGTCGAAG
>Ga0102944_1001253_pt1 | contig 17328 bp, 13 predicted proteins | sample SalPonD_shore_MG_FD_78172 | JGI IMG/M metagenome (GOLD analysis project Ga0102944, IMG submission 78172) | Salt pond soil microbial communities from South San Francisco under conditions of wetland restoration - Salt Pond MetaG... | ecosystem: Environmental > Aquatic > Marine > Intertidal zone >...
CCAAATTGGAGGAAGCGAGAGCACAATTAGAAGAAAAACTTGATGGAGTTCAGGATCTTGCCAACCAAATACTCAAAGATGTGGATGGTCATGTCTATTCCAATCCTGAAATCCAAGATTTGACTGAGAATTATGGTCAGGTTGAATTCAATACTCCAATTCAGGAAATTGAAGTAGCATCTGATATTGAATTTGGCGGTGTGATAGTGGGTATACAGGGAAGTATAATCATTGCTCAACAAGATGTCTATCTCTATGCCATGGATATGAAACGATTGAAAGGTTGGAATTTCGAATTTCTTGATCGAGATGCCTCAATCAATACCCAATCTTATCTTGACCAATGGTTTTAATTCAAGATAAAAATTAATCCGTTCACTGACATTAACATAATGATATTAAACAGCAGAACCAAAGATGAAATATATGCTATTGCCTAATCTAGAGGGGATCGTAGATGCGATTTTTCAATTTTTTGTGAATTCATTTGGTGTCTTAGGTCTGGGAATGTCTATCGTAGTATTATTCTTTATCATGATTCTTCAGGCTATTATTGCTCCAATCGCATCTGAAATTGTTCTTTCAAGTGCTGGAGGAGTGTTGTACAAGGCATTTGGTCGCGAAGGTCTTTACGCAGCTATCATCGGTGGTATCTTAGGTTCTCTTGCTGGCGCGGTTGTCGCATTTTACATTGCACGCTGGATTCAGGCACAGTTGAAGAAGCGATTAGTTGATGAATATGGCCATGATCATCAAGCAACTTCTCGGTGGGATCGTTTTCTCAACAAAACCGCTAAATTCCTTGAAAAATTCATCGACGAAGAATCTGATGATTTCATTTCCATCATCGAAGAGCGTGGGTTTATCATTGTACTAATTGGACGTATGCTTCCCTTCATCCCATTTGATGCAGTTTCCTATGGTGCAGGATTTACTCGGATTCGTACCAAAGATTTCATGGTGGCGACTGTTATAGGTACTATTCCCAGAGTTATATTCTATGTATTAACGGGAGCTTTACTTGGTGATGCACTGAAAAACAATTTCAATTTATTTATTATTCTCAGTGTGGGTATTGCGGGATTGATTCTAGGATTGTACAAGTATGCGATGCGTTACATACGCAATAATCACATGGAACAGGAACCTGTTGATGTGGGTGTCATCGAAAATCAAGATGAATTAATTATTGAGGATGCTCCTATTGAGGAGATAGCGGAAAATAATCAATAAATATAGTAAATGACAAATAATATCAATTACGAGAAAAGTTGACAGGTTGTCAGGTGATGAGTCATACTATCAGAAAATGACAAAGAATTAGCCAATTCTACTCCAATGCTATCACAATGGTTGGAGATCAAAGAGAGTTTGGATGAGGAGATTGTTTTTTGTCGTGTAGGTGATTTTTATGAATTATTCTTCGATGATGCAGAACGTGCAGCTAAGATCCTTGATCTACAACTGACCAAACGCAAGGTTAGCACCAGTACCTATCCCATGGCAGGTGTTCCAGTTCGTAGTCTTGATACGTATGTGGCACGGTTAGTAGATAAGGGATACAAAGTGGCAATTATCGATCAGCTGGAGGATGCAAAACAAACCTCTGGTATGCTCAAACGGGGATTGACCAAGATCATCACAGCTGGTACTATCACCGAGGAGAATATGTTGGCTCCTGGAGAGAATAATTACCTGGCTGCACTCTACCGGTTAAAAGAAGGGCGGTCTGAAAGTTATGGTATAGCTGTTTGTGATGTGTCAACTGGAGATTTTCGTGCTGGAACATTTGCAGAAGATGAAAAAACAGAATTGCTCCGCGCCTATTCCAAATTTGCACCAGTTGAGATTCTCTACGTTCAAGATCATGAAAACCTCGAACAGGAATTTAACCTAATCTTCGATAGTGATGAGGTTCTTACTCCCAAACCTTCATTCTGGTTCAGTCCTGAGCATGCCCAAACGATCGTATACCAACAATTTGATGTCAAAACTGTCAAAGGTTATGGTCTAGAAGAACATAGTGCAGGTTTAGGTGCTGCAGGTGCACTACTGAGATATCTGCAGGAAACGCAATTTACTGATTTTCCCCATATTCAAGCAATTCGATCACTAGAAGTTGAAGATACAATGATTCTAGATGCCACTGCAATAAAAAGCCTGGAACTGTTTGAGAATACTCAGGATAATTCCAGTTATGCCAGTCTTCTTGAATTGATGGATGAGACAGTAACTGCCATGGGTGGTCGACTTCTCCGTCATTGGATGGCAAATCCACTGGCTGATCTAGAAAAAATCAATACCCGTTTGAATGCAGTTGAATTGTTTCACAAGGATGCCCTGTTACAGCATAATATCAGATCGATTCTCTCAGAGATGGGTGATATTGAACGATCGGTTACAAGAATCTCAATGGGTTCGGCAAAACCAGATGAATTGATCAAATTAGCCTATAGTCTTGAGAAAATTCCCGAATTGAAGAAAAAATTGGATCCCTTCAAATCCACCTTTCCTCGCGATCTTATTGATACTATTGACCCATCTCGTGATTTCGTTGCTCTTATTCGCAAAGTAATCAAATCAGAGCCTGAAGGTGATGTTGGTGGCGGTGGAATTATTGTTCGGGGTTATAATGATGAACTTGACCGTCTGCGTGATGTCATCGAGAAAGGTGAAGATTGGATTGACGAATACATTGAAACAGAAAAAGATCGTACAGGAATAGAATCCTATAAAATTAAACAGAATAATCACCTGGGATATTATATTGATATCTCCAAAAAAGAACTGAAGAAGGTACCAGACAATTATGTTCGCAAACAGGTAATGGTCAACACTACTCGATATTTTACTGAAGCTCTTAAAGATTGGGAGACTGAGGTTCTTGAAGCAGAAGTAAAGATACTTGATCTGGAGGAAGCACTCTACAATAGTCTCCTCGAGGAACTCAGCAACTTTACTGCGACATTGCAACAGACCAGTCAATCACTGGCAGTACTTGATTGTCTATCCAGTTTTGCCTACCTTGCTGATCGGAGAAAATACAATAAGCCTCAGTTTAGACATACCAATGATTATTTGATTCATGGTGCCAGACATCCAGTCATTGAAGCGTTGAATCCTTCAGATACTTATGTTCCAAATGATGTATTACTTGATTATGATGATCAAAGAATCATTATCATTACTGGACCGAATTTTTCGGGTAAATCTTCATTACTACGAGCAGTAGGGCTAATCGCGATTATGGCTCAGATGGGGAGTTATGTTCCAGCAGAACAAGTTGAGATGGGTGTAGTTGATCGGATATTTACCCGAATTGGTGCTTCAGATAATTTGGTTGCAGGTCAATCTACATTCATGTTAGAAATGATTGATGCTGCAAATCTGGTTAATAATTCAACTGATCGTAGTTTAGTAATTGCTGATGAATTAGGTCGGGGTACCTCAACATATGATGGACTGGCAATCGCCTGGTCTATTGCAGAATATCTTCACAATAAAGAGGGATCACCTAAAACTCTCATTGCTACTCATTATCATCAATTGTCTGAACTAGAAGATATTCTCGCTGCGGTAAAGAATTATCAATTTGTGATCAGGTTTGAGGAAGGCGAACCTATATTTGATCATAAATTAGCCAGGGGTTCTTCTGACAAGAGTTTTGGTGTTGAAGTTGCCAAATTATCAGGTCTGCCTAGTCCAGTAATTGAACGAGGTAGGATGATCTTAGAACTGTTAGAGAGTAAGGCAGCAGAGGTCGATCCAAAAGGAGAGAAATCCAAGAAACTATCAGCAATGATCATGGCAGAGGATGGACAGAGCTCACTTGATAACTGGTTTACTGAAAGTGCTGTCCGTTCACGACCTGTCAGAAGACAGAAATCAACTGAAACTAACTCGATCCTATCCAAATTGAATTCCTTGAATCCAGATGAACTGACACCGCTAGAAGCATTGAAAATCCTCAATGATTTGAAGGAGATGTCTAAGAATGACTAATATCCGTAAGTTACCTACCAATGTTGTCAGTCGTATTGCAGCTGGTGAGGTAGTCGAGCGTCCTATGAATATCGTAAAAGAACTCGTAGAGAATTCACTTGATGCAGATGCTGATGAGATCATTGTAACAATTGCAGATGGTGGTCGTGATTTGATCCGTGTCCAGGACAATGGGACTGGTATTGCAACCGATGAACTTGATGTTGCGTTCCAACTACACACCACCAGTAAAATGGAAACTGATGATCCCTCGGTTGTGGCCACTCTCGGTTTCAGAGGAGAAGCTCTAGCCTCAATTGCTGCTGTGTCGCGAATTGAGACTGTCTCGAAATCTGAGGATGAAGCAATGGGTCGAAAACTTGTGTTAGAAGGAGGTAAAATTATTGCAGATTCTCAGGTTGCGGCCCAAAAAGGTACATCGATTGAAGTCAGTGGGATATTTTTCAATACTCCTGCCAGAAGAAAATTTCTGAAAACCGCTTCAACCGAGCGTAAACGGATTACTGATCTCATAACTAATTATGCCTTGATGTATCCTGATATTCATTTTAAATTGGATGAACGAAGTCAATCGGGACAGAGCAAAGTCCGAGTGGAATCCCCGTCTCGTAAATCCATGATGGCTGTAATCTATGATATACTGGGTTATGATGTAGCAAATGAACTGGTAGGTTTTGATGCGACAATAACTCACTGGCAATTGGAAGGGTATATTTCAAAGCCAAATCTTACCCGGTCTGATAGAGGATATCAATTTATCAATGTTAATGGTAGACCAATTCGACACAAGGAATTACAGACAACGATAGAAGAAGCCTACGGTTCACAATTGATGAGAAGTGCCCATCCAATTATTATTCTGAAAATTAATGGTCCTATTGCAGAAGTTGACTTCAATATTCATCCACAGAAATCGGAAATCCGTTTCAAAGATAATGAGCAACTCCTTGCAGATCTTCCTGAATTAATCCTTGATACGCTGAGTAGAGAAATTGAATTACCCAGTCTAGCCCGGAATAAACTCAGGCGGATTAAAAAACGGAAACAAAAACCGATACAAAAGAGTGAATCGACAACAAGCTCTTCCAAGAAGGCAAGCTCCCAAATTCCTACCACTAAGGTTCAACCTGATAAATCATCTGTGAAGGAAAAAGGGGCTGAAAAAATCCAAACCAAACCAAAAACCATGCAGACCAGTTTATTTGGGAATGTTCCAATTACCTCAGGTGGTGGAGTACAGGTGTTGGGTCATGTCATGAATAAATTCGGTGTAGTTCTGGTGAAAGATGAACTCTGGTTGGTTGATGTGCATGCAGCTGATGAACGAGTCAAATTTGAGATGTATTCTGAGGGAAGAGAACGGGAGATGTCATCTCAAACAATGCTTTCACCTATCTCTATCTCGATCTCAGGTTCTGATCATCAGCTCCTGCTTGATCATAAGGACAAGTTGAGGCATTTTGGGCTCAGAATTTCTAACGGTGGATCAAATAAAATCTTAGTACATTCGATGCCTGTCTATTATGATCAAGAAATCACTCCTCAATCTATTCAGGATTTATTATATGATATTATTGCATATTTCAATGATGAGGATACCGAAACTGCTCCCATAAAAACTCCACTTGATGCAATTGAATACTCCATAATCTCTCGATTAGCCTGTCATGGTGCAATTCGATCTGGTTATCCTGTAGCACCACAACGAGTCCGTCAGGTTATTGATGAATTATTAGAATGTGAATTTCCTTGGACATGTGCGCATGGTAGACCAACTGTTCTTCGACTGGATCGGGCAAGACTTGAAGGATTTTTCAAACGATAGTATTGAGTTACTGTCTGCGTCTGTAATATCGAATAAATACAGGTATGGCTACTAAAGGTAATACTATCCAAAATGCCGGAAGTGGTAGGGCTCCACTACCTCCACCTCGTCGATTTATTTCCAATCGAAAATCATTTCCACTGAGTTTACCTACCAAACTAATAGAATTGAGTACTCCAGTTCCCTCATCTACTCTTGCCAAAAGATCAGTATCTCCTACTACCAAATTTATTGATCTCTCTCCATCCTTAGTTGATGAAGTAAATTTGTCAGGTGTAGGAAGGCTGGAATGGAATGAGTAGGTCGTTCCATTAACGAGGATATTAGCTAAATTATATATCCAGAAGTTATCCAAGAGATCTATTGCTTTTCCCTCAGTAGTAGTTCCAGTAACTGGAAAAATCCAAATATATAATTGGGCAATCGACTGACTATCCCAAACGATATCATCATAACTCAGTTTGAAATAACTGGTCAGGTTTACCTCATTTTGGAGAGAATCAGCATTGGCAAGATTTATCTGATTGGGATCCTCTAAGATGGTCAAATCAACTCGAGAGCGGTGAATGAATTGAAATGATCCTGCAGGTTGTCTATTCTCTATTCTTCGATCTCCAAGTTGGTAATTCTCAATTGTCCAACTATATTTATTACCCACGGTGAGATTATTCGAAAAATTCGCTTGACTGATTGACAACTGGGCAGAGCTAGGTGTTGAAAATACAAGAATACTTAGTACTAACACTCCCAGTAGGTACTTTTTCATTAAGCTATTATTATATTCTTTGTTGATAAATTATTAGAAAATTCCAGTTAAATTCGGAAAAGTGTGAAATGCTCGGAATCAGTATTTGGATATATCCTCTTCTGGTCCAAATCCCAGTGCTTTCTTAACTAGAGGAATAAATTCAAATTCCTTAATAATAGACATATTGGGAATGGATATATGATAGGAAGCGGGTTCCTCAAGAATATAATCATGTTTGAGATAATATCGCATGACTTCATCCATTGCACGATTATACTCCTCAAAACTGGAATGTGCTGAGATGAGAAATCCATCAAGGTTCTTTGAAACGTAAAAATGGGGTGATAGGTGTTTACGTACCAACTCTGCAGCTTCTTCTCTTTGGGCCATAGTAGTTTTTGCGTTGAATTTTCGATAGGTGAAGACCAAGATTTTAAGACCCAGCTTCTCCAAATTCGGTACGACCTTTTGAAAAACGATATTATGTTTTTCAAATTTCTTTTTGGCATTGGCAACAGTATTTCTACTGACATTGACTTTCTCTGCGATGAAGGTATCAGACTCTTCGGGATATTCTACTAATCCAACCAAGACCTTTTTTTCAGCTTTGCTTAGTTTGAATTTTTCAACTCTTCCCGAGGGAATGATCAATTCATTTGAATAAGGTGCACTCTCAAAATTAAATAACCGTGCAACCAAGGCTTCATAATCCATGAATGCTCGTACTCGGGTAATCTCAAATGGAAATGCTTCTGATTTTAATCCTTCTCGAGTAAGGAATTTCTGTTCTGAGTAGAGTTGATAGAATTTTTCCTGATTCTTGCTATATTCAGTAAGATTTTGAGAGATGGAGAGATTGAAAGCTTTGTTAGATTCTGAGATAACATGAAAATCTTCTACAAATGATTTCAATGTTTCCTGAGCTACTCTCATCCTTTCCTCATAGGAGCTGAACCTATTTAATTGACCAAACATAATCAAGAAAAGTTCAAAACCAATTTTAGGAAAGTTCGGCACATAATATTGTTTGAAATAATCTTGCTCCCGTAACCGTGCTTTGATACTGGAAAAAGTCGATTTTCGCATCTTAATTATCTGATGAATCTTTTGATCAGTTTCCTGGGGATACCGTATCAGTGCCCATAATACCCGAGATTCATTTTCAGACAAAGTTGAGGGTGAGTTGTCTTCTCCTGATGCACTCATCTATTCAATCTAATTATCGTTAGTTCAAAAACTTAGCGGCAATATAAACAGATGCACAAAATTTTATCAAGCAATTTTACTCGTTCGTATTTTTTTGTATTAAATTGTGGATTCGGGTAATAGCTTCGTCCAATCTTGCGATAGAGGTTGCGCAATTAATCCTGACATGTCTCTGACCCATGGGGCCAAATGCAGAACCGGGAACAACCTGTATTCCCTCCTCTTCGAGTAATTGTTGACTGAATTTTTGATCATCAATTCCCAAATCAGGATATACAAAAAAACAACCTTGTGGTACCTCACATGAATATCCTAATTTATTGAATTTATCGGCAGCAAATCTTGTAGTCTTACGTGTGTGCTCTCGGAAATCCTGGACCCATTGTTGTGCCCGTTTATCGGTTAGCGCGAATTCCGTTATCAGTGATGATACTGGGCTAGGGGACACAATCTGTTGTGATGTGATAAATTTTACCTGATCAATATCTGGTCCAATATACATGAACCCAGCTCGGTATCCTGCCAATCCATATGCCTTGGAGAATCCATACAACAGGATCGATCGTTCTGCCATCCCTTCGATACTTGCGATCGATTTTTGTGGTTTATCAAACCAAAGTGGTTCATAGAGTTCATCAGCGAAGACATAGCAATCATACTCCTCAGCAATATCTGCGATAAATTGGAGTTCATCTGTATCGAATACATACCCAATTGGATTTGTAGGATTACACATCGTAATCATTTTAATCTGGTGTTCTTCCATGATTTGCTTAATATGGTCTCGATCCAATCCATTCTTAGTAATTGGTGTCCAATGTAGGTTGTTACCAGTTGTGGTTGCATGTCGATGAATAGGTTCATAGATTGGTCCGAGGACCAACAGATCTCCAGGAAAATTGGAAATCCATTTCATCGATACGTAAATCCCCATCATCGTTCCTTCGATAATTTGGATATTCTTTCTGCTGGTTGGTATTGATTTATGCTGAAGATATTCTACAGCAGCATCAATTGCACCATCCAATCCTGCTTGTTCCTGATAGAAGCTGAAATCCTCACGAAGATGATCTTTCAAATACTGTACCGCTCCAGCTGGCCCTTTGAAATCAACATCTGCAACTCCAAGGGAGATTCCATCCGCAGGAATCTGACTATGCCATTTTACAGGGCAGAGCTTTCGTAATTCCTCTACACTCATTGCTTCCATAATTAATCTGTTTCACGAAACTATCTAACAGTTCGTACCAGTATCGGCAAGACTGATATGATTTTATCCAAGAATTAACCTGACCTAGGTATTGCTCAGATAATACCTCGGTGTTATTGTCTTTAAAAAATCAAAATCGATAATACAAAGTCATGGAACCTAAAATACCCAATCAGCAAGATTTCTACTTTAATGGGGAAATGCAGGCCGAATTGCATTTAGCCCTTGCCAAACGTGATGCAAGAAAAATCGTAAAACGAGTTGACTTTCAGAAAGCTGTTTCTTCATTAGAAAGACATCTTTCCAAAAAGATGATCAGATCAAATATTGTCAGTTCATAATTGTAGTTCTAACTATTATCTCATCTGAAACCTTTGATTCATTGCAACTCGCTTTCCCATTAATTTTATTGGTTCTTTATTCTCATTACTCGGAGTTATCCATACCGTATCTATTTATGCATTATCTCGTAGTGATCCATCATTGTTTTGAACTGAAATATTGCATTACTGAGATTCACCAAGCAAATTTAACAGCTAAATCCATCTCCATGACTTTAGAAACCACACTTCATACAACAAAATTGACAAATCGGAAATTTTACAATTCCTCTCGTATCTTATTCTATCAGACATTTCATGGCTGATAATATTTTTTAGCAGGTCAATTCAGTCCCTTCATATGGCAGTACTGAAAAGCCTTAACCCCGATGATTATAATTATACAACAGTACTGCTCCATCCAGGAAAATCACTTCTCTTTGTGGGAACTGATCATGGATTAGTTGAGGTCTGGGATCTTTCAACCTATTCCAAACGTGCAGAACTCCGATATTTGATTTTGAATGAATTTGGTGAGAAAATTCCAATTAAAGATAGAGTTGTTATATTAGCAGCACCTGCAACTTTTGATTATGTTTATGCATTTATGGGGACAGCAGCATACTGTATTGATGTTAATCTCCTCACAATAGTTGAAAAAATTCCCATTTCTGAGGAGGTGATATCTGGTAATATCAGTCAGGTACGCGGAGAGATTAGTGTTATCACGACTACCGGATATTTGTCAAGATGGTCCCCTAAATTTGTTGAACGACTTAATAGTCTTTATTTCACCTTCCAACCACGATATGGCCATCTTCTTCACGACTGGGATGAATCTCGAGTGATTTTGATCTGTCCCGATGGTAAACTACTCCTGGCCAACCTTGAAGGAGAACAGTACACTGTTGAGTTAACTTATGACAAGAGTTCAGACTTACTAGATGGTATCTGGTTTGATCGTAATCAAAATTATCAAGCAGTTATCACAAGTTCCGGGAGTATAAACATCTATGATAGTAAGTCTTTTGTACCTGAAATTGATGATAGTCATCTACTAAGATTTGGTAAAATTCAGGCAGAAGATGCTATTAGAAAGTTTGTTGCCAATTCAGACACTGGTGAGGAATCAAGGAATTATATTGTCGACTTCAGACTTGAACGACAGAGTCGCGATCGTTACGTGGCTGAGGTTGAACAACTTGATGATGAAGAGTCACATTACAGTGGTACCATTGAGGAAAATTCGAAAACGATTCATTATGCAATGGAAGATATGAAAACAGAAAATCTTGATCAGAAGACGACTGCCTACAAAGTCATAGAAAAACTAGCCAAAAAACATGATGTAGATCCTCGTTTTCTATTTTTTGCAAGAAAATTAAATGTAAAATCAACACAATTAATTCAAATTGCCAGGTATTATGAATTTGAATCCTACCGTAGGCAACGTAGAATCTACCAGCTCCTAATAATTTCAGTATTGTTCATGCTATTCAACCTCATTTTTGCAGAATTCTTTATTTACACTATACCGACGTTAATATTTCTGGTATTCCAATTACTCATTCCTGCTGGATTTCTTCTCTACTGGGGAAATATAAATGCCGTGGCAATTCCTAAGGTGATGGATTACCGTGCGATCCGGATTTTCTGCTGGTTCGTTCTGGTCTCCGTTCCCATCCTGATTTACTTCAATTCATTTCAGTCGGTATTTCCCCTGCCAGTCTGATTATTTTTATAAGAAGTACCGTAATTGAGGATATGATTGAATTTGAGATAAAAATACCCCATGCCATAGATCCTGTTCGAAAAGCATTGAAACGAGCAGGGGCAAAATTGAAGAAGAAAGATTTCAATGATGATACCTATTATAATCATCCCGATCGGGATTTTAAAGTAACTGATGAAGCTCTCCGTATAAGGAAAACCAGTAATTCAACCAGTTTGACGTATAAGGGTCCAAAGTTTGATGAACGATCAAAATCACGAGAAGAGATTGATATCAAATTTGAAGAAGATGGATTAGCAACCATTCTCGAGAGATTATCATTTACAATTGGTGGTCAGGTTTATAAAGATCGTGAGACCTGGATACTTGACGACATAACCATTACTCTTGATAAAGTAAGAGATCTTGGAGAATACATCGAATTTGAACTAGTCAGCCCAGAGAAAGCCAAACATGAGGTCATAATAAATCAGTTACGATCTGTCATATCAGGTCTTGGACTTGACCCCGATACACAGATAACCACCTCCTATTTGGAATTATTACAAATGGAACAATCCTCCTGATTCAAAATATGTCCAAATTCTTCAATCTCTTAGTCTCGAGAGGCCCAAATCCGATAACAAAATAATGACATTCTTGTATTACTGGAATGTCTATACTAATGGTGATATATTTTACAATATATCATAGATTGAAAATAACTTAGCAATACCGAACGAGCTAGAGATAAGTATTAAATGGATGAGAAAGTAGAAATAATTAGGCATCGTATATGGACTCAGCACCTGATACAGAGGTAAAGGGAAGCGTTTTTACCTATAAAGTGGTTTTGATTGGTGAAGGAGGCGTTGGAAAGACGAATCTACGCCGACAGTACATGGGTGAAGGTTTCCTGACCGAATATTTGAATACGGTCGGAGCTGATTTTGCATATTTCTCCGATAAAGTAGGTGATGACCTGTATAAATGGTCTATTTGGGATCTTGCTGGTCAACCGAAGTTTTCTAATGTCCGTCCTGTATTCTATGCTGGTGCTTTTGGTACGCTCTTATGTTTTGATGTTTCTAGAAGAGAGACATTTGATAAATTAGATGCCTGGGTAGATGAATTAGAACGTCATACCCATAGCGAGGGTACTCCAATCGTAATTGTTGCTTGTAAGATGGATCTTTACGATGAAGACAAGCATATCAGCTTCGATGAAGTTGAGGCTTATCGAAAGAAATTGGTTGATCGCTTTAATGGTCGATTTGAAATCAGTTTCGTTAAAACCTCTGCACTTACCGGTTTGAATGTACACAAAGCATTTGATAATCTCAGAAATGCTATCCGTAATCGTCAAGATGAATAATACTCATACGCTATAAATATGAAATCGATTTCATATCTACGGGTTAATTTTTCGCAATTTAATTATTCATTTGTTTAATTCCATTGTTCGATTATATTCACCATTAATATTACAAAATCAAAACTTTCATTTTGCTGGTAAGTTGCATATAGTCACGGTTATCCGCAAAAATCTACACATCCTCAAATATCGTTATGTCTATATCTCTGGTGGTCTACTGCATTAATTCTAAACTTGCCCTAGCTCTACTCTTGAAATAAAATATACAAACGCGATGATTATCGATAAAACCAGCAGTGAAGCCTTACCCACCAATTCTAATCATCTCTCGATCAGCAATTGGATTCTTATAGCGTAATGAGAGAAAATCAGGATGTTCTTTCCATTTCTCATTCAATCCCAATTGAATCCGTTCTAAAATAACCTCATCTGAAACACCACTACGAAGTAATTCTTTCAGATTATACTCTTTTTTATTGTGTAGGCAGGGACGAAGATTACCATCAACAGTAATTCGAACTCTATCACAATTTTCACAGAAACTCTCACTTACCGATGAGATAAACCCAAGTTGGGCATTATGACCTTTCATCCCCCATCGAGTGGATGTGGAACTACTTGCAACATCCAGAGGGATTAGTTCATCAATCCGACTAATCCGCTCTCGTAGATCCTGTGAGCTAATAAATCGTTTCTCATTCCAACCATTACCCGTAAATGGCATAATCTCTATAAACCTAACCTCGATATTGAATTTCTCTGAGAATTCAATGAATTTCAATAACGTCGGTAGATCATCATTAATTCCCCGTAATGATACGGCATTGATTTTGATTTCATCAAATCCAGCTGCTACGGCTGTCTTTATTCCATTCATTACCTGGTCAAATGCATCTCTTCTGGTTAATTCTTTGAATTGCACGTGATCCAAGGTATCAAGGGAGATATTTATCCGGTTCAATCCAGCATCAGCTAGGTGCTCTGCTAATTCTGTCAATTTAATGCCATTTGTAGTCATGGATAACTCAATATCATCATGATCCTTAGTAATCATCGCAACTAAATTGACGATATCGGTACGTAACAGCGGTTCTCCTCCAGTTAATCTGAATCTTCTGACCCCCTGATTGTAAAAAATTCCAATCAAACGAACAATCTCTTCAAAACTCAAGATCTCCTCTTTGGCTAACCAGTCAATCCCATCTTCAGGCATACAATAATTACATCTCAAATTACAACGATCTGTCAGAGAGATTCTAACATTACCAATATGTCGGCCATAATGATCGATGAGAGTTGACACGAAATCACCTATGCATAAATTGTATAAAATACTGTGTATTCAAACTTATGTCTTGAGGTAACATCCTAATTTGATCGTTCAAAAATGCAGTAGCAATCATGCACTTGTTTCTCTTGGTTTTTCGCTATGATACCTGACTTTTTGCTCTCTGACACATTTTTTTTATACTAAAATGATATACATTATACGTGAAACTTACACTAGATCGATTATGTATTTCGTCACGTACGATCTGCCCTCAATGTCAACAAAAAATTGATAATGGCGAGGTAGGTCAGATAGATATTGAGATTGGTAATATACTTCTCAATGTAGCTAAGTCTCAGAAATACCTCAGCAAACTTACTTTAACTAATATTATTGAAACTAAGAAATCAGTTTACCTTGTTGTGGAGACAGGTGGAGTTAAGCTACTGAAACAAGCTGGTGATCACCTTCTTAATAAACTAAAGGACTACAAGCAGAAGGATTATGTCTTCATTGAACAAACTGATAATCCCAAAAAACTCATGGAAGATTTATTGGAACCAATAGTTCCAGTTGGTACATCTACGGTTATGCTACCTCCTGATGGTGAAAAAGAGCTGAAAGTACAAATAAAGAAGAAAGATAAGGATAACTTGGAGATTAATTCTACTGAACTTTCGCAGGTTACACGAGCGATCTTAGGTCTCTATGCACATTATGCGTATGTTTAAACAAGAACACAGTTACGTGGTAAATTCATAACTTATAATTCAAAATTATAATTCATAAGGTCCCATATTTCTTACAAATTGGACATCCTTTTTTACTCCGACCTAATGCAAGCCAAGAACTAATTTCATCAAGATGGTAGGTAACCTTGCAATAAGTGCATTTCACAATATCTGCTTTGAAATTTACCTCTTTTTTACAGATTGCACAGGTCGTCAATTCTTTGGCTTTTTGTGGATTTAACCAGTTGATTTTACTACTGCTCTCTGGCTTTAAGATAGTATCTAAGGAGAGAAGTGATATGAACCCATTTCTACTTCCTACCAGGAGATCTGTATTGTCGAGAGATAGCGAGGTGACTGGTTGAGTAAATGGATATCTCATTATTGTCTTCAACTCATCCTGTATTGAAATAATCTGTACTGCACCATCAATCAAGCCAACCACCAAATATTCAGTTGTGGCAAGAATTGCTGTAACTTCTAAATCATTAGAAGGAAACTCATCCATTTGAAAAGTTCTTAGGTTTAATTGGAAGACATCTCCTGACTTAGATCCGAAATATAGATCATTTTGTGATTTAGAAACAACTGTGATTTCTGAAATTTTCAATTCAATTTGCTTCTGCTTGATCAATTCACTACCTGTATATAGGTAGATCATGATTTTACCGTCTTCGTAGATAACTGAGATATGGTTTTTATCCTGTATAATCTCAATAATTAGATTGCCTATTTCAATGACCCCAAGAGATTGATTCACAGATCCCAACGTTTCTGGTTTGTCGAAAATATACAATAACTCATCTCGCTGTACAAATATAAAATTCTTAGAACTCCATATATTATCAAACGGGATCATAGATGCTTCAGATAGTAATTTCAATTCAGGCTGAACCTGATATTTATACATCGAATTAGAATTCAATGCATAAAAATACTCATATCTAAATAACTCATGGTTTGCAGTGGTCAAAAACATCCCATGGAATGGTCTTGCATCTTTCTCTACATAGTATATCTCACCATTTTGATAATGAATGAAGTAGTAATGATTGATTTTGAGTATTCGTCTGATCTTATCATGTTTCTTTGGTAAAAAGATTACATCATTATCAGTTGAAATTGATTCATTAAGTCGAGAAAATGAATTTAGCTGAGATACCAAATAAAACCATATCAATATCCCTAGTATCATACTGATCTTTAGATGAAGGTTAGATTCTAATTTTTCTATTCCGATTAATCCAATTATATTATTAATTATTCCAATCCCGTAGTATGTTGGAATTATAACAGGATAAATAATTAGAATTGCTATGACCCCAATAAAGAATAATGAAAGTATTGGTGCGAGTAGTAAATACGAAATAATTGATACCGGTAATACCAGAATAAGTTGGTAAGTGGATTTATTATTTTTTAGATTGTCAATAATAATTCCGATAACAACGAGTGTAACCCAAACCGCTGTGAAAACAATTGGATTCATTCTACAGAAATTTAAAAATTCAATCATAAATCGCATATCAAGAGTCGCAAATCCTAGGAGTAATACATTGAAATTACTTTTTAATACTGGATAAATGGGTAATGGTAGGAGCGCTAGTGGAGATAATATCAGCAGAATTGGAAAGATTATAGTGTAGTAGAATTTCATGAATCTATTTGTTTCATATAATGGTGATAATAGTGATGACTGGTCAATTAATTCTTTATGGACTGAAAAATCTAGCCATTCTATGTTTTTTAATGAATACTTTGCTAATAACTTCCAGTTAATTTTATCAAAGAATTTAGGAATGAGAAATTTGATATATTCAATTAGGATTGGCCAGTATCCTAACCAAGTAACTAATCCTAACAGAAAAAGAAGAATTATGACGTTTATTGGGATTAAATAATATTTTAACGAATTTATCCCAAAATCATTTGAAATACTAACTATACTGGGATCTTCATGATAATAGTAGAGAGTTATCTGATCTCCTATATTGTAAGAAAGAGTCAAATCATCTACAGATTGATATTTGGAATCTATAACGATATTCGTGGCTTGGTAAATTTTTCCGTCAACCTGATATTCTATATCTAATTTTGGCAGAAAAGTATTATTTTTTTCTTGATAATCTACTGCAATAATTACTCCCTTAGTCTCTACCCAATTATCACTACCATTAGATAGAACACCAAAACCCCAGAAAATGGTCGAAGTGAAAATAAGTACGCCTAAAACTATACTGATTATAAAAAATAAATCACTTGAAGGGTAATTTGTTCTATCAGAACTCATTGGATAATTTTGTAATTTATCGCATCATTAAATATTATCTTAATCGGTGAAGAAATTGAGTCAAATTTTTAGGGAATGGATGGATTTGCGTATATTACATAGAATAATTTGAAATCTAATACAACGAACTTGGAGGTCCCTGCATCAGTTCTCTCAATACTGTGGTTGCATACTGTCCATTATTCAGTTGAAATTTTACTCGAAGGACATCATCTTCGATGAATGAAGCCTCCCATTTGTCAGGAAACATGAATAACCATCTTGACGTATGTCTGATCTGCTTGAGATCTTTTTTGATATCAATTTCGAATTCATTAAACACCTGTTGCCAAATCGGATTGAGTGGTTCTGGCCATCGATTTGATGGTTGTGCTACCTCGATATTATCATCAATAGTTCTCTCACCTTTCAACGGTTCAGGATCATCACCTCGTAGTGAAAAGTATCGATTAGTCAATAAGGAGATAAATGCAGATTTTGCAATTCTTACAAGAAATGAGGGAAGCTTTGTCGCAGCACCGCGGTAATCATTTGGTCGTTTCGACAATCGTTTCAATATCTTTCTCTCAATTTCAGGTACGTGCTGCCAGAGGAGAAGTAACTCGTCAGGATCCTGATTTTCTCGCCAATGTTGACGGTA